>Ga0123333_10000412_pt1 | contig 48089 bp, 34 predicted proteins | sample BioC12SIPDNA_3_FD_89957 | JGI IMG/M metagenome (GOLD analysis project Ga0123333, IMG submission 89957) | Anaerobic biogas reactor microbial communites from Washington, USA - Biogas_R2_B C12 SIP DNA | ecosystem: Engineered > Bioreactor > Anaerobic > Unclassified | place: Washington, USA...
ATCCCACACTGGGCACGCAGATGAAGTCCGTTGGCGAGGTCATGGCCATTGGGCGCACGTTTGGAGAGGCCCTGAACAAGGCTCTGTGTTCTCGCGAGGATGGTCACGACGGGCTCTTTGAGCGCGTCCCCACGAGCATGGATCTGGACGAGTTGCGCGCAAGCCTGCGTACGCCAACGGCGGAGCGGATCTTTGCCCTGGTGCCGGCGCTGGAGGCCGGTCTGACCGTGGCCGAGATCTCTGCTTTGTCGGCGTTCGATCCCTGGTTCGTGGACGAGATCGATGGCCTCCGCCGCTTGAGAGACCGGATCGTCGGACGGTCTCTCAAGAGCCTGACGGCGGGGCTACTGAGAGAGGCCAAGCAGAACGGCTTCTCCGACGCGCTGATCGGCCGCCTTCTCAGGCCTGCGCACACGGAGGCGGAGGTGCGGCAGAGACGACTGGCTCTCGAGATTCGCCCGGTATACAGCCGCGTGGACACCTGCGCAGCAGAGTTCCCGGCCCATACGCCCTATCTGTACAGCACCTACGAGTCGATCTGCGAGGCGGAGCCAACGGACAGGCGGAAGCTTCTGGTGGTGGGAAGCGGCCCCAATCGGATCGGCCAGGGCATCGAGTTCGACTATTGCTGTACGCAGGCCTCATTCGCTTTCCGGGAACTCGGTTACGAGACGATCATGGTGAACTGCAACCCGGAAACGGTGTCCACCGACTATGACACGAGCGATCGCCTCTACTTTGAGCCCCTCACGTTGGAACACATCCTGAACATCATTGATCTGGAGCGGCCGGAGGGCGTGATCGTCCAGTTCGGCGGGCAGACGCCCCTGAAACTGGTGAAACGACTGGCCGGAGCCGGTGTGCCCATCCTGGGCACCGGAGCCGACGCGATGGATCTGGCCGAAGACCGCGAGCGCTTTGGGGCGCTGATGCGCGATATCGGGCTGCCGATGCCGGCCCATGGGGTAGCGCGCTCATTGCCGGAGGCCGCGGCCGTCGCCGATCGGATCGGCTACCCCGTGATCGTGCGGCCTTCGTATGTGCTCGGCGGCCGCGCCATGGCGATCGTGTACTCTTCTGAGGAGCTTTTGCGCTATGCGCGCTCGGCCGTTCAGGTCTCCGAGGATGGCCCCCTTCTGATCGATCGCTATCTTGAGGGCGCGATCGAGCTCGATGTCGACTGCGTCTGCGACGGTGTAGCCGTTCGCATCGCGGCGATCATGGAGCAGATCGAGCTGGCCGGTGTGCACTCTGGAGATAGTGCGTGTGTTATCCCTACGGTCGCCGTTCCGGAGCGGACGCTCCGCACCATCCGTGACTACACCCGAAAGCTGGCGCTGGCTCTAGGCACCGTGGGCTGCCTGAACATTCAGTATGCTGTTTTGGGAGATACCGTCTACATCCTCGAAGCCAACCCGCGTGCGTCGCGGACGCTCCCATACGTCAGCAAGGCTACCGGTGTGCCCTGGGTGCGGGTGGCCTGTCGCGTGCTCGCGGGCGAGTCGCTTGACGCCATGGGTGTGCCCGCGGAGCCCACCCTGGAAGGCTACTTTGTTAAGGAGGTTGTGCTCCCCTTTGACCGGTTCCCTCGCGAGCCCGTGATCCTCGGCCCGGAGATGCGATCGACAGGCGAGGTGATGGGTATGGATGCGGAGTTTGGGTTCGCCTACGCCAAGGCACAGATGGCCGCGGGTAACTCGCTCCCAACGTCCGGCACCGCCTTTCTCAGCATCGCAGATGGAGACAAGGATGCTCTCGTCGCCGTGGCCACCACCCTCAGCGGCCTGGGCTTTCGCCTTCTGGGGACACGGGGTACAGCGGAGCACCTGAGGGGGCGAGGCCTTGCCGTGGAAACGGTGAACAAGGTGAGCGAGGGGCGCCCAAACGGCGAGGATTTGATCATCAACGGCGAGATTGACTTGATGATCAATACACCGCTGGGGAGCCGTTCCGTGACTGATGAGCACCGTCTGCGCCAGGCTGCTATCGCACATCGTGTGCCGGTTATCACCACTCTATCGGCTGCTAAAGCAGCTGCCTCGGCAATCTCCTCCATCAAGGCGGGGCAGCTATCGGTGCATAGTCTGCAGGAGTATGGGCATGGTCGCAAGGAATAGGCACACGACCGTGCGGGAAGTCCGCGATCTGGCCCTGGGGACCGCGGCTGAGATGGTCGCTGGTGCGCAGGGGCTCGATCGCGAGGTCCTCTGGGTCACCGGACTGCGCGCCACGTACCCGCTCTTTCCGGATCTGGATGCCGGACACCTGGCGATCGGCAGCCCTGAGGTGGCCCGCCGCATCGATGCCCAGCTGTCTCTGAGCTATCTCATCAACGAGCTGGCTCGGGCCCAGGCGGCGGCTCTGGTGATCGATGAGACGCCTTCGCAGGACGCCGTGGATCTGGCCAATGAGCTGGGCCTGCCTCTGTTCCGAGTTCCTCCTTCGTCCGACTTGCGGCAGCTGGAAAGGGAGACCCTGCGTGCGGTGCTGGATCGCGAGGGACAGGAGGCTCGGAGGGCAGAGGAGTGGAGGCAGAGCTACCACGAGCTGCTATCGGCCCGTGGTGCTGGCGCCGTGGTTCAGCGCCTTGCCGAAGAGTTTGACATAGAGGTCGAGTTGCGTGATACGGCGGATAACACGCTGCAGTGCGCCGGAAAGGACGGGGACGGCGGACACTTGGGGAAGCGCATGGCGGACTACCCCGTGATGGTCGCCGGAAGGGAACTCGGCTGTATCCGCGTTCTCGGACTGGAGCAGGCCTCCTCTCTGCTACCGATCGCGGCCAGACAGGCGGCCGAAGTGTGCGCGCTCGAGATGATCCAGGCCTGTATTCGCCAGGAGGCGGAGGACCAACTCGGTGCGGAACTGGTGACGGATCTGGTATCCTCGCACTCGGACGTGGAGGGGGTGCTCGGACGGCTCACGCGCCAGGGGTATGATGTCTCTCCCGGGCGCAGGCATGTGGCAATTGCCCTGGGAGTCACCGCCAAGCGGGCGTCCGCGCTAGATTCGATAGCCGCCGGCCTGGAGAGCGATCTGCGCTTTGCGGCAAGGCGCGAAGGCGTGTGCACCTTGCTGCTGGGCTATCAGGACACGCGTCTTTGCCTCGTCTCTTTCCCCGCTGAGGTGAGCGATCAGAGAGTCCGGTCGTGGACTGCGCAGGCCGCGGGCCCTCTTGCTTCGCGAGAGTGTCGAGTGGCCGTCAGCCGTGCCGTATCTGGTGCGACGGCCTTGCCTCAAGCGGTGCAGCAGGCCCTGGCCTGCGAGGCGATGGGCAGACGTATGCGGGATTGGTCCGGTCCGCTGTACTATGCCGATCTCGGCCTCTATCGCCTTCTTCTCGGCCTGCGCGATCAATCCGAAGTGCAACGGTTCTACAGCGATACCCTCGGGCCCCTGGTGGCCTATGACGGTGACCACAACACCGATCTCGTGGGAACGCTGGCCGCCTTCTTTGAGCAGAACACAAACGCCAGCGAGACGGCACGCCGGCTGTTCATTCACCGCAACACCCTCAACTACCGGATGCAGCGCATTTCCGAGATCGTCGGGCTGGACCTCGATAGTGCGGACACGCGCCTGGCCCTTCAGGTCGCGCTGAGAATTCACTCTCTGATGGGTTCAGGCGGGTTCGTTGTGCAATGTGCACAGGATGGCGCGGGCATTCCTCGGTATCCTTGAACGATGCCCTAACCAGGGCACCGGGCTACTATTCTTTCGAGTTTCAGCATGTCAGGAGGTTGTATGGTTGCCACAAGTCAGGAGTCGATCATCAAGGCGGTTCGGGACAACGGGGTCCGCTTCATCAGTCTGCAGTTCACGGACATCATGGGCACCGTCAAGACCATCACCGTGCCTGTCAGCCAGCTCGAGAATGTGATGCAGAACGGCATCTGGTTCGATGGATCATCGATCCAGGGCTTTGTCCGCATCAGCGAGAGCGACATGTTTCTGCGCCCGGACCTGAACACGTTCGCGATCATCCCCTGGCTGAACAGCACCCATGGCACGGCGCGCTTTGTGTGTGACGTGTTCACGCCCGATGGCGTGCCCTTTGTGGGCGCTCCGCGGACCATCCTTGCCTCCGCCATGGCCGAGGCGGCATCGATGGGGTATGAATACCGGGTGGGCCCGGAACTCGAGTTCTTTCTCTTTGAGACCAACGATGCCGGAACGCCCATTCCGGGGGCGGCCCACGATGATGCGGGCTACTTTGACCTGACCGCTGACCGAGGCTCGCTCGTGCGCGATGATATGATCAACGCGCTTGAGCCATTCGGTATCGATGTGGAGGCGGGGCACCACGAGGTGGCCAACGGCCAGCACGAAATCGACTTTCGCTACGGGCATGCCCTCACGACGGCTGACGCTGCGGTAACCTTCAAGTATGTATTGAAGGCGATCGCCAAGCAGCATGGGGTGTATGCGACCTTTATGCCCAAGCCCATACGGGGCATCAACGGATCGGGAATGCACGTGCATCAGAGCCTGGCGGACACGGAGACAGGGACCAACCTGTTCTACGACGGGGATGACAAGTACGGCCTGTCCAAACTGGCCAAGCACTTTATCGCAGGGCAGCTCGCCCACGCACGGGGAATGGCCGCCGTACTGGCGCCCTTGGTCAACTCCTACAAGAGACTCGTGCCCGGTTATGAGGCCCCTGTCTATATCTCCTGGGCGCGGGTGAATCGTTCGGCGCTCATCCGGATTCCCCGGGCCGCAGCTCCGGCCGCCACCCGGCTCGAGCTACGCTGCCCGGATCCCAGCTGTAACCCGTACCTGGCCTTCTCAGTGATGCTCAAGTGCGGGCTGGATGGGGTCAAGCGGGAGCTTGAGCTCTGTGCCGCCAGCGAGGAGGATCTGTTCGAATCCGTTGAGGCGCGCAGCAAGCTCCAGACACTTCCTGGCACGCTGAAGGAGGCGATCGACGAGCTTGACAAGGACGAAGTGGTCCGAGACGCTCTCGGCCCGCACATCTACCAGCGCTTTCGCGATGCCAAGCTGCGAGAGTGGGATGACTACCGCCTGGATGTCACTCCCTGGGAACTCTCAAGGTATCTGCCCACCCTGTAGCCCAGTCCTACGCATAAGGCCGGTCGGAGACACTCTGGCCGGCCTTTTGCGTGTTGAGGTGCTGCCGCACCCCGATAGCCTAGTTCTTGCGGCGTATCCAGCGGATCTGCGAAGGCGCCCACTCGCCGACGCGCGTCCACGCGATCTCCTGCCAGCCATCATCGAGTGGGTCGCGGAATACCTGGCACACGATGTCGCCGGGAAGGGCATCGGGCAAGACCGGTAGGAGCTCTGCCGGTCGCCGCTCGTCGCTGGCCGGTGTCAGCCGCGGATTGCGGAGCTTGGCAGCCTTGTATAGCGCGGCGTCGGCGTTGAGAGGTAACACGTAATCCTGCATAAAGTCAGATACCCAGGAACCAACCTGCTGTTCGGACATCAGAGGAACCTCCGGTGGCGGTGCGGGTACGTCCCCGCCCTGAAGCGCGGTGAGCTCACGGATAGTGGATGATGGGCGACCGTCCGTGACGAACATCTCCCCCCCCCAGGCGGCGCTATTGCCCAGCGTGTAGAGGGCGGCAGCGCCTACAAAGGGAGCCTGATCGACCATGTAGCGCACATGAGAAAGCAGCGCCTGCGAAGCACCTGTCCCGTTGAGCGCAGCCTTGTTTGGGAAGCCGTACCGGGTGATCCACATGGGCTTGTCAGGCCACCAGTAACGGAGGCTCTCAAACCGACGCCCGTAGGCTGCATGGTTCCAGCAGGAGACGATCCCGTCTCGATCGTGCACGTAGACGTCTGCATGGACCTCATCGGCCAGAGAGAGGGCTTGATAGCAGGGACCGTTGATTCTTGCCTGTTCCCAGTCCGCGGCGGTCATGGTCTCCGCGCCTCTGCAGCCCGATGTCCCGTGCAGGTAGTACCGGCCGGCGGGGTTGCCAGCGAACCAGGTATCGCGATGGCCCATAGCCAGCGGCGGAAACCCGATAATGGCACCCGGATACCGCGCCTTGATGCGCTGGTACGCCTCGGAGAACTGGCTGTTCATGCGGACCATATCGGCTTCGGTATCGCCAAAGCCGTTGCCCCCTGCGTAGGCGGGCACGTTGGGCTCACTCCAGAGCTCAAGATGCAGCTGGCCGCCAGGTACCACTTTCACCCAAGCCGAGAGAGCGTTTAGCACGGCGTCGACATAGGCTCGGCAGCCTGCATCTGTGCTCGTCTGGCTGGCTGAAGCGAAGGGGCTCAGGATGACGTGGCAATCCGGCACCACGGAGAGAATCCAGGCGACGTCATCGGAGGTCACGGGCTGGGCATCCAGGGCATAGTTGGGCCGAAGCACTACACTTCCTGGATGCAGCATGGAGATCACGCGGCGATCCAGGGCGGAGAAGGCACAGCCTGCACCCAGGTGCACGCCGGATATGCGGCGGCCAGCCCTCGGGCCATCCCAATCGATGAGCGGCCAGGGATCGACTGCGCCGTAGGTGTACGCCGAGCCGGCGTTTCTGCGCACTTCCACGTGCAAGTGCGGGCCGGTGGAGTTGCCGGTGTTGCCACTGTAGCCCACGATCGCTCCGCGCTTGACCGGCTGACCATAGCCCACGACGATCGTGTCTAGATGCGCGGTGTACAGCTTGGCCTCGGGCGTCTCGATGCGAACGTAGCGGCCGAATCCGCCCTCCTGGTACAGGCCGTACGCGATTCCGTCGGCCATGGCGTACACTGGCGTTCCAACGTAGGCGCTCAGATCCAGTCCCTTGTGCCCCGGTGGACTGAACCTCTGGGTAATGCGGACATAGCTCTTGATGGGCCGGGCCAATCTCATGCTGCGCAACCTCGGGTGGCTCAGACTTGGCGGCGAAGGTGGATGTCCCAGGGGCTGCCCGCCGTGCTGCCGGATCGACGCGCCTAGCATAGCACCTTGTGGCCTCGGTGACCAGAGCCACCAACGCCAGGTGTTCACAGAAGCGAAAAGCCCCCTGTCGCCAGGAGGCTTTCATGGGCGCGAGAGGACTCGAACCTCTGACCTCACGGATGTGAACCGTGCGCTCTAACCATCTGAGCCACGCACCCGATTGCGCGCTCAGTATACCACACAGCGCTATGGATGCAAGTCCGGAGGGGTCCCGGACGATCGACGACAGACGTTGAGCGACAGCGCCTCGCATTTGGTATACTGCAGTTGGTTCCTGTATGGGGTTCGAAAGCGATGGATGGAGGCTGTGGGCAATGGATAGGTTTCTCTTTCGCCAACCGTCCTTTGTAGGCTATGGGGCTGGTGTGGCACAACTCGTCGGGGAAGAGGCCCGCTCACTGGGCCTGGAACGCGTCTTGATTGTGACGGATCGTGGGGTGCGTGCTGCGGGCCTCGTGGATGGTGTGATCGCTTCGCTGGCGAGCGCCGGGATCTCTGCGGAGATCTATGACGGTGTGGGCACCAACCCGGAGACGACCATGGTGGATGAGGCGTTGGCGCTCCTCAAGGCATCTGGCGCCGGCGGCGTCGTCGCTGTGGGTGGCGGTAGCCCCATGGATACGGCCAAAGGCGTGGCGTTTCTGGCCACCAATGGAGGGCGCCTCCTGGACTATTTCGGGCGGGACGTACCGTTGGCGCCGCTTCCGAGCATCTGTATCCCCACGACCGCGGGCACCTCGAGCGAGGTGACCAACAACATCGTGTTCACCGATCCGGGCAGTCGGTTCAAGTTCGGCCTGTCCAGCCCGAACTGCGCTGCAACTCGCGCGCTGGTGGATCCGGACATGACGCTGACCCTGCCTCGGGGCATGACGGCTGCAACGGGCATGGACGCCCTGACGCACGCCATCGAGTCGGTTACCAGCAAGGGAGCCTATGACCTGACGCGTTCGCTCGCCGTGGACGCCGTGCGACTGATTGGCGAATGGCTACCGGAGGCTGTTGCCGATGGCAGCAACCGGCAAGCTCGCGAGCGCATGATGATGGCTTGCCTGGAAGGCGGTATAGCCTTTAACCAGTCCAAGCTCACGATTGTGCACTCGATGTCTCACCCTGTCAGTGGGTGGTGCGGGACGGCGCACGGTGTCGCGAACGCAATTCTGCTCCCACACGTAATGGCCTATAATGTGGCGCATGATGTAGAGGGGTTCGCGCGGGTCGCGGAGGCACTCGGTGTAGATACGCGGGCAATCACCCGGTCTCAGGCAGCCGAGGCCTCAGTAGAGCGGGTTCGCGAACTGAATACCATCGTTGGTATCCCGGACGGCTTGGCCTCCTGTGGCGTCACTGAGGACGCCATCCCCAGTATGGTCGCGGATGCGATGAAGAGCGCAGGCGTTCGCATGAATCCGCGTCCCACCACGGCTCAAGACATAGACATGATCTACCGGCAGGCGATGTGAGTGTTTCTGGGGGGCTAGCGCTAGCGCAGCCTTCCTGTTGGCCCGACTCCAGAGACAACCCTCGCTCCTCCCGGACGAGGGTTGATTCACGTTCTACCGGACTCGACCATTGTTCTCTATGGTTTGCCGTGCCAAAGTGGGCCTGCGATGCTGGCCGGACTTGTCAGCTGTTGGATCGAGCCAGAGCCGGACGCGTGGCGAGGCCTGCCCCAGTGGTGGCGTGTGCCAACTTGCTAGCGTCCCATCAAACGACGGGATGGCGCTCTGACTGTGCTTCTCGGCATGGGCCGAGCCTCGTGAGCCAGAGGATAGCCTTCCTCTCTCACAGGCTTCTGGGGCAAGCTCTGGGAAATGCGGGCCTCTTCGGAGATCGGGCTCTCAGCCGCTGATGCGACGGAAGGCGAGACGCAGGTGAGGCCCGGACCGGAGCGGGTCTCGGCCGGCCCGTGCTGACCGCCAGGCGCAACAGGAAGCGCTCGCGCTCAGGAGGCCGACCGTAGACTGGTCGGGTAGGACAGGCACGACAGGTCGATGATGGGCGTGGCACGATGGGCGCCCGAGTGATGCAGAAACATTGGGATTGAGGGAGGATAATGTGGCGACTGCCGACCGCACGATGAACAGCACTTTCAGAGCGCTGGCAAATCGCAACTACCGGTGGCTGTGGCTGGGACGCCTGGCGACCTCGGGCACGATGCAGATGGGCAACGTGGTACAAGGATGGCTTGTCTTTCAGCTGACGAACTCGGCTTTTGCCCTGGGTTGGGTGGGCGCAGGCTGGAGTGTCTCCTCTCTGGTCCTCGGGCTGTACGGTGGTGCGATTTGTGACCGGGTGGACAAACGGAACCTGATTCTGTGGACGCGTCTGGCCATGATGATGAGCACGTTGGCCATCGGCCTGCTTGTGGCTTTCGATGCGATTCGTATATGGCATCTGGCGGGCGCTGCTTTTCTGAATGGAGCGATCTCGGCCTTTCTGATGCCGGCTCAGCAGTCCATCATCTCCGATCTTGTCGAGCCCGATACGCTGATGAGTGCGATTTCCATGGATGCCGTGGGCATGGGCCTGATGGGCATCGTGGGTGCCTCCCTGGCCGGCAGGCTCATCGACACCGTTGGGGCTCAGTCGGTCTACTACATGATGGCTGGACTCTATGTGCTCTCGCTGTTCGCGGCCCTGCATCTGCCGCATGTCGAGCCCAATGCAGCCTCAGGCACCGCAATATGGGCCGATCTCAAGGAGGGCCTAGCCTACCTGAAGAGCCAGCCGACGATCACGCTCATCCTGGGGCTGGAGATCGTGCGGGTTCTGGTGGCGATGCCGTATGTCTCGCTGATGCCCGCGTTCGCGGACCAGAATCTGGGGCTGGGCGCTTCCGGTCTTGGCCTCATGCAGTCGGCCGTCGGCGTCGGTGGCCTGGTGGCCAGCCTGATCGCCAGCCAGATGGGCACGCTGCGCCGGAAAGGGCGCCTGATGATCTTGTCCAGCATCGTTCTTGGGGCCGCCCTGATCCTGTATGTGACGTTCCCCTGGCTCCTGGGGATTTATGCGGCACTGGCCGCGATCGGCGGCATGATCAATCTGTACATGGTGCTCAGCAGCACGCTGATTCTGACCCACACTGATCCGGCCTTCCGTGGCCGTGTGGTGAGCCTCTCCATGTTCGCCTTCGGGCTGATGCCTCTGGGGACCATACCGGCGGGGGCGATCGCGGACATGGTGGGCGTGCCCTGGGTTGTGGGGGTGCAGGGCGCGCTGGTGATTGGCGTATACCTGCTGGTGCGGGCGCGCAAGCCGCAGTTGATCGAAATGGGGTAGGCGGCACGGGATCGCTGGAGGCAGGCTACCTGCAGCCTGGGATCACGATTGCTGGTCATGTGACGATCGGGCCGGCCCAACGCAAAGGTGGGCCGGCCCGATCGTTCCCTATCAGGGGAGATGCGGCGGGTTCCTCCTCTATAGGCCCGTCGTCGACGCGCACGTAGAAGACTACCAGGGTGGACATGGCGGCATACACGGCCGTGGTAACCAGGAATGCCCTGCGCATGACGCTGGCCTCCTGCCCCCGGCGCCATCGTCGACCGGATCGGCCTTGTCTGGTTAGTGGGCGTTCCGGGCGCTGCTCATCGCGCTCTTTGCGCGGATCCTGCGCAGCCGGACTGACCGGGCCATGCTACACTGGTACAGGGCGCAGAGCGTGCGACGCGCGTCCTGCCATAGGGGTGACGGGCCGTATCCTGCTGCCGTATGTGCGGTCCGGCGTATTGGCGTAACCTTTACGACGCCCTCTTCGTTACACATGGTGAGGTCAACACAGACTGTGGATGTTCCTGCATGACCGGCCGGCCTGCGGATAGCCACAAGATGCTCATGGAAGTGCTCTACAGTGAGCATCATCGCGCCATCCTCAACTACCTGTACCGCATGGTGGGCGATGCCGCGCGTGCCGAGGATCTCGCTCAGGAGGTGTTCCTCCGGGCGTTCCGGGCGCTGCCAAAGCTTCCCGATGCGGCCAACTACCGCGCCTGGCTCTACCGGATCGCCACCAACGCGGCTTACGATGCTCTCCGCCGCCAGAGGCTTCTGCAGTGGCTGAGCCTGCGGGAGACGGATGTGGACGATAGCAGCAGCGTCAGGCCGGAGCAGGTGATCCAGCATGAGCTGGTGCAAGAGGCGCTCATGAAGCTTCCTACAACCTACCGCTCGCCGCTGGTGCTGTTCAGCGTACAGGGCCACACGGTGCGCGAAATCGCCCAGATGCTCGGGATCTCTGAAGGCGCAGTCAAGACGCGGCTATCGAGGGCCAGGGAGCTCTTTCGAAAGGCGTACGACCATGAAGCATGATCGCGAGTTCCTCGCGAATCTAGCCACTCTGCGCGAGCTACCCGGAGCTGATCGTGCAGTCGTGCTCGAGCATGCTCGGACGTGTCCCGAATGCTCGGCGCGGTTGGCGGCCTATGAGCGACAGGATGCCGCCCTGGCCGCCCTCACGCCGCTGACATCGCAGTCAAGCTGCGCGCACCTGCTGGATCGAGCGACGCCCGCCAGGGCTGGACGAGCTCTGCGCGGTGCCCCTGTGTTCGCTCTCACACTGGTGCTGCTGCTGGCCCTGTGCGGGCGCGCCGTGGCGGCCTCCGGTTCGGCGCTGCCGGGTGAGGCGCTCTATCCGGTCAAGCTGGGTGTCGAGGCCCTGCAGAGGGCGCTCACCATGGATGCGGTAAAACGGACAGAGTTCGACGTCCGCTCCGAGCAGCGTCGAGTGAACGAAGCACGGGCGCTCATGGAAAGGGGACGCTCGCAGGAGATGACGATCTCGGGCGAGCTGGTCAGCATCGATGGGGGTGAGTGGACAGTCTCTGGCCTTCAGGTGGCCGTATCGGAGACGCTACGGGCGGCCGGCCAGCCTGAGCCCGGTACCAGGGTGCGGATGAGGATCGAGATCTCAGCGGGGCGGGCATGGGCACACTCTGTCGACGTCGTCGGCGTGGATGGTGGTCGCGATGTACCGGTCGGTGCGGTCGAAACCGGCACTCCTGAACGGAGCCGTAGCCTGCCGGCTGCCACAGAGGCCGTGCCGGCGAATGAGCCGCGCGTTGGAACGCCAGGCGCGGCGACCGGGTCCCCGGCGGCGGGTGGCCCAATGGCACCGAACGACACGGTGACGCCCGGTCCCGATGGCCCTTCGAGGGGTACCTCGGCTACGCCGTCGCAGAGCGGCACGGGAGCGACGGTCGCGCCCGGACCGGGACAGGCGCAGCATGGCCCATCGGGCGATGGTGCTGGCCAAGGAGAGGGGCACTGAGCCCTTCGGGGCCGCGCGACCGCTGTAACCTTCCGAGGGCACATTCGTTACACTGTGTGGAGACGTAGATCTGTAGGCTGCTGGAGGTATGTTGTGATGCGCAAGGCTTTGATCCCTGTGTTGTTGCTTGCCGCGATGCTGGTTGCCCCGCTGACCTCGTTGGCGCAAGGCGGAGGCGCTTCAGGCCAGGGGGGGCGCGGCGAAGGCGTTGGCGGCGGGAGCGGCGCGCCAACATCGGCACCTCAGGGGCCGAACGGCTCGCCGGTTGTGCCGGATCCGATGCAGATGCGCACCCAGGAGCAGACGTGCAGCGAGAGTGCAGAATGCGATCTGACGCGCACGCGCGAGCAGGACGGCGCACAGGCGGGGGAGACCGTGCGCCTGCGCTTGCAGGTGTGTGAAGAGGACTGTGGCCTCGAGTTGGCGGGGCCGCTGGCCCGCATTCAGTCCTGGCTGAGGCAGCGAACGCCGGCCTTTTTGCAGGAGCGTCTGCTGCGCGTGACGCCCTTTAGCATGTCCGGAATGGCTGCTGTGATCGATGGTGAGCTCGTGCTCGAGCTCGAATCGGGCAATCGCTGGGCACGGGAGTTCGCGCTGTCAGACCCGGCGGAGCTCGTGACGGAAGATGCCGTGATCAAGGCTGTGTATCCCGATTCCGAGCGACTGGCAGAGATCATCGATTGGGACACGCTGGAGATCTACCTGAGCGAGTGCCCAGAATCGGTGGTCATGGTGCACGGCTATGTTGACGAGGAGGGCGCCCTGGTGGCGACATCCATCAAGGTGCAGGTGCACTGTTCTCTCGCCTAATTCCGGAACAGGCTCCCTTCGGAGCAGAAACCGGCTCGCGCTACGCGAGCCGGTTTTCTTTGCAAGCCGGGTGTCGTTCCAGCGCCCCGCTAAAGCTGGCGATGTGCATGGCGCGGCGGCACGTCTTGAGCCATGGGTTTCGTAGCATCGAACGAGTGCCACCATCCGATCTCCCTCGCACCGGTCGATCGGCCCACGCGCCGAGACGTCATCATCGCCGAGCTCGGCCGCAGGCTGTTCAGGCAGACACGGTGCGATCCTATCCGGTTCTGGCACTCCAAAGAGGCGCTGGCGCTACGACTCGGCCGTCAAACGCCCGTGTCAAGCGGCCTGAGCCGGCGGAACCTCCTCTGCAGCGGCTTCGCTCGTGTGGACGAACAGCGTCACCAGCAAGCTCATGATTCCAAAGACGGTGGCCGTCACCAGGAAGGCGCTGGGCATGCCCCAAGCGTTGGCCACGCCCGCGCCAAGGATGGGGCCCAGAGAACGTCCACCGGCCTGAGCGCTATGTGCAAAGCCGAACACGGCCCCGCGATGTGACGAAGCCGTGGAGCGAGCCAGGAGAGCGTTCGCCGTCGGCATGATGCCGCCCATGAACAGGCCTTGCACCGCGCGCAGAAAAACAAGCTGCCCCGGCGTGCTCACCATAGCCTGAGGAATATGGATCAGCGCGATACCCAGAACGCAGGCGACCAGGATCTTCTTCTGGCCGAGCTTGTCGGCCAGCCTGCCGAGCAAGACGGCCGAAAGGCTTGAGGAGAACGCCGCTACCGACATCACCCAGCCCGCTATCGTGGCAAGGTTGGGAACGTTACCAATGAGGGCCTTGATGTACAGCGAGAGCACCGGGCTGAGCACAGCAATGGCAAAGCTGTTGCCTGCCAGCGTGATCACCAGGATCACCGTGTTTCGATTGCCCAGGGCCGCGATGGCCTCTTTCAGACTGCGGCGTCGCCGCGGCTCGGGAGCGACCTTGGCTCGCTTGGTCTCTCGCACAAAGGCGATAGTCGCGAATACCGAGAGGAGTATCAGGGCGGAGGAGAGATAGAAGACATTCTTGTAGCCAAAGGAGTCAGCGGCGTAGCCTCCCAACAGTGGGCCGACCGTCTGGCCAATGAACTGGGCCGTCTGGACGATGCCCAGGCTGCGGGCAAGGTACTGCTCCGGTGTCTCTGTGGACACCAGCGTAACCGCAGCCGCTACGGTGCCCGAGAAAGCCCCCTGAATGATGCGAGCGATGATCAGTTGCTGAGGAGATTGCGCGGCTCCCATCAGGAAGGTGAAAATGCATCCCGCTGCCGTGGCACGGATGAGCATCATGCGCCGGCCGTGCTTGTCTGCGATGGCTCCCCATATCGGCGCTGCGATCATCATGGCTGCCGCGTTCCCGCTGTTAAAGATCGCCAGGTATGTGGCCGCCTGATCGGTATCGGTGATCCCGAGATCCATTAGGTGGTAGGCGACAAAGGGGAAAAAGCCAGAGAAGCCAATCATCGTCACGAGCTGGACAAAGCACAGTACAGCGAGGTTTCTCTTCCAGTTGACCATAGGGCGACGCTCTATCTCCATCACGTGTTCTGGTCCGGGGCAACTGGGCTACCCGCGGTTCGCGCAAACATGCCCGGCTCTGCCGCTCGGCGGCGCGATGACCGGGCCTATTCTGACAACGTTGTCGGGGATCACGCCCATTCTAGGCGCAGCGCACACCCGTGACAAGCGTCCACCCTGTGCCGCAGGAACCGAGAGGCAGCTCCTGTTCGCTCACTCTAGTCAGAGAACAGAAAGGGGTCGCTAGGTGTGCGACCCCTGGTCTGCATGGAGGTGTATCGAGGTCGTCCGTCCGGACGCAATGGGGCGCTACTCCTCCGCGGGAGGAGGCGGGGGAGCGGCCGGCTCGTCTGCTCCTCCGCTGCTGGCGGCGGGCTCCGGCGGGGCCACGCTCGGGGAAGCCGGCATCGGCGGCGGGACATTGGCGGACGTCGGCTCGGGCGGCACGGCAGCCGCAGGTGGCGGCGCGCTTGCCGCGGCCGGCTCTTCGGTCTCAAAGTCTTCGGCCTGGATCTCTGCAAGCTTCTGAGCCTCTTGCTTGATCTGCTCCTGAAGACCAGCGACTGTGTTCGCGAACGACGCCAGGTGGGGGTGTGCAATCGCGCCCTCGTCCATAAGCGAGTACGCGGTTTTCCCCATCTCTGTAAACTGCGCTTCGACTTTGTCGCGCAATCCGGAGATCACGCCCTCCTGGCGCTTAAGCCTGAGCGCTTTCTCGGCGTCAAAAGCCAGCTTGTTGGCCTGTTGTTTGACGGATCCCCAAAGCTTCATCGCAGCCCTCCTGTGCTATAACAGCGACCATTCTACGGTTATCCCAGTATACAGGGTGGCGCGCTCGCGATCAACAGCTCTTTTCGTCTCTTGCGTTTGGCCGGCCAGAGGGGCCTCGAACGCCGGGCTGCAGGCCGTGGAACGTCACTCAAGCGGAGATGGCAGAGATCCCAGAGCGGCCACGTTTGCGCATTAGCGTCTGAAGGCTCCTCCCCGTAGCCATCCAATGATTAGGGGGCACCCGGAGCCGGTGTATGTTGGCCGGCGCTATGGGGCCGTTCTGCCGCCACGTCGATACGGTTGACCGTGGTATCGAACCCGAACAGGCGCTACACTATGACCGTCGGTTCGCTGCCCCCTGACCGGGCTGGGTGAGACGGCCTGCGCGGAGATCAAGAAGAGGAGGGCGTGCCATGCGTGCGAGGGCGAAGGTGTGGTTCACGTCAGAAGATGCTCGCGAGTATCGCCTCAGCCGGCAGGCCGATCTGGCGGTGACCCAGGAAACGCCTGGCGCGCCGATCACGGTGCGATTGGACCCCGAACGACGCCATCAGACCATCCTGGGGATGGGATCGTCCTTGGCGAGGCCAGCGTCTACCATCTTGTGCGCATGGATCCCGAAGTGCGGCATCGGGTCCTGCGCGATCTGGTGCATCCTACCGAGGGTATCGGCTGGAACTTGATGCGCATCTGTCTCGGCACATCCGACTTTACCTCTTCGCCGTGGTACTGGTACGACGATCTGCCGCCGGGCCAGAAAGACCCCGATCTGGGGCACTTTTCTATCCAGCGCGATATCGACCTGCATATCCCTGCCGTCACATGCGAGGCCCTCTCGCTGAATCCCGACCTGAGACTGTTTGCCTCCCCCTGGAGCGCTCCGGGCTGGACAAAGTCCAGCGGCAGCTTGTGCGGAGGCTCGCTGCTTCCCGGGTGCGAGGCCGTTGTGGCACGCTACTACCGTATGGCCGTGGAGGCTTACGGGGAGCTGGGCATTCCAATCGCTGCTATTACGCTGCAGAACGAGCCCCTGCACGCCGATCGGCGCTACCCAACCTGCTATATGACATGGGAGCAGCAGTTGCGACTCCTCCTTCTGGCGCGCGAGGAGTTCGACCGGCACGACCTCGATACCGAAATCTGGATCTTTGATCACAACTTTGCCGATGCGAGCGCCTTTTCCGAGCCTATCCTCGTCGATCCAGGCGGATGTGCGGCTGCCGATGGCGAGGCATTCCACGAGCATGACGGGCAGCCAGACGAGATGGGCTACCTCTGGTCCAGATACCCGGAAGGGCCGGTGTTCCTGACTGAGCATTCTACCTGGGGTACGGGGGGGATGGAGCGGGTGCTGCAGTACCTGCGCGACGGCTCGCGTTCGTACAAGGCCTGGGTCACCTGTCTGGATGAGGCGCAGCAGCCCAAACCGGGCACGCATCCCTCCAGCCCGACGTTCGTCACTGTGCAGAGGCCTGACCCTAACGCAGTCACGTACATCCCCGAGTACTGGCTCCTGGGTCAGATCGCGCTCTGTGCAGGCAGGCGCCGCGCGCATTGACTGCGAGGCGGGTACGCCCGGGACGCTGACCTACGCTGCTTTTCAAAGCCATGGCGGCGAGATCGTGGTGATTGCCATCAACCAGACGGATACTCCGCAGCCCTGCACTCTGGCCTGGCAAGGCCGGCAGGCCTCATCGACGATACCCGAGAAGTCGGTAACGACGGTGGAGATCACCCGCTGATCGCGACGGGCGCCGTAGCAGCCCTCCGCCAAGGTCCTCGGCCAGCGAACCAAGCTGAGGGGCTGCCCGGTGGCATACGACGTGAAATGCGGGGAAACCCGGATAGCTGGACACCCACAGGGGAATTGGGCTAGAATGGTAAAGCGCATTCGATACAGCTTGGGTTCCCGGAGGGGTCGTGGTGGAGACCACTCACAAAGCCATCGTGGCCAGATTGCTTGACCTCAACAGGAGGATCGAGCATGGCGTGCTGCTTCCGGCTCTCTTCCCTGCCGCCACCGATTTTGTCCAGACGGATCCCTTTGCCTTCTGCCTGGCGGCCTGTCTCGACCGCGGCACTAAGGCGGAGATCATCTGGACAATCCCCTACTGGATCAGACAGGATCTTGGCCATCTTGATCCGAACCTCATCGCCCGCATGTCGCTGGAGCAACTGGGCGATGTAGTATCTCGTTTGCCGAAGCGACCACGCTACTATAATGCCGCGCCGCGTACCATCCACGAGATATCGGTCATCGTAGCGCGTCAGTTCGGCGGAAAGGCAGAGCTCATTTGGCAGGACACGCCGGCCTGGCAGGTACAGCGCACTTTTGAGGGCGTGTATGGCGTGGGACCCGGCATCGCCAGCATGGCTGTGCTATTGATCGAGAAGGGCTTTGGCGTAAGGTTCTCAGATCTGGATCACCCTCGCATGGACATCAAGCCTGACGTCCATACCGTGCGTGTTCTCTACCGGCTGGGAGTGGCAGAGGCACCAACCGAGGCCGATGCTCTCTCAGCGGCCAGGGCCCTGCATCCCGAGTACCCAGGTGAGCTAGACGGCGCGCTATGGCACATCGGTCGAACGTGGTGCTCTGCTTTGGCCCCGGCATGCTTGCAGTGTGAGATGAGAGACGTTTGCTCTAAAAGGACCGGGTCTGCATGACGTTGCCTGCCGGGAGCCGGTGTGTGAGCACCAAGGCAGGGATCGGGTGACTGTAGATCAAGCCGGGGGTGTGCCATGACCGCGGTATGAGATGGCCCCGGCGGCGCTGGAGACGCCTGGGACCTGGCCGATGCGTGTGCACACCCGAGTACGCAGACTGTGTATAAGCGCGCCGGGTGCAACACACCCGACGCGCCTCTTGTTACGCTATCTAGTGGTGTCAGACAGAGCACCACAAGGGGGGTGGACAACCTTACGCTGCTTGACGGGTGTTCCGCGAGGGCCGCAGCCTGTAGATGCCAAGGGATCGACTACTTCTGGCAGCAAAGAGCGGGCGACGCGATTTGAACGCGCGACAACCTGCTTGGAAGGCAGGAGCTCTACCACTGAGCTACGCCCGCATGAATCCTCGAACTGGTCGGGGTGAGAGGACTTGAACCTCTGACTTCAGCGTCCCAAACGCTGCGCGCTACCAGACTGCGCCACACCCCGTATCATCGAGTATAGCGCAATCCCCTGCGCCGTCAAAGATCGGCTGGCTTGGACTAGCGGACCATGGATGTGACCGCGCTCCGGACAGTCTCGACGATTGCCCGGAGCCCGGGCCCCGCGACCTGCAGCAGGGCCAGAAAGGCCAGCGAGAGGAGAAGAGTCACCCCAATCCACTGGAACAGCTGCCCTCCCCTGGTATCGATGAGAGGCTGTCTCCACCGTGCCATCCGCATGGCCCCTTCCACGACGAATCTGGCCAGAGGGGCTTGACGTCGCCCTGGCTCCCGTATAGACTAGTCTAATGGCATTGCTGTGCCACTGCAACACGCCGCTATGGTCCCGATCCGGTAGAGCCACCTCGTTAGCCACATAGAGGACGTCGTGCATCATGTATACCTACAGCCTGGACTCTCTCGCCGTCTTTTTGCAGCGTGCCCGCCAGCGTTATGGCCTGGGTCGAGGCGCCCAGGTGATCGGCCGTTCGGCCGCAGCACCCGCACCAGCGCCCGAGCCGGAGATCAGTGAGATCAGCCAATCCCGACGCCTGCTCTGGGAGACTCTTGAGCGCATCAAGGAAGCGGGTGAGCCCGTGATCGCCTCGGTCACGGGTTGGAACCGTGGTGGTCTGCTCGTGCGATGGGAGGAGCTGCAAGGTTTTGTTCCCGCTTCGCAGTTGCGCGACGTGCCGGTGTTGCAGGATGACGACAGCCGTGACGAGTTGCTCTCTCGATGGGTGGGCCAGGATCTCACAGTGAAGGTTCTCGAGCTGAACGCTGGGCGAAATCGGCTGGTGTTCTCCGAGCGTGCCGCGGCCTGGGGTCCCCGGCAGGGAGAGCATCTCCTGGCTGAGCTAGCGGTGGGCGACGTGCGCGAGGGTATTGTCAGCAATGTCTGCGATTTCGGGGCCTTTGTAGATCTGGGCGGCATCGATGGGCTTGTTCATATCAGTGAGATCTCCTGGGGACGCGTCTCGCATCCATCGGCGCATCTGAGCATCGGTGAGTCAGTCCGCGTGCTGGTCCTGACCATCGATCGAGAGCGCAACCATATCGGTCTCTCGATCAAGCGGCTCAAACAGAATCCTTGGGCGATGGCCGATGTGCGCTACGGCATAGGCGATGTGGTCGAGGCCGAGGTCACCAATCTCGTCGATTTTGGCGCCTTTGTGCAGCTGGAGCAGGGCCTGGAGGGTCTGGTACACATTTCAGAGCTCTCTGACCAACATGTGACGCATCCCAGCGAGATTGTGGGTGTGGGACAGCGAGTCAAGCTGCGAGTCCTTCGGGTCGAGAAGGATCAGCATCGGCTTAGCCTCAGTCTGAAGCAGGTTGACTCGCCCGAGACTGATGGCGGCGATGGCGAGGCCCGACTCAACGAGGAGTTGCCGGACGCTCGCTCGTGACCAGAGGACAGACGGGCAGCAGCGCCGCAGGACAGAGGAGGATATGACCAGACGCGCGAGTCGTACACGCACCTCAAAGAGTCCCACGGCACGAATTCCATGGCGGATGATCGGTGCGTGGCTGATGCGCCGAGAGGTGATGGGCGTTATCATCGCAGCGATCGGTGCCATAACGCTGGTCAGCCTGCTCTCAGCGGATCAAGGGCGCGTGAGCGGTGCCTGGACATCCCTTCTGAGCCAGGTGTTTGGGGTCGGTGTGTATCCTGTCGCCACCCTGGTATTCCTCGGCGGGCTCTTCCTGCTGTTCTACGCCGCCCTCGGATGCACGTTCCAGATTCGCTGGCAGAGCGTCGTGGGGGTGGAGGCCGCCTTTGTACTCCTTCTCGGGCTTGTTCATCTCTCTTTTGCCAGCAATCCATTGGAGTCCGCCCGATCAGGTGAGGCCGGTGGGTTCGTCGGCTGGGCGCTCTGGCAAATCACGGTGCCGTGGCTGGGGCACGCACTGAGCGGGGTCTTGCTTGCCGTGCTGCTGGCGGTTGCTGTGGGCGTAGCGGCCGGCCTCACGTGGCGTATGGCCTGGTGGCGCGCTCAGTGGATGTGGGCCCAGATCGGAACGCGTGTGAGGCGGGGGATCGCCGCGCGCAGAGTGCGGCGCATTGCAGCGGCCGCAGAGGTCGCGGAGCCCGATATGATTCCCGAGCCGGCGGCACCACCCGGGCGCAGAGTGTCACGGCAGAGCAAGGAAAAGGACCGGCCGGAACCCTCAGCGGGCGATCTGCCTCCGATCGATATCCTGATCCCCGATTCGCCGGTATCGGGCGATGATGCTGGAATCCGGCACCAGGCCCAGGTTATTGAGGAGACCCTCTCTGCCTTTGGGATCCCCGCCGAAGTAGTCGAGTGGAACAGGGGCCCGGCGGTGACTCAGTTCGGCGTCGAACCGGGATACGTCGAGAAGAACGACCGGCGCTACAAGGTGCGGGTAAGCAAGATACTATCCCTGCAGAACGACCTCGCGCTGGCGCTCGCCGCGGCTCCTATTCGGGTAGAGGCGCCGGTGCCTGGTCGGGCCGTGGTGGGTATCGAGGTCCCCAACTCGCTCAAGAGCGTGGTGGGACTTCGAAGCATTCTGGAATCCGAGGGGTACTCCAGGATGCGCTCGCAGCTCAAGATAGGCCTCGGTCGCGACGTGTCCGGAGCCGCCGTGGTGGCTGATCTGGCCAAGATGCCGCACCTTCTGCTGGCTGGCGCGACGGGCTCGGGCAAAAGCGTCTGCCTGAATGCCATCATCGTATCGCTTCTCTACCAGCACTCACACGAGACTCTCAAGCTCTTGCTTGTTGACCCCAAGCGAGTCGAGTTGACCAAGTACAACGGACTCCCTCATCTTGTCGCGCCTGTTGTTGTGGATGCCAAGAAGACGGTGGCCGCGCTTCGCTGGCTGACCGGCGAGATGGAATCACGCTACAAGCTGTTTGCCCAGGCGGGGGCACGAAACCTGACGGACTATAACCGGGGGGCACGCAAGCGCCGAGAGGACCCCCTGCCGCTGATCGTGATGGTGATCGACGAACTGGCTGATCTGATGCTCGCCGCCCCGGAGGATGTCGAGCGCACGATCTGCCGTCTCGCGCAGATGGCGCGGGCCACGGGAATCCACCTGGTGATCGCGACGCAGCGCCCCTCCGTGGATGTGGTGACGGGCCTCATCAAGGCCAACTTCCCAGCTCGGGCGAGCTTCGCGGTGACCTCTCAGATCGACTCGCGCGTCATTCTGGATACGCCGGGCGCCGAGAAGCTCCTGGGCCAGGGGGACATGCTCTACATGGCCCCAGATTCACCGAAACTGCAGCGTATTCAGGGGAGCTTTGTGTCGGATCGAGAGATCGACGCCTTGATGTCCTGGTATGAGACCCGTCCTGGTCCATCCAGTCCGCAGGGCGAGCCAGACGAGGAAGATACGCCGCCGTGGGAAGGCATGGCCGACGACCCGGGCCCCGATGATGACTTGCTGGAGCAGGCAGCCGAGCTGGTGCGTGGCCGCAGTAACGCCTCAGCGTCCTTCCTTCAACGGCAGATGCGCATCGGGTATCCCAGAGCGGCTCGACTGATGGATGAGCTGGAGGAGCGGGGCATCGTGGGGCCGATTCGCGAGGGCGGCCGCGCGCGCGCCGTGATCTCCGAGAGCGACGATGCATCAGGCTCAGAAAACGAGTCCTGATGATCTCCGCGACTCGCAGGGGTCGGCGGGTGAAGCGTCCGCCGGATTGCAGGCCCCTGGTTGGTGAGCCGGAAACCTGATGCTATAATCCGCAGCGCGAAGGATCCTCCGTCGCCTATCCGGGAGGTGTATGATGTCTGGACATAGCAAATGGGCGTCGATCAAACGGCAGAAGGGTGTCAATGATTCCCGCCGCGGTCAGCTCTTTACCAAGCTGGGCCGCGAAATTGCCGTAGCTGCGAGAGAAGGTGGGCCCGATCCGGAGATGAACTTCCGGTTACGCCTGGTGCTCGATAAGGCCAAACAGGCGAATATGCCAAAGGACAACATCGATCGCGCGATAAAGCGCGGGTCCGGGGAAGGCTCCGATGGCGCGCAGATGGAGGAGCATACCTACGAGGGCTATGGTCCGCACGGGACCGCCATGATCGTTCAGGTAGTAACAGATAATCGTAACAGGACCGTATCTGAGGTGCGCCATGCTTTCTCTCGATATGGCGGCAACCTTGGGTCAGACGGAAGCGTGGCTTGGATGTTCTCTCGGCAGGGGGTGGTCACGATCTCGGCAGAAGACGATGATGCGTCTGACGAGATTGCGCTCGTGGCAATTGACGCCGGTGCAGCAGACGTGGAGACAGCCGAGGGCGTCGTGACCGTCTATACGGAGATGAGCGACTTTAAGGCCGTCCAGGAGGCGCTCACGGGCTCGGGCTATGCGGTTACCGATGCCCAACTCTCGTGGATTCCTCAGAGCCAGATGACGCTCGACGAGCGTGAAGCGATGACCACGTTAAAGCTGATGGACGCGCTTGAAGAGCTGGATGATGTCCAGGAGGTATTCTCAAACCTGGATATCAGCGACGAGCTTCTGGCCAAGTTCGAGAACGAAGCCGCCTGAGTATGCTGGTCCTTGGGCTCGACCCCGGACTGGCCATTACAGGCTACGGTCTGGTAGAGAGCGACGGTCAGCACCTTGAGATGGTGTCCTATGGCGTCATTCGCACGGCGGCCGATCTCCGGCTATCCGATCGGCTGGTCAGGCTTCACGACGAGCTGACAGCCTTGATGGTTCGCTGGGAGCCCAAGGTCGCCGCCGTGGAAGAGCTGTTCTTTAGCACCAATGCGCGCACGGCTATGGTGGTGGGAGAGGCGCGAGGCGTTCTGCTTCTGACGCTTGCCCAGGCCGGTTTGGCCGTTCACGAGTACACACCGATGCAGGTGAAGCAGGCCATCACGGGCTATGGCGGTGCCGACAAGCACCAGATGCAGCACATGGTGCGGCTCTTGTTGGGGCTGGAAGCCCTCCCCGAGCCCGACGATGCTGCCGATGCGCTGGCGGTGTCCATATGCCATCATCATTCTGCTGGCATGGCCGCCCTGCTGGACCGCTAGCCTGCCCGTTTCTTCCTCTCCGGCGTTATCCTTGGCCCGCTGTGAGGTGCTGCCATGATCGCCACGCTCCATGGAACCGTACAGAGCATCGGGGAGGGCGCGCTTGTGGTAGCCCTCGGCGGCTTGGGCCTCCGAGTCCATGTGCCCGAGACCGTCCGCTCCTCCGCGCATCTCGGCCGCGCTGTGGATCTGTTCACCCACCTGCACGTTCGCGAGAACGAGCTCACTCTCTATGGCTTTGGCTCTCAATCCGAGAGGGAGATCTTCCTTTTGCTTCTGGGTGTAAGTGGGGTGGGTCCCAGGACCGCGCTGGCGGTCCTATCTACATTCTCCCCGGAGACGCTCACGAGCGCTCTCTCCAAGGGAGATATCGGCATCCTCACGCGGATACCGGGCATAGGTCGCAAGACCGCTGAACGTATGGTTCTGGACCTGCGGGACAGGCTGGGAGGTTCAGGTGTCGCGGCCTGGGGCGGGGTGCCCCTGCAAGAAGGCGATTCGGACGTCATCAACGCGTTGACGGCCCTCGGATACAGCGTGGCCGAAGCGCGCGAGGCCGCATCTTCGGTTCCGGAAGAGGTCACGGCCCTGGATGAGCGCATACTCGCGGCTCTGCGATCGCTCGGAAGCTGACTGTCTCCGGTTCCGCGGTGGATCCTAGTCCGGTATGGTCAGGAACAGCAATACGTCTCTCCAGCGCTCAAAGAGGCTGCTCAAGGCCTGGGGCCAGATGCCGATGAAGAGCAGCAAGGACCCCAGAGCGAGCACCAGAACAGCCGGCCAGAGCCTCTCTCTGCGGCTTCTCGGGACGGGAACCACCTGGAAGGCTCTCAGGGCGAACCGGGCCAGCGCAGCGGCCGGCAACAGGCCCGTGATAACCATCGCCACGGCCCAGGGCAGATGCTCCGATGCCACCATGCGGTACAGCGAGAAGCGCGTGGCAAAACCCGCCAGCGGAGGGAACCCTGATAGTGATAGCCCGGCCAGCAGCGTTCCCGTCACAGTGACCGGCGCGCGGCGGAAGGCACCTCGCATCGTCTCCAGCCCGTCGTTACCCAGGCTCAGGCTCAGTGTTCGGATTCCGATGCCCATCGCCACAAGGCCAATCCCCCGATGGACCAGCCCGGTCACCCCGAGAGCGCTGCTGCTTGAGGCGCCGGAGCCGAGAGCCATGAGGACCGCCCCCATTTCGGCAGAAGCCAGGTACGCCAGCATCCCTCCCAGAGTCGTCTGAGCTGCAGTCCCGACTCCCCCCATGATGAGTGTTGCCATGCCCGAGTAAAAGAGCAGGGCCGGGACCAGAGAGCCCAGCGGAGCAAGGGCACCCTGGAGCTGTATCATGAGCTGAATCAGTAGCGTGTGAGGCAGGATTACGCCGAACAGAACCCGCGGAATGGAGGCATTCACGCGAAAGGCGGGGAACTGCCAGACGCTAAAGGGAAAGGCCGCCAAGAGGATCCAGTACCCCAGGAATAGCAGAATCGGCCCTGCCTGGGAGGGGGTGGTCATTCCTTCCATCACGGGTCGCTCTACCATCCATGCGGCGGCCAGCATCAGAAAGCCGGCGGTCACCAACGTTACCAGGGCCCGCATGCTCCACATGCTGGGGTGCGTGCTGTCGGCAGAGGCGCACATCACCATGAAGACAGTGCTGGCAATCAGGAACAGCACCGAGAGCGATGTGATCTCGATGGCCACAGCCCACAGCAAGAACCCGAGCGCCAGAAAGGCCAGCATCCACGAGAGGGCATTCTCGGGCAGTGGCCACGTCGAGATGAATGCGATCGCCAGGAGAGCGACCGAAAAGGCCAAGTGGGCTCCCACAGGAGCACTCAGGGCCAACGTCCGCCCGAACAGCGTCGCCGCAGGGGCATTTGCCTGCAGCACCAACAGCGCAGCCAGCACCAGCGATGCAAAGGCGGAGAACGTCGCCGCTGCAAAGCGCAGATGACGTAGAGCAAACGCGATTGCCGCGGCCGCAAAGGGGAATAGCAGAATTCCATAGATCATAGGACTGTCGATTCCGGGGCGGCGGCCTCGAGCCAAATCTCACTGATGTAGGCGACGGCGAGCGCGATGATGATGTCCACCAGCCCGGCCAGTGCTACGACCAGAAGGCTGGACTCGACTGAGAGATACAGTGTCAAGAAGCCGCTGGCGCAAACCAGCAGCCCGATCCCCGCGCGGAGGGGGTCGGTCCCCATTATGATCATGCAGGCTCCAATCGCCCCTAGCCACAGCGCGGTGAGCGAGACGGCCGGCGTTACCTGAGGGATCGCGCCGCCGCTCCACAGGCCATAGGCTAGCAGTGCGGCCAGTGCAAGCCCTACCAGACGGTACACGGGTCCCATCTGCGGGACGCGTGCGTCTGCGCCTTGTGTGGCCGTCCTCAGCTGCGCGGAATGACCCGGCAGGCTGGCCATCCGACTGGCTGTGATGTAGATGATCGCCGACGTCGCCAGGCCGAGAGTAAGCCGGATCGCGTACAAGGGGGCTCCGATTGATGAGCTGATCAGGGAGGCTGCTAGAACGTATTGCAGCGCCAGCGGGACGATGAGCAACCGCCTGCTGTTCAGGGCAAAGAGGCCGGTGATCACCGATAGGGCCACAAGCACCTGGTCGATCAGCGCACCGAGGTTCTGTAAATCAATCACATCCATTCCCGTAAGTGCTGCGTGCTCTCATCTCACATCTGCAGTAGGTAGTATACGAGAGCGATACACCAAACAAGGCACCAAACCAAGGGGAGCGACTCCTCCAGCGCCTCGAGGGCAGCACGCATCGCTCCCGTCCCGCGCGCTGCGATCCGTTGCGCCACAAGGTACAACCACTCGCCACGGGCGCTCTGACCAGCGCGATCTACTCGGCCATAGAACTGCTCAACGGCGGGCTGAAGCCGCTGTCCGAATAACCCGGTGCTCGCAGGGGCGAGCACGGTGGCCGCGATGAGCCCCAACCTGTTGCCCAGATCGTTGCCCCAGAGTTCCCGATAGCCCAAGGACTCCAAGCCAACGCGAATGTCCGGCCAAATCCGCAAGAGGACCCCGGGCCACACACCAAGCAACACCAGGCCTCCCGCGATAGCGGCGAGGATGTACGCGCTCGCACCGGCGCCAACGTGGCCCGGCTCACGTGCGGGGCTCATTACCGCAGAAGACAGCCTCCGCCAGAGAGGCACGGCGGCCAGCAGGTAGGCCACGGCAGCGACTGCAAGAAGGCCGTAGCCGGATACATCGAAACAAATCTGACCAAAGACCCAGTGTGCGGCAAACCCGCTCGTCATGACCAGTCCGCTCAAGGCCGCGAAGGCGACGAGCCCGGGAAGCCTGGGAAGCCACGGCCCCGAGGATGGCGCGATCTCCCCACGCAACAAAACGAGACAAAGAAGGAGCTGAGTGCCGATCAGGAGGCTGACGGCAAATCCGCGCTCCGGATCCAGCAAGGGGGCCAGCACAATCAGGGCGAGCCAGTAGCCAAAGCTGAATGGCACGACACGCGATTGCCCTTCGCGAGGACCGATCGCGAGACCCAGCGCCATGAAGACTATTGCGGCAAGGAACGGAGCTCTCACCAGCGGTCCGGTGGCATCCAGTGCGATTCCGATGCGAATCCACAGGAACAAGCCAGAGACCAGAGACATGGCATGGAGTTGCCACCAGCGGCCACGGCCGCCCGCCAGGGGCCAGAGCAAGAGGCGGGTTCCTGCTGCCAGCGCGAAGGCGTAGAAGGCCAGTCGCGGTGCCAACTCTATCAGGAACAGAGATCCCTCCTGTTCGGCGGAACCGGCGGTAGCCCCCAGGATCACGAGCGCTGTGGAGATAAAGCCAGCCCATGTGTCCCACCGCGATACGCGCTGCGAACCCTCGCTGTGCGCTACTCTGAGATACAGGACCAACCAGGAGGGGATCGACCAGGCGATGACGAGGCTGACAGAGTTGCCGGCCGAGATGACGGCCATCGTAGCGGCGAGGACTACCAGATAGTGCGCGGCACGAACGGCGCTCAGTGGCCGATCGTGATCCGCCAACTGACCAACAAAGAGCACCCCCAGCAACAGAGAGGCAGCCCAGTACGCCAGGGGTGACCAGAGTGGCATTGCGGGCAAGTCCACATGGCTGGCGGGGGGCAGCTGCACGGTCGCGTCCGGGCCGAACCCTCTCAAGACAGCTACGGAGATGGCCGTCAGGGCGACGAAGGTGGCATAGGCAAGACGGCGTGTGAACCCGCCAGTCTCACTGAATCGCACAGTTGCGCATAGAAGGGCGCCTGCCAGAGGCGTGATGATGGGCACTATGGGCAACAGCGTCACGGAACCTGCCCTTCCTGTGGCCGACATGGCCTTGCCGCACCACGGTCATTCAGACCCTCGGCAGCGCGAGCCGACGGAGCGATCTGACGAATCCAGCCGAAGAGCCTAGTCCCCTGTGAAGCAATGGGTACGAGCACGGTTTCACCGCGCCAAAAGGCTATACAGCGTCCCCTGGAGCACAGGACATGCAATTCACTGCTGCATGAGCAGCTGGATATCCGGCTGATCGACGTGGAAAAGAATGAGGCCGGAAAGCAACATCGAGCAGATGGACGAGATCAAGAGGACACTGTCCATCGGGGCCCCTTGCGTGGGTATCACGTTGCCGATTCCCGTAAGGAGCCGAACCAGAATGCTAAAGCCCTGGACAAAGATCGTCGCCACCCGGGCCCAGTCCTTCAGGCGAAGGAGGTTGATGCCGAGCAAGGCAAACACCACCGCAACGACGATCCACAGCGCGGGGCTGATGCCCGCGTAGAACGATGGCGGCAACAGCAGCGGGGCAACGAACTGCAGGATAGCCACAATCCACAGGCTGGCCGGTAGTCGTTTCCTGATCATCAGTCGCTCCCCCCGTTCAGGCTGACGGCCATTATAGAGACGCAAAAGGGGGCTGTCAAGGCTGTCTCGTCCGGCAGTCGTCTATCCAGAGCTCGCGGACGGCCGCCCTGAGCCCTCGGCGTGCGCAGGCAGACTGTAGTACTCGCGCAGAGCGCGCTCATAGAGCGCGTTCCTGACGCTGCACGGTTGGCCTGGCCGGATGGCGCCCATCATCTCGAGCGCAGCCAGAATAGGGTTGTTCCGGCTGAAGGGAACTGACTGTCCCTCTATGACAATGCTCCGCAGATGTCTCCGGGCGCCGGGCTGGCTCTCCAGCTCCTGGATGAGATGGCGGAGGTTGTCGTCCTCCACGAGGATCTGAGCTGCGGCACGCTGGACTGTCTGGGCGGTGATGCGAGCCGGTTGAGCATCCTCCATGAGCGAACAGAGGCGCATGCTCAGATAGGGGTGGCCCGAGGTCAGTGCGTAGATCGCCGCTCCCACATCCGCTGCGACCGCGGTATCCCGTTGCGAGAACGCGGATACGAGTCGCTCGACCTGCTGCGGCGCCAGATCCTCCAGGTAGATCTTTTCACAGATGTTGAGTGGGGAGTTGGTGCCAAAGGTCAGGCCATACAGATCGACGGCGCCGCTGAACACGAACAGGTATTTGGCCAATGCGTTCCTGAGCCCGCGCCCCTGGGTGAAAATCGTGCGGACCGTGTTGAAGAAAGTGTCCGATACCTGCGGTGAAAGGGCGCCGACTTCATCCATCATCAGCACGATCCGAAGGACAGGCACCGCTTGTGCGAGGCGCTGCAGGTAATCCAGGAACGCCACCGGGTTATCCGGCGTTGCTCCCAGGCTAGCGACGTCACAGTCACAATCCGCCAGGGCACCGGCCAGCTGCGATCCGACGAGCCGGAAGCAGTCCCGGGAATCCTGCCCGCGCAGGACGGACAGATCGATAAAGGCGCAGGCGTAACGGTCACGCAGTTCGTCCATCAGCTGGAGCAACAGCGTCGTCTTGCCCGTCTGGCGGGCGCTCAGGATCGCGAGATACTGGCTTACGGCCGGCTGCCGCGCTATCTGGAGTGCACGGCCCAGTTCTGGGCGATCCATGATGATCTCGCGATCCTCGGGCATTCGCAGCGGGCCCCGCGTGCGAAAAATGCGCTCTTTGGCATCAGGTGCCGACGCTGGTTGACGTCCCGATGCTCTAGAAGGGCCCTCTTCTCGACGATCAGCAGGGGGTTCAGAGCTCTGATCTGGCGTCCACAGTTGGCCGTTCATCGAGCGGATGAAAAGCACGGGGGCGGCCCACATGAGCGAGTGAGGAATGGCTGCATCCATCGCTACACGACCCTCTGATACGCATTCATCCACAGTGCGGCCGGATGCCAGCGTGCGGTAGAATGCCTTGGAGAAGGTCACCGCTGCGCGATCCTCAATGGGCCACTGCATGGCGACCACAGCGGGGATGTCCGATCGGACCAGCGTGGGGGCGAGCCCCGCCCAGATCCCGCGGGCCGTCTCACAGGCGTTGAGAATCACCACATTGGTTCCGTAGCGCCGGAGGAGCCGCGCAACCTCGACGGCGTTCATGTATACCGATCGGTGCCGGTCATCCTCCATCAACAGGTAGCCCTGCTGCTCTAGCATGTCATACTCGCCGTGGCCGACAAAGTGCACGACGTCCGGATGGCTATCGACAAGGGCGACGTGGAGCTTTTCCCTGGTGGCGTGCTCGCACGTGTCCAGATGGACGCGCCCGAGCTTGACCAGTGGATCCACGGCTTCCCTCAGAAGTGCGATCTCATTCTGCCAGCTCAGTGGGGCTTCGTCCACGGGGCTGGCGGAGATGGCCAGGATCCGCAGTGTCCCGGAGCGCCGCAGGACAGCAGGAGCGCTACTCAGGCGGATGTAGCGCGTGATGGAAACGCGTTCGTCAAACGCCATGAACTCATCGGCACGCGTGTCGAATAGCAGTTCCCAGGGCAGACGAGAGAGCTCCCAGGACTCGATGTGTAGCCGCAGACGCAGGCCGCAGCGGCGTTCCCGCGCGATCTGGTAGCTCTCGTACCATGCGAGCGCGATTTCATGTCGGAAGATCGCGTTTGCGAGGAGGCGGCCGAAACGACGAGGCTGGGTGGGATCACCGGCCAGGCTGCGCAGAACCGAAGTAACGTCCACTTCCAGGATGAACGGGAAACGCCGCCCCTCTCCTGAGGGGCAGTGCAGGACTTCCACGACGCCCCTGTGCGTCTGGGAGCTCCACTCACCGATGCGCAAGTCAAAGCTGAGGTAATCCATCACCAACTCTGGGCTCTAGGCTATAGAACATGTCCGGATTATAGGGGGCCGGGGGAACGAGCGTCAACCGTGGCGTCTCCCGGCGCGACGGCCGCTTGCATCTCGCCCCTTCGGATCTATAATAGCGGTCAACGAGGCGGTTGGCGATTGCACCCATCATTGGAGCAGTGATGACGATTGAAGTCTTTAAGCGGCAGGCTGGCGACTATGCGGCTGCTATGGTCAAAAGTGACAGCGTAATTGGCCTTGGGAGCGGGAGCACGGCGCGATACGCGACGCTGCGCATCGGTGAGAGACTGCGGTCTGGCGTTATTCAGAACGTGATGGGCGTGCCCACTTCGGAGGATACAGCGCGCTTGGGTCGTGAAGCCGGGATTCCGCTCACCACTCTGGAGGAGCACCCGGCGCTTGATCTCACCATCGATGGAGCCGACGAAGTCGATCCGCAGTGGGATGTGACCAAGGGACTGGGGGGATGTCTGCTGCGGGAAAAGGTCGTCGCCTATGCGACCCGGTTCGAGATCATTGTCGTGGATGAGTCCAAGCTCGTCGCTCATCTTGGCCAGCGAAGCCCTATCCCTGTGGAAGTGCTCCAGTTCGGCTGGCAGAATACCCTTAGGGGCCTCGAAAAGACGGGTGCTCGCCCGGTTCTGCGCCGGCAGGGAGATACCCCTTTTGTTACCGATGAAGGCAACTGGATACTGGACTGCCACTATGCTTCGATCCCCGATGCGGGTGTCCTCGGGCGCCAGATCAAAGAGATCCCAGGTGTCGTGGAGCACGGCTTGTTTCTGGGGATGGTGCACCAAGTGATTGTAGCCGGCGCCAATGGTGTGCGAGTTCTGGAGCGGAAATGACCGGCGAGCGGCTGCTGATCGTCGATGATGCGCCCGAGATACGAAACCTGCTCAGCCGGATGTGTCGCCGTGATGGCTATCTGATCACGGAGGCAGCCAGCGGTGAGGAGGCGGTCAAGTATCTCGCCGCGGAGCATTACCCAGTAGCCGTTGTCGATCTCGTGATGCCCGGCATGGGGGGCGAAGGCCTTCTCCGCCACATTCGTCAGAATCACCCGGATACGGACGTGATCATCCTGACGGGGTACGGTGAACTGGAAACCGCCGCCACCACACTGAGCCTCGGTGCCTACTACTACCTCCAGAAGGAATCGTTCAATTTCGGTCTAGTCCCCCTTGTTGTGGGGCGGATGCTCGATCGGCAGCGGCTATCCCGAGCGAATGAACAGCTGATTCAGGATCTCACCGAGGCCAACAGGCAACTGGCGAGGCGGCGGCAGCAACTCATCGATTCCGTGCAGCATATCAGCCGCGCACTGGCCGGTGGCCTGGACGTGGCCGACATCGCCACCGTGCTATCTCAGGCCCTGGCCAGCCTCATCGAGTGCGATATCGGCGGCGTACTGGTCAGCTCCCCTGACGTGGTCGATCGCCCGATAGCCGCTGTGATCTCGCACCTGCCTCTCGGCGAAGCAGGGCGACGCGCTATCCAGGACGTGTTGATGAGTTCCGAGTGCCGCTGGCTCGATCGTGAACCCGAGATCGCATTCACGTCCCTCTCGGAGGGTGCCGCGCCCGATGAAGGCCCATGGCCGATCCTGGAGTCCGTTTCCCTGAGCAGCCGCGATACCGAACTGGGTCTCTGCCTGGTGGGCCGGAGTGGCGGCAACAGCTTTGAGGGCGAAGAACTGGACATTCTGAGGATTCTGGGCGCGCAGGGCGGTATCGCTCTGGTGAATACCTACCTCTTTGCGCGCATGCGCGATCTCGCTACCCGAGATAGCCTTACCGGGCTGTATAATCATGGCCATTTCCATGAGCTCTTGGGCGCAGAACTCTCTCGGAGCGAGCGGACGGGCCGCAAGCTCGCGGTCATCATGATCGATCTGGATAGGCAGCCGGACAAGGGGCTCAAGGCTATCAACGATACCTATGGGCATCAGGCCGGTGATGCTCTGCTGTGCCAGGTGGCCGATCGGCTCCGATTGAACCTGCGCCAGTCGGATTCCGTGGCTCGGTATGGCGGAGACGAGTTCGTCCTGTTGGCCCCGGAGATCAACGAGGAGCAGGCTTTGCAGCTGGCTACGCGAGTCTGGCGCAGGATTCGTGAGCGTCCGTTCTACGTCGCTGGCGAGGAGACCCCATTAACGGCGAGCGTCGGCGTGGCTGTGTCCTATCCTGGCCAGGAGGTTACCGCCAAGGACGTGGTGGGCCGCGCAGATCAGGCATGCTATCAGGCGAAGGAGAGCGGCCGCGACCGGGTGCGGGCCGCGTGGCTGGATGAGTAGCGGGGCCACTGGCGCGATTGATGTGCCAGACAGGGACCGATTAAGGTCTTGCTTTACGTGAAGGACGATGATCGCGCTTTCCGCCCCGGCAAGCTCCCCCTTGAGTATCTGGATGGCCTCCTCTCTCGTTACGCCCACGCCGATGGACGCCTCGTGGTTGGCCCGGGAGTGGGCCAGGATGTGGCCGTTATCGACATGGGCGACCGTTGCTTGGTGGTCAAGACCGATCCGATCACTTTCGCAACCGATCAGATCGGCTGGTATGCCGTGCACGTGAACGCCAATGACATCGCAACCAGCGGTGCGCGGCCTATGTGGATGCTGAACACCATACTGCTCCCGGAGAAACAAGCGACGCCGTCTCTGGTGGAATCCATCTTTGATCAGATCCATGAGGCGTGCCGAGATCTGGGCATCACTCTGGCGGGCGGGCATACCGAGGTGACCTGGGGTATCGAGCGCCCGATGGTGATCGGTGTCCTCATTGGCGAAGTAGAGCGGAGCCGCCTTCACAGGGCGGCGGACGCACGGCCGGGCGATTGCGTTCTCCTGGCCAAGTCCGTTCCCATCGAGGGGACGGCTCTCATCGCACGTGAGCGACAGCAAGAGCTCCTCGAGCACGGATTCGCGCCGGAGGTGCTGGAACGTGCTCGCCAGTTGCTGTTCGACCCAGGAATCAGCGTGGTCGAGGCGGCGCATCTGGCGGCGGATTGTCCGGGTGTCCATGCCATGCACGATCCCACCGAAGGAGGGCTGGCTACCGGCCTGCATGAGCTTGGCCATGCCGCGGGAGCGGGGCTCATCTTGTACCGTGAGCGGGTGCCCGTCCTGACTGAGGGAGAGCGGATATGCCAGTTCTACGGCCTGGACCCTCTCGGCCTGATCGCGTCGGGTGCGCTGCTCATCAGCGTCGATCCAGAGGGCATGGCGTTCGTTCTCGATAGATTCCAGCGTGCAGGCATTCCCTGTGCTCATGTGGCCGACCTGGTCTCACCGGAGGAGGGCTACACCATGATGGACGACAAGGGGCGCAGGCCGCTGCCACGGTACGACGCAGACGAAATCACCCGGGTGTTCGCCTCCGGCCTCTAGTCACAGAGGACAGAGACCAGCGATCGGGCGAGGGCTTGTTCCTGTTCGGGTGTGGAGAGTTGCTGGTCCAGAAGGGCGTCGCGCACACGATCCAGGATCACCCGGTACACCGGGCCAGGTGGGACTCCCATACGCTTGAGATCCTCTCCGGAGATCGTGGAGGTAACGCGAGCGAGCACTCTCTCATAGCGCACTACACGCTCACGTACTCTCGGCGAATCCGTGAGTACAGAGAGAACAAACCGGGCCTCGGGCGAAAAGGGATGCAGTCTCGCGTAGATCGTACTGGGGAGCATGCATTCCGCATCGAGAGCCGCCCGTACCTCCCGCAGCTGCACCACCTCGGACAGGAAACGGCCGTCATCATTGGTTAGGCGCATCCGCCGCACGAACGATTCCAGCTCGGCCTCCGAGAGGTGACTGGTGAGGAGCGCCAGGTAACACTGGCGAAGCTCGGGCAAATGACGTTCCATGCCGGATTCGTCCCGGTAACCGTTGAGAGCGATCTCCCGAAGCTGCTGCCTGAGGCGGACGAACCGCTCGGCGGCATCCCCCGTGAGGCGCAGCGTGCTGTGAATGCGCTCCAGGACCCCCATCTGGTCCAGCCGCTGTAGGCTGCGCTCTGGGATCTCCTCGCCGAGGATCAGAAATAGCTCATTCCTCAGCCTCTCCCCGCTGACGTGTCCCAGCAGGTCGGTCGCATCCTCCATGAGTCGAAGCGTGCGCAACTCGATGGAAAAGCCCAGGCGCTGCTCGAACCGCACGGCTCGCAGGATACGCGTGGGATCCTCGACAAAACTCAGGTTGTGCAGAACGCGTATGCGCTTTTCCTCCAGGTCGCGCAGGCCGCCGTAGTGGTCCAGTAGCTCGCCGTAGCGATCGCGATCCAGGCATATGGCCATGGTGTTGATCGTAAAGTCGCGGCGGTAAAGATCCTGCTTGATCGAGCTCCGTTCGACCTCGGGCAGCATCGTAGGGCTTTCGTAGAATTCGGTTCGCGCCGTGACAAAGTCCAGGGAAGGGGGCACGCCTGGGGGGAGGTCCCCCGAGAGGATCACCTTGGCGGTGCCAAACCGGGCATGGCTGCGCACGTATCCGCCGGTCTTTTCCGCCAGACGACGCGCCGTGCGCAACGCATCCCCCTCCACGACCAGATCCAGATCCAGCGTGGGGTGCCCGAGAAGTAGGTCTCGAACAAAGCCACCGACCACATAGAGCGAGTAGCCAAGGTCGTTGGCCGCGTCACGCGCGAGCAAGAGAAGCTCCGCGAGCCCTTGTGGCAGGCTCTCTCCCATGAGCATGCGGATCTTCTCCGCGCGCGAGCCGATAGCGCCCGCTGGGCCGTAGAGCTTGATCAGGTCTGTCCGCGTCACAATTCCCACAAAGCGCCCGTCATCCACAACGGGAACCTGTCCGAGGCCATGTTCGAGCATGATCTCCTGAACACGGTCCACCGAGGCCTCAGGAGAGACCGATAGCGCTCCGGTATACAGGATACTGCGGATGGAGCTGTCGCCACGTTGATGGTGGATGGCGCGATCCACATCGCTGCGTGTGAGGATGCCGATCAGCTGATCTCCCTGGACGACGGGGAACCCCTCATGACCGTATCGGCGCATCAGGCTGGCGGCATCCTGCACTGTAATGTCGGCGGATAGCGTGTGCACATTGGTCGACATGAGTTCCCGGACCGTCACGGGAGGTCGGATGCTGGCGGTGAGCTCCTCCAGGAGCCGGCTGATCAACTCCCGCAGCGGCATATCGGTCCTACCGGCGGCAGCCTTGCTGTGTCCGCCGCCGCCGAGGGGCCTTAGCACTTGAGCAACGTCCACCGCATCGGTGGAGCTGCGGGCGATGATCTGCACGCTACCGTCATACTCGGCAAGCAACATGCATGCGTCGGGATCGAACAAATCCATCAGCTCGTGGATCAGTGAAGAAAGCTCATCCACATACTGCTCGAGCTGAACGCTGGCGATGCACACAGAACGATCGAGCACGGCGTGCATTTCCGCAGAGGCCACGAGCTGCGATAGGGTCTGGCGCTGCAGCTCCGTCAGTGGGCGCCGTAAGAAGCTCCCTGCGATCTCAAGATCCGCACCGTGTTCGAGGAGCCATGCGGCCGCCTGCGCATCTCGCGCGGTGGTGGTCAGGTACGACAGAGCCCCGGTATCCTCGTATATGCCAATGAGCATCAGCGAGGCGCCGATCCTGGAGGGCTGAACACCGCGCTGCTCAAGTTGCTCAACCAGATAGGATGTCGTGGCACCCAGGAGATCCCCCTCGCTTGTGGTTCTCTCTGGCAGCTCCTGCGGCGCGGCGTGATGGTCTATGATGTGGATGCGCGTCTGCTCGTCCATACCACGAATGGGGGCGATAGCCTGGGTGTCGACTAGGACCACCTCGCGCACGCGTTCCTTTGCCAGCTCGCGGCGATCCACAAAGGGTAGCTCATCCCGGTACATGGCGATGAAATCGCGCAGATTCCGGTTCAAGTTCTGCGGAAGTACAGCGTGGAACCCCGGGTAGAGTAGGCTGGCAGCGAACATGGATGCGAGAGCATCCATATCGGCCCGCTCGTGACTGGTGATGATATTCATGGCCTGCCTGATCGCGGTTGGCTGGGGATGACGCCCGGAGTATAGGCCCCGGCCCCGTTATTGACAAGCCACCCGCGCGGACGCTATACTCGCCCAACACCTCTTCTCAGCAAGGAGATGGGCACTGTGGCTTGGCGATGGATAAAGGGGCTCTGGTGGGGAGCGGCGCTCTTGCTCGTGGCGCTGCTGGCGTTCGCCGGGCTCCAGTTGGCACGGATGGCCTACCGGGCTGCCGCGATTCGCCTAGAGAACGAAGCGCCCTCCGAGGCTCGCCTCTTGCCGGATACCGACATCAATCCGTATGGGGCCAACATGTTCCTCCAGCGCGAGGTCGAGCCCTGGAAGATCGACAAGACACTGCAGATGGCCGCCGAGGCCGGGCTGGGATGGGTCAAGCTGCAGTTTCCCTGGGAGCAGCTCGAACCGGAGCGCAAGGGGGAGTACCTGACATCGCAGACACGGGAGAGCACGTGGGACAGGTACGATCGTATCGTGGCTGCCTGCGAGCAGTACGGGCTGGAGATTGTTGCTCGCCTGGATCGCCCTCCCGCCTGGGCGCGGGATGATAACACGTTTCAGCAGGCGCCACCGGACGATTTCCGCGACTATGGGGACTTTGTCTATGCCTTTGTTTCCCATTACCGCGGGCGAATCCAGTACATCCAGATCTGGAACGAGCCGAACATCTTTCCCGAGTGGGGTAACCGTCCTGTGAATCCTGAAGCCTACGTTGAGATGCTTCGGATCGCCTACACAAGGGCCAAGGAGGCAGACCCCAACGTTCGCGTGTTGAGTGCTCCGTTGGCCTTCACCCTGGGAGAGCCTCATCCCGATGCCGGAGAGTGGCGATCCATGAACGACTTGGAGTATCTGGATGGCATGTACCGGGCGGGGGCAGCCGCCTACTTTGACATCTACAGCGCCAACGCGTTCGGAATGCAGTATCCCCCGGAGGAGCGACCCGATCCGGCGGTGCTGAACTTTCAGCGGGTGCTGCTACACCGTGAGATCATGGAGCGCTACGGAGATGAGGGCAAGGCCGTCTGGTTCAACGAGTACGGATGGAATGCTGCCCCCGCGAGCATGCCGGCAGGGGAGTTGGTTTGGCAACGGGTTACCGAACAGCAGCAGGCCGACTACACCCTCCGGGGGATACGCCTGGCACGAGAAGAGTGGCCCTGGGCCGGGGCTTTCTTGATCTGGTACTTTCGGCAGGTGGGCAACATCCCTCCCGACAGCGCTGAGTACTACTTTCGCATGGTGGATCCGGATTTCACGCCCAGGCAGGTTCACTTGGCGGTGCAGGATGCCACCAAAGCGCAGCAGGAGGTTGGCCTGGGGCTTTACCAAGAGATGAACGCCGCCGTCAGACGCTACGGCAACTGGGCACAGGTGTTTGAGCCGGAGGCGAACGGTGGTGCGATGCTGGTATCCGAGGCACCCGGGGATAGCTTGACGTTCTCCTACCATGGTGAGCATGTCGACCTGATCACGGAGGTGGGTCCGGAGGGCGGACGCGCGCAGATCTCTCTGGATGGACAACCGGTCCCTGGTCTGCCGCGAGATGATGCCGGGAACTCGTACATCAGCCTGCACAGTGAGGGGGAAACCCGCAGCGCTCGCCTGCCGCTCGTTGCGGATGGCGATCCTGGTGGGCACACCCTCAGAATCACCGTGGCAGATCCGGCAGAGACCGGTGCCGCTGGCGGCCGGATCGCCATCGATGCCTTTGAGGTTCTATCTGAGCAAGAGGCGAGTAGCCCTGTTCTGGCGGTGGCGATGTACTTGGGGACGATGGCAGTTGCCATCCCCCTGCTCATCTGGGTCCTGCGGAGGCTCGGGATCGTGACGCGTCCTCGCTGAGGGCGCGTTACAGCTCGTTCAGATCCTCATCCTCGAGGATGTCTCCCAGTACGTCCCATGCGGAATCAAGAGGGATGAACGAATGCTCCTCAAAGTCTCTCGCGATGGCTTCGAGATAGTCCTTAATCCCCAGCTCAGGATGCTTCTGCTCCAACTCGGCGATCTTTCGCTGCCAGACGTCAATCAGGCTGGCGCTGCGCCTCTCCAGATCCGAGAGGTCCAGCTCTAGGTCCAGCATGTAGGTCACGCGTCTCAGGATATCGAGCCAGGCCTTCCAATCCTCTTCGACCCGCATGGCCTGAACGGTGAGCCCCATCTGGCCGAACTCGTAGGCCGGTGCAAAGCCGTTAAGGACGACCAACTCGATCCCACGGAACTCTGCCTGGTGCGCAAGGTAACTGCCGATGGTGGTGCCACCCTCGTAGTTGGAGAATCGCAGGGCGTACTGGTCCAGTTCCTTCTTCATCCGCGGAAGGCTGTAGACGCAGGATACGTCCCTGTCACGATCAAAGGGGACCGCGCCGTATACGCCGCCGAAAAGAATGACGCGTTTGACCTTGGCAGCTTCCACAAGGTCCAGAAAGGCTTCGGCGTAGCGCTCCTCGTTCTGGTGGGGCTCTTCGCCCGTGAAGATGAGGAGGCCTTTATTGCCCACCGTTGCGTAATGGAGATTGTTCTCATGGGTTGACATGTGTTCCCGATGGCCATCTACCATCTTGACCTGCGGGCGGAGCAGGTGATGGGTCCCCGGCACCTGGAAAAAGTAAAAGCCATCGGGCGTGATCTTGCCGATGCGTTGGGCACCGGTGAGGGTGATCAGATATCGCGGCAGCCCGGAGGATATCTCGCCCGCATCAGCCCACTGCTCAAAACCGGCGATCATGTAGTTGTCACTCGTCTCTGGGGTCTCCCAGATCCTCACGGCGTCTTGCATGCGTTAATCCCTATCTGTTTGCTCTCGGGCGGCGAATACACGCCCGGGCGTAGGTTGGCCGATATATAGCCTTCATTCTGCCCCGAAAGGGATGAGAGGTCAAGCTGTTCCCAGGTGACGCATCCACCTTTGGAGCAGCAGGAACCCCGCCCATGGCGCGCCCTAGGAGAAGGCCGGTATCTCTCGGGACTGGCCATCCACGATGACGGTATAGTACGGGCACCAGGCGATCCCAAAGAGTTCCACGAAGATGTCCTTCTTGTACGGAGTGACGGGTACCTCGGTGATCTCCGCGGTAAGCGACTGAGCGCGATCCTCGATCTCAGCGACTGTTTCCTTGAGCTGCGCCTCGAGTTCGTCGCGCTGCTTGACCAGTTCCTCCAGCCTGGCTTGGGCCTCCTCCACGTCCTGCTTGGCCTGAGATGTCAGGCGCCTCTTGGTCAGGCTAGAGGAGATGCCGCGCTTCCGACCGACTCCAAGCAAGCCGAGGATGACTTCGCCAGCCTTCCCGACCTCCTCAACGCGCCGCTGCTTGAGCTCGCTTTCTTCGCTTTCCAGGTCTCTCTCCTGACGCCGAATCTTGCTTGTCAGATCATCCAGCTTGCGCTTGTGAGCGGCTTCTGCCGTGCTCTGTTCCTTGCTGGCCCACTCCTGTGCCGCTTTCTGTACCATCGATTCCAGCTCGCCCGGACTGACATCTGGCCCCACCGATATGCCCAGGGCAGAGATCGTGCGGACCTGAACGGTGGACGTCCGGTATACCCATTCCGCAAAGTCCTTCTTGAGGGCGTTCAGCTGCCTGGAGTCCGAGAGCCAGCCCGTGAGCTGCGCATAGCGCGCATCCGGCAGGGCCGGGTGGTGCAATACCGATGGCTCAAAGCCAGCGTGGGCAAAGTCCTCCCAGACCACCGTTCGCCCCCTGGCTTCGGCCGCCAAGGACGCGATCTGCCTGGTCATGTTCAGCCCGTGCTTTGGCACCGAGTAAGCGACTTCGGCCTGAGCGAGCAGTGCTGGCCGATAGACGGTCTCCCCCTGCGTCATTGTCGAGCCAGAGGCGAGGTTCGCGGAAGCGAGCGCCTGGCCCAGGCTCTGCGTGGCGGGAAGAACATACGCCTCTGTCGCTCCGCCTGGCGTTGGCGCTGTGGCGCTCAGGAGCTCACCCGTGGCGGCGGGGGCGGCAGTGGGCCGAGCCGTGGCGGCGCCGGGCATCGTTTGGGCCGCGGCAGCTTCCTGCGCTGGAGATGCGGATGGCAGAGGCTCTATCCCGTCCAGTGCCATGAGCTGGGGGATCTGGGTGCGCATCAGCGGGCCGGCCAGGTAGTTGAGTACGAAACGCGTCTGAAAGATCCGTGGCGCTTTCTCGTGGACGTTGTGAATAAAGAACGTCCGCTTGGGCAACACCGAGATGATCCTGTCCACCTCTTGGCGGTCCAGGCCGCCCCCGGCAGAATCCAGACCGTCGAGCAGCCGCTGCTTGTCCTGGTCGGTCTGCAATCTCCCAATGACCCAGGTGCCCGCATTGGAGAGGCCGCGGTAATCCACATCGATCGGGTTCTGTGTGGCGAGCAGCAACCCGACGCCAAACGCCCGGGCCTGCTTGAGCATGCGGAGCATGATCGGGCGCGATGGGGGATTGGCTACCGGGGGCAGATATCCCACAATCTCGTCAAAGTACACCAGCATGCGGAGGTTACCCGTGCCACGTTGCGCGCGCATCCACGACTCGATAGAGGCGAACAATAGCGTGACAAAGAACATCCGCTCGCTATCGTTGAGATGCGCCAGGTAGAAGATGTTGTGGCGGGGCTTGCCGGAGGGCCCATGGAGCATCGCGCCGACGTCCAGGGACTGGCCCTCTCGCCACACCTCAAAGGAAGGAGAAGCCAGGAAGCTGTTCAACTGCATGGCCAGGTCGGAGCGATCTTTGCTGGGGAAGAAGCTATCAACCGGGAAAGCTCCCAGCGTCTCAAAGGGAGGATTCTGGGTCTGCAGGATGAGCTCCACCAAGGTCAGCGACTGACCGCTGCTCCACGCATGTTCCAGGATATTCGAGAGCAGAATGTGCTCACGGGATCGTAGAGGGTCGATATCGTCGATTCCGATGAGCCCGAGCAATGCGGTGACGATCGTCGAGATCTTTTCACGCAGCATCTCACGGTGCTCCTCCCAGCCGACTTCAGGCGCGGCGAAGGAGGATAGGATATTCACCGGCGTTCCGGCGGTTGATCCAGGCGTAAAGAGACCAAAGCGCACAGAGTCCTTCAGCAGTTCAATGTCCTGAGCGCCGAGATCCCAGCCGGCAAGGCCCTTGCGCCAGCTTTCCGCTGCCTCCGCGGCGGCAACCTCCACGTCCTTGCCTTCGCGCCGGGCCATCTCCGGATCGACCCAGGGTCTGAACTGCTCCGGCAGAAACTCGGGAAAGTGGAGCAGCAGGTTTGTCAGATCGCCCTTGGGGTCAATGATGATAGCGGGGATGCCCTCGATCGCCGCCTCCTCCAGCAAGCCCACACACATGCCTGTCTTGCCCGAGCCCGTCATCCCAGTGACCACGGCGTGGGTTGTCAGGTCGGCGGGGTCGTATGTCAGGGGCTCGTCCAGGAGCTTGCCCTGAGCAAGATCAAACAGCTTGCCTAGGAAGAACGCACCGTCTTTCTGTATGGCCATGAGTAAGCCTCCTTCCTTCCATGGCCTTGATGCTACTCCTTCGAGCGCCGTTCGTAAAGCCGTGGCGGGCTCCTTGCGGATAGCCTCTGGCCGCGCTATCTTTGCTTGCGAGGTGATGCCATGGAGACGGTTTTCGATGCCTTTCAGCCTGCTACCCGCCTGTGGTTCAATGAGCGGTATGGCGCGCCCACGCGGGCCCAGAGGCTGGGCTGGCCGCCCATACAGAGGGGAGAGAACACCCTGATCTTGTCTCCTACTGGATCGGGCAAGACGCTCGCGGCATTCCTTTGGGGGATCGATCGGATCTGTGCCGCCCTCTCCAGAGAAGCCTCTCTGAAGGGCGTCCTCTTGCTGTATGTGTCTCCGCTCAAAGCGCTCAATAACGACATCGCCCGGAACCTGGAGGAGCCACTTCGCGGCATACGCCACACAGCCATCCAGGCGGGGGACAGCTTCCCGCAGGTGGCTACCGCCGTGCGGACAGGGGATACGCTGGCCTCAGCGCGGCGGAAGATGCTCCAGCGCCCTCCTCATATCCTGATCACCACGCCTGAATCACTGTACCTGCTTCTCACCAGCCCTCAGGCCCGGGAGATCCTGGCTTCGGTTGAGACCGTGATCGTGGATGAAGTGCACACGCTTTGCGGGAACAAACGAGGCGTGCACCTTGCGCTCAGCCTGGAGCGCCTGGAGGCACTCGCCGGGCATCCCATTCAACGGATCGGTCTCTCGGCAACGCAGCGCCCATTGGAGGAAGTGGCACGCTTCGTTGGCGGCCACATATGGCAAGTGACCGACGATGGCGAGCGCGTGCTGACGCCCAGGCCCGTGACGATCGTGGACGCGGGGGTGCTCAAGCCGATGGATCTGCGTATCATCACGCCCGTGCCGGATCTTCGCCGTCTCCCTGGAGGATCCATCTGGCCCGCGCTGATCCCACGTGTACTCGATGAGATACGGCGGCACAGAACCACGCTGGTGTTCGCAAACAGCCGCCGGGGTGCGGAGCGCGCGGCCGACCGCCTCAATGAGCAGTACGCTCAGGAGTATGAGGAGCAGGTGCCTCCAGGATCATCAGAGGCGCTGCTGGTGAACGGCGTACCCGTGGGCGAGGGGTGGACGGGCACCGGGCGAGTCGGAGGGCCCTTTCGCGCGCACCATGGCAGTGTCTCGCGGGCCGTGCGCCTGGAACTGGAGCGTTCACTCAAGACCGGCAAGCTGCCGGCGCTCATCGCCACCAGTTCGCTGGAACTGGGCATCGATATCGGCGCCGTGGATGCGGTCCTGCAGATTCAGTCCCCCAGGGGCATATCGCGCGGCTTGCAGCGGATCGGCCGCTCCGGCCACATGGTGGGCCAGACAAGCTACGGGCGTATCTATGTGACCCACCGCGAAGACCTGCTTGATGCGGCCGCCACGGTTCACGGGATGGTCGAGGGCGATATCGAGCCGACCCACACCCCACGTAACTGCCTGGACATCCTCGCTCAGCAGATCGTCGCCATGGTCGCCTCAGAGCCATGGACGGTGGACGTGCTGTTCGATCTTGTGAGGCAGGCGTATGGCTATGAGCAACTCACTCTCAGCGCGCTGACCGCGGTGCTCAAGATGATCAGCGGCGGCTATAGTAGTGAGGCCTATGTTGGCTTGCGTCCCTGCCTGGAGTGGGATCGCGCCAATGGCAGGCTGTTGCCCCTGCCCGGGACGAGGCTCCTGGCAATACGCAATGGAGGAACGATCCCCGATCGGGGGGACTTTCAGGTCTACCTGCCTGACGGCCGCACCAACCTCGGGACGCTGGACGAGGAGTTCGTGTTCGAGACCCACGTGGGAGACGTGTTCACTCTGGGAAGCAGCACCTGGCGTGTCCTCAGCATCGACGAGGATCGCATGGTGGTGGCGGACGCTTCGGGCTCGACGCCGCGCATGCCGTTTTGGCATGGCGAGTTACCGAAGCGCGATTATCACATGGGTGTACGCCTCGGAGCGTTTCGCCGGCAACTCGCCGAGCGGACTGCCAGGCTGGAGTGGGCGCCCGACAGTCCCGAGGGCCCCTGGCCCGCTGAGGCCTCCCCTCTGTTCGATTGGCTCGCCCGCGAGTATGCGATGGACGATGCCTCGGCGCGCAATGCCGTCTCCTACGTCTGGCAGCAGATTCAGGGTATAGGGGCCATATCCAGCGATCAGACGGTCGTTGTGGAGAGGTTTGCGGACGCGCTGGGCGATCAAAGGCTTGTCATTCACACCTGCTTTGGCGCACGGGTGAACTCCGTCTGGGCTATTGCCCTGACGCATGCCTTCCGCGAGCGGTTGGGGACCACGGTGGAGGTGCAGGTAAACGACGATGCGTTACTGTTCCGGCTGATTGAGGGAGATCGGGAGCCTCCCATGGACCTGATACGTTCGATGACAGCGGAAGAGGCTCGCGAGCGCGTACTGCAGGAACTTCCCAACTCGGCCCTGTTCGGCGCCCAGTTTCGGATGAACGCCGCGCGGGCGCTCGTTCTGCCCCGGGTACGGGGTGGCGGGCGACGCACGCCTTTCTGGCTGCAGAGGCTCCGGGCTAAGGATCTGCTGGCGATCGCCAGGGGTTGGGATGATTTCCCGCTCGTCGCAGAGACATACCGCGACTGCCTGCGTGACGTGCTGGACGTGGAGCATCTATCCCAAGTCCTTGATGACATCTCTACGGGGCGGATTCAGGTGGTTGAGGCTGAGACGGTGGTTCCGTCCCCGGTGGCGGCGGGGCTGCTTCTGCAGTTTGCCGGGATTCACCTCTATGATACCGACGCACCCAAACTTGAGCGCCAGATTCAGGCGCTGAGCGTCAACCGCGAGTTGTTGGCAGAGCTACTGGACGATGGCAGCCTGGCCGAGTTGCTTCGTCCGGAGGTGGTCCATCGGGTAGAGCAAGAGCTGCAGCATGTGGCCAATGGGTACCAGGCGCGGACGGTTGACGAGCTTGCCGTGCTGCTCCGGGAACTCGGCGATCTCTCGGACGCAGAGATCGCGTTGCGGTGCCTCGGTGATGCGTCCGTTTGGATTGAACAGCTTGAACGGGAACGTCGTGCGGTTTGTTTCTCCACGGCCGACGGCAGCACCCGTTGGGTATCCACGGATCTGTACCCACGCTATCGCGATGCTCTGGGGCTCTCTGGCGGGCTCGGTGGCGATGAACCTCCAGAAGCAGAGGCGGCTCGTCGATCCATCTTGCGCCAGTATGCTCGGACGCACGGACCCTTCACCCGCGAGATGGTTCTGGCGCGGTATGCCCTGGCGCCTGAATGGCTCGAACACGCTCTCTCTTACATGGTGGAACAGGCCGTGCTGCTTCGCGGCCGGCTCACCCCGGAGGCTGACTCCGAGGAGTGGTGTGACCGGGCCGTTCTTGAGCGGTTGCACAGACAGACGCTCTCGCTGCTGCGCCGCGAGGTGCAAGCGGTGACGCTGCCGGACTATGCGGACTTTATGGTGCGCTGGCAGGGCGTTCATCCAGAACAGCGTCTCGAGGTCGATGCCCTGGAGTCGGCTATCACACAGCTGACGGGGCTCCTGCTTCCGGCGGAGGTGTGGGAGCGGGACGTCTTTCCTGCACGCGTTCCAGACTATAACCCTGAGCAACTGGACACGCTCTGTTCGCAGGGAAGCGTGTTCTGGCAGGTTCTGGGTGTGGATGGCCAGCATGCGCGGCTGCGCTTTCTCTGGGCGGGCGAGGGGGCAATGTATATTGGTTCCGGGCCGGAGCCAGAGGCGTTGGCAGGCCTCAGCGGAGACGCGGCGCGCTTGTACGCCTTTTTGCAGAGGGAAGCCTTCCTGAGCACCCGGGCTCTGGCAAGCGCGCTCTCTATGGCGTCGCTCGATCTGGAGCACGCGCTCGTCGAACTGGTGCTGCGCGGTCTCGTCACCAACGACCGTCTGGACGTGGTTCGAGAACTGGTCGGCGGGCAGTTCGCTGCCAGCAAGGGAGAGGGCCTCGGGAGTTCGCTGGATGCTGCCCTGGCGGACTGGCGCGAGTCGCGCCGACCCGCGACGGTGCGCCGCCCGAGCCGGGCGGAGATGAGTGCCGGGCGCAGGCGAGTGGCACAGAAATCGCTGGAGAACCGGCCGGTTGAGGGGCGCTGGTCCATCGTGCATCGGTATGGTCTTCTCGGCCAGCAGCCGGAGGGCACGGACCCGGCCATGCTACAGGCCCGGCAACTCTTGCAGGGCTATGGCCTGCTCAGCCGCGATATCCTGGACGGCCAGGCCGGGCTACCGGCGTGGTCTGCTGTGTACCCTCACCTCTATCGGATGGAACTCTCGGGCGAGATACGCCGGGGGTACTTTGTGCAAGGCCGCACCGGTCTGCAGTATGCCCTGCCGGATGCGCTCGACAGTCTGCGGCAATGGGCACGCGCAGACGCTCCTGGGAAAGGCCAGATCGTGTTGCTGAATGCCCTGGATCCAGCACTGGTGTATGCCTCCGGGGACAGCCTGGATGTGAACCCCGCGCAGGCACCTGCGGAGGGTACCGCCCCGGACGGCCTGCTGACTCTGGCCAGAATTCCCACCAACTATGTCGTCCTCGTCGATGGCGTTCCGCTGTTGGCCTACGAGCACGGTGGCGGACGTTGGCGAGCACAGGAGGGAGCCTTGGTCGAGATGCTGACTGAAGGTGCATCTTTGGTCCTCTCTCACCTCACTCGGCCAGGAGGACTGGCGCACCGCCCGCGCCGCGTGCTGGCCAACACCTGGAACGGCGAATCGCCGCTGGTTGGCGAGGCTGGATCGCTCCTCGCAGAGCTTGGTTTTCGACGAGATACACCGGGCATGGTATGGGATGGCCTGCGGCGCCCGGCGGCGGATCGTTGACATAGTGTCTGGGATCGATATACTGGGCGCATATGAACAGCCAAGGGCGCATAGAGTTCCATTCTCACACGATCCATAGTGATGGTGTGCTGCTGCCTTCAGAACTCATTCGCAGGGCAGCCGTGTTGGGGCACCAAGCTTTGGCCATCACCGATCACGCTGACGCCGGCAACCTGGAGGCTCTCATCGCGGGCCTGATGCGGTTGAGAGAGGCGCAGGGGGCGAGCTTTGGTCTGCAGTTGCTGATTGGAGTAGAGCTCACCCACGTTGCTCCGGACAGAATCGCGAGCCTGGCGCGCCGGGCCCGCTCTTGCGGTGCGGAAGTCGTGATCGTGCATGGTGAGACGATCGTCGAGCCGGTGGCGCCAGGCACAAACGCGGCGGCAATTGCTTCACCCGATGTGGATATTCTGGCGCACCCCGGGTTTCTGTCGCCTCAAGAGGCGCGCGATGCGCATGATCGGGGCTGCTATATCGAGATCACGAGTCGCAAGGGTCACAGCCTTACCAACGGTCATGTGGCCCGCGTGTGCGCTGAGGCGGGTGCGGCGATGGTGGTTAACACCGACACACATGCCCCCTCGGACCTGATCGATTCCGCCTTCGCCCAGTCCGTGGCACGTGCCGCCGGGCTCTCTGCAGACCTCGTCCACGATGCGACGGTGGCAGGGCCGGAAGCCCTGTTGGCGCGCATCACGGGTCACCCGCGCCAACGCGCCCTACTCTGAACGGACAAGAGGAGATATCGCTCCATGCCCTTTCCTTCTATACCCACGCAGATTCGCTGTCCCCAGTGCAGTACGGCCTTTACGGTCGATGTGCGCACGATCATCGACGTCGGCCAGGAGCCGGAGCTCAAACAGCAGTTGCTCCGCGGTGAGCTGAACCATGCGCAGTGCCCCCAGTGTGGCGCCGGCGGCACGCTGGCTACATGGCTGGTATATCATGATCCCGCAAAGGCGCTGCTCATATCCTACGTGCCTTCGGAGATGGGGCTCTCCGCGGATGAGCAGGAGCGTGTGGTCGGCAGACTGCTGAACACTGTCATGAACGAAACCCCGGCTGAGGATCGAAAGGCGTACTTTCTGCAGCCCAAATCCGTATTGACATACGACGGC
>Ga0123333_10000414_pt1 | contig 48019 bp, 30 predicted proteins | sample BioC12SIPDNA_3_FD_89957 | JGI IMG/M metagenome (GOLD analysis project Ga0123333, IMG submission 89957) | Anaerobic biogas reactor microbial communites from Washington, USA - Biogas_R2_B C12 SIP DNA | ecosystem: Engineered > Bioreactor > Anaerobic > Unclassified | place: Washington, USA...
GAGGGCGTTGCTGGTAGGAGTGCTTGTCCACGTCCTTATCGCTTGTTCCGGGAACGCCGCCGGCTCCACTCAGATCGCGCCTGTGTCGCAACCGTCAACCGCTTCAGCGGAGAGCCCAACCGTGGTGACTACCACCGAGCCAGCCCCCTCGGCTGTGCCCATCCCGACGGTCGTGGATGCCGAAAGCGACGATCCGGTTACCGGTGCTGCCACAGCAGACGTAGCGTCCATCGAGCTACTGGGCGAGACGATCGCCTACGCCGGAGACGGCGCCTCGGTGAGTGGTAGCACCATCACCATCGTCTCCGCTGGCACTTACAGTGTCAGCGGCGTCCTTCGCGACGGGCAGATCATCGTCGATACCCCGGACGAGAAGACGGTGGCCCTGATCCTGAACGGCGTGAGCATTACTTCCTCCACCAGCGCTCCAATCTACATCATCAACGCGGAGAAGGTTGTGATCACGTTGGCCGATGGCACCGAAAGCACCGTCACTGACGGGGATGCCTACGCCCTCACGGATGCGGAATCGGGTGAGCCCAACGCCGCGATCTTCAGCAACGACGACCTCACGATCGGTGGGAACGGTGCGTTGGTCGTCAATGCGAACTACAACCACGGCATCGCAAGCGACGACGACCTGAAGATCACGGGCGGCACCATCAACGTGAGCTCTGTCAACGACGCACTCAAGGGTAAAGACTCCATTGTCATCCAGGACGGGACCGTGATGCTCAACGCCGGTGGCGATGGGATGCACGCCAGCAACACTGACGATGCCGGGAAGGGAAATGTCTCTATCGAGGGAGGGACGCTGGTGATCACCGCTGCGTTGGACGGAATCCAGGCGGAGACTCAACTCCTGGTCAGCGGCGGCGACATAACGGTATCGTCAGGAGGCGGCAGCGTCAACGCGAGCCAACGGGCTGATTGGGGCACTTGGGGGCAAGGCAATAGCGCCGTTGAGCCTGATGCCGCGATCAGTGCCAAGGGGTTGAAGGCTGGCGTTGATCTGACAATCGAAAACGGGACGATCACCATTGATTCGTCGGACGATGCCATCCATTCGAACGATCGGATGACCGTCAACGGCGGAACGATCGTCATAGCGTCCGGGGACGATGGCCTGCACGCAGACGCCACGCTCCTGATCAACGGCGGGGAGCTGGCGATCACCAAGTCCTATGAGGGCATCGAAAGCGCGGCGATCACGATCAACGACGGCGCCATCCGTGTTGTTTCAAGCGACGATGGCATCAACACGGCGGGCGGCGCCGATGGCTCGGCACTGGGCGGGCGGCCCGGTCGAAACACGTTCAGTGACTCCGGCGACTACTCCCTTACGATCACCGGTGGGTACGTGGCGGTCGATGCCCTGGGCGACGGCATTGACTCCAATGGCCCGATCGATATGAGCGATGGCGTGGTCCTCATCAACGGTCCTACAGGCAATATGAACGGCGCCCTCGATTACATGGGGTCGTTCACAATCACCGGTGGGTTGCTGGTGGCGGCAGGCAGCTCTGGGATGGCGCAAGCGCCCAGCGAATCGTCAACGCAGCATTCCGTGATCGTGAACTTCCCTTCCGTTATGGCGGCGGGTACGCTCGTCCATATGGAGGCCGCAGTTGGCCAGGGGGTCCTCACCTTCGCGCCTGTCAAGGACTATCAGTCAATTGTGGTGTCGTCGCCCGAGCTAGCGAACGGCGAGACCTACGCCATCTATGTCGGCGGTAGTTCGACCGGCGTCGTGGCCGACAGTCTCTACACCGGCGGGTCCTACGCTGCTGGCACACGCGTCACCGACCTGACGATTTCGAGCATCGTAACGGGTGTGGGTAACTACGGCGGCTTCATGCGGGGCCGCCCCGGCGGCGGGCGCCCCTGACTTTGAGGTCGGTCCCGACTGACCTCTCCCTTCGACCTAACCAGAACTGACCGTGTGGTGATGGCCCGTTGATCGATGACGTCATCGCGCGAGGAGCTTGTCTCGACCGAGTCGGTGCGCGTGCGGCGGCGTTGGGCTTGCGGCGTCCTCTCCCGTCGCTAGTGCCGCAGGGGCGAGCCGTGCGTCAGACCTCGCACGGCGGCTCGTTGCGGACCGAGCGCACCAAGTCTTCCGCGGCCTGCTCCTCTTCCTCCGAGCCGGTCACAGCGATCCAGGCCGATCCTTCCGCGCCGTAGATGCCCCCAGCCGCGACTAAGTGTGCTTCAGCCCCTGTCAATAGCTCGATGGCGTCGAGTTCCGTGAAGATATCGCCCGGAATCGGGTAGAGCCGGACGCCCGAGCCATAGGGCCCGTTGATATAGCGGGCCAGATCGAGGACACTCTCGGAGACGCGCTTCTCGAGGCCAACCGGCACGATCATTTGGACGCGGCGCCCGTACACAGCCGCCAAAGCCGCATGGACGGTCCCACCTTGCGGATGGCCAATCTGCACCGCTGCCTGGCCGTAGGGGTCGTACGCATTGGCGCCTTTGAGCACGATGTCACCCGGCTTCAGGTCATTGGTCACGTCGAAGATCGTTTTACCGCGCTGCCATTGGCCGTCGACGATGACGACGTCGCCCGGAAACTCTGCCTCTGGGAGCTTGTGGCCTGGGGCGACTGTGATGCCCCGGCGGAAGCCCACGCGCGTGAAGCCCTCGGCCTGCCCCAACGCCGTGAGGATCTCCTCGGCGATGTAGCCATTGGTCGTTCCGGCGATGATGACCAGGGTGCCCTTCTCGAGCACGAGCTCGACCCAGGGGTGGCGCGCCATTCCCTGGCCTATGAGGCGCTTGCCCATTGCGGTGGTGATGCAGAACTGTTTCATCTTGTCCTCCTTTGCCCTAACCAAGTGCGTGAGCTGCCCGGATTCCGGGTAGATGGCCAAGCGGTTCGCCGTCTGCCCTTACTACATTCGGAGCCACATCTTCATGCCCTCAACGATCGGCCTACGCCGCTGCAAAACGACAGCGATCAACGCAAGAGGAACACACGAAGCGAGTACGAGGAGCGACCACTGGAACCTGAGGGCGCCTGTCAAGTAGAGATCGACGACGGCTTCCACAAGCATACAGAATGCACTGATGGACATCAGCGTTGCCGCCACGATGTGCAACTCGCGGAGGATCCTGTTCCGCGCTAACCCCACCACGAGCAGCGTCAACAAGCCCAGCCCCAGCGAGATCGGTAACGCCAGCGGGACGAACCAGCCTCCGGAAGGCGGCAGCCCGTTGACGACGTAGAGCAGGCCCAGCAGGGCTGCCGTATCGAGCGCGATCCACAACGGCACGATATTACGGCGGTAGAGGAACGGACTGACGCACCATACCCAGACGGCACCCAGGCTTGCCGCAACATACAGCGACCACGTGAGCCCGTCGCCAGAGATAGCATCCAGCACGACACTGATGAGAGCCGGAATTACCATCACGATGGAAACCACCTGGATCCAGAGGCGCTTGTCGAATGCGCTCACGGCGACGTCGCGCTGCTGGGGCAGGCTGCCGTTGGCCGCCGGGCTACGCAGGCCCGCGGGCAGTACGACCTCTGTATCACAGAGCGGACATCGCCTGGCGGTGTTGCTCAGTTCTACACCACAATTGACGCAATAGGGCATCTTGACTACTCTGTGTTGCTCTCGACCTTCACCGGTATTCCTTGCCGCACCAGGAAGGTGAAAAAGGCGTGCTCTACGAGAGGCTCCTGGATCACGCGCGTGAAGTTGATCCGCAGTTTGCCGTTATACCCCAGCGCTGCACAGTCGACCCTCGTGGCCTCCGATGGCCCCAGGTTGAAGTCGAACATTTCCACGTGCTCTGCCATCTCGCGCGGCACATGGACCACGCCCAGGTTGGTCAGAACGCTCGTGAAGAGGGCCGGGCCCGAGAGCTTGTACCCCAGGCTGATCACGCGATTCTTGATGAACAAGGGCATAGCTCGAACGATGGGGTTCCGTTCGGTGCGGATGTTGGTAGCGACGCGCGAACGGAGTTGCTTGTCGGTGGCCTCATAACGCACGAAGTGGTGCACTGATGATAGGAGCTCCTCAAAGGTGTAGTCACCGTGGCTTGGGTCGATCCCGACGAAGACGTACGACGAGAAGTTGCGCAGCGTCTCGGTGGGATGAAACTGGCGGAGATTCACCGGCACCTCGACCTTCACGGGACGGGCGCGACGCCGGTGCTCTGACGCCTGGATGTCGTTCAGGACGCACAGGTAGACTGCCGTCAGATACTCGGTGACCGACACGCCATAGCGCTGGCTTGCGACCTTGACCGCGTCTACGGGCAGCGTGCCCGTGGTGATGGTGAGATAGCGATGCGGCAGCCTGGTCCCCGAGACGTGGTAGGCGCGCTGCTCCCGGCGGCTCCTGGGCGTGCTGCGCCCGGCAAAAGCCGCGAATTCGTCCGCTTCTTCAGCCGGCCTTGGCGCTGCTTCCCGGTCGAGCACGCCGTGCGTGGCGGGAACGCTGATGCCGGTGAGCGTCAGATACTCCGCCAGCAGGGTCTTCAGGAAGACCAGCGCCCCCGAGCCATCTGAGACTGAGTGGAAGACCTCCAGGGCTACGCGGCGGTCGTGGTGCCGCACGCGGATCTGAAAGCCGTTGTCCTTTCCGGATGACAGGCTCATGCAGGGGTTGACGACATCCTCCTGGATGCAAACCCTGTCATCCGAATGGCTGAAATAGTGCCAGAAGAGCCCCGACCGCATCCTCACCGAGAAGCTGGGAATGCGTTTCAGCGTTTTGTCGAGCGCTTGCTGGAGCAGCTCCGGCTGGACGGGCTCCTTGAGCGTCGCCGCTATTCGAAAGAGCCCCGGTCGCTTCTGGCTCCGGATTGCCGGGTAGACGTTCGCGGCATTGTCCAGACGATACCATCTCCCAACAGCAGGAGCGTGACTCTGTCCCCCTGATCTCAATGTATCTCCTCAGGTGATGCATTTCGCGGGCGAGTAACAATCTCAGCGGTAGTATACCACTTCGGCGCCGGGCGTGAGGGATCGCGTGCCCCGGACATGGGCTACCTTGCGAACCAGAAGCTGTCGAAGTCGAAGAGCCGGTGAGCGCCTCCGGTGAACACAAGGTAGACGGCGTGCGTGCCCGTGACGGGGCTGCTGATCCGAGACTCGGTGGTCGTCCATCTCTGCCAGCCGCCTGTGCGTGGCACCTCGCAAGCGGCGACCAACGGCCCATCGGGGGCATCGATGTGCGCTTCGATTTTGCCCCCATAGGCGAGGCTGCCGGCGCGCGCGTAGAAGGCTCCGACGCCGTCCCCGAAGTCCAGGTACTTGTAGGCGGCCCAATCGCCATTCTGGATCAACGTGAGATGCTCACTCCAGCCGTCACGGCCCTCGCTTGGAGGCAGCGACGCCGTCCTGACCTGGCCCGAAAGCAAGCAGGCGCGAAACGCGTCGATGTGCTGCGTGGCATCCAGCGGTCTCGATGCGCCCTGGGTAGTCATCTCCACCTCGTCGATGCTGCCGTCTGCACTGAAGTGGATGGGCTCGACACAGACGCGGCGGCTGAACTTGCTCGCCTGCGAAGACCGGTGGTAGAAGATGTACCACTGGCCGTGGAACTCAGCGATGGAGCCATGGTTGTTCCAGGTCTCTGGGTCGCATCCCGTGTTATCGATGATGATCCCGCCCTTAGCATAGGGCCCCAGCGGCGAGCGCGCCGTGGCATAGGCCATCGATGTCGCGCGCCCACGGCTGATGTCGGTGTAGACCAGGTAGTAGAGCCCATCGCGCTTGCGGATGGAGGCGCCCTCGTGAAAGCCGTGCACGGCTTCGCTGAGGACCGGCTTCACCAGCGTGCCAGGGTCGATGCCCGAGAGATCGGGCCGCATGCGCGCGCCACGCAGGTCGAACTGCCCCCAGAAGAAGTAGATCGCGCCGTCGTCATCGACGAGGATCGCCGGGTCGATGCCGTCGCCATCGGCTCCTGCGACGCCGTAGGCGTTGGTGAAGGGGCCGTAAGGGTGATCGCTGGTGGCGAGGCCCTCACGCCCGTCAGAAGCGCAGTAACATAGGTAGTAGGTGCCGTCCTGGCAGATGCAATCGGGCGCGTAGAGTTGGCTCGTCGGATCGGAATGGACATCGGCAGAGCGGAAGCTTACACCGTGGTCCGTCCATTCGCTCATATCCGGCGAGGAGAACACGTGATACTCGTGGCTGCAGTAGGTAGTGTCGCCGCTGATGTCGTAGGAGCCATACAGGTAGATGCGACCGTCCTGCCATTGTCGGGCCTCCACGTCGGGCACAAAGTGCTGCATGGGGAGTATGGGATTCATGCGGGCTACCTCCTTCGGATTTGCTATTGGGGGTCTGCTGCGTTGCTGGCCTGCGGGTACTATAGCGCGTGATGTCGCTAAGCTCAAGTCCGTTCAGGTGTGCCGACCCATCGTGGGCGCGGTCTCGCCTCATCACAGGTTGAGGGCGCGCTGCCCTGTGGTATAGTCATAGCGTAGGCGACCATGGCCACTGACGAGAGGAGTTGGGCTATGCAGTTCACCTTCGCAACAGCGAATCGTATCATCTTTGGGCCGGGGAGTGCCGGTACCGTTGGTCGGCTGGCGGCTACGATGGGCACGCGCCCTCTGGTCGTCACCGGCAGTAGCACGCACAGGGCGGCGCCGGTCCTCGACGCGCTCCGCGAGGTCGGGCTGGAGGCGGTGATCTTCTCGGTTCCGCATGAGCCCACAACCGAGCTCGTGCGTGACGGGACCGATCGCGCGCGCGAGGCGGGCTGTGACCTGGTCGTGGGGGTCGGCGGTGGGAGCGTTATCGATGCAGGCAAGGCCATCGCGGCGTTGTTGGCGAATGGCGGGGTGCCGCTCGACTATCTGGAGGTCATCGGGCGCGGCCAGCCCCTGACGGAGCGCTCAGCACCCTACATCGCGATTCCCACCACGGCGGGCACAGGTACCGAGGTTACGGCGAATGCAGTGCTGGCATCGCCTGAGCACCGTGTCAAGGTCAGTTTGCGCGGTCCGCAGATCCTGCCGCATGTGGCGATCGTCGATCCCGAACTGACCTATACGATGCCGCCCGGCGTGACGGCAAGCACAGGGCTCGACGCGTTCACCCAGGTGTTGGAGCCCTATGTCTCTCGCCAGGCGAACCCTATCACCGATGCCTTCTGCCGGGAGGGCCTGTGGCGTGCTGCCGGGTCACTGCGCCGGGCCTATGAGCACGGCGACGACACCGAGGCGCGGGAGAACATGGCCCTGGTGAGCCTGCTGGGCGGGCTGTCCCTGGCCAATGCCAAGCTGGGAGCCGTCCACGGCTTTGCCGGCGTTATCGGCGGGATGTTCGACGCGCCGCATGGGGCCCTCTGCGGCAGGCTGCTGCCCCTGGTCATGGCGGCGAACGTGCGCGCGCTGCTGGCCCGCGACAGGGACAATCCGGCGCTGGGACGGTATGCGGAGGTCGCCGCGATCCTGACCGGTGACCTGGAGGCCGGCCCTGCCGCCGGAGTGGCCTGGGTCGAAGGGGTCTGCGAGGCCCTGGCGGTGCCTGGCCTTGGCAGCTACGGGATCGCGTCGGGTGCCTTTGACGAGATCATCGCGAAGTCACAGCAGTCGAGCAGCATGAAGGGCAATCCCATCGCGCTGACCGATGAGGAGCTGGCTGCGATTCTGCGACAGGCGCTCTAGACGTCGGGCCTCCGGCTTGCCCGAGGCCGGCAACGGAAGATCGAACGACAAGCCCCTCAATCGAGGGGCTTGTCATTGCCTGTCGTTGCCACGGGGCGCCATTCGGCGCTTGCTTGCCGCAACTCGCGGCGTGGCGCAGCGCGCGCTGTCTAGCTACGGTAGATGCGGGTGCCCGGGTTCTCGCCGTGGAGCGCTGCTGTTAGCGCGCCGGCGTCTCTTCCGTTGATGACCAGGACCTCGCGTACCGAGCGCGTGTTCTTGAGGGTGTGGAGCAGGCTGTGCTCTACACCCAGATCCGGCAGATCCAGGGCCAGGAGCTCGTTTACCTCGATCTCCGGGATGAACTCCGCCCCCGGATTCCGTTTCGGGTCATCGGTATAGATGCCACGCTCATCCTTCACGAGGATGCACCGGCGCGCGCCCAGGACCTCGGCGGTCAACAGGGTACCTACGTCTGTTCGGTGCGGCGGGATTCGTCCAACGGCGGGCGGCGTCTCCCAGAACTGATAGGGCGGCATGCCGTGCATGACGGGAATGATGCCTAGACGCAGATAGGCCGGCAGCTTGACCAGATCGTCGTGGCCGATGTTGATCCCGCCGTGGGGTGCCAGCAGGACGGCTAGCATCAGGGCGTTCTGCTCGCTGATGCTGGCGCCGAGCTTGGCGAGGACGCCCGTGGGCATCCCCAGATCCAGCGCGATGGCGTAGGCGTGGCGCGAACGCGTGCCTCCGCCGGCCATCACGAGGATGTCGTGCTCAGGCCGTATTCTGACGATCTCGTCGATGATGGGCAGGAGAACGCGGCTGCCCCTGTCAATGACCGACTGCCCGCCGATCTTGATCACAGCCAGGTGGGGCAGGGGCTGGAAGACCTGTTCGGTGTCCGTGGATGCCAGCAAATCCTTGCGCATTAGCGACTCGCCCATCAAGCTTGACTCAATGTGCAGGCGACCGCTCTCATCGCGTTTCAGTGCCATAACACACCTCCGGTGGTGGCTACTCTCCTCCCCCAAGTGTGCCTCTAAACCAACGGGAGAGCAAGTCCGATGCCGAAACGTGGAGTCTTGTCTAGGAATGCTCCGCCTTGAGCCAGGCCACGGTACGGGCCATAGCCTCGGCCATGGTCCACTGGGGAGCGTAACCCAGGTCACGCTTGGCCCGCGTTATGTCGTAGAAGTGGCTCTGGGCCAGCTCGCTCGCGAGGAAAGGCGTGAGCGGCGGATCGCCGTGAAGCCTCAAGCACCGGTAGAGGACTGCCACCGCGGCCCCGGCGGTCCGGGCGACGGGCAGCGGGATACGCAGGCGGATGGCGGGGAGGTCGAGCGCCGCCAACAGAGAGCGGATCCAAGGCCAGAGGACGACCGGCTCGTCCTGGCTGATGAAGTAGACGCTCCCGGCGACCGGGGAACCCTCCGTCAGCGCGGTAGCTGCCAATAGGTGGGCACGGGCCGCATCCTCGACAAAGGTCAGATCCACCCGATTGGTGCCGTCACCGATCTGGGGGACACGTCCCTTGCGCGCTCGTTCGATGAGCGACGGCAGCAGGTGGTTGTCCTCGGGGCCAAAGATCAGATGGGGGCGCAGTGACACCGTCATCAGATCCGAGTCATTGGCCTCGAGCACGCGTTGTTCGGCGATGGACTTCGTCTCCGGGTACGGGCTCTCAAAGCGATCGGGATACGGATAGGTCTCGTCGACGCCTTCCTGATCGGTGCCGTCGAAGACCACGCTGGGCGAACTGGTGTAGATCAGGCGCGGCACGCCGTTGGCGCGGCACGCGGCGATCACGTTCTCGGTCCCGACGACGTTCACGCCGTAGAAGTCGTTCCACGGTCCCCACAGCCCGGCCCGGGCGGCGACATGGTACACGACATCGACCTCGCGACATGCGGCCAGAACTGCGGCACGATCGCGCAGATCAGCCCGGACCAACCGGACGCCGGCTTGCTCGAGCTCGGGATAGGCGCCGCGGGCAAGAACCGTAACCCGGTCACCCCGCTCGCGCAACTGCCGCACGATATAGCGACCCAGGAACCCGCCGCCTCCGGTGACCAGGGCGCGGGGCGTGAGTCCTTCGCGTGGTGCCGTCTTCGTGCTATGCCTCCTTGGCCTCGGTGGTGTCTGCGCCCTCGCGCGACGGTCTCGGCCGGCGCTTCAGGAGCAGCCAGATCGAGAGGCCGACCCCTGTCAGCAGGCCCAGGATGCCCGCCAGGCGGGGGAGGCCTGCGAGGCGGGGCAAGCCCGCCCGTGCGCTAGGTCGTCTTCGGTCGCCGGTGGGGGCCACGTCGGTGTGCGGCACCGCCACGTCGAGTGAGGCTGTGCGGTCAGGGCGCTGTCTCTCGGGCTTCGAGATCTGCCGGGCGGCCCAGATGGCCAGCTTCTCGCGCTGGATCTTTGCATTATGCCGTACGTCGGTTGGAAACACGTCCGGGTAGAATAGGACCTGCTGGATGGATTGGGTGTGCGCGTGACTTGCGCCCAGCGCCAGCAGCTCCATCGTGAATCGTTGCTTGTCCAAGATCGTGGCCGGCTGCTTGCCGGGTCGCGGCTCGACGACCAGAAGGGGGTACCGCTCGCAGCGTGAGCCCACCCCGACCACAGCTGTCCGGTGCACGTCAGGGTGGCGGTTGAAGATCGTCTCGCACAGCACCGGATAGAGCGTTCCATCGGGCGTTTCGACGCGGTGCGCCTTGCGTCCACAGAACCACAGCCGCCCCTGATCGTCGAAATAGCCCAGGTCACCCATCCGGTGCCATACAGCATCGCCATCGCGGATCTTGGCCAGGGCGGTTTGTTCGGGCCGGTTGATGTAGGTTCGTGTGACCACGGGTCCCTTGACGGCGATCTCGCCGATGCGGCCCGCTGGCAGGACGCACCGGTCGTCCCAGTTCTGGATCGGCGTGTCGCGGATTTCAAGGATCCGCATGCTGATCCCCGGTAGCGGGCGCCCGACACACATACCCTTCCCGAGCTCTGTCTGGGCTGCGGTCTCGGCCAGGATCTCGCGTCCGCTGATAGACGTGAGCGGCATTGCCTCGGTGGCGCCAAACGGCGTCAGTATCTCCGCGTCGGCGTCGAGCACGTGGGCGTGTAGCATCTTGATGAGCTCCGGCGGTACCGGTGCGCCGGCCATAAGGATGCGCTTGAGCGACGGCAGGCGGATCTGGTGATCGATGCAGTAGGGCGCAACGCGCTTCCAGATGGTTGGCGAGCCGAAGGCGTTGGTCACGCCGTGTGTTTGGACAGCCTCGACGATGTACGCGGGGTTGACCTCCGCCGACTTCGTCGGGTCCATATCGGGAATGATGGTGGTGACGCCGAGCGCGGGGTTGAACAGCGCGAAGACGTAGAGCAGCGCCAGGTCGACCTCACCGGGCCGAATGCCGATCTCGTCGCGTAGCAGGGCGATCTGGGCGTGGAACATCCCGTGAAGGTAGACGACGCCCTTGGGGGTGCCGGTGCTGCCCGAGGTGAACGCAACCACGGCCTCGTCCTCCGCGTTCGTTTCGACGGTTGCGAAGGGATCGCGCCGCGGGCTGCGCAGTTGGTCGAGTGTCGTCTCGACCACACCCAGGTGGCGCAGAAGTGCCCCGGCCCACGCCGGCCCGCCCGCGACGACGGCGTGCCTGACGCCGGCAAAGGGTTTGGGGGCAGCCATGCGCAGAGCATGCGCAACTGGCAGGCCGATCATCGCCCGCGGCGCTGCATCGGTCACGCATTGGAGGAAGGCGCGCCGTCCCATGCCCGGGTCGATGATCACCGGCACGGCGCCCAGCTTCACGAGCGCAAACACCACCGCGATCAGCTCCGCGCCAGGGCGCAGCAAGAGCAGCACACGGTCGCTCTTACGGATACCCAGCGTGGTCAGACCGTGTGCATAGCGGTCGCAGAGCTGATTGAGCTGCCGGAAGCTGAACTGGACTATCCGGGCGCGACCCTCAGCGTCGCGTCCTGCCGGAAAGACAACCGCCGGTTGGTAGGGCGCCCGCGCTGCCTGCTCGGCGAGCGATTGCGCGATGTTGTAGGTGTCATCCATGGCGAGCGATCCTTGCTGGGGGCCGTCAGTTGCGTCCGGGCTCTATGCTCCCTGCTCCCGGCTACCCGCTGACAGCATATGGCTGCTCTTCTCCAGAAACGCCGTCATCAACGGGACGATGCGCTCGTGGGCGTCCTCAACCACGTAGTGGCCGGCGTCTGCGAGCACGTGGACCTCGGCGGCTGGGAAGCGTTCGCGCCAACCGGCCAAGAAATCCTTGACCGTGAAGACGAAATCCTTCGCTCCCCAAATGATGAGCATAGGATGGCCGGCGAAGTGGCCCAGGCCGCGATCGATGGCGTCTACGGTAGCGCGTGTGGGATGGGTGGCAGAGACCGGGATATCCTGAACGAAACGGTAGATGGCGATGCGGTGTGCCCAGGTGTCATAAGGTGCCAGGTATCCGCGTCGTACCTGTGGTGTCATCCGCTCTGGATGCCCCATGGCCAGCCGAACCGCCAGACCGGCAAAAGCGTTGAGCCCGCGCAGCATGAACTCCCCGACCATGGGGCTGCGAGCAAGTTTGAGAACTGCGGGCACTGCAGGCTTGTAGAAGGCCGATGTGTTGAAGACGACAAATCGCGCCGCCACCTCAGGGTGGCGTGTGGCGCAACCCATGCCGATCGCGCCGCCCCAGTCGTGGAGCACAAACGTGATGGCGTGGAGGTCCAGGTGGGCCACGAGTGTCTCGAGGTTCCGGATGTGCTGTTCGAGGGTATAGGGGTAGTCCTGCGGTTTGTCCGACAGGCCACACCCGACGTGATCCGGGACGATGACGCGGTAGGTCTGACTCAGGTCCGGAATCAGGGTCCGGTAGTAGAAGGACCACGTGGGGTTGCCGTGGCACATCACCAACGGCGGCCCATCACGTGGTCCTTCGTCAAGATAGTGTAGGCGCGCCCCGCCGAGCTCCAGCCAATGGGACGCAAAGGGATAGCCTGTCAGTTCGCTCGTGCCGGCTACCACTGGATGCCAAGGACGATGCTGTTGATTCCGCTTCCAACGCCGAAGAGCACGACCCGGTCCCCGTCCTTTACAAAGCCGTTCTCCAGGCCGATGGCCATCGAGATCGGTGCTGCGACGGAGGCGGTGTTGCCCAGGTAGGCTAGCGTGGGATAGTCGATCTCCGGGGAGAGGCCCAGGGCCTGCAATGCGACCTGGCGTTGGGGCTCGCTCACCTGGTGCGTGAAGAGCCTGTCGACCATTTCGTTGGTCCACTCCATCGTGCGCTTGAACCGCTCCCAAACCTGGGCGACGACCTTGGTGCCCTCTTCGAGCAGGCGGCTGGACTTGGTGCGCATCCACGTACGCTGGGCAACGCATAGTTGTGAGTGCTCGGTGTTGCTGTAGCTCGCGCCGCCAAGCAGCCGTTTGCCGGTCCTGGATCTGGAGCGGTGTCGCAGGATCATCGCCACCGAAGCAGCGCCCAGCGTGAACGACGCGAGGTTGTCGCGTAGCGCCATTTTGTCGGGCGGGTTGCTCAACATATGGTCGATCGTCGACAACTGGCCTTCGCGTGGGGCCTCAGCCGCCACAACCATGCCCGTGTCGATCTGCCCCAGTTCGATCATGTTCGCGATGAGGACCATGCCGTTGAGGAAGCCGAGACAGGCATTCACCACATCGAAGCTCATGGCCGTCTGGGGAAGCCCCAGCTTGTGATGGACAATGGACGCGGTCGCCGGTTCGATGTAGTCCCGGCATACCGAAGTGTTGATCAAGGCCTGGATCTCGCTGCGATCAATGCCCGCAGCCGCCAGTGCTCGTTCACCTGCCATAGCTGACCCGTCGGATACCCACACTCCTTCGTCCCACCAGCGGTGTTCGCGGATGCCGGTTAGACGTTCGATGAACCCCGCAGGGGCTCCCAGGGCTTCGTAGACCGGTTTGAGGCGTTCCTCAAACCATGCTGTGGCGACTACGTGATCCGGGATCACGTACCCCATCCCCTCGATGCAGACGTTCTCAAATCGCATAGTTCTCGACTCTCCAGAATCAGATGTGGCACAACCAGGGATTGTACCATCAAAGGGTGTCTTCTACCACAAAACTTACCGGCGCACCAGCAACACGCCGCCCAGAACCAGGCCCAGGCTGATCAATACCAGCGGGCCGAGCGGCTCATGCAGAACCAGTGCGCCCAGGATCAGGCCGTTGATCGGCACGATATACGTGACCATGGTCGTGAATGTGGCGCTCGTGCGTGCGAGAAGGGCGTAATAGATGATATACGCGATGACGGTGCCCAGCACCGCCAGGGTGACCCAGCTCGCGAGTGCCCCTGAAGACAGCGAGATATCCAGCGGTCGCTCGAAGGTGAAGGCCAACGGCAGCATGTAGAAGAAGCCCATGGTGAACTGCCCCGCCGCCGAAGCCATAGGCGGCTGACCCTGAAGCTGCTTGCGAGCGAAGATGGACGCTAGCGCATAGGACACCGAAGACCCGACGATGGCCAGCATGCCCCACAGCCATGTGGTGAGGCCCTCACGAATCTGCGGTAGCATCAGCAGTCCGACGCCGCAGAATCCCAGTGCCACGCCCAATGCCTTGGTTGGGGTAATGCGGTCGTCGCGCGTCAGGATGTGTGCCAGAAGGATGGTAAACAGGGGGGTGGTGGCCTGCAGGAGCGCCGCCCAACCGCTGGGGATGAACTGCTCGCCCCAAGAGATCAGCGTGAAGGGCAGCGCACCGTTGAGCAACCCGACAACCGCGAAGGCAGCCCAGGTCCGGCGTTCGCGGGGTGGGGATACTCGCAACACCCGCAGCAGCATCCAGATGACCAGCGCGGCCATACCCAGGCGACCTGCTACGAGCGTCATTGGGCCGATTTCGGTGACGATGATTTTGATGAACAGGAAGGATGTGCCCCAGATGGCACCCAGGACGAGCAGAAGTGCGAGGTTCACGATGACTCTCCGGTGTTGGGATTCCTCACCGCGAGGCCGATGCCGATGAGGATAAGCACGCCGCCAAGGGTTGTGACGAGCGTCGGGGATTCCTTGAGGAAGGCCCACGCCAGCAAGGTCGAACCGATGGGTTCGGCGAGAACTGCCAATGAAACGTACGTGGCGGGTAAATGTCGCAACGCCCAGTTGAACGATGAGTGTCCGACGATTTGCGGTATCAGCGCCACCAGGGCTAGCCATAGCCAGGCCTGCACGGGATAGCCCGAGAGCTGGACGCCGCTCACGACCGCCAACACCATCAGGACCAGGGCGGCGATGCCGTAAACCGGGAAGATGTAGCCCAAGAGCGAGAGCCGGGCGCGCAGTCGCCTGCCGATGAGAAGGTAGATGGCGACTGCCACGGCGCCAATCAACGCGAGCAGATCACCCAGGAGCATGTGGGTGCCCGCATCGAGGTCGCCAAACCCGATGATGGCCGATCCTGTGACAGCGACCAGCAAGCCGGCTGTCATTCGCCGCGTCAGGGTCTCGCCGAGCACGGTGTGCGAGATGATGGCCACGAAGAGTGGATTGGTGGAGACCAGCACGACCGACGCCGCGACCGAGGTCATCGCCAGTGAGACGATCCAGGTATGAAAGTGCACCGCAAGCACGGCGCCGGACAGGGCCAGGAGAGCCCAGGCGCGACCATCCAGCAGACGCCACTCGCGCCGGCACATCGCGAACGCGAATGGGGCTAGAAGCAGGGAGGCGAAGGTCAGGCGCCAAGCCGCCACCGCCAGCGATGGCACGTCGTCCTGTGCAAGGCGGATGAAGGTGGAGGCCGTTGAGACAGCCAACACGCCCAGGACCAGTCCCAGCGCAGGTGGGAGCTTTCCGGCGTTGCGCCCTGCCTTGAGCGCGTCTGTACCCGACTGACTGCCCGACATCCGATCCTGAACGATCCTACCCTTCCTGTAAAGTCAGCTCCCGCGCCTACGGCGACCTGGAGGTCCCCGCAAGCGGGCCGAAGCTGCATTATAAGAGGTATTGATGCATGCGGCAACCCCCTGCATGCACTGCGCACATCATGGCGGTACTAGCACTTGTGGTATAATGAATGTGAGGGGATATTCGACAAGGTTAAGTCACGGATTCGTAGAGTAACATCAATGCCATTACGCCGTTTTCCGACTGACAGGGACTTGAGAACTGACCGCACGGCCCGGCTACACAGGGCGGGGCCTTCTCTCACCGATATGTGCGCATCAGTACGTCCAAACTAAGGAGGGAACACCATGGCTGAGTTTACCAAACACCTTTACCTGTCGATGATCCCGGAGGCATTGATCGCTTCGCAGCTATCCCCCGAGGAGTTTGGCGTCTACTACGCCGTGGGGTCGCAGAAGAAAGCCCGCGGACAGGCGATCTTCTGCGAGATTGACCCTGACTTCAGGACTGACGAGCTTCCCATCGAGGAGGGGTTGGCGCGCTGCGTGTCGCACGAGGATGATTCACCCAAGCGCTCGGTCTATATCTCAGTCTACCGTACGCTGGAGCGGGTCTCGCTCGACGCGATCATGAGGCTTTACATGGTGACGCAAGATGGGCGTGTGTTGGGGCTCGATGGCACCGATGCTTGCCCTGAAGACGCGGCGGGATTGCATCTCTACCAAGAGGTGGCGCCCGTGCACCCCCTCGTGGTAAGCACGTTGGGACCGCGCGAGTTCTACGAACTGATCGTGCGCAGCCCTGTGTCGTTGCTGACGCTTCCGGCTGTCTGTTTTGCCGAGCTGAAGCTGGGTGAACTGGCCGACAATCCTGAGTACGGCAGCGTCGGCGATCTACCCTACGCGAACATCGATCATCTGCGCCAGTGTCTGGTCGACCTGCGCACCAAGACGGTGCATACCAAGATGGTCGATCGCATCAGCCCGCCGGCTTTCCCGTACCGGACGCTCAAGACCGGACTCTATATCGGGAACCAAGGCCGGTTGATGTGCTTCCCTATGCCATCTCCGGAGGTACTGCGCGCCCAACACTATCGTTGGTGGCGGTCCGCGGATATGTAGAGAAGATGGGGTGGAGAACAGGCACGACCTGCTGGTCGTGCCCTTGAGGTAGCCACCTAAGGCTCACAGCTTTCTCCCCCAACGTGTGGGTGACCCGTTTTCTTCGAGTCGGCCCACACACCGGCCCCTGCACGCAGTGGGTGTAGATGGGGGGTGGGGAGAAGCTGGAGCCTTGTTGTGTGGGAATCAGCCTATAACAGGATCTGTAGGAGGACTGGGGAGGAGCTATGAACATCTGGTGGGTTGTCGTAAGTTTGGTGTCCGGGGTCTTTTCCGTGGGCGCCGCTGTCTTCTACTACCGTTGGGTCGTGAAGCAGGATCCCGGTACGGAACGGGCCCAGCGCGTTGCTAAGTGGATTGCCGACGGCGCGGCCTCTTACCTCAAGAAGCTCTACGGCGCGCTGGGTATGCTCGCAATTGCACTAGCCATTATCCTGGCGATCGTCTTCGGCCTTCGAGAAGGCCCCGGCTACGGTTTTGGCATCGCCCTGACCTTCATGTTTGGCGCGATCTGCTCAGCTATCGCTGGTTACATGGGCATGACCATCGCCGTCAAAGGCAATGTCCGTACATCGACCGCTGCGGAAAGGGGCCTGAACGCCGCCTTCGCCGTCAGCTTTAACGCTGGCTCCGTGATGGGCCTCGCGATGGTGGGTCTGGCCCTGATTGGTATGAGCCTCATCTATCTGATCACCAAGACGCCGCAGATGGTGCTGGGCTTCAGTTTTGGAGCATCGATGTTGGCGCTGCTTGCCAAGGCCGGCGGCGGCATCTATACCAAGACTGCCGACATCGCTGCTGATCTCGTGGGCAAAGTCGAAGTCGGCATCCCTGAGGATGACCCCCGGAACCCCGCCGTGGTCGCCGACAACGTGGGTGACAACGTGGGCGACGTCGCCGGCATGGGGGCCGACATCTTCGATAGTTACGTGGCGAGCACAGTGGCTGCGATGTTGTTAGGGGCAGCGCTTCCCAACGTCACAGGGGATCAGAAGATGCTCTACACCATTTTGCCGCTGATTCTCTGTATGCTGGGGTCGTTTGCCTCGCTCATCGGCCTGCAGTTTGTCAAGGTTGGCGAAAGCGGCAAACCCGGCAAGGCGCTGAACTCCGGGACGATCTACACCACGCTGATCTTCGGTGCGATGGTCGTGGCTGTCGTCCTGATCGGGCGTATCGACCTGGCTGCGCTGTGGGCCACACTCGCAGGCTTGATCACCGGCGTGGTCATCGGGTTCACGTCGGACTTCTTCACCGGCGATGATCGCCCGCCCGTGGTCGAGACCGCCAGGGTCTCCGGTTCCGGTTCGGCCATCACTATCATCACCGGATTTAGCTACGGCCTGATCAGCATCGTGCCCTCGGTGATCGGGATCGTCATCGCCACATTGGTCTCCTACTACATCGCTGAGGAGACCTCGACGGTCATCACCGGTGTTTACGGGGTGGGCATCAGCGCTGTCGGTATGTTGGCGATCAGCGGCATGATCGTCTCGTCCGATGCGTATGGCCCCATCGTGGACAATGCCCGTGGTATCGCTGAGATGGCCGGGATGTCGGAGAAGGTGGTCGAGGTCACCGATATTCTGGATGCTGCCGGCAATACGGCCAAGGCCATCACCAAGGGCTTCGCCATTAGCGCTGCAGCGCTGACGGTGCTGGCGCTCTTCTCCGCCTACGCGAGTGAGATCCACCTGGCTATGCTCGAGATCAATCCGAGCACGTCGCCCTTGGTGATCAGCTTGTTGAACCCGCTGGTCATCGCCGGCGTCTTCTTGGGCGCGTCGGCGCCCCCGCTCTTCAGCGCGCTGACCATGCTCTCCGTGACGCACAATGCCTTCGATATGATCGAGGAGATCCGGCGGCAGTTCCGCGAGCGGCCGGGCATCCTGGCTGGAACGGAGGAGCCTGACTACGTGACCTGCGTCTCGCTGGCCTCACGGGATGCGCTTCGCTCGCTGGTCCTCCCGGCATTCCTGGCGGTGGTGCTGCCGCTGATCGTGGGCTTTGTGATGGGCCCCGAGGCGCTGGGAGCGTTCCTCGGCGGCTCCATCTTCACAGGCATCCTCTTCGCGTTGCTGATGGCCAATGCCGGCGGTCTGTGGGACAACGCCAAGAAGTACGTCGAGAGCGGCTACTTCGGCGGCAAGGGCTCCGAGGCACACAAGGCCGCCGTCGTGGGTGACACCGTCGGCGACCCGTTCAAGGACACCGCGGGCCCTTCGCTGAACACCCTGATTACGGTTATGTCGCTCGTCTCGTCGCTCTTCGCTCCCATCATTGCCGCATTCCATATCTTCGAGTAGGCGCGAGCAGAGGTTTCGTCCGTAAGCAAACAGGCCCCCGCCTTGGCGGGGGCCTGCCTTTTCCCTGTAGCAGAGATGGGCTGCCTCTCAGGATGCGGGGCACGCGGGATCGCGCGCCCCGTGACGTCTACGAATCACTCTCGTTCAACATTGCGAGCACGCCGTCGATCCTCGACCGCAGCGCCTCGTCGCCGGGACGGAGCGAGCGGGCGGTTTGCAGCGCCCAGCGCGCCAGTGCTGTGTCCTTCAGATGCACGCACGCCTGTGCCACACCGAGCAGGCCATCGGGTTGATCCAGCGCGAGGCCGGCAGCGCGCCGGTAGTGCACGGCCGCCAGCGTCCACAGCCCCTGACCGGCATAGGCGCGCCCACGGAGCAGATAATCCATCCCTGTCTTGAGCCCCACGTCCAGGCCCACCGCCAGGCGTCGGCGGGCGGTCAGGAAGTCGCCCTCCAGCTTGAGCGTCAGGGCGAAGTTCGCAACCGACACAGCTGCGGTGAACCCCCCACTGATTAGTGCCAGCGGGCTGGACGCCGCGAGCGCCAGCGCGGCCACCGAGCTCGCGATTCCGAGGACAGCGCTGCCGAGCATCACGTAATATATGAGACGCCAGCGCACGTAGAGCGCCACGGTGATTGCCGCACTGACCAACATCGGCAGCCACGACACAAGGAAAATTAGAGTCCGAACGCCCCCGCTCATCACCGCGATAGTCTGTGGCGACAGGGTGTCTGGTAGGCCCGGATAAGCGCTCAGGACTCCCGCGAGCTCGGGTGTCGTGGTCAGCAGCCCGAGCATCGCCATCGCTGCAAAGGGCAGCGCGGCAAGCGCGATCGTGTTGAGAATCTGGATTGAGATCAGTATCCATAGCAGGGCCGACCTGCATTCGCGTTGACGGACGTGATACCATAGTTTCTGGCTGCAGGCAGGGCAGCGACGATCGTCGGGCTGGGTGGTCACACCACAGCGGGGGCAGAGATACGGATCTTCATATCTGGCCCACAGGGCTTGGGCCGCCGAATCCCGCGCCGGCTCGGGCTTGTCCACGGCGGTTGTGTGTTTTTGACGGTATGTCTCGCCCAAGATGGCCCCGGCGAGCGTGGGGGTCACCGGCTCTGACGCCTCCACCTCGGAGGCGTCTGGGCTCCAGGGATTGGGCTCGAGTGGGGCGGCAGTGTGCTTTTTGCGATAGTCGGCCCCAAGGATCTCCCCGGCGAGTGTCGGCGCGGGTGGGACATCGGCTAACAGATCGGCGGGTATCTCGCCCCAGGGGTCGACCTCGAAGGCGGCGGACGCCTCGCGCAGCGTGGTCAACCCCTCCTGAGCCTGGGTGTTCTCCTGATCGAGCGCCAGGACGTTCTCCAGGCAGATCTCTCGATCCTCAGCAGTCTCGGCAACCTGGCTGAGCTGCAGCCAGGCCTCCAGATTGACCTCGTCGCGGACCACGACCTCGGAGAGCAGGCGACGTGCTTCGGCAGCGTCCCCTGCCTCTCTGGCTGCTTGGCCGCGCGCGAGCAGCAGTTCCGTGACCTGTGGACGGAGCACAGCGATGCCTCGCAGTGCTGCCTCGTGGTTGGGATTCAGTGCCACCACGCGGTGCAGACAGGCTTCTCGTTCGATCACATCGTCGACCACGCCACTCATCCACACCCATGCCGCGACACTATGCGGATTGACATCGAGCGCCCGCTGTAGCAGCGCGCGAGCCTCGGCGTTATGCCTAGCCTTTGCGGCAGCAATTCCGCGCTGCAAGAGGTCGAGGTGTTCGGATCGCGGCTCGTCCATGCTATTGGGTCTGGGCCATCAAGCGTTCCGCATCAGCCGGCTTCAGGGGTCCCCAGTGCGAGACGTGAATCTCTCGGGGTCCGAGCGCCATCAGGCGGGCGAGGCTCTGCCAGTTCTGATCCAGGTCCAGGGCGACGAACGGAGGCGCCGGACGGCGCGGCTGAAGCAGATGCCCACGAACCAGGTCGCCAACGATCATCTCGCCTGTGTCGAAATGGACCGTGATCGAGCCGGGCGTGTGACCTGGTGTATGCAGGACTTGTGCAGCGACCCCGTATGCGTCGAGTCGCCACTCTTCCTCGAAGACGATATCCGGCTCCAACGCAATCGCCTCGTTTGTCGACGTTCGCGAGGGAAGAAGGCCCGCAAGCGCCTTGAGGAGCCCCGCCGCGGGCGTGTTCCACTCCGGCGGGTTGACGCCACGCCGAAGCGCCACGCTGTCTGCCGCGTGCACCGCCACAGGCGCGCCAGTCCGGGCGCGGAGGTCACGGGCACTCCCGAAGTGATCCGTGTGCCCGTGCGTGATCAGGATCAACCGCAGCATGTCGGGCTTGAAGCCGTGCTTCGCCAGCTCCTCGAGAATGCGTCCCGCCTGGCCCGGCATGCCCGCATCGATGAGTACAGCGCCCGCCCCGTCGGATGCAGGGAGCAGGAACACCTTCAGCATCACGTTGAGGCGGATGGGCAGGATCGCATTCATAGGCGTCACCTCAGCGGTTAGCGTCGCACAATGCCCCAGCTCTGGACCATGTCGGCGATGGCGGAACGGGTGGCCTCGGCCCCGAAGCCCCAGGCGAGCAGTGCGAAGTAGTCGCCCAGGCCGTTGGACCCGAAGTTAGCGCGCGTGCTGTAGAGCTCGACGAAACCGGCAAGCGCCAGGAGCACCACGGTGATGAAGTAGGTGAGCCACATGAACCAGCGCAGGCGCTGGCCCGCTGCGACAGCGGCCTGCTCCAGCGAGCGTACCCGCACCCCGGGCAGCGTTGCCATAAGCTGGGCCCCGAACGCAGCCGCAGCCCCCTTCGGCATATCGGCCTGTCCCATGCCCAACGGCGTGGCAAACGCGCTCTCCAGATGGACATCCTCTGTTGTGGGCTGCATCGCTCTCTGGAGTGCCCCGCTAAGGTCTGTGTGCAGCTCGAAGTAGGCGTTATCGGCGCCGGGAGCCAGCGCATCAATGCGCTCGCGCAAGTCTGCTGTCACTTCGCCCGCCCCGTCGGGCTGGTGTCGCTCCAACTCACTGACCAGGTTCAGCAGCTGCGACTTCCGCAGCTTGAGCAGAGCCGTCTCGATCTGTTCCCGTAGAGCCTCGATCTGCTCCGTGCTGGCGTCCTCCATTGGGGAGAGGCGTTGGAGTTGCCGCTCCAGGACTTCTGATTGAACGCTGCCTCTGGGACCCGCGTGGTCCAGCATGTCCAGCCGGGCCTGCAGCTCCAGATAGGTGTTGGTCTTCTTCATCAGCGGCTCCAGCGCCTCTCTGAACGTCTGAGGTTCGTCGAGGTCGGGAATCCCCCGGTGGATATCCTCCGCTGCCTGCAACAGCTCCGCGATGTAGTAGCTTCCCGCACTGAGGGCTTTCAGCCGTTCGACAAGATGGGCATAGGCTTTCAGTTGCTCGATCCAGTCCGGGCGTCCGCGCCGCCAGCGCATCCAGACGGCATTGGCCCCCTCAATGGCCTCGCGGGCCTGATCCCACTGTTGGCCTTCCAGCGCAACCTCAACATCGGCCAGGGCGGCCTCGATGCGCCGGGCAAACGGGCGCCCCAGATCGCTGAGCTCCTCGTCCACCTTCATCTGGGTGCGTATCTGTCCCAGGCGCACCATCACCTCGTCTCGTGGGCGCCCACGCGACCGGTAGGTCGAAACGCCAACGCCCAATGCGACGCCCGCGACCAACGCGACCAGCGGAAACCAGGGCTGATCCTTCGCGGAGACGGTGACGGGCACGGCGCGACTCCCACCGGCGTAGGAGAGCAGGATGTCGCCGCCATATCGGCCTGCGGCCACCTGGCTCAAGTCGAACTGCACCTCTACTGAGAGCAGAGCCCCCGCGGCCACGTTGGTCGGCCCGGCGCTGACATGAATGGCTGCTGCGGGCAACGTGAGGCCCGTCTCAGCATCGATCAGGTCCAGAGCGATGATCTGAACACCTGTGAGCGCAGTGTCGGGGCGGATGAGCAAGGTGCGGCTGAGCATTTCCCCCCGGGTACCCGTGACGGTGAGGGCAGTCGGGTTGATGCTGATGCTCTCCTGGGCAGCCAACGGGCTGGCGAGCAGCAGTCCGACCAAGAGCAGGCTGAAGAAGCATAGTACTCTCTTCATGTGTCTCCTTTCCCTTTTGAACCATAACAGCCACCGCACCCACAGGGCCGCGGGGCTGGTCTGCGGAAATCGCCGCGCGTGGCCCGGCGGGCAATGTACCCACTCAAGTGCGTGCGCACGTGAGTGCGCACTCACGTGCGCTTCCCCAGCGTCAGTTCGGGCCCGATCTCCGGTTGCACCGGCAGAATCACGTGGAAGTCGCTCCCCGGACACCGGTCCTCGTCGAAGCCCAGGCTCTCTACCCAGATTCGGCCCCCGTGCGCCTCGACGATGCCCTTAGCAATGGCAAGGCCAAGGCCGGGGCCACCACCCTTGAACTTTGTGATGCCAGAGGAGTGGGTTGCGGCCTCTCCCGTGCGATAGAACTTGGCGAAGATCAACTCCCGCGCCTCGGGATCGATCCCGATGCCACTATCGCTGACAACGATCTCGACGCACGGTTCGGTCACCGCGGGCAGCTCTGTTGTGAGGCTGCGTCCCCAAATGCGGACGGTGCCGCTGTCGGGCGTGTATTTGATCGCGTTGACCATGAGATGGTGGAAGACCTTGCGAATGGCATCTGTGTCGGCTTCGATCAGGGGTAGGTCGTCCAGACCGGGATCCAGTGTGACGGCAATGGCGCGCTGGTCCGTGATCGACGCCAGCTTGGAACGGAGGGTTCGGATCAGGACGCCGAGGAAAAGGGGCTCGGGCTTGAGTTGCAGGGCGCGGTTGTCGATGCGGGCCATATCCAGCATGTCGTCGATGAGTACGCGCAGCCGTTCGGCGCCGCCCTCGATGCCCCTAATCAGTTGGCCGCGATACGGGTCATTGCCGATCTCAGGATCGCTGAGGAGCATCTGGCTGTAGCCACTCAACACCGTCAGCGGTGTGCGTAGCTCGTGAGAAGCCACGGTGATGAAGTCTGACTTCGCCCGATCCAGCTGGCTGAGCTGCCTGAAGGTCGTGTGCAGCGCGCGAGCCCGTCTGCGAAGCTTCCTCATGGCCCGGTCGAGCGAATCGTTGGTCTCCGAGAGCGCCGCCTGAACGCGCGCGTTGTGGACGGCGGTGGCGATCTGCTTGGCGAGCAGCTCCAGAGGCTCCAGGTCGGTAGCGGCGAAGCCGTTAGGCCGTCGCCAGTATAGGTCGAGCGCGCCCAGTAGCTCGCTCTCAACCTCTAGCGGCAGGGCGAGTTGCCAGGTTGCCACCTCCGATGCGGCCGACGTCGAAGGGGGCGTCTGGGCCAGCGCCGGACGGCGCGACAGGAGCGCCTCCCCGAGTGCCCCCATCTTTTCCAAAGGCAGCCCGCCTTCGATGACGAAGGGCCAAAACCCCGCAGCGCCGGCTGTTGAGAGGTACTCCAGTTCTTCGCCCGCTCTGTCGAGCAAGAAGACGCCCACGCCCGTGCAGTCGTAACGCCTGAACAGGATGCCGGTAACGGTCTGGGTGAGCGTCTCCAGATCTGAGCGTGTCGCTAGCGCCTCGGCGATCTCGGCTGACGTTGCGAGTGCGCGTCGATAGGGCTCAGCGCCCGGCGCAGGAGGAGGACTCGGCGCCTCTGGCCCTCTACGCGTCTTGCCCACCTCATACCTCCTTTACGACCCGTACCTTGAAGCCTTGGCGTATTCGGTCAGCGTGCAGGGGAAAAGCCAGGCTGCGCCACCCGGTTGTGGCGGATCGTCAACAGCCACAGCCAACCATACAACAGGTCGTGTGCACGTCAACTGATAGAGGCTGATAGAAGTCAGCCGCAGGTACGTGCAAGGAATGGGCTCAAAGCCATAGGCACCGGTGATTTTCCGTGCGGTGTCTTGACACGCATCGCCAAGCGGCTATAGTGGGCGTGGTCGCCGAGTACGTCAGCACAATGCCGTCTCGTCTGGCGGCGCCGGGAGCGCGCTGCCGGCGGCCCAACTGCCTTAGCCCAGACTCGAGGTCTGAATGCGTCCACGTGCGCTTGTGAATGTGATCGCGTTCGTCGCGCTTCTCCTAAGCACGTTCACGATCGGCGCATCGGCCTCGCCTCCGCCGCCTCCTGTCCCATTGGCTCAGGTCGAGCCGCAACTGCTGGAAGCGTTTGCTCAAGATGCCACTGCCGGCTACCTCATCTATTTCTCGGAATCGCCCGACCTCTCGGCTGCCTACACGCTCGATTGGCAGGCTCGCGGGCGCTACGTTGTGCAGGCCCTCCGCGAGACGGCGGAGAAGTCGCAGGTCGGGATACGCGCTTATCTGGACGCTCAGGGCGCTGAATACAGGAGCTTCTGGATTGACAATGTGATCGCGGTCGAGTCGTCGTCCAGCAAGACTGTGCAGGCGCTGCTGTCGATGCCAGGCGTCGAGCAGTTGCGGGCGCGGCGTTCGCCGGCGGTCTACCTGCCTGAGAAGTCGCTGTCTCCGCAGACTGTGGTGCCGGCGGCTGTCGAATCCAACCTGACCCACATCGGGGCCGATCAAGCATGGGCCCTGGGGTACGAGGGGCAGGGGATCGTGGTTGCTGGCATCGACACCGGTGTCCGCTATACACACAATGCCCTCCGCGCTCAGTATCGCGGCTCCCTGGGTGATCGCTATGAACACGACTACAACTGGTGGGATCCATACGGCGATTATCCGGCCTATCCCGCCGACGACCACGGCCACGGGACACATACCATGGGCACGATGGTGGGCGATGACGGCAGCGCCAACCAGGTTGGCGTGGCACCGGGTGCCCGGTGGATCGCGTGCCGCGCGTGCAACACCAGCGACTGTACCGACGACGCCCTGCTCGAATGCGCCCAGTTCGTGGTGGCGCCGTGGGATCTCGCCGGCACCACGCCCGACCCCGACCGGCGGGCCCACGTCGTCAACAACTCGTGGGGCGATTGCGAGCAGTCGTACGATGGCTGGTATCAGGGGGTGGTCGACGCCTGGTTGGCTGCAGGCATCTACCCTGTCTTCGCCAATGGCAACGCGAGCAACTGCGACTACACGACGCCGCCACCGTGTGGCACCGTGGGCAACCCTGCGCGATACGGCAACGTCACCGGCGTTGGCTCCACCGGCAAGACCGACGGCGCCTATGCTTCGCACTCCAACCGGGGGCCTTCAGACGATTCCGATTCGCTCAATCCTAATGGCTATGCCTTCTTGAAACCCCAGGTGGTGGCTCCCGGCGTCAGCATTCGTTCGAGCACACGCACCGGTGACAACGCCTACGGTCTGAGCAGCGGGACCTCGATGTCCACACCGCACGTCACGGGCCTCGTCGCCTTGATGTGGGCGGCCGGGCCGTGTCTCTTGGGAGACTACGCCGCCACCGAGAGCCTGATCCAGGCGACGGCGACGCCCGTCACAGCCGGATTGCCGCCGGAGACTTGTGCGGGGGAGGGGCCCGGACAGCTCCCCAACCAGAGCACGGGGTGGGGAGAGATCAATGTCCTGGCTGCGGTTCAGGCCGCGGCGGAGACGTGCGGGGGCGGCGTGCTCACGGGGCAGGCGGTGGAGGCCGGAGCGTTGCGCGCGCCGGGCGACCCGATCCCCTACGTACACGTGGAGGCGTCCGCCGGTGTGACGTTCACCCGCGCCACGGTCGCCGATGCGCTGGGCGTCTACACGCTACGCCTTCCGGCTGACGTCTACACCGTCACGGGATCGGCCTATGGCTACGAGACCCTGGTCGTTCCCGGCGTGCAGGTGACCGCGGGAACAACGTCAACGCTCCAACTCGCGCTGCCCCCTGCCGCGCTCTACCGGGTCACCGGCAGGGTGACCGATGCCGCCACCGGTTGGCCACTCTACGCAAGTCTCACGATCAGGGGAAACCCTTTCGATCCTCCGGCGTCCGGCAGTCCTGCGTGGACGGACCCGCTCACGGGCGAGTACGGCCTTACGCTCGCCGCCGGCGTGGTCTACACATTCAGCGTTGAGGCATGGGGGGCTGGCTACAAGCCGGTCACGGTCGTCGTGCCCTCTCTGACCGGCGATGTCGAAGTGGACATCGATCTGCAGGCCGATCTGGCCGCATGCACCGCGGCGGGATATCAGGCCACTGTCACGACGCTGTATCACGAGTCCTTTGACACCATCGCCAGCTTCCCTGGCGGGGGATGGGCCCAGCAGCAGGTCGGCGGTATCCTGGGGGCGTGGGCCACGGCAACCGGTACCGTCCACCCCGCAGGCGCGGCCCCACACAGCGGGACGCGGCTGGCCTATTTCAACGCCTACGATGCGCTTTCTGGGGCGTCGGCCCGTCTCTATCGCACGACCGGCCTGGATCTCAGCGGCATCGGGGCCGCTCGGGTTGCGCTGTGGGTTTACCACGATGACGCGTACAGCCTGTCGAACGACCGGGTCCAGGTGCAACTGTCCACAGATAGCGGCGCCAGCTGGCAGGATGTGGGTGCGCCCATTCTGCGCTATGGGCCGGCGAACGGGTGGCAGAGGCACGTGGTCGATATCACGCCCTTCACCGGGAGCAGCATGACCGACGTGCGGTTGGCCCTTCTTGCGACGAGCGGTTGGGGCAACGACGTCCATATCGACGACGTAGCCGTGGAGGCCGTGGCGTGCGCCTCTAGCCAGGGTGGCCTGGTGGTGGGCAACGTGTACGATGGGGCCACGAACGCGCCGTTGCCCGGGGTCCGGGTCGTCAGCGACGCCGGTGGCGAGCCGGTCACAACCTCGGTTACGGACGATCCCACCGTCGACGACGGCTTCTATATACTCTTCGCTCCGCCCGGACCGCGCGTCCTCACGGCGACGCTTGCGGGGTATGGGCCGGGGGTGGGGGCTGTCGACGTTGTCTTGGGCGACGTGGTCTCACTCGATCTGACGCTGCCTGTGGCCCGCCTCGTGGCGCTGCCTGAGGAGCTCCAGGCTACGGTGACGCTCGGCAGGTCCGAGACCGTGCCCCTCACGCTGACCAACACCGGCGGCGCCACCCTGACGTTCGCGTTCGAAGAGCACGATGCCGGGGAGCTCGCTGCCGGATCGCTGCGCGACGCCACTCCTGCTCCGCAGCCTGCGGCGCGGCAGGTGACGCTGGCGCTGTCCGGCTCGCCAGCGCTGGACCGTAGAACGGCGGTGTTGACGGCCTGGGTCTCGGGCGAGGTGAACTTGGCCCTCGACGACGGCAGTATGGAGGATGCCGTAGGCGTCAATTCCTATACCGCGGCCTACCAGTTCATCTGGCTCAATCACTTCACGCCGTCGCCGTCCGATTTCCCCTTTGAGTTGGACCGCGCCTCAGTCGTTTGGCCGTCGGACGAGGTCGGCGCGGGCGATGCGATCGAGTTGGTGGTCTACGCCGACCCGGACGGCGATGGCGATCCGCACGATGGCGTCTATCTGGCGTCCTTCGACGTTGTGGTGCAGGTCGCCGATGGTGCCACGTGGAACGACTATGTCCTGAGCCCCCCGGTCACACTGACCGGCCCGGGGGACGTGCTCATCGGAGCGGTCAACCGCTTTGTTGCAAGCGGTGGGATACCCACGAACTATCCGGCCGCGATCGATACGAGTTTTAGCCACGGCCGCTCCTGGATCGGCTGGTGGCTGACCGATCCGCCTACGCCTCCCGTGCTGCCTCCCGACGACACCTTGGAGACGCTCGACGCTCTGGGCCTACCGGGAAACTTTATGATTCGCGGGAGCGGCACCCAGACGCAGGTCGATGTGCCCTGGCTTGCAGAAGCCCCTACCGCGGGCACCCTTCCGGCGGGCGCTCAGATGGTCGTCGACGTGGTGATGGATGCCGGCGCCGTTGTTCAGGCGGGTATCTACAGGGCTGCGCTCGTGGTCGAGAGCAACGACCCGGTGAGTTCCTCTTTCACGCTCCCGGTAACCATGACGGTCATCCCGGTGGCGCTGTCAGAGAGGATCTATCTTCCGTTCGTGATGCGGCAGTAGTGGCGGTAGCCGCTCGGGTGTGTGGCACCGCGAGCGCCGGGTGCTATGCTTCGAGTGTCTCCAAAGCCGCCCGCATACGATCTAGCCCTTCAAGCAGCAGCGACCGTGGGCAGCCGAAGTTCAAGCGGATGAATCCCTCTCCGCCCGGCCCGAAGGCTGCGCCGTCGTTGAACGCGACCCGCGCTCTCTCCAGGAAGAAGGTGTAGGGCGATTGAGGTAGCTGTGCCCCGCGGCAGTCGATCCATGCCAGGTATGTGCCCTCGGGCGCGACCATATGAAGCTGGGGCATGTATTGCGCCAGGTAGTCCGCCAGTAGATCGCGATTTGTCTCCAGGTACCTCAACAGCGCATCGAGCCAGGGCTGGCCCTCCAGGTAGGCGGCGCGGGCGGCGGCGTAGCCCAGCAGGTTCGGCATGCCCACTAACCCTCCGCGTCCGTGCTGGTAACGACGGCGCAGTTCGCGGTTGGGGATGACGGCAAAGCCACAGTGGAGCCCCGCGATGTTAAAGGTCTTGCTGGGCGCCATCAGCGTGATGGTCCGCGTCTCTATCTCCGGATCGAGCGTGGCGATCGGTACGTGTTGGTGGCCGCTGAAGATCAGGTCGCAGTGAATTTCGTCGGAGCAGATGACGAGGTCGTGCCGTGCACAGATCTCGGCCATGCCGGCCAGCTCCTCGCGGGTGAAGACCCGGCCCACGGGGTTGTGGGGGTTGCAGAGCAGGAAGAGCCGCGTCCGGTCGGTGATGGTCTGCTCGAAGCGGTCGAGATCGACCGTGGCGTATCCGTCGGCCCGGCGACTGAGCGCCATCGCGTGGTTCTGTACCCCGGCATCCTGGGCGGCATGGAGGATATGCATATAGACCGGTGTCTGGATCAGCAATCCCTCGTCTTGCCTCACAAACGCCCGCGAGGCGACGTTGAACCCCGAGACGATGCCCGGTAAGAAGGTGATCGCCTCCGGTGTGACGTCCCAGTCGTAGAGGCGCTTTAGGCGCTCGGCGATAATCTCGGGCAGGTCGGCTGGATGCTGCTCGTACCCAAAGACGCCGTGCACGGCGCGCTCGCGTAGCGCTTCGACGATGGCAGGCGGCGAGCGGAAGTCCATGTCGGCGACCCACATGGGCAGTACATCCTCGCCGTACCACTGCCACTTCATGCTCGGCGTGCCGGTGCGATCGATGACCGTATCGAAGTCGAACCGTGGGGTACGGGTGGGGGGTGGGGTTGCTTGTGGATTCACGTCGGTCACGGCTGCCTCCTGGGTTTGGGTGGTACCGGGAGCGATTATACCACCGGTCGCGGAATGGTAGGCGCGTCGCGGATCGACGTTGCCGGCCACACATGCCTGCGCCGTGTGAGGCTCCGCTTCGTAACGCGCCGCGCCTCGCTTTGACTCTTGTCGGGAGGCTGCGTATACTCGTTCCGGCGTTGTGATGGGCCGCACATACAGGTCTCTTGATACACTCATCAGGAAGAGGAGCTCACATGGCCAAAGAGAGCAAGGTCAAGTCGAACATAGTTGGCGAGAAGGACGCGGGTGACGGCAAGCCTGGAGATCTGGAGGAACAGGTCTCAGAGACGCAGCACAGTGTCGTTATCGACGGGGAGGAGATCGCCTACACCGCCAAAGCCGGGACGCTGGTGCTCAAGGACGACGAGGGCAACTCCAAGGCCTCGATCTTCTACGTGGCGTATACCAAGAACGACGTCGAGGACGTCAGCCACCGGCCGATCACGTTCTCGTTCAATGGCGGCCCCGGCTCGTCCTCGGTCTGGCTGCACCTGGGCGTTGTGGGGCCGCGACGGGTGCTGATGGACGACGAAGGCAACGCATTGCCGCCACCGTTCAAGCTGGTCAACAACGAGTACTCGTTGCTCGACATCACCGATCTGGTCTTCATCGACCCCGTGAGCACCGGCTACAGCCGCCCTGCCCCCGGTGAGGAGGCCAAGCAGTTCCACGGCGTTGAACAGGATATCGAGTCGGTGGGGGAGTTCATCCGCCTATTCACGACCCGCTCGAAGCGCTGGGCCTCGCCCAAGTACCTGATCGGCGAGAGCTACGGCACGACCCGCGCTGCGGGGCTCTCATCGCACCTGCAGCACAAGCTGGGGATGTACATCAACGGCATCATGCTGATCTCAGCGATTCTCAACTTCCAGAGCGCGCGGTTCGACCTGGGGAACGATCTGCCGTATATCCTCTTCCTACCCACGTACACCGCCAGCGCCTGGTATCACAAGCGCCTGCCTGAGGACTTGCAGCAATTGAGCTTGGCCGGGGTGCTAGAGCGTGTTGAGCACTTCGCGCGGACCGACTACACGCTAGCGTTGATGCAGGGCGCCAACCTGCCCGACGCAGAGCGAGCGCGCATCACGCGCGAGGTGGCGCGGTTCACGGGCCTCAGCGAGGCCTACGTTGAGCAGACGGCGATGCGCATCAATATCCACCGGTTCGTCAAGGAGTTGTTGCGAGACGAGCATCGCACGATCGGGCGGTTCGATACCCGCTTCAAGGGCATCGATCGCGACGCTGCCGGCGAGCGCCACGAGTACGATCCTAGCTACGCCATCGTCCAGGGCGCCTACACCGCTGCACTCAACCACTATGTGCGCGCTGTGCTCGACTTCAAGAACGACCGCTCGTACGAGGTCCTCACGAGCAACGTCATGCCCTGGGACTACAGCCGCTACCAGAACCAGTATGTCAATGTCTCCGACGGCCTGCGCAAGGCGATGACGACGAACCCCTATCTGAGGGTCTTCGTCGCCAACGGCTACTACGACCTCGCGACGCCCTATTTCGCCACCCAGTACACCTTCAACCACCTGGGACTCGATCCCACCCTACAGGCGAACCTGTCGATGGGCTACTACGAGGCCGGGCATATGATGTACCTGCACAAGCCGTCGCTGGAGAAGCTGAAGGCCGATCTGGCGGCCTTCATGCGGGGATAGCGGTCAGCGATCGGCTGACCGCTACTCCAGCACGACCACCTGCGCCACCGGCTGCTTCTTGGGGTCCTTCACCAGTCGCGAGCCCTGGACGTCCCGTGCGGTAGCCGGTATGGCGCTCATAGGGATGCGTTGGCGTCTTCCGTCGCTTAGGTAGACATCAACGCTGACGTCTTCCTTCCCGACGACAAGGCCGGCGAGTCTCCCCGTGGACTTGGAGACGCGCATACAGCGCATGCCCATTGTGCCGCGCCCCTTGGCCGCGATGTCCGATAGTGGGAACCGGTGAGCGAAGCCCGTCTCCGAGATCGGCGCTACGTACCATTTCGCTTCGTCCTTCTCGTCGTGGGGCGGCACCACGGCAGCACCAAGCAGTTTGTCCTCTTTGCGGACGCCGATGCCTGCGACCCCTGTGGCCGAGCCGGTCTGTTGTGGGTTGACACTGTCACCCTCGATGCGCAGCGCCTGTGCATCCGCGGTATAGAAGATCAGGTCTGCGCCTGCTTCGACGATGGCGCCCATCAGCAAGCGGTCGGGCTCGTCGGTGGCGAGGCCCATCACGACATCCCAGGTGTGCTCCAGAAGCGACAGATCCTCGACCTTGGTGCGTTTGATCTTGCCGGCTTGGCTAACCATCACCAGGTAGTGGTTGGGTTTCAACACCGCGACGCCCACGATTTCCTCGCCTTTGTCCATGCCCAGCGCCTGGGGCGTGGCCTCCTCGGGCACGAAGCCAACTGCGCTCTTCCACCCGCGCCCCTTGCTCGACAGGATGATCACCTCTTCTCTAGGCTCCACGGTGATGTGGGCCAGGTGTCCACCGCCGGCGGGCACACGGCTGGTGAGCCCGTCGTCCACGCGGTAGTAGTAGCCCGAAGCATCGCGGCGCTGCAGCCCATTCGGCGTCTGGATGAGCAGTTGGGTGCCCTCGGGCATCACCAGGTCGGCCTGTGTCGTGAAGGTTGTGCTGCTGGCGGCGTTCTCTTCCTCGTCGATGATGACCGTGCGGCGCGGTACGGCGTAGGCTTCCTTGAGCTGGGTTGTCTCCTCGACTACGACGCCAAGGCGCTTCTCTTCCGACCCCAGCAGGCCCTCGAGGTACTTGATGCGCGTGCGCAGCTCCTTGGCCTCCTCGGCCAGCCGCTGGCGCTCCAGGGCTGCCAGCCGGCGTAGCTGCATATTCAGAATCGCGACGGCCTGGGGTTCGGTAAAGTCGAACTTGCGGATCAGGTTGGTCTGGGCCGTCTCGGCGGTCTTCGAGCGGCGAATGGTGTCGATCACCTGATCGAGGATGTCCAGGGCCTTGAGCAGGCCTTCGACGATATGCAGCCTGGCTCGGCGCTGCTCCAGCTCGTGGCGGCTCCGCCGCTCGATCATGGTCAGGCGATGCTGTACGAAGTAGGTGAGCATCTCCGCCAGGGAGAGATAGGTCGGTCGCGTCAGGCCGTCGTCTGTCGGCACCAGGGCCAGGTTGATGACGCCGAAAGTCTCGCGCAGTTGCGAATACTTCAGGGCCTCGGTCAACACCTCTTCGGGGTTTGCGTTGCGCGAAACCTCGATGACGACCCGCATACCCGTGTAGTCCGACTCGTCGCGCAGGTCTGTGATGCCGCTGAGGCGTCCCTCACGGACTTCGCGGGCCAATTTCTCGATAATGGTGCTCTTCAGGACAGCGTAGGGGAGTTCGGTGACGATGATGTTGCTCTTGCCGCCGCCGATGTCCTCCAGTTTCACCCGCGCTTGCATCACGACGCGCCCTCGCCCGGTCCTGTAGGCCTGCCGGATCGTGTCGATGGGCTTGTCGCCCTCGTCGCTGTCGCGATAGCGGTATATCAGGCCGCCGGTGGGGAAGTCCGGCCCGGGGACGATCGCCATCAGCTCATCGACCGTGAGCTTGCGGCGTCGCTTCCAGTTCTTGGCCACGTGGATGACGGCATTGCAGATCTCGCCGAGGTTGTGCGGCGGAATCTTGGTCGCCATACCGACCGCAATCCCGTCGACGCCGTTGACCAGCAGGTTGGGGAAGACTGTGGGGAGGACCTGAGGCTCCTTGAGCGTGCCGTCGAAGTTGTCGTCCCACGGCACAGTGTCCATATCCAGGTCTTGCAGCATCGTCTCGGCGACGGCGGTGAGGCGGGCCTCGGTGTAGCGCATCGCTGCCGGGGCATCGCCATCGATAGAGCCGAAGTTGCCCTGCCCATCGACCAGCGGCGCTTCCATCACGAAGTCCTGGGCCATGCGGACCATAGCCAGGTAGACGGACATATCTCCGTGCGGGTGATACTTGCCCAGCACCTCACCGACGATACGTGCTGATTTCTTGTGTGGCCGGTTGTGCAACAGGCCCAGATCGTGCATCGCGTAGAGGATGCGCCGCTGAACGGGCTTGAGCCCGTCGCGGACGTCGGGCAGCGCGCGATCGGTGATCGTCTCGCGCGCATAGCCAATATAGGCCTGCGTTATATCGCGATAGAGCTCAACCGTGTCTCTAAAGCCCTCTTCGACGCGGGTGGTTGTCACTGCCATAGGTTTCTCTTCCTCTCACTCCAATCGGATTGGGACGATACCGTCCTCACGACGGATGGCGGGATCAGTCCTCCGCCCCGTTGGTCTCCGGTTCCTCGCCGTCCCAGTGCAGCATCAGGTGCTCGCGTCGCTGCGAGGGGCTGCCGCCCATCCATAGCGTGACTGCGGTGTTGGCTGCATGAACTTCATTGACGGTGACTCGGACAATGTGCTCGTTGATCCAGGGATCAGGGTCGCCGGGCTTGAAAACAGTCTCGCGCAACTGGCTGGGGTTCATCTCACCCAGACCCTTATAGCGCTGGATGTTGGGTTTGCTGTTCTTGCCCCAGGCCTTGAGAATGCGCTCGCGATCGGCCTCGGTATAGGCGTATTCGCTCCGTCTCCCATCGCGCAACAGATACAGTGGCGCCCGCGCCACATACAGCCGCCCCGCCTCTACCATTGGGCGCATCAGGCGCCAGAAGAGCGTGTAGAGCAAGGTCTTGATGTGGTCGCCGTCTACGTCGGCGTCGACCAGAATGGCCACCCGGCCGTAGCGCATTTTGTCCGTCTCGAAGTCTGAGCCGATGCCGGCCCCGATAGCAGCGACGATGGACTTGACCTCGCTATTGGCCAGTGCCTTGCTCAGGCGCACGCGCTGGGTGTTGAGAATCTTGCCGCGCAGCGGCAGGATCGCGTGATAGTTGCGGTTGCGGGCCTGCTTGCACGATCCGCCTGCCGAGTCGCCCTCGACGATGAAGAGGCTTGTCTGCTCTGTGGGACTGCCCTTGGCCACGTCGGCCAGCTTTCCCGGAAGTTCGTCGATCTCCAGCACCGAGCGGCGCATCACCAGGGCCCGCGCCTTGGCGGCTGCGTGGCGGGCGCGTGAGGCCGCCACACACCGCGCGATGATCTTGCGCCCTAGCGGGATCTTCTTGCGCATCTGGTTGAGTAGGGCCTCGTAGACGATCGAGTGGATCTGGCCCTGCACCTGATCGCTGCCCAGTTGCGTCTTGGTCTGGCTCGTGAACTGCGGATCGCGCATGCTCAGGTTGATCACGGCGGTAATGCCGGCCATGGTGTCGCGCCCGGTGATCTCGTCCTCGTCCTTGAGCAGCTTCTTCTCGGCACCGAAGACGTTGACGGCCTTGGTTAGCGCCGAGCGGAAGCCGGCGACGTGCCGCCCGCCGTCGGGTGTGGGGATGGTGTTGACGAATGAGATGATCTCCTCGTCGTCCTGGTCGTGGTACTGCATCACGATCTCGACGTGGGTTTGGTCCTCGGTATCGCCCTCGATCCTGATCTGCTCGTGAATGACGTTTCGGCCCTGGTTCAGGTAGTCGACGTACTCGGAGAGGCCGCCATTGTACTGGTAGGTGCGCTCTTTGCCCTCTTCGCGCTCGTCGAGGATGTGGACCGTGAGGCCGGGTACGAGGAACGCGACGGTCTGCAGACGGCGCGCCAGCATGCTGAAGTCGAAATCCACGACGTCGAGAAACTCGGGGTTGGGCACGAACGTGATCTTGCTGCCGGTGCCGATCTTCCGGTCGGCGTGCTCGCGAACGGCGGTCTTCTCGCCGCGCCCACCTGGCGTGCCGATCACCTCACGGGTGTTAGGGTCGAGAATCTGCACCGGCGTTACCGGGAGTCCCCGTTCGTGACGCTGGAAATACAGGACGCCGTCGCGCTTGACCTCGACCTCTAGCCACGTGGACAGGGCATTGGTCGCCTTGATGCCCACGCCGTGGAGACCGCCGGAGGTGGAGTAGGAGCCCTCCTCGAATTTGCCGCCGGAGTGCAGTTCCGTAAAGGCGATCTCCAGGGCCGACTTGTCCTTCTCGGGATGAATACCGACAGGGAAACCCCGACCGGTATCCACGATCGTGATGCTGCCGTCCTTTTTGATCGTGACGTCGATGCTGGCGCAGGCGCCAGCCAGCGCTTCGTCAACGGCGTTGTCGATGACTTCGATGGCCAGGTGGTGCAGAGCGGATTGGCCCTTGCCGCCCACGTACATGCCGGGGCGGCGCTGGATGTTCTCCGGATACTCCAGCACCTGGATCGAAGCGGCATCGTATACAGCTACTTTCTTCGTCATTCCTACCTCACTTCAGTCTCGCTGCTGTCGCACTCCAGGCCGACCACACGACCGCTCCACTGCGCCAGACTGCGGTCGGTGAGAGGCAGCTATGGTCCGAGGCTTGGGTTGGGGTGCGCCGGCGCTGTGCGTGTGGCAGCGCCCAATCTCGTGCTCGGGGCGTGGACGTAATCTCTCCGCAGACCTGACACCGCGGGCCAAGGTCGGGCAACGCTGCTTCCACGCGTTGGAGTATAGCATATCCCCTCCATCCGTCAAAGTTCATGGCATGGGGCGCGCAGAAGCCCATCAACGCCTCCAGCCACATCACCCCCGATTCTATTATATAGTACATACGTTCTATTGTCAATGGTTGCGGTTTTTGCCTATTATGATATGATTAATGTCAATTAACTGTTGAGGAGCGACCCATGAACTCTGATATCACGACGCCGCGCGTGGATTTGTCTGCGGTCAGGGTGAGCCAAAGCGCGACCATTCTGGTTCTGCTTGCCGCGTTTGCCCTGGATGCCTGGCCACTTGTGGCGATTCTGGCTGTCATCAATCTGGTGGGCGCGCTTGTTCCGGCGCTCTCCCTCTGGCGCCAGCTCTACGTTCGGGCTCTTGTGCCGATGGGGTTGGTCAAGCCCCAGGTCATTCCGGACCATCCGGAGCCCCACCGGTTCGCCCAGGGGGTCGGCGCTGCACTGGCGACGATCTCAGCCGTGCTTCTTGCCGGGGGGCTGCAGGTGGCCGGGTGGACCGCCGCCTGGGTGCTTATTCTTCTTGCTGCACTGAATGTCTTTGTTGGCTTCTGCCTGGGCTGCTTCACCTACTACCAGCTGAACCGGCTGGGCGTTCCTGGCTTTCGTCACGGCCATCTGGAGGAGGGAAGCTGATGGGAGAACGCCTCTTGATCGTGGCCGGAGTGGCGATTGCGTCGTTCGTGCTCTACCGGCTATTCGTGTGGGCGCAGCGGCGTCGCGCCACCGCGGCCCTGCGACAGAGCGTGGAAGAGATCTCGACCCACGGGCACGCGCGTGTGCTCTACTTCCGCAGTGACTCGTGCGCATCTTGCCGGACACAGGCGCGGCTCTTCGAGCATCTCGACGAGGATCTGCAAGCGAGGATCGAGATGGTCGATGTGGATCGCGAACCGGAGCGCGCAAGGGCCTATGGCATCCTGACGCTCCCGACGACGTTTGTGGTCGACGCGTACGGCGAGGTTGTCCACGCCAACTACGGCGTGGTTCAGCCCCACAAGCTCCGGGGACAACTGGCGGACGCTGGCTACGCGGCGAGCTAGCGGTCGTGCTATAATGCTGTATGGGTGGCCTATCTCAGGCCATGCGCACGTCAAGGCCAAAGGAGACTTGTATGAGCCGCGTCCGTATCGCCCTGGCGCAGATCAATGCGATGGTTGGGGATATCGATGGCAACGTCCGCAAGATCGAGGCCGGCCTCCAGCGTGCTCGCAACGTCGGCGCCGATCTGGTCCTCTTCCCCGAACTGTCTGTGACCGGCTATCCGCCCGAGGATCTGCTGCTCAAGCCTGCTTTTCTGAACGCGAACGTCGAGGCGACGCGCGGGCTGGCCAATGCCGCGCGTGGGCTCACGGCCATCGTGGGCTTTGCCGACTTCGGCGACGACGTCTATAACGCAGCGGCTGTTTTCCACGACGGACGTTGGGTGCACACGTACCACAAACACTACCTGCCGAACTACGGTGTCTTCGATGAGGATCGCTACTTTCAGGGTGCGGGCCAGGTCCACGTGCTGCGGCGGGGCGATCTCACCTTCGGGGTGAGCATCTGCGAGGATATCTGGTATCCTGCCGGCCCGCCGGAAGCTCAGGCACTCCAGGGCGGCGCCCGCCTGCTCGTCAACATCTCTGCCTCACCTTACCACGCGGGCAAGGGGCGCAGCCGCGAGCAGATGCTCTCGACCCGGGCCACCGACAACGCCGCCGTCGTCGTCTTCTGCAACCTCGTGGGGGGACAGGATGAGCTCGTCTTCGATGGCGGCAGCGTCATCGTCAACGAGCGCGGCGAGGTCATCGCCCGCGGCGCGCAGTTCGTCGAGGATTTCGTCGTAGCCGATATCGACACGACCGCCGTCTTCCGCTGGCGCCTCCACGACCCGCGGCGCCGCAAGGCCGTCGCCAGTCCGCTGCCCACGGTTGAGCTTCCCATGCCGGTGACGCCAGAGCCACCGCATCGCCCCGCGATCTCTGCCCATCTCGTTGAACCTTTGCCCGATCTCGAGGAGATTTACAGCGCATTGGTTCTGGGAACGCGGGACTATGTACGCAAGAACGGGTTCCAGAAGGTGGTCATCGGCCTGTCCGGCGGCATCGATTCCAGCCTGGTCGCCTGCATCGCGGCTGATGCCCTCGGCCCCGAGAACGTCACCGGCGTCTCGATGCCATCGCGGTATACGGCCGAGATGAGCAACGACGATGCCGCGATACTGGCGCGCAACCTGGGCATCCGCTACATGACCATCCCCATCGAGCCTGTGTTCGAGTCTTACCTGGAGACGCTGGCCCGCCCCTTCGCGGGGCGCGAGCGCGACGTTACTGAAGAGAACATCCAGGCGCGCATCCGGGGCAACTTCCTGATGGCTTTGTCCAACAAGTTCGGCTGGATGGTGCTGACCACGGGCAACAAGAGCGAGATGAGTGTCGGCTATGCCACGCTCTATGGGGACATGGCCGGCGGGTATGCCGTCCTCAAGGACGTTCTGAAGGGCCTGGTCTACGACCTGTCGCGTTGGCGCAACGCCCAGGGCGAGAGCCCAGTGATTCCCGAGCGCGTCCTGACTCGCCCGCCGTCGGCCGAGCTACGCCCGGATCAGAAAGACAGTGACTCTCTCCCGCCTTACGACGTCCTCGACCCGGTGCTCAAGGCCTACGTGGAAGAGGACCAATCGCCTGAGGAGATCGTGGCGGCACTGAACGTGCCCACGACCGTCGTGATGCGCATCGTGCGCATGGTCGACCGCGCGGAGTACAAGCGCCGGCAGGCCCCGCCAGGGGTGCGGATCACGGTGCGGGCCTTTGGCAAAGACCGCCGCCTGCCGATCACACAGGATTTCACGCCTTAGGATAGGGAGAGCGTGCCGCGTGGCCCGAGCCGCCTGGCCTGAGCCGCTCAGGGATCCCGGACTCGCACGGCACGCCTACCTGGCAGAGACCACACCCGTAGCCCGGGAAGCCGTAGTTCTCCGACACATGGCTGCGGCTGCGGTCCAGGTGGGCCTTGCACGCCACCTTATCGTGCCCTGCCTCGGATAGCGCGCCCGCCGGACAGCGGGCGATACACTCCCCGCAACTGCCGTCGGCATAGAAGAGGCAGTAGGCATGGTGATCCGTATAGGGCCGCGGGGTAGCCGGGATGGCGATCCGCGCGACCACTGACCCGGCCCGCATCGCCTTGCCTCTGGGCGTGATGAGTCCGTCGCACAGCCCGAAGGTACCCAGGCCGGCGGCGTAGGCCGCGTGACGCTCCGACCAGGTGGAAGCGTATACGTACTGCTCGGAGTCTTTCACCGACCAAGATGGCGTCTCCACTGGAGCCACGGCAGCGTAGCCGGCTGCGCTCAGCGACTCCGCCAGCCGTCTGCGCAACTGGTGGTTGAACTGCTCTCCGTAGAAGCGCGAGCGCGACCAGCGCTCTGAGGGAAAGAGCGTTGCCTGCCGCTGTTCACGCTTCGTGGCTTCGGTCTGCGGCAGCACGTAGGATATGACCGTAAGGTCCTGCGCCCCGACTGCGGCGCTGGGGTAGGCTTGCGAAAACGCCTCCAGCGGGGTCCAGTGGAAGGGCCCCACCACCGTCTTGTAGTGCTCGAAGAGCGGATCGGCGCCGCTGGCGAATCCGACCAGGGGCACATCCCAGGCGCGCTCCGGTTGCGCCATCTGCAGGTCGTTCTCCGGGCTGCCCCAGAGCTCGCCGATCAGGGCGAGGACCCAGTCTGCGGTTGGTTTTGTCTCTGTCATGCGGTAGTCACTCCGGTTGGGTGTGGCGTGAGTATAGCATAGCTCATGCGTCGCGCCGCAGGTCGAGCTTCAGGCTCGACCTGCGGCGCTTGCAGTCCCGTAGGATTCGGGCATGCAACAGGCGCGATCTCCCTTGTCCTACGGTTCGATCGTGAACAGCGCCCCGTCGCTGCGCCCCCAGACCTCGGGGAAGTACATCTCGCTGGCTGTGGCGGGCAAGACCTGGTAGTTGCCGGGGATCGCGGCGCGCTGGTAGTAGCGCAGCTCATAGGTCCCTGCTGGCAGCCGGGTGGCGTAGAAGACGGCGCGCTCGTCGCGCAGCTCCTCGTGATCGAACTGCGGCCACCACCAGCCACGGAAGCTCGATGTGAGGCGCGGTGCTGCGGCGTCCGGCGTCGTGTTGAGCGTGGGGTCGACGGGCTCCATACCTGCCGGGTAGAAGTCCTCGAGCAACAGGTAGTGGCGCGCCCGCGGCAGCACCAACGTCAACCGCACCTCGACCAGGTCACCGGGCCGGACGCGCGTTACCGGGGTACAGGGGCTCAGCCCTTCGGCATCGTGCGGAAGGTCGGGCACGCAGTAGCTGCGCTGTACCGTGACCCCGCGGCTCTCGGCCTGGAGGGTCTCAGCCGGGAGATAGAGCTTGAGGTCGGCCGTGTAGTAGAGCGTGCCAGCGCCGCCATCGCGAGCGATCTCGAGCGCGTTGGGCCAGCGCGTCGACAGTGCATCGATCGAGATGACATGCTCAGTGGTCTGCCGCAGGTTCTCGGCCGTCACTGTGCCTTCCTCGATCGGTTCGCCGTTGAGCGCCAGGCCCCATGCGTAGTCTGCTTCGAGTTCGCCCGTGGCACGCGCTACGTCCATCAGCGCCATCACCGCCCAGGCGGTCTCCTGCGTCGTCTCCCAGCGGTCATTCTGACGTGCGACCATCAACCAGCGCGTGGCTTGGGGCACCAACGGGTCGTCCGGAGCGAGGCGTGCCAGGACATCCAGCACCACCGACGTGGCTCGCGTCCAGGTCACCCAGGTCTCTGCTGCTGCGCTCTCCCAGTGCGCGCCCGAGGCCGTGAGGCTGACGTCGGCGCGCAAGCTGTCGAGCAAGGTCGCTACGCGTGGGTCCTCGGGATTGCTGAGGCCGAGGGCGAGCGTCAGATAGCCACGCGCTGTTACCTCCAGGCTCTCCCGAGACTCGTAGAGGGCAGCGTCCACGCCCTCGGGCCAGGTGTGCCCGACCTCGGTCAGAACATAGAGTGCCAGCGCTTGCGGCAATGTGCGCCTCTCGGACATGAGTCCACGGGACAGCGTGTTCGATAGGTTGTTCAGGCCATAGTTAAGGCGTCGTTCGTCAACCGCGAAGCCGGCCCGCTGGGCGTTGATCAGGCCAAGGACCGCGTAGGCGCTGGTCTGGAGGTCGGTTGCTGTGTTTCCCCACCATCCCCAGCCGCCGTCGGCGTTCTGGCGCTTGTAGAGCTCGGCAAGCGCTTCTTCAACGAGCGTCTGCAGTTTCCTCTCCAGCTCCGCATCTTTGTGCCCCAACTCTCGCAGGGCACGGAAGGTCACAACGTTGGGCAAGAAGCGGCTGACCAACTGCTCGGTGCACGCGTGCGGGAAGTGCTCCAGAAAGCTCAGGCTCTCCACAACGCCCGCTGCCAGCGTCGGCGCCAGGCGCACCGTGAGGGTGGTGTCCGGCCCGGCATCAGGCGGGACAACGATGACCTCTGTCCGCGAGTCCGCCTCGCTCAGGACTCCTGAGGTTGCCACGACGTCGGGCGTCTCATAGCGGTAGATGGGCAGCGCGTGATCGTCGTCACGGCCTACACTGGGCCGGGCGGCGTCCCGATAGCCGCCACCCTCCGCCGAGAAGGTCAGCCGCGCGGCGTCCAGCCCCGCGCCGGGAACGCTCACCGTCCAGGCGATGCGCGCGCGCCCTTGCGCAGGAATGCTCATCTCCTGAACCGCAGCGCTGGTCAGTTCGAGGTCGGTCTCCAGCGCCACCCGCACGTCCAGATCGCCTGGCGTGTTGTTGTGGACGACCGCAGCGACCTCGGCCTGGTCTCCGGCGACGAAGAAACGCGGGGTCACGGGACGCACCAGCAGCGGCTTGGTCACGACCAGCTCCGCCTTCACCTCGCCGACCTGCGTGCTCGTGCTGACCGCCCGGGCGTCCACGACCCATGTCGTGAGCGAGTCCGGGAGCCTGACGGTTACGCGGGTCTCCCCGGTCGGCCCCGTTCTGATCCGCGCCTCCCACAGCGCCGTATCGGGGAAGTCCTGTCGCACATCCGGTGCAAAGATGGCGCCGTCTCCACCGCCACCGCCGATGCCGCCCGCTATACGCTCTTGGGCAACCCGGAGCGCCTCGCTCCGGAGCGCCTCGAGATCGCTCACGATGCGGTTGTGGAGCACCAGCAGGCCGTCGCCGGTCACCACTCCCAACGGGCGAGCGGCGTAGAACGCCTCTCGCAGTGTCGGAGCGTTCTCGTCGGCCAGAGCGAGTACCGCCTTATCCACAACCGCTACGGCCACTTCGGCATCGACGGGCTCGCCGTTCGCGTCGCGTGTGCGTATGGCGATGTGCGCACGGTCGCCCGGCTCGTACATGCAGCGCCCCGCAGCGTCACGCTCCGACTCGGCGCACTCGAGGTCCACGCTGACCTCGAGGAGCTGACTCACCGGTTCGACCTCCAGCGCGACCATGCCTATGCGCACATCCGGTGTCGCCTGACGCGCGTCGGTGCCCTTGATCGCCGTAAAGGTGACGACGACGTTGGGAACGTGGGCCTCGGTGATGGGGATCTCGACCACGGGATTGGGCTCGCGCGCCGTGAAGCGCCTGACCTCCAGGATCGAGCCGCGCTCGATTGTCATCAGGACCTCATACGGTGCCTGGAAGGGCGTGGGGAGCAGGATGCGGGCAACGTCGCCGGCCTGGTATCGCTCAGCGTCGGCAACCGGCACGATTTTAGCCTCTTCCAATTGCCAGGCAGCCATTTGGGGGCCGCCCACCCACAGGTAGGTTTCGCTGTACGTCGGGTTGCCATCGGCGTCGTTGGCCTCAGCGATGACCACATAGGATCCGCTGGACGGCGGCGTGACACTGACGGTCGCCGTCCCGTCGGCCCCGGTTCTTGCGCTGAGTGTCTCGACGACGGTGTCCTCGTGCGTCCACGTGCCGGATCGGAAGGGTTCGGTTGACGCAACGTAGGTCCACGCCCGCCGCGCGAGCGTGATGCGCACGCGCTGATCTGGGACCGGCTGTGCGTCCCAGTCCAGTGCAAGCAGGTCGATTGGGGCCGGTCGGTTGGCATCGGCCACCCACGACTGCGGCTTGAGCCCCACGTAGAAGCGGCTTGTGTGTACGGCAAGGGGGCTCTCCTGGGTAACCGGAAAGACCGCTTCGTCGCTAACGGTAGCCTCGACCTCCCACCGCTGGGCACTGATCGCCTCTTCGTCTCCAAGCGGCGCCAATGTCAGAGGAAGCGTGACGATGAGCTGACCTTCCGCGTTGGTGAGACCGTCACCTTCCGCAACGACCTCGGGCTCGCGCCAGAGCTCCCAGGTCCTGCTGCTGGCGCCCCAGCGCCACCAGCCGGGCACGTCAGGAGCGAACGTCGCCGGGCGGGCACGCACGGTCCAATGTACCTTGGCCCCGTCCACCGCGCCCCCGCTGTAGTAGTGCGCGTCGATGACCACATCGGCCGTCTCGCCGTTGAGGTAGTCGGTCTGTGCAGGGGAGACGGTGACCTCGAACTCGGGCTTGCGATAGGCTGCCACCGCGATCTCGATGGCCGCTGTCTCCCCGGGGGTTTCAGGAGCTTTTAGCGCAAGCCTGTAGCTCCCCAACTGTATGTCAGCGGGCAGTTCGAAGGCGCCATCGAGCGTGCCCGCTTCGGACACGGCCAACTCGGCCCGGTCGATCTGCGTCCCATCCCACTGCGTGAGTGTGATCTCGACCTCGGTGCCCGGTTCAGGAAGGCTGTACTGCCCATCGTCATCATTGCGGAGGATGCCCCGGAAGTAGAGCATCTGTCCAGGCCGGTAGATCGGACGATCCGTCTGCAGATAGCCACGGTACGTTAGGCTTCTGCCGTAGTCATAGGGGATGTCGAAATCCCACGGTGATACGCTATAGTTCCAGTCGGTTCGCGCGACGCCGAAGCCCGGTTGTCCGGGCTCGCCGACAATCGCGGTATAGGCGTTCCAGCGCTCGCCCAGCCCCGAGACTGCGAAGCGGGCTACCCCATCGGCATTGCTCGTGCCGCTTCCCAGCACCGTGCCTGCCTCCGACACCAGCCTCACTGAGGCCCCGGCGACGGGCTCCGCCGTGGTCAGGTTGGTTACCCAGACCAGGGCTTCGTCGAGCCCAACTTTCAGCAAGGCGTGCAGGTCGACGACGGCAACCCGCACTGTCTCGCGATATTGGTTTTGCCCGGGCGCGCGCCAGGTCAACCCATAGAAGCCGGTCGGCAGTGGCTCACCTTCTGCGAGCTCGACAGGGACTACCGTAGTCTCGTTGAGGCGACCCTCCGGACTGACGACGATCTGGCGCGCGGATTGCAGCGGCAACGTGTTGCCGTAGCGTATGAAATCCCATTCGTTCAGCTCACCAAAGTCCAGCGTGATCTGTTGCAGATTGACCGCAGCGAAGTAGATGCTGGCAGGCGACGAAGCATCGAGCGTCAGCGCGTTGTGGCGCGTGACCGGCGCGAAGATCGGCTGCATAGCATCCACTGTGAAGCAGGCCTGTTCCTCCTGGATGAGGGTGTTACCATACCGGTCGGCAAGTCCGGGCAGAACGACGACACAATACTTCACGCCCGGTTTCTTGTCCCAGCTTACCCAGGCGCTCTGCTCGTCGCTGTAGACGTCCCAGTAGACGTTAGCCTCGATTGCGTCGCCATCCTCAGGGCGAACCACGATCTTACCGCCGGTCGTCGTGACATCCACGAAGCCGTTGAACGTGACACGAACGCCCTCGTAGAAGCTAAGTCGTCCTTCCTGATTATCCGATCCAGGGGCAATCTTCGCCACGCGCAACGCCGGCACGGCTGTGAATGAGGCCTCCCGCGAGTCCGCCAGCGTTGCGCCATCCACCGAGCGGGCCATAGCATCCACGACCACGGTGTAGCGTGTCTCTGGCGTTAGGAGAACCGTAGGCGTAAAGACCAAAGTGGTTCCGTTGTCCTCCCAGCTGAAGCTGCCTGTGATCGCGCCGTCTGGCACGCTTGCCATCGAGAAAGCGCGTTCGGTGGCATCCGTGGCCATCGGCGTGTTGAACGTGACTCGGACCGCTCCGTCAAGCGGCACGTTGTGCGTCGCGTTCGCCGGTGTGATCTGCTGCACGCGCGGCTCGCTGGTGGTGAAGCTGAATGTCACGGGCGCTTCGAGCGCCGCGCCACCGGCGGCAGCGGTGGCCTGGGGCACGGTCACGCTGTAGGTGACGCCGGCGGCCCACGCTGGGGCGGGGTCGAAGCGGAAGACGCTGGTGTTGACCCACATGCCTTGCCCAGAGGTCGCCGGTGTTATGTCGAGGGGCAGTGGCGCGCACGGACCTTCGGGCTCCGCGGGCTGGCCGGTGCACGTGATGGGAACGACCGGGTAGTTGAATGCCAGGACGAGCGGCGTGTCGCCGCGCAGGCCGTCTGTGCCGTCGGCGGGCGTTGTATGGGTCACCGTGAGCGGCCCCACGGTGCTGAATGCGAAGGTGAGATCGCGGTTGAGCGGCAAGCCGTCGATACCCCGGGCAGCGTTGCTCAGGCTGACCTGATATCGCGTCGCCGCAGCCAGCACCTTGGGGCGGAAGGTGACAGTCGTGTCGTCGTGCCAGGTGAAGGTACCGGTCACGACAGGTGTGACTGCCAGAGCCTGCTCGACGCTGCCGCGGTCCATGGGACGGGTGAAGCGCAACAGGATGCCGGCCTGCAGGGTCACTTCCTCACCATCGTGCGGCATGGCGGTGACCACTGCAGGGGGGAGCTCGGCAACGAAGGGCGGCTCGGTAGGCTCCGGCGTGCTCACCTCTGCGGTGGCGGCCTCAGGCGTTGGTCCGTCGATAACCTGCGCGCCGGGTGTCTGGTGCGCTGGCTGCGTCGCCAGCGCTGTGGGCGGTGGCTGGGCCGGCATACCGGTCGGAATGGCCTGCCTGACCAGGCCGATGACGAGAAGCAGCGCGACCGCGGCTCCGGCCCAAGCAAACCACAACGGACGGCGTGGCCTCTCGCGCTGCGCCGCACCGCCTAGCCGGGCACGGCGCAGTTGCCCGGCTAAGCGCTCGACGAATGCGGGAGCCGGATGGATGCGCGCCGCGCTGCGCCGCAGCGCGTCTTCCACCGTCCTTGTGGCATCACTCTCAATCGCCGGATCCCTGCCCTTGTGCGGAGCTCCCTCCGTCTGCGGAGCTCCCTCCGTCCATGGTTCTTTGCTGGCCTGATGGTCATCATTCGTCTTCATCGACACACCTTCTTCTCAAATCCGCGACTGCGCGCGAGATCAACATCTTCACCGCAGCGACGCTGCGTCCCATAGCCCTTGCCGCATCCTCCATACTCAGACCGCCCCAGAAGCGAAGCTGTACGGCTTCCCGGCGGTCGTCGCTCAGGTGTTGCAGCATTCGCTCGACACAATCCATGACATCCCTGCGCCCCGCGATTTCCTCGGGCCCGTCGCCCATCGCCGGGTGGTGGTCTGCGACGCCATCCCAGGTCACGTCCGTCCGGGCATAGGCTCTCCGGTGAAAGTCCGCGCACTTGTGTCGGGCGATGCCGAACAGCCAGCCTACGAAGGTGCTCCGGCCCCTGTAGCGGTTGAGGTTCTCCAGCGCCGCCATAAAGGTCTGGGCGGTCAGGTCCTCTGCGTCGGCGACCGTGCTCGTACGCGCGAAGCAGTAACGATAGACCGCTGCTACATGGCGCCGGTAGAGCGTCTCGAATGCAGCACCGTCGTTGAGCGCCAGTTGAGCCAGCCGGTCGTCGTCGACGCTGTCGTGCGCCGTTGCTGGCCCTGCCGTAGACCAGGGTGTGAGCTCAGAAGTGGGAGCAGGTTCGGGCACAGATATCCTTTCAGCGCTGATAGGTCCTTAACACAGAACGTTCATCTAATATGTCGCGATGGATTGAAGAAGGTAACAGGCAATGTACCAGGGATGGGAGAGACACGCAAGCAAGCTGCCTATTGTATGTGCGGGCCACTTCACGTATAATGAAGATAAGTCAGCTAGAGCAAGGCTGGACAGAATGATTGACACGTCTGAAACCCGTTGCCTGGCCGGTGCGCAGCTCCTTCTTACCTGGAGGGGCCGTTGTCGCGCGGGTAGCGGGTGACCTCGGGTCATCTTCGCTCCAGATCAGGGTAAGGACGCCCCCCGCGCGGGGGCGTTTTCGTTTTTAGGAGGGCATCATGTTCAGGTCGATTGCGCAGGAGGTGTCTGCCCGGGCCCCACGCGCTTGGTCCGACGGCGCGTGGACGACCGGTGCGCTCGTGCTGGTGATGTATCCGGACCCTATGCCGTTGTCCAGATCAGACCATCACGAGGAGGATTTCGATGTCAGCGAGGAATACGACCAA
>Ga0123333_10000415_pt1 | contig 47955 bp, 40 predicted proteins | sample BioC12SIPDNA_3_FD_89957 | JGI IMG/M metagenome (GOLD analysis project Ga0123333, IMG submission 89957) | Anaerobic biogas reactor microbial communites from Washington, USA - Biogas_R2_B C12 SIP DNA | ecosystem: Engineered > Bioreactor > Anaerobic > Unclassified | place: Washington, USA...
GAGGCCGGGTGCTCCACGGCGGGCTCCTCCAGGGTCGCCCCGGCGTGCACATCCCGTCGGAGCGACTGCGGATGCCGACCCCGACCCCGCACGACCTCGAGCTGCTCGACGCCATGGTCAACGAGGGCGTCGACATGGCGGCGGTGTCGTTCGTACGCTCCGCCCACGACATCCGTCGCGTCGGCACCGAGCCGCACCCGGCCGGGCCGATGATCATCGCCAAGATCGAGACCCGTGCCGCGGTCGAGAACCTCGACGGCATCATCGAGGCGGCGGGCGCGGTGATGGTCGCCCGCGGCGACCTGGGCTCCGAGCTGCCGCTCGAGGAGCTGCCCCACCTCCAGAAGCGGATCCTCCACCGCTGCATCGCGCTCGGCCGCCCGGCGATCACCGCGACCCAGATGCTCGAGTCGATGGTGTCGGCCCCGAGCCCCACCCGGGCCGAGACCTCCGACATCGCCAACGCCGTGTTCGACGGGTCGAGCGCGGTGATGCTCTCGGGCGAGACGGCGATCGGCCACGACCCGACCCTGGCGGTCGCCACCATGGCCCGGATCGCCCGGCGGGCCGACGAGGAGTTCGACGACGACGCCTGGGCCGAGAAGGTCGAGCGCCTGAACAAGGGCCGCGAGGGCTCGACCGACGACATCGTCACCAACTCGATGTCGTTCGCCGCGTTCCGCGCCGCGTCGGAGGCGGGCGCGTCGTCGATCATCTGCATCACTCGCACCGGCTTCACCGTGCGGGCGATCGCCCGCTTCCGGCCCCGGGTGCCGATCCTGGGCTTCACGACCGACGAGCGCACGCGCCGCCAGCTCACCCTCTCGTGGGGGGCGACGCCGATGGCGATGCCCGGCGGGCTCGACCCGGCCCGCCAGGTCTCCACGGCCGTCGAACTGGCCCAGGCGGCCGGGCAGATCCGCTCCGGCGACCTGGTGGCGGTGCTGTCCGGCTCCCCGGACTACAAGGGCGTCGCCACCGACTCCCTCCGCCTCGTCCACATCTGACCCGCGCAACGGGTGGGGTCGGAGGAAACTCGCGCGGATGCGTCGCGGGGTTCGTCAGGGGGCGGGGATCCAGCCGTCGTCGGCGGGGTCGGGGCGGTCGAGGCCGCCGGGGTGGTGCGAAGTGTCGTTGAAGCGGCGGATCAACCAACGGTCGCCGATCTGCACCAGGTGGGTGATCGAGCCGTTGTCGGCGGTGGCGAAGGCGAAGCCCCGTCCCCCCTCGGCGAGCTGGCGCACCACCTCCCCGATGACGCCGCCGTGGGTGAAGACGGCGATGCGGCGGCCCGGGCTCTCGGCGACGATGCGGTCGAGGCCCCGCCGCACCCGGGTGGCGAAGATCTCCTGCGGCTCGGCGCCGGGGATGACGTCCCAGCGCTCCTCGGCGAAGAGCCGGATCGCCAGCGGGTGGCCCTCGGCGACGTGGCGCCGCATCGCCCCGCCCTCCCACTCGCCGAGGTTCACCTCGCGCAGGTCGGGCTCGACGATCGGGTCGAGGCCGAGCCGGGCGACGAGGGGCGCGGCGGTCTGGTGGGTGCGCTGGAGGGTCGTCACGTAGATCGCCTCGATGTCCTCCTCGACGAGGCGGAGGGCGGCCCGCTCGGCCTGCTCGACGCCCTCGGGGGCGAGCGGCGGGTCTCCGGTTCCGTCGAGCAGCGGGAACGGCTCGTCGCCGTAGGGCATCGACGCCCCGTGGCGCACGAGGAACACGTTGGTCGACCCCGGCGGGGCGACGAAGCGACGTTGGGGGTACTTCGGCTCGGCCATCGCCGCCGACGGTAGCGAGCCGACGCGGACGGGTCCGGCTCAGGCGACGGCGAGGAGGAGATCGGCGAGCTGGGTGGGCGAGTCGACGACGGCGAGCGCGCCCGCCGCCTCCAGCTCGCCCGGCGCGGCCGTCCCCCACCGCACCCCGATGGTGTCGAGGCCGTGGGCCCGGGCGCCGTCGACGTCGTGGTGGCGGTCGCCGACCATCACCACCGGGCCGTCGAGGCGGGCGGCCGCGAGCGCCCCGGCGACCGAGTCGGCCTTGGTGTGGCGGCCGGCGTCGGGATCGGCGCCCACGACGGTCGGCAGGTACCGGGCGAGCGGGCCGCCCGACACGATCCGCACCGCCAGGTGCTGCGGCTTCGACGTGGCCACCGCCATGGCGAGACCGGCGTCGTGCAGGCGGGCGAGGGCCTCGGCGACGCCGGGGAACGGCGGAGCGAGACCCGGCGCCTCGTCGTCGTAGGTGGCCCGGTAGGCGGCGATGACGTCGGGGACCCGGTCGATCGGCACGCCGATCAGGTCGAGGCCGTGGTGCCACGGCGGCCCGACGCAGGCCCGCAGCGCGTCGCGGCCCGGTACCGGCAGGCCGACCGTCGCCAGGGCCCGACCCAGGTGGGACACGATGCCGTCCTCGGAATCGCACAGGGTGCCGTCGAGGTCGAACAGGACGGCCCGCAACGGGCTCGGGAGCGGAACGGCCGTCGGCATCGGATCGACGGTACCGGCACGACCGGCCCGGTCCGACACCCGGAGACTCGGTCACGGCGGCTGGACCTCCCGGCGGAGGCGAGCCGGGCACAGGCGGGCCGGGCGCAGGCGTCGCCGATGCGAGGCGGGGTCCGCCGGGCGCGGGCGTCGCCCCCGCCCGGATCGGACGGGGGCGACGTGGTCGCGAGCGACGGGCTCAGTCGTGGCGGGTGTAGCGGCGCATCGTGAGCGGCGCGAACACGACGACGAACAGCACCGACGCCAGCGCGACCCAGCCGAGCTGCCCGGCCTCGACCGATCCGTCCATCAGGGCCCGGACCGCCGTGACCACCTGGCTGACCGGGTTCAGCTCGACCACCCGCTGGAGCCAGCCCGGCATGGTCTCGGGGTCGACGTAGATGTTGCTGCCGAAGGTCAGCGGGAAGAGGATCATCATCGACGTCCCCATGACCGCCTTCTCGGTCTCCAGCGCGAGCCCGAGGAGGGTCCACACCCACGACACGGCGAAGGCGAACGCCAGCAGCACGGCGACGCCCGCCAGGACGCCGACCGGGCCACCCCCGGGCCGGAAGCCGAGCACGACGCCGAGCGTGATGATGACGACCGACGAGATCGCGTAGCGGACCGCGTCCCCGAGCAGCGCCCCGACGATCGCCCCGGGTCGCCAGCTGGGCAGCGACCGGAACCGGTCCGACACGCCCTTGGCCATGTCGTTGTTCAGGCCGACGCCCGTGTACATCGTGATCATCAGCACGCTCGACACGAGGATGCCGGGCACGAAGGTCTGCACGTAGTCGCGAACGGACCCGCCGAGGGCCCCGCCGAAGAGGAAGCTGAACAGCAGCAACATCATCACCGGGAACATCGTCACGTCGAACAGCTGCTCGGGGACGTGCTTGATCTTCAGCAGGGCCCGCCAGCCGTGGGTGAGGCTCGAGGCCACGCGGCCGGGAGGGGTCGGGCGCTCGCCGGAGGCGAGCACGGCCAGGACCGATGCCTCGCTGATGCGGACCGGGGTCTCGCCGGTCGGTTCGTGGACGGTGGTGCTCACTTCGGGGCCTCCTCGCGGATCATGGGGTCGGTGCGGTCGGTCGGGTCGGTGTGATCGGTCGGGTCGGTGTGATCGGTCGGGTCGGTCGTGGCCGAGCCGGTGAGGTCGACAGGGTGGGTGGGGCGTCCGGGTTCGGTGGGCGTCGCCGAACGGTCGGTCAGGGCCAGGAACACCTCGTCGAGGCTGGGTCGGCCGAGTTCGAGGTCCCCGACCGCGAAGCCGGCGGCGCCCAGTGCGATCAGGGCGTGCCCGACCCGCTCGGCGTCGTCGATCCGAGCGGTGACGGCGGTGGGATCGGCGCCGACCTCGACGTCGACGCCGAGCGATTCGGCGAGGACGCGGACGGCGGCGAAGCGCTGGTCGGGGTCGACCACGCGCACGTGGAGGGTTCCGCCGCCCACCGACGCCTTCAGCTCGGCGGGCGTGCCCTCGGCGATCACCCGGCCGTGGTCGATCACCGCGATCCGGTCGGCGAGCTGGTCGGCCTCGTCGAGGTACTGCGTCGTCAGCAGCACGGTGGTGCCGCCGGCGACGAGGGCCCGCACGATGTCCCACACCTGGTTCCGGCTGCGCGGATCGAGGCCGGTGGTGGGCTCGTCGAGGAACAGCACGTCGGGGGTGACGACGAGGCTGGCGGCGATGTCGAGCCGTCGACGCATGCCGCCCGAGTAGTGCTTGACCTGACGGTCGGTGGCCTCGGCGAGGCCGAAGGCGGCGATCAGCTCGACGGACCGGGCGCGGGCCGCCCGTCGGCCGAGCCCGAGGAGGAGGCCGATGAGCACCAGGTTCTCGTCGCCGGTCAGGTCCTCGTCGAGGCTGGCGAACTGCCCGGTGAGGCTGACCCGGGCGCGCACCGCGTCGGCGTCGCGGACCACGTCCAGGCCGAGGAGGCGCGCCTCGCCGGCGTCGGGGATCGCGAGCGTGGCCAGCATGCGGATCGTCGTCGTCTTGCCGGCGCCGTTGGGGCCGAGCACGCCGTACACGCCGCCGCGGGGCACGGTGAGGTCGAGGTGGTCGACGGCCACGTTGTCGCCGAACCGCCTCACCAGGCCGCGGGCCTCGATCGCGGGCGCACCGGCGGGGGCGGCGGTCGCCGACGGTTGGTGGTCGGTACGGGGCGTCGGGTGGGCGGGGGCGGCGGTCGTCGCCGTCGGATCGGTGAGCGTCATCGGACGGGCCTCCTGGTCGGGTTCGATGGTCACGCCCGGTAGGCGCCAGATCGGATCTGGCACCCGCCAGACCGCCCCTGACCAGCCGTTCTGGCGCGCGAAACCCGCCCGGGAGGGCGGGATACGCGCGCCGGTTCGGTCCAGGAGCGGCCGGGTGCCGGTAGGTTCGGCAGCCCGCCGGAGGGACCGGCGGCGAGGAGGCCCACGTGGTGACCACGCTCGTCGGACGGGACCGGCCGGTGGCCCGGTTGCGCGCCGAGCTGGACCGCACCGTGGCCAGCCACGGCGGAGTGGTCCTCGTCACGGGTGAGGCCGGGATCGGGAAGTCCGCCCTCGTCCGCGACCTGGTCGGCACGGCGCGGGACTCCGGTGCCGGAGTGGCGGTGGGCACCTGCTGGGACCGCGACGACGCACCGGGACACTGGCCGTGGGTACAGGTGGTCCGCGCCCTGATCGACGGAGCGGCGGGGTGGGCCGATGCCCGCGCCCAGGCCGGCGCCGAGCTCGACGCCTGGCTGACCCCCGGCGGCGGTGACCTCGGAGGCCTCGTCGGGGACGAGTTCGCGCTCCACGACAGCGTCACCACCCTCCTGGTCGCCCTGGCCCGCCGTCGCCCAGCCGTGGTGGTGCTGGAGGATCTCCACTGGGCCGACGAGGCCAGCCTCCGCCTGCTCGACTTCGTCGCCCGGCACGCGTGGTACGAGCGCCTGCTGATCGTCGGCACCTACCGCGACGTCGAGGTCGACGCGCCGGGGCACCCCCTCGGTCCGGCGATGGCCGACCTGGCCGCCCGGGCGACGACGATCACGCTGACCGGACTGGCCCGCGAGGAGGTGGCCCGGCTGGCGGCGGACCTCGGCGCCGCCCCGACCGACGAGGAGGTCGACGAGCTGCACAGGCGCACCGGGGGCAACCCGTTCTTCGTCGAGCAGACGCTCCGCCTGTGGGCGGGCCAGGGCGCGGCGGCGACCATCCCGCCCGGCGTCCGCGACGCGGTCGCCCGACGGCTGGCGCAGCTCCCCGCTCCGAGCGTCGACGCCGTGCGCACCCTGGCCCTGCTCGGCCACCGGGTCGACCGCGCCGTGCTCGCCGCCGCCACGGGCACCGACGACGGCGCCCTCGCCGAGGTCCTCGGCCCGGCGGCGACCGCCCGCCTGGTCGACGCCGACGGCGACGGGTGGTCCTTCGTGCACGACCTGGTCCGCGAGACCCTGCTCGACGACCTCGACGCCGCCGACGCCCGCCGACGCCACGCCGTCCTGCTCGACCGCCTGTCGACGCCCGCGCTCGACGGGCGCGTCACCCCCGGCGATCGCGCCCACCACGCCCACGCCGCCGGCGAGGAGGTCGAGGCGGAGCGACGGATCGGCGCGCTCGTCGCCGCTTCGCGCGACGCGGCGTCGCGGATGGCGCTCGACGAGGCGACCGGCCACCTCCGCCGGGCGCTGGATTCCACCTCGGCACCCGACGCGCGGGTCTTCACCCTGGTCGAGCTGGGCTGGCTCGAGCTGCGCGCCGGCGACCTCGCGTCGGCCCGCTCCCGGTTCCGGGAGGCCTCCGCGCTCGCGCTCGTGCTCGACGACGACGGCCTCCTGACGAGGGCCTGCCTCAGCCTGCGGGCGACGGTGTGGCTCGTGCCCGACCCCGCTGATCCCGCCGCGGTGGACTCGCTGATCGAACAGGCGCACGACCGGCTGGTCGTCGACCGGGGTCGCCCGAGCACCGCCGTCACCGCGTGGGACCGCGAGCGGGAGCTGACCGACGCGGCGCTGGAGATGTGCCGCCGCTCGGGAGACGACCGTGCGCTCTGGGATGCGCTGAACGCCCGCCACGATTCGATCTGGGCGCCGGGAACCGCGGTCGAGCGGCTGGCGCTGGACGACGAACTGGTGGCCCTGGCCCGGCGGCACCGCGACGTCGGGCGCGAGGTCGAGGCCCGTCAGCTCCGCCTCGGCGACCTGGTCGAGACGGGCGATCCGGCCGCGCACGACGAACACGCCGCGCTCCAGGCACTGGTCCTCGGCCTCGACTCGGCGTGGAACCGGGCGCTCGGCCGGTGGTCGGCGGCGACGATGGACGTGCTCGCCGGGCGCTTCGACGAGGCCCGGAGCCGCATCGACGAGGTGATGGGGATCGACCGTGACGCGCTGGTGGGCCACGCGGACGTGGCGGTCATGGTGCTCCAGGTCCGGTGGGAGATCGAGTTGCTCCAGGGTCGCGACGAGGCGGTCGAGGCGCTCCTCGCCGAGGCCGCGGCCGTTCACCCGTACCCGGATCTGCTGCGGGCGCTCACCGCCGTCGAGAGGGGGGAGGCGGATCGAGCCGACCGGCTCGTCCGATCGCTCATGAAGGAGCCGGTGGCGGGCGACCGGTGGTTCGCCCCGTTGTGGCTCCGGCTCCGGGCGGGGGCCGCCGCTCTCCTGGGCGACCGGGACGCGGCCGCGGCTGTCGCCGCCGACCTCGCCCCGCTCCGTGGCCACTGGGTACTCCCCGCCCAGGGCGTCGTCGGCGGGCCGTACTCGCTGTGGGCGGCGGTCACGGGCGCGGTCGCCGCGCCCGGCCCCGAAGCCGTGGCCGACCTGCTCGGCGCGGCGGCCGAGGCCGACCGGCTGGGGGCCCGGGTGTGGTCGGTGCGGGCGCGGCTCGCCGCCGCCCGGGCGGGCGCGGCGCACCGGGCCACCGCGGAGACGAGCCACGGCGACCCGACCGCGGCGTTCGGCGGGGTCGATCTCGGCGAGCTGTCCACCGAGGCGCGGGAGTTGGGCCTCGCCCGCGCCGTCGCGGCGATCGCGGCACTCGTCAACACGCCGGATCCCGATCGACGGGCCGCGCCCGCGTCGGGTGGATCGCCGGGCCCAACACCGTCGCCGGACGGTCCCGAGGGCGATCCGGACGCCATCGAGCACCCGGGCGGCTCCGACGACGCCGCGCCCGTCCTTCGCCGCGAGGGCGACGTCTGGGAGCTGCGCTACGGGGGGACCACGGCGCACCTACCCGACGCCAAGGGGCTGCGGGACCTGCACACGCTGATCGGTCGGCCGGGCATGGGGGTGCGGGCCGTAGACCTGCTCGACCCCGAGGCCGGCGCGGTCGGTCGGGCCGCCCTCACCTTCGGCGGCGACGCGGTCCTCGACGAGCGAGCCAAGGCCGCGTACCGCACCCGGCTCGACCAGCTCGACGGAGCGATCGACGCCGCCGTCGCCCGCGGCCAGGACGACCGCGCCGCCGACCTCGACCGGGAGCGGGCGGCGCTGATCGAGGAGTTGCGCCGGGCCACCGGTCTGGGCGGCCGTGCCCGCCGTCTGGGCGACGACGCCGAGCGGGCCCGGAAGGCGGTCCGCGAGCGGGTCCGCGACACGATCCGACGCATCCGGCGGGTCCACCCGGAACTGGCTGCGCACCTCGACGCGACGGTGCACACCGGCGCCACGTGCCGCTACGAGCCGGACCCACCGACCGGCGGTCGCCGGTGACCGGAGCCTGGCCTCGCCGGTGACCCCGTCGTGGCGGGGGTACGTTCGCCGCCATGCAGCGCTACGGCATGACCATCCCGTTCGACGGCATCCCGCTCCACGCCCAGCGCGAGGCGATCGTCGAGCTGGCCGACCGCGGCTACACCGACGTGTGGTCGAGCGAGGCGAACGGGGCCGACGCCTTCACGCCGCTCGCCCTGGCGTCGGTGTGGGCGCCGTCGCTGCGGCTCGGCACCGCGATCGTCCCCGCCTACACCCGGGGGCCGGGCACGCTCGCCCAGTGCGTCGCCTCCCTCGCCGACGCCGCGCCCGGTCGCCTCGCGTTCGGCATCGGCACGTCGTCGGACGTGATCGTCGAGCGCTGGAACGACATCGAGTTCACCGAGCCGTACCGCAAGGTGCGTGACACGGTCCGGTTCCTGCGGGCCGCCCTGACCGGCGAGAAGGTCGTCGCCGAGTACGACACGTTCTCGGTGAAGGGCTTCAAGCTCGGCGTCGTGCCCGAGGAGCAGCCGCGCATCCTCATCGCCGCGCTGCGCGAGGGGATGCTCCGCCTGGCGGGCCGCGAGGGCGACGGGGCGATCATCAACTGGCTGAGCGCGGACGACGTCCGCCGGGTGGTCCCCCACGTGCACGCCGGGGGCGAGGGCAAGGAGGTCGTCGCCCGGATCTTCGTGGCGCCGACCACCGACGCCGACACGGTGCGAGCCATGGGCCGCTACGCCATCGCCGCCTACCTCAACGTGCCGGTGTACGCGGCGTTCCACGAGTGGCTGGGCCGCGGCGAGGTGCTCGGCCCGATGTGGGAGCACTGGAAGGCGGGCGACCGCAAGGCCGCCCTCGCCGCGATCCCCGACGATGTGGTCGACCAGCTCATCGTCCACGGGTCGCCCGAGGAGTGCCGGGAGCACGTAGGCCGCTACGTCGAGGCCGGCGTCACCTGCCCGGCGCTCGCCGTGCTGCCCTTCGGTCTCGACCCGGTGCAGGCGGCACGCGACCTGGCCCCTGGCTGAGATCCGCGCCCACGCGACTCCCTGCAGGGCGGCCGGGGGACCGGTAGCGTTCACGCCCGTCGATTCGAGGGGGGCCCATGGCCGCGACGACCACCGAATCCGTCCGACCGGGCCCGGCGCCCGCCGCTGCGCCTCCGGACCGACGTCCCGCCGGGGCGGCGCCCGCCGCCGCGCTCGTGTTCGCGGGGGCGTCGGCGGCGGCGGGGATCGTCCACCTCGCGATGACCCCCGGCCACGTCGCCGAGTGGGCCACCGAGGGGCGGTCGTTCGCCGTCGTCGGCCTCGCGCAGCTGGCGGTCGCCGCGCTCGCGATCGGACGGGCCCGCCGGTGGGTGTTCGTCGCCGGGGCCGTGCTGAACGGCGCCGCCGCGGCCGCCTGGGCGTGGAGCCGCCTCTGGGGCCTGCCCTTCGGGCCGGCGGCCGGCGACGCCGATCCGGTCGGCGGGCTCGACGCGCTGACCGCGGCGGCCGAGGTGCTGGCCGTGGTGGCCGCGGTCGTCGTCGTGCTCGCGGTGGACCGACGTGGCGTCGCCGCCTCGGCCGCGGTCGCATCGGCCGGCCGGTTCGGCGGCACCGGCTTCCCGCTCGGGAGCGTCGCCGGTCGGGGCACGGTCGCCGCCGCCGTCGTGGCCGTCGCCCTCGTCGCCGGTGCGGCCGGGGTCGTCGCCTCGCCCCTCGGCCAGCACTCCCACGGCGGCGACGACCACCACGCGGCCGGGGCCGACGACCACCACGCCACCGGCGAGGAGGCCGCGGGTCACGACCACGTCGACACCGCGGTCATCCCGGAGCGGCCGCTCGACGCCGCGACGCGAGACGAGCTCGCCGCCCAGCTCACCCGGGTCCGCGAGCTCGCCCTCGCCCACCCGACCGTCGCCGACGCCGAGGCCGACGGCTACCTGCGGGCGGGGCCCTTCGCTCCCGGCGCCGGCGCCCACTACGTCAACCGGAGCTACGGGCAGGCCCAGGCCTTCGACCTCGAGGCGCCCCTCGCCTACCTGTACGCCGGCACCGACCCCGACTCACCGGTCGTGGGCGTCATGTACTTCACGCTCACCGCCGCCCCGCCCGAGGGCTTCGCCGGCCCGCTCGACGTGTGGCACGAGCACAGCGGCGTGTGCCTGACCTACGGGCCCGACGGCGCGATCGACGTGCCGCTGCCCCCGGACGCGGACGTCACCGAGGAGGCGTGCGCCGAGTTCGACGGCGAGTTCCTCGACATCACCGGCCAGATGGTGCACGCCTGGGTCGTGCCCGGGTGGGACAGCCCGATGGGCGTGTTCAGCCACGACAACCCGATCGTCACCTGCGCCGACGGCCGGACCGAACTGGGAGAGGACCTGTACCTGGGCTGCCCCGGCATCTGATCCGGCGGTCCGCGCCGCGGCGCGGTCAGTCCCCCGGGGCCGGATCTCCGGACGTCGCGCCTCCGGACGTCGGGTCGTCGTCCGGCGGGGTCGGAGGGTCGGACCACTCGCGGGCGATCGTCGACTGGCTGGCGGTGGCGAGCAGCGTGCCGTCCTCGGCCCACAGGTGCACCAGGCCGTGGCCGAAGCCGCGGTCGACGGCGTGGACGGCGACGTCGACGAGGATCCACTCGCTCGGCACGAGGCGCACGACCCGCAGCGTGTTGTCGAGGCTGTTGCCGCCGACGAAGCGGCCGAGCGCCTGGCCGATGCCGAACGGCACGTAGTCGCCGAGCACGCCGAGCTTGGCCGCGGTGGTCTCGGGCAGGTCACGGATCCGGGCCCACAGCGCGGACCGACCGTCGGGCAGGGGGACGCCGTCGAACTCGCCGTGGCCCCGGCCGCGGGCGAGGCGCAGTTCGATGCGGCGCATGATCGTGTCGCGGTCGTCGTCGAAGCGGGTCGGGCGGTCGTCGCACTCGTCGGGCGGCGGGACGTCGGGCATCTCGACGAACTGGCCGGGCACCGACAGGCGGCGCTCGCCGAGGGCGGCGTTGACGGTGAGGATCTCGGTGTCACCGACGTGGCCGACCGCCCGGGCCTGGGTGACCGAGCGACCGGCGACCGGCACGGTGACGTCGAGGTCCATGACCGAGCCGGGCCGGGCGTAGCTGAGGTACTGGGCGGTCGCCCAGACGAGCGGTCGCCCCGAGGTGCGCTCCAGGGCCTCGATGGCCGCGCCGAGGCCGCACCCGCCGAAGAGGAACTCGTGCCAGGTGCACAGCTCGGGCACCACCGGCAGGTACCAGCGGTGCGGGTTGTGGGTCGCCTCCAACCCGAAGAACGGCACCGGCGCCATGGGCGGCGAATGTAGGGGAGCCGGGTCGCGCGCCCCGATTCCGGTGGCGCGGGAGAGAGGGGTCGTCGGGTACGGCCGACGACCCCGGCGGAAGCACGCCCCGGCGGTACGGTCGGCGGCCATGCTCACCCACGTGGTCCTGATCACCGTCGCCGACGGCACCGCCGAGGAGCGCGTCGACGCCCTCGTCGCCGGGTTGCGCGCCCTGCCGGATCGGATCGACGCCATCGACACCTACCGGGTCGGACGCGACCTGGGCCTCGCCGACGGCAACGCGACGGTCGGCATCATCGCCACCTTCGCCTCCCCCGAGGCACTGCGGACCTACGTCGACCACCCCGACCACCGGGCGGTCGTCGACGACCTCATCCGACCGATCTCGACCGGTGTGACCCGGCTCCAGATGGACGGCGACGCCCGCCCGGCGTGACCGATAGGTGTCGTAGGGTCCGGCGCCATGACCGATGCACCCTGGGCCGGCGACGCCTGTTCGCTGGTCGACGCCTTCCGCGCCGGTGAGCGCTCGCCGGTCGAGGAACTCGACGCCACCCTCGCGGCGATCGGGGCCTCGTCGCTGAACGCCTTCTCGTTCCTCGACCCCGACCGGGCGCGTGAACGGGCCGCGGCCGCCGACGTCTCCCTGCCGTTCGGGGGCGTGCCGGTCGGCGTGAAGGAGCTCAACCGGGTCGAGGGCTGGCCCGAGACCGACGCCTGCCTCGTGTTCGCGGACCGGATCGCCGACTGCACCGACACCATGCTCGAACGGCTCCGGGGCGACGGCGGCGCCAACTTCGTCGGGCTGACGACCGCCAGCGAGTTCGGCGGGCTCAACATCTCCACCTCGAAGCTGAACGGCATCACCCACAACCCGTGGCGCGAGGGCTGCACCGCCGGTGGGTCGTCGGGCGGGTCGTCGGCCGCGGTGGCGGGCGGGCTGGTGACGATCGCGTCGGGCGGCGACGGCGGCGGGTCGATCCGCATCCCGGCCGGCTTCAACGGCCTGCTCGGCATGAAGGGCACGGCGGGGCGCATCCCGCGCGGGCCCCGCACCCTGATCCACCCGCTGACGGTCGTCGCCGGATGCCAGGCGCGGTCGGTTCGCGACGCGGCCCGCTGGTACGACGTCACGAGCGGCTACGACGCCCGCGACCCCTACTCCCTCCCCCGCGTCGAGGGCTGGGAGGCCGGGCTGGGCACCCACGACCTGACGGGGAAGCGGGTGGCGATCGTGCCCGACCTCGGCACCGCGATCGTCGCCCCTGGCGTCGCCGACCGGGTCGTCGCGGCGGGCGAGGCGCTCGCACGGGACGCCGGTCTGACCGTCGTCGACGTGAGGCCCGAGTTCCCGTCGCTCGGCATCTCCTGGATGCTCGGCAACCTCGTGGGCCTGCGCAAGACGCTCGACGGCCTGTGGCCGGAGTGCCGGGACCAGCTCACCAAGGAGACCGCCTTCGGGCTCGAGATGGCCGAGTCGATGTACGACCTGGCCACCGCGGCCGAGGGCGAGGCGGCCCGCACCGCCGCCAACGAGGCGATGGCCGACGTGTTCGAGCAGGTCGACTTCCTGATCTGCGCGACCAACCCCGACACCGCCTTCCCCGCCCACATCAGCTCCAACACCCGCGTCGCGGGCGAGAAGGTCGACATGGCCAACAACGGCGCCCTGACCATCCCCGCCAACATCTCCGGCAATCCGGCGGTGTCGATCCCGGTCGAGCCGCTCGACGGCCTGCCGGTCGGGATGCAGGTGATCGGCCGCCACCACGAGGACGCCCTGCTCCTCGACCTGGCGCTGGTGGTCGAGCGCAGCGCGCCGTGGCCGCTGGTGGCGCCCGGCACCCCGTCGTGAGCCCGGGCGACTTCCCCGACTGGGTCGTCGCCCTCGGCGAGGAGGGCTCCGACCCGCTCGTTCCCCACCAGGGCGGTGTCGTGCGCGTCGACGAGTACGCGAGCAGCGGTCACTACGACCGCTTGGACGAGGACCTCGCCGCCGTCGCCGGGCTCGGCGTGACCGTGTGGCGCTACGGGATGCCGTGGCGGCTGACCGAGCCGGATCCGGGCCGCTACGACTGGACCCTCTGGGACCGGGCGTTCGCCGCGTGCGAACGCCACGGCCTGACGCCGGTGGTCGACCTGTGCCACTTCGGGCTGCCCGACCACCTGGCGGGCGGCTTCGGCGATCCGGCCTGGGTCGACGCGTTCGAGCGCTACGTCGACGCCTTCCTCGCCCGCTACCCCGGGCCCCGGTGGTTCACGCCGGTCAACGAGCCCTTCATCACCGCGTTCCATTCGGGGCTGATGGGCATGTGGAACGAGGCGAAGGCCTCGACCGCGGACTTCGGGCGTGCCCTGGTCAACGTGGTCGCCGCCAACGTCGGGGCGATCCACCGGATCCGGGCCGACCGCGACGGCTGGTGGATCGGCGCCGAGGGGTTCGTGGTGCCGCTGGCCCCGCCCGACGCCCCGGAGGCCGCCGACGAGATGCGGGCGGTGTCGCACCTGGTCTGGGACCTCCACCTCGGCGTCGAGCCGCGCGCCGCCGGGCAGGCCGTGCTCGACCAGGTACCGGACGCGATGCGTGACCGGATCGTCCCGCTGACCGACCGCGAGCGCATGGTGTGCGGCCACGACGTGTACCCGACGTCGATCGTCCCCGTCGGCGGCGCGTCGATGCCGTCGCCCGAGGAGCGGCTCGACCTCTACGCCGCCGAGGCCCGGTCGTGGTTCGACCGGTACGGCGCCCCCTTCTGGGTGGCCGAGACGTCGAACCTGAGCCTGCCGGTCGACCAGCAGGTGCCGTGGCTCGAGGGGATGGTGCGCCGCCTCGGCGACCTGCGCCACGACGGCCTGCCGGTCCGGGGCGTGTGCTGGTACAGCCGCGGCGACCAGTACGACTGGGACTCGTCGCTCACCCAGCCGGTCGGCCGGGTCACCGAGGTCGGGCTGTTCGACGCCGAGCGCCGACCCCGACCCGTCGCCGAGGCCTACGCCCGGCTGGCCGCCTCGCCGCCACCGGGCTGACCGGGCTGGGCCGGCCGGTCCGGCCTCGCCGCGCTGGGGCTGGGCTAGCCGGGCGGGCCGGGCGGGCTCGACGCCGTCGGCCGGACCGCGTCGCCCGAGAAGGAGCCGGCGAGGGCGGCGACTCCGGCGGCGACCGCGAGGGCGAGCGACACGATCATCGCCACCGCGTCGCCGGCATCGAACGGGCCGAGGTTGAGCAGGTGGTACAGCAGGTGCGGGACGCCGTACACGAGCGCGGCCCCGCCCGCCGCCCGGGCGACGAGGTGGTGGCGGGTGATCAGGGCCAGCCCGGCGACGAACGCGAGGGCGAGGTTGAGGGCGCCGACGTCGCGCACGAGGTGCTCGTTGAACGGGCCGTCGACGGCGACCCACACCCGGCCGGCGCCCGGGAAGTCGTCGTAGAACGACCGCGGCGCGGCGAGCGCCCAGCCGCCGACCACCGTGCTCGACGCGGCGATCACCCAGAGGGCGACGGAGGTGGGGAGGGTCGGACCCGGGGTCGTCTCCGCACCCCGGCCCGGGTCGTCGGACGTCGGATCGCTCACGGTCCGGCCTCGCCCTCGTCGCCTTCGCCGCCGGTCGGCCAGGAGCTGGCCAGGTCGACGTGGCGGGGGGTCCACGTCGAGGCGGCCCGGAACCGGGCGTTGGACACCCGCTGGGAGCGCATCAACGCCGACGCCGACCGGAGCAGGGAACGGCGCGCCCACTCCGGGACCTGACGCGACCTACGGGCGCCGACGGCGCGGGCGACCGCCTCGCCGGCGGCCCGACGGGTCGGCGGATCGTCGGCGGCGACGTTGTAGGTGCGGGCCGGCGCTTCGAGCGCAGCCGCGACGGCCGACGCGGCGTCGTCGGCGTGGATGAGGGCGACGTAGCCGTCGGGGTCGCCGGTGAAGGGGTTCAGGCCCAAACGGGCGAGGCGGGAGTAGGTGCGGGTGTGACCCGAGGTCGGCCCGTAGAACTGGGCGAAGCGGAGCACGACCCCCCGGCCGCCCGCCTCGTTGAACCGGACGACGTTCGCCTCGGCGTTCCCGGCCCCGACGAACGCTCCGTCGTGCTCGATCGGGCTGTCCTCGTCGAGCCAGTCGGCGCCGCCGTCGAGGTACGGATACGTGATCGACTCCTGCACGTAGCGGTCGATGCCGTGGGCCCGCGCGGCGGCGATCAGGTGGGCCGACGTCTCGGTGCGGAGGCGGTCGTTGACGGCCCACGCTCCGGCCCGGGCGGCCCGGCTCAGCGGCGGGATGTGGGTGGCGAGGTGGACGACGGCGTCGTGGCCGGCGGTGGCGTGCACGAGCGCGTCCGCGTCGAACAGGTCGACGGTCACCGGGCGGGCACCGGCACGCTCGACGGCCGCCGCCTTCTCGGGCGTGCGGGCCACGGCGGTGACGTCGTGGCCGGCGGCGATCAGGGCGCGGACGGCGGGGCGGCCGACGACGCCGGTCGCCCCCGTGACGAAGACCTTCATGTGCGGACCCTCCTTCGGATCTGGACCTCCTGGATCCACTCGGCGCCGGCCTCGAGGGTCGGCACGGGGACGGTTAGGAGCAGGCGGTCGAGCCGGTCGGCCATCCCGGATGTTGGCTGTCCCGGTCTATTCGACGGCGGATCGGCCCGCTTCGGTAACGGTTTTCCTCCGACCCCACCTGTTACCTCGGTAACGGTTTTCCTCCGACCCCACCTGTTACCAGGGGGAACATCGCTGCGGAGACGGCGGTTGATCTCACTGTCACACCCCCTCTGCACAATGAGAGCCATGGCAACGCAACTCGACCTGCTCCACAGCCGGCCGGTCGACGACGGCGACGACTGGCGCATCGACGACGAGACCCGGGCCATCGGCCGCCGTGGCCTCGCCAAGGCGCGAGCGGCCCTCGCCGAGTCCCGGGCCCGCCTCGACGCCGACCTCGACCGTTCGAGCCCGGGCCGCCACGCCGCCTGACCGGCCCCCGGTAACAGGTGGGGTCGGAGGAAAACCGTTACCGCGCACCCGCCGCCGACCCCGATCCGACCGCCCCGGCCCGGGGCGAGCGGGCGGCCCGCCCCCGCCGCTCCCTAGGCTGCCGCCCATGGCCGACGTCGTGATCCTCGAAGCCGTTCGCACCCCCGTGGGGCGCCGCAACGGAGCCCTGTCCAGCGTCCACCCCGGCGACCTCCTCGGTGGCGCCCTCACCGAGGTCGTCGCCCGCGCCGACGTCGATCCCACCGCGATCGAGCAGGTCGTCGGCGGGTGCGTCAGCCAGGTCGGCGAGCAGTCGTTCAACCTCACCCGCACCGCGTGGCTGTCGGCCGGCCTCCCCCTCGAGACCGCGGCCACCACCGTCGACACCCAGTGCGGTTCGTCCCAGCAGGCCACCGGGCTGGCCACCTCGCTCGTCGCGGCGGGCGTCGCCGACGTGGCCGTCGCGTGCGGCGTCGAGCTGATGAGCCGCATCCCGATCGGCTCGAACTCGTCCAAGAAGCTGGGCCTCGGCGTGCCGATCCCGAAGACCTACTTCGGCCGGTACGAGTTCACGTCGCAGTTCGAGGGGGCCGAGCGCATCGCCGACAAGTGGGCGATCACCCGGGACGACACCGACGCCCTCGGCGTCCGCTCCCAGCAGCTCGCGGCCCAGGCGTGGGACGAGGGTCGCTTCGACGGCCAGGTCGTCGCCGTCGACGCGCCCGACGTCGACGAGGAGGGCAAGCCCACCGGCTCCACCCACCGGGTCGAGCGCGACGAGGGTCTCCGCGACACCACCCTGGAGTCGCTCGCCAAGCTGAAGCCGGTCGCCCGCGAGGACGGGGTCCACACCGCCGGCACCTCGTCGCAGATCTCCGACGGCGCCGCCGCCCTGCTCCTCGCCACGCCCGAGCGGGCCGAGGCCCTCGGCGTGCGGCCGCGGGCCCGGGTCGTCGACACCTGCCTGGTCGGCGTCGACCCGGTGCTGATGCTCACCGGCCCGATCGACGCCACCCGCCGCCTCACCGAGCGCACCGGCATCGACGTGTCCGACATCGACCTGTTCGAGGTCAACGAGGCGTTCGCCTCGGTCGTGCTCGCCTGGCAGAAGGAGTGCGGCATCGACCCGGACCGGGTCAACGTCAACGGCGGCGCCATCGCCCTGGGCCACCCGCTCGGGGCCACCGGCGCGGTGCTGATCACCAAGGCCCTGCACGAGCTCGAGCGCACCGGCGGCCGCTACGCCCTGATCTCGATGTGCTGCGGCGGCGGCCTCGGCACCGGCACCATCATCGAGCGCCTCGACTGAGCCCGGCCCCTCGGGGCGTCCCCTCCCGAACCGAAGCGCGAACCCCGCCTCCCGGGGGCGGGTTCCGCGCGCCGCTCCGGGGGTGGCAGGGGTAACGGATCCGGGAGGGGTGAACCGGGTCCCGACGGGGAACGACGGTGGCCGTGCCGCCCGCCGCCCCGGGTCCGGCGGCGCGGATGGCGGCCCCCGGGGCCGCGGCGAAACCCCCTCCCCGCGGAGGTCGACCCGTGCGGCGACTCCCAGCAGTCCGTCCCGAGCCCGGGACCACGATCGGGCCCGGCCGCGCGGTCCGGCCGGTCGCCCGGGCCGTCCTCGTGATCGTGGCGGCCGCGCTGGCGACGGCCGTCGCGGGTGGCGCGGCGGGGTGCGGCGGGACGACCGGACCGCCAGGCCGGGCGGTGGTCATCGACGTGATCGACGGCGACACGGTCGAGGTGCGGGTCGCGGGACGCAGCGAGACGGTCCGGCTGCTCGGCATCGACACCCCCGAGACCGTCGCCCCCGGCCAGCCGGTCGACTGCTACGGACCCGAGGCGTCGGCGCGGACGAAGGAGCTGCTCCCCCCGGGCACCGCGGTCGACGTCCGTCGCGACGTCGAGGCGCGCGACCGGTTCGGTCGCCTGCTCGCCTACGTCACCCGCGTCGACGACGGGCTGCTCGTCAACCGGTCGCTGGTGGCCGACGGCTACGCCCGCGTCCTGTCGATCGAGCCCAACACCGCCCTCCGCCGGGAGCTGGCCGACGCCCAGGCGGAGGCCCGTCGGGCCGGTCGGGGACTGTGGAACGCCTGCTCCGGTGCCTGATGCCCCGCCCCGGCCGTTAGCGTGAGCCACCGTGACGACGCTCGCGGAACGCCTGGGCCACGGTCCCGACGACCGTCTGGTCATCCTGAACTGCGACGACCTCGGGTCGAGCCACGCCGCCAACCTCGGTGTGTACCGCGCCCTGCGCGACGGCCTCGCCACCAGCGCCACCCTGATGGTCCCGTGCCCGTGGGCGCGGGCGGCCGCCGCGGAGCACCGGGGTGAGGACGTCGGCGTCCACCTCACCCTCAACGCCGAGTGGGACCTCTACCGCTGGGGGCCGATCACCCACGCCCCGTCGCTCCTCGACGGCGACGGCGGCTTCCCCCGCACCGTCACCGACTCCTGGGACCACGCCGACCTCGACGAGGTCCGCCGTGAGCTGCGGGCCCAGGTCGAGCGGGCGATCCTGTGGGGCTTCGACGTCACCCACCTCGACAGCCACATGGGCACCCTCCAGCTCCGGGCCGAGTTCTTCGACGTCTACCTCGACCTCGCCGTCGAGTTCGGGCTGCCCCTCCGCCTGTCCGGCGCGTCGACCGAGTCGCTGATCGGGTTCCCGTTCCGCCGGCTGGCCGCCGAGGAGGGCGTGGTCTTCCCCGACCACTTCGTCTACGTGACCGGGGTCGGCAGCCGCTCCGGCGTCGAGGCGGCGATCGCCGACCTGCCGCCCGGCGTGACCGAGATGTACGTCCACCCGGCGGCGGACACCCCCGAGCTGCGGGCGTTCTGCCCCGACTGGGAGGCCCGCGTCGACGACCTCGACCTGGTCACCGGCGACGACCTGCGCAGCCGCCTGGAGGCCTCCGGGGCGACCCTGATCAGCTACCGCCCGCTGCGCGAGCTCCAGCGCTCCGCCTGACCGACCACCGGCGGATCCGGGCGAGCCGGAGGGACCGGCCGCCGGGAGGAACCGGTCCGGACGGGAAGGGGACGGGTCAGAGCTCGGTGCGCTCGGCCAGCGCCTCGCGTGCCGCGACCCGCTCGGGCCTGCGGACCAGCGGCATGACCGAGAGCAGCGGCCCCATGTCGCCGACGACCTTCACCCGGCCCTGCATGAACGCCGCGTTGGGGTCGAGCTCGCCCCGGAGGATGGCGACCGCGTCGTCGTAGGTCGTCGTGACCGTGACCTCGGCGTCGCGGTCGACGCCCACCTCGTTGGCGGCGATCACGCCGTCGACGATGACCGTCGAGTACTTCACGTCGCCGCCCGGCACCCCGGTGACGACGTGCTGGATCCGCGCCGACGCGCCGTCGACCGGTGGCAGGCCGACCGACAGCTCGCGCTGGAGGTCGAGCCACTCCTGGCTGAGGTGGGTGACCATCACCGGAGCCCCGCGAACAGGTCGTCCTCGGGGAGGTCGGCGTCGACGGTCGACACGGCCCGGATGTAGTCCTCGTAGGGGTGGATCGTGGCCAGCACCTCGTCGGGGAGTCCGAACCAGAACGGTGACTCGGGGTCGATCTGGGTGGCGTGGGCCCGCAGGGCGCCGGCCCGGATCTCGTAGAGGCCGTCGACGTCGATCGTGGTGGTGATGCGGTCGTCGTGGCTCGGCCGCTCGAACCAGGCGTCGTCGAAGGGCGACTCGATGCCGTTGTCGACGAAGGCCCGGTGCATCTCCTCCATGCGCTTGCGGGCCCACACCGACCAGTAGACCTTGGCGACCTCCCACGGCTCGCCCGCCTCGGGGTACCGGTCGGCGTCGGCGGACGCCTCGACCGCCGCCATCGACACCTCGTAGACACGGATGTGGTCGGGGTGCGGGTACCAGCGCTGGTCGTCACCGTAGGTGAGCAGCACCTGGGGCCGCTCGCGGCGGATCACCTCGACCAGCCGCCCCACCGCCTCGTCGAGCGGGGCACGCGCGAAGCACCCCGGGTCGGCGTTGGCCGGGGTGTCGGGCATCCCCGAGTCGCGGTAGCCGAGCATCACGACCTCGTCGAAGCCGATGATCGCGGCCGACGCGGCCAGCTCCTCGGCGCGCACCTCGGGCAGACGCTCGGCGATCTCGGGCCGGTCGAGGGCGGGGTTCAGGATCTCGCCCGCCTCGCCGCCGGTGCAGCACACGAGCGTCGAGCGCACCCCCTCGAGGTGGTACTTGTGCACGGTGCCGGCCCCCTTCGACGCTTCGTCGTCGGGGTGGGCGTGCACGCTCAGCAGGCGCAGGGGGGCGTCACGGTCGGCCATCGGGCGCCCACGCTAGTGGGGTGGCTCCAGCGCTCCTCGGGTGACCGGGCGAACGCCGGGCATGAGGGCACGGGCGGAGGGAACTCGCCCCGGGGCCCGACGCGACGGATCCCCGACCAGATGTCGGGGATCCGTCCAGACGGGTGCCCGCCGGTCGCCGCCGTCGGTGTGAAAGGGCCCGGTGGTCTCGGTGTGGCGTCGCAGCACAGGGGCCGGCGGTCCCGGCAGGTCTCGTCCTCTGCTGCCACTCCACGGTCCGAACGCATCCGTGGGTCCCTCGTACGGAACGGGTGGCAGGGTCACTCCGTCTCGGTTGTCAATGTCGAGGCGACTGCACCATCGCCGGTCATGACTGAGGCCACCATCCTCCTGTCGGCGACCCGCGTCAACCCCGAACTGCCGCGCGTTTCGCGGGCGCTCAGGCACCCTCGGCGGCGAGGGCGGCGACGTCGGCCTTGCGCGACTTGTACGCGGCGAAGGCGAGCAGCCCCGCGCCGACGACGAAGAACGCGATCATGCCGGTGAACATCACGTAGAGGGCACCGATGAAGGTCGAGTAGAGCAGCGTGCGGCCCCGCGTGACCTTGGTGAGGCTGGCCACCGCGGTCCCGGTGATCAGCAGGGGGAACAGGGCGAACACGACCCCGATCGGTGGGCTGACGACCTCGAGCAGCCGGGCGCTCTCGACGATGCCGTCGGCGTCGTCGAAGGCCTCGAGGCGCTCCTCGCGCACGGCGTCGTCGTCGGTCGACGCCTCGACCGCCAGCCGGGCCGGCACCTCCTGCACCAGGCGGGGGGCGATCGGGAGCACGAGCACCGCGATCGCGCTGACCACCGCGGCCAGCAGGGCCAGCAGCACCGGCCGCCCGCCGGGCTGGGCCAGGGCGCGGCGCAGCCATCCGGCTACGCCCGGCCCGCCGTCGACGTCGACCACGACCGACGGCGTGCGCAGCAGCGACGGCGGACGATCGTCCGCCGCGGCGTCGGTGTCGGGCCGCGGCGGGAACAGCTTGCCGAGCAGGCCGCCCGAGCCGGCCGACGAGGCGGCCTGACGGTCTCCCGATCCACCGTCGCTCCCGGAGGACCCGGAGACGCGGCCGCTGGTGGTGCGCGCCGGGCGCGACGTCGATCGCTTGGCCCCCTCGACCCTCGCCTCGCGTGCCAGGCGCTCCTGGCGGTTGCGGGCCTGGCGGCGACGCTTGGCCGCGTCCTTGTCAGCGGCCACGGTGCGGGCGACGTCGGGAGGTCACGGTCCGAACCTAGTGCCGCGTCAGGTGACGTTGGTGGTGGTCAGCCCGAGCCAGGGGTGCTCCTCGCGAGGACACAGACGACGCGCCTGCCTTGTCCAACCGCAAGGACGAGGACGCCGCGAGGGGCCTCATCCGGCCGGGCTGAACCCGCCGCACGTTGCCTGACGCGATACGAGTGCCGCGTCCCACCTGGCGGACCCCGGCGCGTCAGCCCGCCAGGCGGGTGGCGAGGTCGGCGAGGAGGGAGTCGTCGATCGGCGACGCGCCCGGCGGCGTGGTCGAGCGGACCGCCGCGACCCGGCCCCCGACGCGCACCAGGGCGGTGATCAGCTCGACGGCACCGTCGTCGTAGCGGAGCACGACCGCCGCGTCGCCCACGTCGTGCGCCTCGGTGACCAGGTCGAGGACACAGGTGGCGAGGCCGTCGGTGACCGCGTCGACGAAGCCCGACGCGGCCGCGTCGTCGGCGAAGGCCAGGATCGACTCCGCGACGGTCGACGACGTCGGGTCGGTCCCGTCGGACAGGAGTTGCGACGCGCTGTCGATCCAGGTCGTCTCGATCGTCACCGATTCGCACAGGTCGTTCTCGAAGGTTCCGTCCCCCCGACCCGGGTCGACCGGGGGGAGACCCGGGGCGAGGACGTCGGGGGCGGTCAACCGGACGCCGAGGGGGCTCTGGTCGGGGGTCGTCGGCAGCGGCAGACCCTCGCTCGATCCGGTGGAGCCGTCGTCCGGGTCGACGCTCGACCCGGTGGTGTCGTCGACCGGAATCGTGCGACCTCGGTCGTCGGTGTCACCGGGCCGGCCGGTGTCGATCGTGCGTTCGCCGCCGTCGTCACCGCCACAGGCGACCGGTGCGGCGGCGAGCAGGGCGACCGTCGCCACCGCGAGGACGGCCCGGGCCCGACGGGCGGGGCGGCTGTCGGCTCCGGCACGGCTCACGGCTCCACTGTGCCGCACGCCGCGCACGAAGGGGCGGGAGGAACTCGTACGCGCCCCGCACCGGCACCCTCGATCGGCCGCCGCCGTCGGTCAGCGGAAGTCGCGGCTGCGCATCGGGGCGTCGAGGTCGAGGGGCCACATCCGCTCGGCGACGACGTTGGTGACGCCCTCGGCCCGTTCGAGGCGGCCGCGGACGAGCAGCGCCGGGGACGAGGTGGCGACCCGGTGGTGGCGAGCCCAGCAACCCCGGGAGACGACGACGTTGACCAGACCGGTCTCGTCCTCGAGGTTCACGAAGATCGTCCCGCCGGCGGTCGCCGGGCGCTGACGGTGCGTGACCACGCCCGCCACCAGCACCCGGGGCACGGAGGGGAGGCCGGCCAGCCCGGCGGCGGGCACGACCCCCATGCGGTCGAGCTGGTCGCGGACGAACAGGGTCGGGTGGCCGTCGGCGCTGATGCCGGTGGACCACAGGTCGGCCGCCGCCACCTCGGCCGGGCCCATGCCCGGCAGGGTCGGGGCCTCGGCGCCGGTGACGATGCCGGCGAGACGGTCGGGCCGCGACTGGGCGACCGCGCCGACGGTCCACAGGGCGGCCCGCCGCGACGGGCCCAGGGAGTCGAGGGCGCCCGCGGTGGCCAGCGCCTCCAGCGCCGGCAGGCCCGCACCGGTGCGCCGGGCGAGGTCCTCCGCGTCGCGGTAGGGGCGCCCGGCGGCGATCCGCCCGGCCAGGTCGTCGCCGACGCCCCGGACCGAGCCGATGCCCAGCCGCACCGCGGGACCGCCGGCCCCCCACTGCGACGGCGGCGCCCCGGCGTGGCGGCGCGGGCCGGCGACGTCGACGCAGTCGGTCTCGAGGGTCGCGTCGGCGGCCGACGCGTTGACGTCGGGGCGGCGCACCAGCACCCCGTGGCGGCGGGCGTCGCGCACGAGCGAGTGCGGCGAGTAGAAGCCCATCGGCTGGGCGTTGAGCAGCCCAGCGCAGAACGCGGCCGGCTCGTAGCGCTTCAGCCACGACGAGGCGTACACGAGGTAGGCGAAGCTCACCGAGTGGCTCTCGGGGAAGCCGTAGTTGGCGAAGGCGGCCAGCTTCTCCCACAGCTCCTCGATCACCGGGTCGGCCACCCCACGGGCCCGGGCACCGTGCCGGAATCGCTCGTGGAGCTGCGCCATCCGCCGCTGGGACCGCTTCGATCCCATCGCCTGGCGCAGCCGGTCCGACTCGGCGGGCGTGAAGCCGGCGACGTCGATGGCGAGCTGCATGAGCTGCTCCTGGAACAGCGGCACGCCGAGCGTCTTGCGCAGGGCCGGCTCGCAGAGCGGGTGCGGGTAGGTGACCTCCTCGCGCCCGTTGCGACGACGGATGTAGGGATGCACCGAACCGCCCTGGATCGGCCCGGGACGGATCAGGGCCACCTCGACGACGAGGTCGTAGAACGTGCGAGGCCGCAGCCGCGGCAGGGTGGCCATCTGCGCCCGAGACTCGACCTGGAACACGCCGACCGAGTCGGCCCGGCAGAGCATGGCGTAGACCTCGGGGTCCTGGGGCAGGGCGCCGAGGTCGATCCGCCGGCCCGACCAGGCGGCCACCGCGTCGACCGCCTCGTGGAGGGCGGTGAGCATCCCCAGACCGAGCAGGTCGAACTTGACCAGCCCCACCGCCGCGCAGTCGTCCTTGTCCCACTGGAGGACGCTGCGGTCGGCCATGCGGGCCCACTCGACCGGGCAGACCTCGACGACGGGCCGGTCGCAGATGACCATGCCGCCGGAGTGGATGCCGAGGTGCCGGGGCGCGTCAGCGACCTCCCGGGCCAGGTCGAGCACCGGCGGGGGGATGTCGACCGGCGCCCGCACCCCGCCGGGGCCGGTGACCTCGCCACCGGGGCGGATCCGGGTCCAGCCGTCGACCTGCTTCGCCCAGGCGTCCTGCTGCCCGGGGGCGTGGCCGAGGGCCCGGGCCATGTCCCGGATCGCCGAGCGGCCCCGGTAGGTGATCACGTTGGCGACCTGGGCGGCGTGCTCGCGCCCGTGACGCCGGTACACGTACTGGATCACCTCCTCCCGACGGCCCGACTCGATGTCGATGTCGATGTCGGGCGGCCCGTCGCGCTCGGGGGACAGGAAGCGCTCGAACAGGAGCCCGAGCTTCACGGCGTCGGCGGCGGTGATGCCGAGGGCGAAGCAGACCGCCGAGTTGGCCGCCGAGCCGCGGCCCTGGCAGAGGATGTCGCGCTCGCGGCAGAAGCGGACGATGTCCCACACGACCAGGAAGTAGCCGGGGAAGCCGAGCGCCCCGATCAGGTCGAGCTCGCGGTCGAGCTGGGACCACGCCTCCGGCGTCGCCTCCCCCGGCGGGGCGGCGACCGCCAACCACGGCGGCGGGCCCGCCGGCAACGGATCCGCCGAACCTGAACCCGACGGCCGCGTACCACCCGCCGACGAGGCCGGTCGGGGGCCGTAGCGGTACGTGCCGCCCCACTCGACCAGACGGCGCAGGTGGCCGATCTCGTCGAGGGGGCGGCCGTCGGGCCCCGGCGGGCACGGGAAGGGCGGCAGGGCGGGGGCGACGAGGCGGAGGTCGAACGCCAACGCCCGGCCCAGGTCGGCGGCGGCCCCGGTGACGCCGGGGAAGCGGGCGAAGCGGCGGGCCTGCTCGGCCCCCGAGCGCAGGTGGGCGGTGCCCCCGGCGGGGAGCCACGGGTCGTGGTCGTCGAGGCTCCTCCGGAACCGGACCGCGGCGAGGGCGGCGGCGAGGCGGCGGCGGGCGGGGGTCGCGTAGCGGACGTCGTTGGTGGCGACCACCTCGACGTCGGCCCGCAGGGCCACCTCGACGAGGGCGTCGTTGCGGGCGGCGTCGACCGGATCGCCGTGGTCCCACACCTCGACCCGCACCCGGTCGCGTCCGAACGCGTCGACCAGGCGGTCGAGCGAGCGGCGGGCGGCCGCGGGCCCCTCGGCGGCGAGGGCGGCGGGCACGACCCCGTCGGCGCCGCCGGTGAGCACGACCCACCGGTCGGGACGCTCGCCGCCGCGGCCCCCGACGGCGGCCAGGTCGGGCAGGGTGAGCCGGGGCGCGCCCTTCTCCCCCGCCATCTGGCCCCGGCTCAGCGCCCGGGCGAGGGCGGCGTAGCCGTCGGGCCCCTCGGCGAGCACGACGACCCGGCCCGGCGCGTCACCGACCCCGGGCTGGTCTACGAGGCCGACGTCGGCGCCGAACACGGTGGGCACGCCGACCGCGGTGGCCGCCTCGGCCTGGCGGACCACGCCGTAGAGGCCGTCACGGTCGGTGAGGGCGAGGGCGTCGAGCCCGAGGCGGGCCGCCTCCTCGACCAGTTCCTCGGGGTGCGACGCCCCCTCGAGGAAGCTGAAGTTCGAGCGACAGTGGAGCTCGGCGTAGGCGGTGGTCGCGCGGCGGGACGAGCCACCCGACGGGCCACCCGCCGGGCCGCCTCCCCCGCCACCGGCCCGGCCTCGCAGGTCCGGCGGGGGCTCGTAGGCGCTCCGCGCGTAGGACCAGGCGGGACCGTCGCCGCCGTCGGTCGGGACCCCCCGGTGGTCGGGACGGCGGGCGCGGCCCGAGAGCGTGCGCTCCAGCTCCGACCACGACACCGACGGGTTGTTGAAGCCCATAGGGGTCGGCCAGCGTAACCGATTGACCGAACGTCTGTTCGTGCAAATCGGACAGCCGCCGGGGGTGGACGTCGGGGGTGGAGGACGGCGGCCCGGCGCGCGACGATGGGCGCCCGTGGCGCGCGAGGGGCACCCCGGAGCCGAGGCGGAACCGGCGCCCCCGACCCCCCTCGCCCGGGTGATCGTCCTCGCCGGACCGTCGGGCTGCGGCAAGACCCGCCTCGCCGAGCGCAGCGGCCTGCCGCTCGTCGCGCTCGATGACTTCTACCGGGACGGCGACGCGCCCGACATGCCGCGGGTCCACGGCGGCGACCGGATCGACTGGGAGGACCCGGCCTCCTGGGACCTCGACGCCGCCGTCGCCGCCCTCGACACCCTCTGCCGCACCGGCAGCGCCGAGGTACCGACCTACTCCTTCGGCGACGACCGGGCCGTCGGGCGCCGCACGATCGACCTCGACGGCGCCCGGGCCGTCGTCGCCGAGGGGATCTTCGCCGCCGAGGTCGTCGAGCGCTGCCGACGAGCCGACCTGCTGGCCGACGCGATCGTCCTCGCCGTCCCCGCACCGGTCACGTTCTGGCGCCGGCTGGTGCGCGACCTGCGGGAGGCCCGCAAGCCGCCCCTCGACGTGCTGCGCATCGGGCTCGGCAAGGCCCGCGACGAGCGGGCGGTCGTGGCGCGCCAGGAAGCCCTCGGCTGCCGCCGGGTCTCCAAGCCCGAGGCCCGCGCCCTCCTGGCGTCGTTCGCCCCGCCGCCGCCCCCGGCCGGGCACGTCTCTCCCGCCACCGCCTGACCGCCCACCGGCCGGCGCCCGGAGAGGTTCGGACCGACGACCCTCAGGCGCGGTGGCGGCGGGCCCGGACGCTCCGCACGGTGCGGGCGGCGAGGCCGGGCTGGGGCCGGTCCAGCTCGAAGGCCCGCCGCCGGACCTTGAGCAGGTCGGTGCGGGTGCAGATCCCGACGAGGACGTCGCCGTCGACGACCGGTACGTGCTCGACCGACTCGTCGAGCATCACCCGCAGCACCCGCTGGGTCGAGGCGTCGGGGGTGATCGTGACGACGTCGAGGCTCGCCACGTCGACGAGCGGGTCGGTGTCGTCGACCTCGCCGCGCAGCACGTCGCCCCGGGACGCGATGCCGACGAGCGCGCCGCCGTCGACGATCGGGTAGGCGCCGTGGCCCCCGCCGAGGAACCGGGCCCGCGCCTCGCCGACCGTCGCGGTGGCGGGGAACGTCTCGACCTCCGCGGTCATCACCGCGGCGACGAAGGTGGCGGTGAAGGGGTCGACGCCGTAGTGGCGACCGACGTGCAGGCCCCGGCGGCGCAGCTTCTCGGTCATGATGCTGTCCTCGTTGACCGCGCTGTAGACGAGGTCGGCCACGACCGTGGCGAGCATCAGGGGCAGCACGACCTGGTAGTCGCGGGTCAGCTCGAAGACGAACACCATGGCGGTGAAGGTCGCCTGGCTGGCGGCGCCGAACGTGGCCGCCATGGCGACCAGCGCGAACGCGCCCAACGCGACGTCGGGGCCGGGCAGCACGTCGTTGATCGCCGAGCCGACGACGGTGCCGAACGCCGAGCTGATCAGCAGGATCGGGGCGAGCGTGCCTCCGGAGGTGCCCGAACCGAGGGCGAGCCACCAGGCGATCAGCTTGCCGGCCGCCAGGGCGGCAACGGTGCCGAGGGCGAGGCGATCGTTCAGCACGTCGCCGATCGCGTCGTACCCGACGCCGAGGGCCCGGGGCACCACGAGGCCGACGGCGACGAAGCCGACGGCCCCGATCGCCGGGTGCCAGAAGTCGCTCACCGGCAGGCGGCGGTAGAGGTCCTCGACGGCGAACAGCCCCCGGCTGATCACGATGGCGAGCACGCCACAGGCGAGGCCGAGCAGCACGAAGGCGGGGAGCACCTCGAGGCCGGCGAAGTCGTGGTGCGGCACGGCGAACAGCGGGCCCTCCCCGAACAGCGCGGAGTGCATGCCACCGGCGATGGCGGTGGCGACGACCAGCGGGATGAAGGCCCGCACCGAGTACTCGAACAGCAGCAGCTCGATCGCCAGCACGACCGCGGCGAGCGGCGCCCCGAACGTGGCGGCCATGCCGGCCGCCGCGCCCGCGGCGAGCAGGATCTTCCGCTCCGACGGCGACACCCGGATCACCTGGCCCAGCAGCGATCCGATCGAGCCGCCGGTGACGATGATCGGCCCCTCGGCGCCGAAGGGGGCGCCGGTGCCGATGGCGATGGCGGCCGAGATCGGCTTGGCCACCGCGGTCCGCGGGGCGATCCGGCTCTGCTTGGTGAGGATCGCCTCCATCGACTCGGGGATGCCGTGGCCGCGGATCACCGGAGACCACCGGGCCAGCAGGCTGATCAGCACGGCCCCGATCACGGCGGCGGCGAGCACCGCGGGCCCCACGTCGAGTTCGCCCATCGGCGGGTGCTCGACGGAGAACCGGTGGAAGAGCGCCAGGTTGGTGATGATGTCGATCAGGTGCAGCAGCACCCAGGCGGCCCCACCACCGGCGAGACCGAGCAGCGCGGCCAGCCCGGTCAGCAGCAGCAGTCGGCGCGTCGAGGCGGTGTCGGTCATCCCGAAAGAGTATCGTGATGCGATATGTCTGAGCCAGATTCGCCGCCCGCCCGCGGCCTGAGCGACCACGACGCCGCCCGGCTCCTCGCCTTCCGCGACGGCCTGCGCCGGTTCCTCCACTGGAGCGAGCAGCAGGCCCGCCAGGCCGGTCTGACCCCTGCCCAGCACCAGCTCCTGCTGGCGATCCGGGGGCACTCGGGACGGCCGGCGGTGGGCGACGTCGTCGATCACCTCCAGCTCCGGCACCACAGCGTCGTCGAGCTGATCGACCGGGCCGAGCGGGCCGACCTGGTGCGCCGGGTCGGCGACGACGCCGACCACCGCGTCGTGCGCCTCGAGCTGACCGACGAGGGCGCCCGGCGCCTGGCCGACCTCTCCGCCGCCCACCTCGAGGAGCTGTCACGCCTGCGCCCCAGCTTCGAGACGCTGTGGGACCACCTCCCGGAGGACGTGGCATGAGCCGCCGGTCGACCCGGCCCCGGACGGCGGCGACCCCGCGCCTCGCCGGAGCGGGCCGGAGGGGGTCGGGTAGGGTCCCCCGTCGCTCGAAAGCCGATCGTCCAGGGGGACACGACATGCCCACAGGCCGAGCCCTGCCCGAAGGCCGAGCCGTCCCGGCGCGCCATCCCCACCGGCGCCGTCTCGGCGGGCTCCGCCGGGCCGCCGCCGTCGCGACGAGCCTGGCACTGCTGCTCGGCGCCTGCACCGGTGACGACGGCGAGGCGGGCGGCGGCTCCGACGACACCGTCGCGGCGACGTTCGACGTCCGCCCCGGCGTCGAGATCGCCACCGTGACCGGCGCCGAGCCGGGTCACGACCTGACCCTGGTCGACGCCGAGGGCACCCGGCTGCTGACGCTCGTCACCGACGACGAGGGCCAGGCCAACTTCGCGTACGTCCCCGACGAGCACCTCACCTACGAGACCGGCACCGGCGGGACGCTGCCCACCGCCGAGGGCCAGCCGCTGTCGCCCGGCACGTACACGATCCGCGACGAGTCGGCCGACCCGGTCGCCGAGAGCGAGCCGTTCGACGTGATGGCGATCGACGACGTGCCCGACGAGTCGTTCTACGACGAGCAGGAGGTCGGCGAGGGCTTCGGCTACGTCACCACCCGCGACGGCGTGACGCTCAGCGTCATGGTGCGCCTCCCCGGCCCGATCGAGGACGGCCCCTACCCGACGGTGGTCGAGTACTCCGGCTACGGCCCGTCCAACCCCGGGGGCGACGGCGAGCCGGGCTCGATGATCGCCGGCCTGCTCGGCGGATACGCCACCGTCGGCGTCAACATGCGCGGCACCGGATGCTCCGGCGGCGTGTTCGACGTGTTCAGCGCCGCCCAGCAGGCCGACGGCTACGACGTGATCGAGGCGATCGCCCGCCAGCCCTGGGTCAAGGGCAACCGGGTCGGCATGGTCGGCCTGTCGTACTCGGGCATCACCCAGCTCTACGTCGCCGCCACCCGCCCGCCGAGCCTGGCCGCCATCACCCCCCTGTCGGTCATCGGCGACTCCTGGCAGATGGCGTGGCCCGGGGCGATCTACAACTCCGGCTTCACCGAGCAGTGGCTCGCCGAGCGCAATCGGCAGTCCGAGAGCGGCGGATCCGACTGGGTGTCCGCCCGCGTCGACGAGGGCGACGAGACCTGCGAGGACAACCTCCTCATCCGCTCGCAGAACCCCGACTTCGGCGACTTCACCCGGGCGCTCGAGTACCGGCCCGACGAAGCCGACGCCCGCGACCTCGAGACGCTGGTCCCGAACATCGAGGTCCCCGTGTACCTCACCGGAGCCTGGCAGGACGAGCAGACCGGCCCCCGCTTCACGGTGATGCTCGACGACTTCACCGGGACCGATCGGGAGAAGATCACGCTGTTCAACGGGCGCCACCCCGACGGCTACACGCCGCTGGTGCTCACCCGCTGGTACGAGTTCCTCGAGCTCTACGTCGACGAGCAGGTGCCGCGCATCGACGACGGCGTGCGCGCCCTGGCGCCCGACCTGTTCACCAGCTTCTTCGGCGTCGAGGGCCTGGAGTTCGAGCCCGACCGCTTCCCCGACTTCGCCGACGACGACCTCGAAGGGGTACTCGCCGCCTACGAGGCCGAGCCCAAGGTCCGGGTGCTGTTCGAGAACGGCTTCGGCGACGAGACCCGCCCGGGGTCGCCGCAGGCCCGCTTCGAGGCGACGTTCGACGAGTGGCCGCCGCCGGAGGCCGAGGCGGTCGAGTGGTACCTCGGTCCCGACGGCACGCTCGTCCCCGAGGCCCCGTCCGACGAGGGCGTCGACGTGTTCGTCAACGACCCCGAGGCCGGGCAGGACACGTTCTTCGCCGACGACGACGGCGGCTACCCGCTGCTCGATCCGCTGTGGGAGTTCGACTGGCAGCAGCCCGACGAGGGCGAGGGGCTGAGCTACCTCACCGAGCCGTTCACCACCGACACGGTGCTGGCCGGCTCGGGCTACGCCGACCTGTGGGTCCGGGCCGACTCGACCGACGCCGACGTGCAGGTCACGATCACCGAGGTGCGCCCCGACGGCGTCGAGTACCTCGTGCAGAGCGGTCAGCTCCGCCTGTCGCGGCGGAACCTGACCGACGAGATCGGTGACGACCTCGAGGTGCCCAACGACTTCTCCGAGGCGGGCGTCGTCCCGCTCGACCCCGGGGAGTGGGCCCGCGCCCAGGTGGCGATCCCGTCGTTCGCCCAGGCCTTCCGGGCCGGCACCCGGCTGCGGGTGGTCATCTCGTCGCCCGGACACGACCGGGGCACGTGGAAGTTCGACACGATCGGCGAGCCGGGCGAGCGGCGCGAGATCGGCCGCGGCGGCGAGCACGCCTCGTCGATCGTGCTGTCGACGGTCACCGGCATCGACGTCGCCGACGGTGAGCCGCCCTGCCCCAGCCTCCGGGGCCAGGCCTGTCGCACCTACGCCGCCCTCCCCAACGACGCCGCCTGACCCGGACACCCGCGCGGCGGCTCCGGTTGCCGGATGGGAACACATGTTCGATACTGGCCGGGTGAGCGCCCGTCCCCGCCCCGAGATCCCCCTGGCGGTGCTCGGGGAGCGGGCGCGGCCGGTCACCCTCGCCGCCGAGCGGGCGCTGCCGGTGACCTCCGTCCTGGCCCCGCTGCTCCCCGACGGCGGGCTGCCCCGGGGCGCGACCGTCGGCGTCCACGGCCCGGGGGCCACCGCCCTCGCCCTCGCCCTGGTGGCGGCGGCGTCGGGAGCCGGATCGTGGACCGCGGTCGTCGGCGCCGACGACCTCGGGCTCGTCGCGGCGGCCGAGGCCGGTCTGGCCCTCGAGCGCACCGTCGTGGTCGCCGATCCCCCGCCGGCCGCCTGGTCTACGGTGGTCGCCGCCCTGGTCGAGTCGGTCGAGGTCGTCCTGGTCCGGGCGTCGCGCCGGGTCGCACCCGGAGAGCAGCGCCGCCTCCGCACCCACCTCCGCCGCCGGGGCGGGGTGCTGGTGCGCCTGCCCGGGCCCGGGATCTGGCCCGAGGACCCCGACGTGCGGCTGCGGTCGGTGCGGGCGTCCTGGGAGGGGGCGGTCGCCACCGACCGGCTCGACGGGGCCGGTCGGCTCCGCCGGCGGCGGCTGGTGGTCGAGGCCGAGGGGCGCGGCCGCGCCGCCCGCCCCCGCCGGCTGGAGCTCTGGCTCCCCGGCCCCGACGGCGCCCCCGCCCCGCTCGTGACCACCCCGTCCACGACCGTCCCGTCCACGACCGCCGACCTCCCGAACCCGACGGTGACCGCGACGACGGACGGCCGGGGGACCCGCTGGGCGGAGGTCGGCTGAGGTGGCTCCCTCACCGGCCCCCGGGCCGGACCAGGCGGCGGAGCGGGCGCTGGTCGCGGTCGTGGCCGACTGGCCGGTCGTCGCCGCCCGGATCGCCGGCGACGTCGGAGAGGGCGGCACCGTCGGCGCCGGGGACACCGCTCACGTCGGCGAGGCCCCCGACGGCGCCGGTCCGGTGGTCGTCGTCCACGCCAACCGGGTGGTCGCCGCGTCCGGAGCGGCCCGGGCCGCGGGGGTGACGGTCGGACTCCGCCGCCGGGAGGCCCAGGGCCGCTGCCCGGCCGCCGCGGTCGTCACGGCCGATCCGGCCCGCGAGGGACGGACCTTCGAGCCCCTGGCCGCCGCCCTCGACGCCGTCACCCCGCGGGTCGAGGTGCGCCACCCCGGCGAGGTCGCCTTCCCCACCCGGGGCCCGTCCCGCTACTTCGGGGGCGACGCCGCCCTCGTGCACCGGGTGGCCGGGGTCCTCGACGCCCGACTCCCGCCGGGGGTGGCGCCCGGGGTCGCGGTCGCCGACGGCACCTTCGCCGCCGGTTGCGCCGCCCGCTCGGGGCCCGCCGTGGTCGAACCGGGGGCCAGCGCCGCGTTCCTCGCCGACCGACCCGTCGGCGAGGCGGCCGAGCACCTCGACCGCGACGACGCCCGCGAGGCGACATCGGTGCTGGCCCGGCTCGGTGTCCGCGCCCTGGGTGCGCTGGCCGCCCTCCCCGCCCCCGACGTGCTCGCCCGGTTCGGTCCGGCCGGGGAGCTGCTGCACCGCCTGGCCCGGGGCCTCGACCCCCGGCCGCTCGCCACCCGCCGAGCGGCCCCGGAGCTGGCGGTCGCGGTCGAGCTCGACCCGCCGATCGACCGCACCGACGTCCTCGCGTTCCGGGCGGTGGCCCTCGCCGACGACCTCCACGCCCGCCTCGCACGCGACGGCCGGGTGTGCCTGCGCCTCGGCGTCGAGGTCGAGACCGATCACGGCGAGCGCCGGCGCCGGTCCTGGCGCCACGAGGGCGGGCTGACCGCGTCCGCCGTCGCCGAACGGGTCCGGTGGCAGCTCGACGGCTGGCTCGACGGTCCCGCCGCCGAGCGGCCCACCGCCGGGGTCACCGTCCTCCGCCTCGATCCCGAGGAGGTCACCGCCGCCCGCGGCCGTCAGCTCGGGTTCTGGGGCGGCGAGACCCGCATCGACGAGGAGGCGGCGCGGGCCCTGGCCCGGGTCGCCGCCCTCCTCGGGCCCGACGCCGTCACCGTCGCCGAGGTAACCGGCGGCCGCGGGCCCACCGACCGCATCGCGTCGGTGCCCGCCGCCGCGGTCGACCTCGGCGCCCGGACGGTCGTGCGCCCCGGACCCACCGGCCCCTGGCCGGGCCGCCTCCCCCCGCCCTCACCGGCCCTGGTGCCCGCCTCGCCGGTCGAGGTCGAGCTCCGGGCCGCCGACGGTACGGCCGTCGCGGTCGACGGCCGGGGGACCGTCAGCGCCCCGCCCGCCCGCCTCGGCCGGGTCGAGGTGGTGGCCTGGGCCGGGCCCTGGCCCGCCGACGAACGCTGGTGGGACCCCGACCGGGCCCGGCGGCGGGCCCGGGTTCAGGTCGTGCTGGCCGACGGCACCGCGCACCTGCTCGCCCTGGAGGGCGGGGTCTGGCACCGGGAGGGCTCCTACGACTGAACCGGCCGGGTTTGCTCCGGTCGGTCCGACCGGCTCAGCCCTCTAGCACGCCCGCCCGGACGAGCATCTCGCCGACGGGACCCGCGAGGGTCTCGGAGTAGCGGCGGGTGATGTGGGTGTCGTTCCAGAAGACGACCGTGCCGTCGAGGATCGGATCGCAGATCGGCAGGAACGGGCAGATCAGGCGCGACGGTCGCGGTCCGGGGCGCTCCCCCCGCGTCAGCCGGTGTCGCCGCCGCCCCCTCCCGGGGCGGACTCGTCCGCCGCCGCCTCCGTATCGGTCGGAACGTCCGCCTCGGCCGGGGCCGCTTCACCCTCCGACGCGACGTCCGCGGTGACCTCGTCGGTCCCGGTGGCTTCGCCCTCCGTCGCTTCGCCCTCGTCCGTGGTGGCCTCGTCCGCGGTGCCCTCGACCGTGGTGGCCTCGTCGGGGTAGTGGATGTAGAGGCCCTCGATGATCTCGCGGACGCCGGCCGCGTCGTGGCCCTTCTCGAGGTCGATGGTGACGATGCTGCCGTTCACGTGGACGGCGTCGATGCCGCCCCGGTCGAGGAGGCGCCGGGCCAGCTCGTCGGTGGGACGGTCGCCACGGACCTCCTCGCCCACCCGGTAGCGCTCGTGGCCCATCCCCGAGAGGGCGCGGTTGGTCTCGAAGCGCACGACACCGGGGTTGGCGGCCGAGGGCTTCTCCACGACGACGATCGGCTGACCCATGGTCCGGCAACCTACCTGGAGGAGGGCCAGACTCTCGCAATGGACGTCCGGGACACGTTCGTGCTCGACGGTCACATCGTCGACTCCCTGATCCTCCCGAAGGTGCTCGACCTCGTGCTCGACGCCGGGTGCGACTACGAGCTGATCGACGTGGAGATCGGGAGGTCCCCCACCGACACCAGCCGGGCGGTGCTCCAGGTGACCGCGCCCGACGAGGCGACGCTGGCGGCGGTCGCCGAGCAGCTCCGGGTGCAAGGCGCCAACCCCGCGACCGTCGACGACGCGACCACCCATCCCGCGCCCGCCGACGGCGTCGCGCCCGCCGACTTCTGCGCCACCACGAACCTCGATACCGAGGTGCGCATCGGCGGCCGGTGGGTCCCGGCGGACCGAGCCGAGATGGACTGCGTGCTCGTCGTCGGGGCCGACGAACGGGTGACGACCACGCCACTGCACCGGATCCGCTCCGGCGATCGAGTGGTCGTGGGCGCGGCCGGGGTGCGGGTGCGGCCCGCGGACCGGCCCCGCGCCGCCGCCGGGTTCGAGTTCATGGACTCCGAGGTCTCGAGCGAGAAGCCCAAGGCCACCCAGCTCCGCGCCCTCGCCGGGCGGATGCGTGCGGTGCGCGACGAGGGCGGGTCGATCCTCGTCGTCGCCGGGCCGGTCGTGATCCACACCGGCGGCGGTCCGCCGCTCGCCCGGCTGGTGCGCGCCGGGTGGGTGCAGACCCTGTTCGCGGGCAACGGCTTCGCCACCCACGACGTCGAGTCCGCCGTGATGGGCACGTCGCTCGGGGTGTCGGTGGCGTCGGGTCAGGGCACCGAGGGCGGCCACAGCAACCACCTGCGCGTGATCAACGAGGTCCGACGGCACGGTTCGATCGCGGCCGCGGTCGCCTCCGGGTGGCTCACCGACGGGGTGATGCACGCCCTGGTCACGACGGGTGTGCCGTTCGTGCTCGGCGGATCCGTGCGCGACGACGGGCCGTTGCCGGACACGATCACCGACGTCGTCGCCACGGCCGACCGCATGCGCGACGAGGTGGCCGGCGTGCGGCTGGCCCTGATGCTGGCCTCGACCCTCCACGCCGTCGCCACCGGCAACGTGCTGCCGGCGGCCGTCGAGACGTTCTGCGTCGACATCAACCCCTCGGTGGTCACCAAGCTCGGCGACCGTGGCAGCCACCAGGCCCACGGGATCGTCACCGACGTGGGACCGTTCCTCGCCCTGCTCGCCGACGAGCTCGGCGCCTGACCCGTGCCGGCCGGCGACCTCACGTGGGGCCGCCGCTTCCTCTGCTGCGCGCCCGTCCACTTCGGCGTCGTCTACGAGATCAACCCGTGGATGCACGCCGAGGTCGCGGTCGACGTCGACCGGGCCCGCGCCCAGTGGGAGACCCTGGTCGCCACCCTGCGGGCGGCGGGTGCGGTCGTCGAGACGATCGAACAGCCCGAGGGAGTGCCCGACCTCGTCTTCACCGCCAACGCGGGCATCGTGTCCGGTGAGCGGTTCGTGCCGTCGCACTTCCGGCATCCGCCGCGGCGACCCGAGACCGAGGTGTTCGCCACCTGGTTCGCCCGCCACGGCTTCTCCGTCGAGCGCCTGCCGGACGACGCGGTGCACGAGGGAGCCGGCGACGCGCTGCCCTTCGGCGCCGACCGGTCGGGCGGCCGGCCGGTGCTGCTGTCGGGTTACCGGTACCGCAGCGAGGCCACCGCGGCGGTGCCGATCGGGGCGGCGACCGGCGCGGTGGTGCGGCCGATCGAGCTGGTCGACGAGCGTCTCTACCACCTCGACCTGACGTTCTGCCCGCTCGACGAGCGACGGGCGATGGCCGCCCCGCTGGGGTGGGACCGCTACGGCATCAGGGTCGTCGAGGAGTTGGTGCCCGAGCCGCTGTGGCTGTCCGACGAGGAGGCCCTGGCCTTCACGGCCAACTCCGTGGTCGTCGGGACGACGATCGTGATGCCCCACGTCCCGCCCGCGGTCGGGCGCCGCCTGGAGGCCTGGGGCTTCGACCCGGTCGCGGTCGACGTCGGCGAGTTCCTGAAGGCGGGCGGGGCGTGCCGCTGCCTCACCCTCGCCCTCGACGTCGACCTCCGCGCCGGTTGAGCCGGACCCTTGCTCGCGGGTCGAGTCGGCCCATCGCCCCGGCCGGTGGTCAGCCGGCGGTCAGCCGGCGGCGACCCCGGCGCGTGACCGGTCGGCGAGCAGCCCCCGGAGGGTCAGGCCGGCGAGGCCGACGGCCACCCCGCCGAGCACCGCGTGCACCACGATGAAGGCGGCCGGGTGGTCGTTCACGGCGATCATCGGCACCCGCACCGCCCAGTAGGCGGCCGACCAACCCGCCAGGGCCATCAGCGCGCCCCCCGCCACCGTCCGGCGGGCGATGGTCGTGGCCCCGGCGACCGCCGCCAGGGCGACGAACAGGACCACCGGCACGGTGGCCAGCACCTTCTCGGCCGTCTCCAACTCGTCGTCGCGCCACGCCAGCGGCACACGGGTGACCCACGTGATCAGGGTCCAGGCGCAGAGCGCGAGGCCCACGGCGCGCGTGCGATCCGACAGCTGCATCGGCGCCGAGCCTACGGGCACACCCTCCTACCCCACGACCCGACGGGCGAGCGGTGTCAGGCACTTGTCGCACGCCCGCGCGAGCGGTGGCTGACACCATGCGCGCGTCGCGGCCGTAGGCTCGCGGATCGCCCCCGACTGGAGCACCGTGTCCCCCACCTCCCGCGATCGACCGAGTGCCCGAGGCTCGGCCCGGGTCGCGCTCGCCGTCGTCGGGTTGGTCCTGGCCCTGTTGGCGGGGTGCAGCACGATCTCGTCGTTCACCGACCTCGAGTCCGACCTCGACGACGCCGGGTTCCGCGACGTCCGGATCAGCCTCACCACCACCCGGCCGGTCGGGTTGGTCGTGTCGGCCGACGCACCGCCGGGCCGCACGACCGCCGAGGGCGTCGCCGAGGCCAAGGAGGTGATCTGGACGACGTTCCCGCGCCGCTTCGAGCGCCTCGAGCTGACGATCGACGACGAGCACGACACCCTCACCTACGAGCAGCTCGAGGACGAGCTCGGCGCCCGGCCCGAGCGCCTCGACGCCGGGGGCGACCTCGAATCCGACGTGACCCGCCTCGGCCTGTTCACGCTGCTCGGCCTCCTCCTCGCCGGCGTGGTCGTCGTGGCCCTCGTCGCCGTGCTGGCCATCGTCCTGGTCCGGGGCAACCGCCGGGCCCGGGCCGCCGCCCCACCCCCGACCCCGTGGGCGCCCCCGGCGACGACCGGTCCGCCGGACCCCACCCCGCCCTCCGCCGCGTCGCATCCGATCCCGCCGCTCGGCACGCCGCCGCCGCCGGGGGCGACCGCGCCGTCCGACCCCGCCAGGCCGTCCGACCCGGCCTACCCCGGCGCGCCGTCCGGTCCGATCGCGCCGACTCCGCCACCCGGCGGATGGACCGCCGCTCGCCCCGACGTGTGGGGCGGACCGCCACCGAGCGCGCCCGGGACTCCGACGTCCACCGGAGGCTCGGACCCATCGGGCGGTCCCGACCCAAGCGGTCCTACGGGGCACCCCGCCGACGACCCGACGGCCCCCGCGATCGGCGTCCCGACGTCCGCCACGGCCTCGCGCGGCGAGGCCCGGCTGCTCGGTCGCCGCCCGCGTGGACCGCGGCCGCCCGCCGCCCAGATGCCCGCCGGATGGGACTGGTGACGCGGCGGCCGACGACCGGCGGGCCCTAGAACAGGCGGATCTGAGCCGGGTCGACGCCCGCCCGGGCCGCGGCCCGGGCCAGGGACCGCTCGCGCGCGCCGGTCGACCACGGAAGGTCATCGACGAACGCCCAGCTCATGCGGTGGATCGCGGTGGGCCCCTGACCCCGGAGGGCGACCTTGTGGCGGGGGCACGGGTAGCCCTTGTTGGCGTCGAACTCGAAGCCGGGGTGGGCGTCGGCGACCGAGCGCATGATGCGGTCGCGGGTCACCTTCGCCAGCACCGACGCGGCCGAGATCGACAGGCAGGTGGCGTCGCCCTTGACGATCAGGCGGGTCGTGCCGACGCCGACGAAGTCCCAGCGACCGTCGATCAGCACCGCGGTCGGGGTGGCCCCGAGGGCCTCGAGCGCCCGGCGGGCGGCCAGGCGCTGCGCCTCGGACATGCCCAGCTCGTCGCACTCCAACGCCGACGCGTGGCCGACCGCCCAGGCCTCGCACCAGGGCGCGACCTTCGCGTAGAGCGCCTCCCGCTCGGGCTCGGTGAGCGCCTTGGAGTCGCGCACGCCGTTGATCCGGCGGTCGCGCGGCAGTAGCACGGCCCCGACGGTCAGCGGCCCCGCCCAGGCCCCCTTCCCGACCTCGTCGAGGCCGACGACGACCTCGTGGCCCTCGGCCCACAGCTCCCGCTCGGCCGCGAGCGACGGTGCCTTCCCGCGCAGCGCGCGCCGCATGCGGGGGCGGCGGACCGGAGCGCGGGTGGGCACCGCCCGACGTTACCGCCGGCCGTTCGGCGCAACGGGTCCGGGGACGTCGCCGCGACCGCGCGCGACCGACCGCGCGGTCCGGGCGGGCCGGCCACGGGAAGGGGCGTCTCCGATGGCCGACGTGGACGTAGGCTCGGCCCGTGGCGGCCGACCCGGACGCGATGACCGACGACGAACCGGCGCCCGGCGATCGGGTGGAGGTCCGCGACGGCTTCGAGGGCCACTGGCAGCGCGGCTTCGTCGTCGACGAGGTGACGCCCGACGGCTACCGCGTACGGCGGGTGTCCGACGACGTGGTGCTGCCGCGCCCGATCGCCGCGGCCGCCATCCGCCGGGAGCGCCGCCGCTCGATGTGGTGGATCTGACCGTCGCGCCGACCGGGTCCCACCGCTGACGACCCGGCCAGGCGACCGCGGGTCAGCGACACGCTCGGGTCAGCCGACGCCCTCGCCGAGGGCGTCGATGAACGTGTCGACCTCGATGGCGGTGAGCGTCAGCGTCTTGAGCGTGCCGCGCGCCGCGAGCGACGTGGCGACCCGGGCCATCGTCACCTCGTCGGGCGCCTCGAGGATGTTCAGGAAGTCGAACTGGCCGAGCAGTGCGTACTGGGAGAGGACCCTCACCCCCATCTCCTCGAGCTCGGCGTTGACCTCCTTGAGCCGGCGGGGGCTGTCGCGCAGCCGGGCGGCGCCGTCGGGGCCGAGGGTCGAGAGCATCACGTACTTCGGCATGCCGGTGAACCTACTCGCCACCGGCGAAGCGCCCGTCGGGACCGTCCGGACGGTCCGGGTGGTTCGGACGGTCGGGAGGGCCGGGTTCGACCCGGGCGATGTTGGCGGCCTCGTCGGGGTCGACGTCGGTGACCAGGAACGCGTCGATCACCTCGGCGGCGACGGTGGCCGTCGTGAGCCGCAGCCCGAGCGCCAGCACGTTGGCGTCGTTCCAGCGGCGGGCGCCCCGGGCCGTCTCGGCGTCACCGCACAACGCCGCCCGCGCGCCGGGGACCTTGTTGGCGGCCAGGGCGACACCGGTGCCGGTCCAGCAGCACACGACGCCCCGGTCGGCCGCCCCTGAAGCGACCGCGTCGGCCACCGCCCGACCGACCTCCGGCCACGGGTCCCCCTCGTCGGTCGCCACGACGTCGTGGCCCCGCGCCGCGAGGTGGGCCTTCACCGCGTCGGTGACCGGGGTGACCTCGTCGGTGCCGAACGCGATCCTCACGCCCCCAGCCTGCCAGGCACTCCCGTAGTGGCGCGCCAGTTCGGGGGAGGCGACGGCCGCGACGTCCCCGGTCAGCCGCCCGCGGTGGTCGTCGGTGCCGGGACGGTCGTGGTCGGCACGGTGGGAGCCGGCACGGTGGTGGGGGTCGGCGCGGTGGTCGCGGTCGGGGCGTCGGAGGGGTCCGGGGTCCCGGCCCGCTCGATGCACGCCTCGTAGGCGTCCTCGGCCGTCTCCAGCTCCTCCTCGGTCGACCCCTCGTCGATGCCGAGGTAGACGCCCTCGCACAGCCACGGGGCGAGTTGCTCGACGGGGAGCTCACCCGACTCGACCAGCCCTCGGAGGCAGCCCTCCAGCTCGTCGGCGGTGCGGCTGTCGTCGACGCAGGCCCACACGCCCTCGTCGGGCATCGCCACGTCGGGGACGCCGATGACCGCACCGTCGTCGGGGAGGCCGTACCAGGGGCCGGCGTAGTCGTCGGGCAGCGATGCGATGCAGTCGCGCAACGCGCCCTCGAACGCGTCGGGATCGTCGAGCGACGGCGGCTCGGTCCCGCACGCCTCCCACAGCTCGTCCGGCGTGAACTGCCACGTCTCACCCGAGATCCACCGGGCGAAGCGCTCTGCGTCGTCCGCGTCGAGCACCGCGAGGGCGGCGCCGAACGTGTCCAGCACCGATCGGGCCGGCGCGACGTACCACCGCCCGTCGACCTCCTCGGTCGTCACCGTCGGCGTCGTGGTCCCGAGCGAGAACGTCCAGCCCAGCCACGGGCCCGCGGCCTCGGGGTCGAGGTCGCCCTCGCACACCGAGGTGGTCTGCCCGGGCCACGAGTCGTCGGGGTCGACCGCCTCGTAGGTGGTGGTCATGCACTCGCCGTCGGAGACCCAGACCATGCGCTCCCACTCGTTCTCGTAGGTGACTTCGAACGACGAGGCGGAGACCAGGCGGGTGCCGTCGGGCCCCTCCGTCGTCTCCAGGCCCAGGTCGTCGACGGAGATGCTCGAGGAGTCGTCCGGCTCCCCGGCCATGTCGACCAGTATCTCGCCGTAGTCGTGCAGGACGGCGGCCTCCTCGGGCGACGTGACGGCGATGAGGCGCCGGACGTCGCGTGCGGCGGCCGCGTCGACCGCCTCGCGCACGGCCTCCTCCGGTGACGACGCTCCCTCGGCGGGGATCCCCTCGCCGTACACGGGCCGGGGCGGCGCGTCGTCGAGGCCGGAGCGGATCGCCTCGGCGGCCGAGTAGAGGAGGCTGACGTGCCACCCGCCGTCACGGCGGACGGTGACGAGCCGCAGGTCCGACAGGTCGGCCTCGGTCGTCTCGTCGGAGTTGCCACCGGCGTCGATCTCGTCGTCGATCAACTCGGCGATCACCGCGCCGACGGGGATCTCGCGCAGGTCGGCCGACGCGGTCAGCGTGCCGTCGGTGACGTCGACCGCGGCCCAGCCGTCCTGGAGCGTGGTCGAGTCGAGGGTGAGCCCGTCGACCTCGATCTCGACCCCCTGGAGGTCGCGCAGGTCGAGCGCGTCGGACGCCAGACCGAGCCGGCGGGCCTCGTCGCCGGTGCTCTCCAGCGCGGGCCGCACGACCTCGCGCTCCCGCGGGTCGATCGCCTCGGCCACTCCGAGGAGGTCCTCGCGCTCCATCGCGGTGAAGAACGCCTCGACCGCGGCCTCGGGCGAGTCGGCCCCGTCGGCGGCGGTGAGCGTCGAGACCCCGACCGCGCCGGCCGCCACCGCGAAGGCGGCGACCGCGGCGGCGACGACCCGACGACCGCGTCGGGCCGGAGCACCGGCTCCCGGGTGCGCGGGGCCGTCGGACGGGGCGCCGTAGACCGGCAGATCGGGACCGACGGTCGGCCCCTTCGGCCCGTTCGGCCCGTCGGCCGGAGAAGGTTCGTTCACGGTTCCCCCTCGGGGACGGTGGAAGGGCTCCCGCCGGGGACGGCGACGGGACGGGTGACGTCGGGACGGGTGACGTCCGTACGAACGACATCGGCACGAGCGAGGGCGGCGGGAGCGAGGTCGGCGGGAGCGGTCGTCGCGGCATCGGCGGCGGGGGTCCCCCGCGGGCCCACCTCGGCGGGGATCACGGTCGCGACGAGGGACACGGCGAGCAGCGCGGCGCCGACGACGGCCCCGACGGGTGCGGCCCACGCCGCCTCGGGCGGGCCGAGGACGATCAGGGAGGCGAGGGCGAGCACGACACCGCCGACGGCCAGCCCGGCGGTCGCGGCGACCCGGGACCAGCCGAGGGCGACCGCCGCGGCGCCCAGGGCGGCGACGAAGGGCAGCGCACCCCACGCCACGGTGAGGACGGTGCGGACACCGTCGTCGAACAGGTCGAGCCGGTCGGCGGTGCGCATCGCCTCGAAGCTCGACCGCGCCCCCGCGCCGGTGCGCACCCACGGCCCGAACCCGACGGCGACGGCGGCGGCCAGGAGCAGCGCCAACGCCCACGGCACCATCGCCCGCAGGCCGTCCGCTCGCACCCCCTCCGCTCGCACCGCCTCACCCTGCCACGTACGCGGCTCCGGCGGACGTCACCGGTCCGGGCGCTCGACCGCGGCGGCGACGGGGCCGGGCGCGTCGTAGCGTGAGGGCCATGGCCCGACGCGTCGACATCGTCCCCCACACCCACTGGGATCGGGAGTGGTATCGGACGTTCCAGCAGTTCCGGATGCGCCTCGTCGACCTGCTCGACGGTCTGCTCGACCGGCTCGACGACGACCCCGGCTACGCGCACTTCATGCTCGACGGGCAGATGGCGGTCGTCGACGACTACCTGGCGATCCGTCCCGGCGAGGAGGACCGCATCCGGCGCCTCGCCACCGCCGGGCGCCTGTCGCTCGGACCCTGGTACATCCTGATGGACGAGTTCCTCGTGTCGGGCGAGACCATGGTCCGCGACCTGGAGATGGGCCTCGACCGGGCCGCCTCGTTCGGGGGCGCGATGGAGGTCGGCTACCTGCCCGACATGTTCGGCCACGTCGCCCAGATGCCCCAGATCCTCGCCGGGTTCGGGTTCACCGAGGCGGTCGTCTGGCGCGGCGTGCCCGCCGAGATCGACGCCCCGGCGTTCCGCTGGCGCAGCCCCGACGGCTCCGAGGTCGTCGCCGAGTTCCTCACCGACGGGTACTCGAACGGCGCCGTCCTGCCCGACGACGCCAAGGAGCTGCTGGCCCGGGTGGCGGCGTGGGCCGAGCGGCACGGGCCGCGGGCGGGCGATCCGCTGCTCTGGATGAACGGCACCGACCACCTGATGCCGCAGCCCCGGCTCGGGCGGCTGGTGGCCGAGGCGGCCGACCTGTCCGACGACTGGGACCTGCGCATCAGCTCGCTGCCCCAGCACCTCGCGGCCCGGCTCGACGCGGTCGAGCGCGCCGGCGGACCCTCGACCCTGCCGGAGTGGACCGGCGAGCTGCGCTCGGGCGCCCGGAGCAACCTGTTGATGGGCGTGACGTCCAACCGGGTCGACGTGCGCCAGCTCGCGGCGCGCGCCGAGGTCGGCCTCGAACGCCGGGCCGAGCCGCTCGCCGCCCTGTTCGCCCCGGCCGACGCCTGGCCGGCGGGCTTCCTGGCCGAGGCGTGGCGGCACGTGGTGCGCAACGCCGCCCACGACTCGATCTGCGCCTGCTCGGTCGACCCGGTGGTCGACGCCGTCGTGCACCGCTACGGCGAGGTGATCGACCTGGTCGACGGCCTGGTCGCCCGGTCGCTGCGCACGATCGGCGCCGCCGCCGGGGGCGAGGACCCGGTCCTGGTCAACCCGCTGGCCCACGACCGGACGGATCTGGTCGACCTCGTGCTCGAGGGACGCGACGAGGCTCCCGCCGGCACCCAGCTGCTGGCGGTCCACGGGGCCCGACGGCGGGTCGACGCGGGCAGCCGGGCCAACCTCGGGGAGGTCGTCGGCCGGGTGCTCGACACCGACCGCACCATCACCTCGGTCGAGGTCGTCGAGGAGGGGGCCACCATCTCGGTCGTGGCCACCGCGGGCGGCGACGGTACGGTCGATCGCGACGAGCTGCGCCGACGGATCGCGCACGTATCGGCCGCCGGCTCCCCGGCCACGCCGGTCACCGCCTTCCGTGACGGGGTTCCGTCGGTCCGGATCCTCGCCCGCGCCGCGGCCCCCGGCTTCGGCTGGCGCCGGTTCGCGCCGATCCCGGCCCGTCGTCCGGTGACGGCCGCGGCGACGGCCGACGGCGGTGCCCGCCTCGACAACGGTCTCGTCACGGTCGAGGTCGATCCCGGCGACGGCACGTGGTCGCTCGGCGGCGTCGCCGGCCTCGGCCGCCTCGTCGACGGCGGCGACCACGGTGACACCTACAACTGGTGCCCCCCGCCGGCGGGTGACGCGCTGGTCGACCGTCCCGACTCCGTCTCGGTCACCGTCGAGGAGACCGGACCGCTTCGCGCCGTGGTCCGCATCGACACCCGCTGGACCTGGCCCGAGGCGATCGTCGAGGGCGCCCGCGCCGGCGCGGTCGACACACCGGTCTCCACGACGCTCACCCTCCACGCCGACGACGAGGTCGTGCGCGTCGAGACGACGATCGACAACCGCAGCCGCGATCACCGCGTCCGGGTGCACCTGCCCCTGCCGGAGCGGGCGTCGACGTCGCGGGCCGGGTGCGCGTTCGCCACCGTCACCCGCGGCCTGGAGGCCGAGGGCGGCCCCACCGAGCAGCCGCTGCCGACCTACCCGGCCCGCGACCACGTCACCGCCGGGCGGCTGACCGTCCTCACCGAGGGCGTGATGGAGTACGAGCTGGTCGACATCGCCGGCCCCGGGGACGCGGCCGGCGGCGCGGCCACCCTGGCCCTGACGCTGCTGCGGGCCACCGGCCTCCTCTCCCAGGGTCCGATGGAGACCCGTCCCGTCCCGGCCGGTCCGGTCGTCGAGACCCCGGCGGCCCAGGTCCCCGGCCCCCTGACGGTCCGCTACGGCCTGGCGGTCGACCTCGACCGGGCCGAGGCGAGGGCGGCGGAGGTGTTCGTGCCGATGCTCGTCGCCCTGCCCCGCGGCCCGCACCGCGCCGACGAGCACCGGGCCCTGCGCATCGAGGGCGCGGAGGTGTCGTGCGTGCGACGGCGGGGCGGCCGCCTCGAGGTGCGGGTGTGGAACCCGTCCGACTCCGAGGTCACCGTCACCGTCGACCGCACCGGGTGGGTCACCGACCTCCGGGGACGGCCGCTGGAGCGGATCGAGGGGCGCGTCGCGCTCCGGCCCGCAGGGATCGCGACGCTCAGTCTCGACGACCCCGTCTGACGCTCGATGCCCTCGTCAGGGCACCACCTCCACGGGGGTGCCCGTCGGGGCCAGGTCGAGGACCGCGACGAGCGCGTCGTTGGCCATGCGGACGCAGCCGTTGCTGATCGCCTGCCCGAGGAGCGCGGGGGCCATGGTGCCGTGCAGCGCGATCTGGCCCACGCCCCCGCCGAAGGACCGGAGCTGCTCGCTGAAGGCGCTGATGCTCACCTGCCCGGCGCCGTAGGCGGGGTGCAGCGGATCGAGCAGGACCCGGCCGTCGACGAAGTACGACCCGGTCGGGGTCGGGGTGGACGACCGTCCGATCGCGACCTCGGTCGTGAGGAGCGGCTCATCGCGGTGGAAGACGGTCAGGCGGCGGAGGCCGAGCTCGACCTTGATCCAGTTCGGCACCCGCCGCATCCGCACGTCGACCGCCCGCACCCACGCGGTGCGCCCGTTGGGGCGGGTCGACACGCGCACCTGCATCCACTCGCCCCGGTGGTCGAGCACGCCGAACACGACGGCGAGGCCCTCCCACGTCGGGTTGGCGAGCCGGTCGATCTCCGCTCCATCCGGTCGGTCGAAGATCGGGACCTCGTCGCCGAGCGCGTCGGCCACGAGGAACGAGCCGGGCACGATCGACTCGGGGACGGTGACGACCACCGGCCACGCCCCCTCGACCACGGCCGGGTCGGCGGCGGTGAGCGGCGCGGCGCTGACGGCGGTGACGACCGCGCGTCCCGGACGCGCTGCCACCGCGCCACCGATCGACCCGGCGACGACGCCCAGCACCGCCGACGCCGTCATCAGGCGCGCCGCGACCGTCCTGCTCGCCATGGACGGAAGGCTACCGAAGGGGCGTCAGCGGTGGTCCTCGGGCGCGCGGGAGGGGTCTGACGCCAGGCGCGCGCCGTCGTCGTCGCGGCGGCGGCTGCGGCCGCGGCGGCCCCGGGGACGGCCGTCCTCCAGCGCGGCCAGCCGCTCCTCACGTGCCGCGGTGCGGCGCTCGCGGACCTCCGAGCGGGGACCAACGCGGTCGTCGGCCGACGCGGCGTGCACCGCCCACAGCGGTACCCGGCCGATGTCCTTGATGCGTCGAGGCTTGAGGCTCTTCCACACCAGGTCGTCGGCCTCGCCGGCGGCGGCGTGCACGTCGTCGGTCGTGACGACCGACCCGGGGAAGGCGATGTGGACGATGCGGCTGGCCAGGTTGACGACCGATCCGTACAGGTCGGCCTCCCGCTCGATCACCGGCCCGCACGCGATGCCGACCCGGACGTCGGACAGCGCCGAGTCGGCGGCGTACTCCGCGGCGAGGTCGAGCCCGACGCGCACCGCGACCTCCGGGTCGTCCGCGACGTACATCACCTCGTCGCCGATCATCTTCACGACCCGGCCGCCGTGGCGCGTGACGATGTCGTAGGCGATCTCCTCGAAGCGCTGCACGATGCCGGCGAGGGTGTGCTCGTCGACCTGCTGGCTGAGGGTCGTGTAGCCGACCATGTCCGCGAACCCGACCGCGTGCTGGGGCCGGTCGGCGCCGTGTTCGAGCTCGCGTGCGATCCGTCGACGGGCGGCGATCTGGAGGTGGCGGCGCCAGACGTTGAGCACGACCTGGTCCATCGTGGGCAGCATCGTGCCGGCGAAGACGGCCAGCTCGGGATCGTCCGCCGACCGCTCGTGGGCGGGCCCGACGCCGGGCAC
>Ga0123333_10000418_pt1 | contig 47861 bp, 42 predicted proteins | sample BioC12SIPDNA_3_FD_89957 | JGI IMG/M metagenome (GOLD analysis project Ga0123333, IMG submission 89957) | Anaerobic biogas reactor microbial communites from Washington, USA - Biogas_R2_B C12 SIP DNA | ecosystem: Engineered > Bioreactor > Anaerobic > Unclassified | place: Washington, USA...
CCGAGGATGTCTATCAGACCCTTCTCACCTCTGTCCCCACACCACAGGAGGAGGGCGTCCGGTGACGCTATCAAATGAGTGAATGACCATCGCTCGGTGACGTTATCATTTGAGTGGACACGGGGGTGTCGATGTAGCCGAATCGCGGTCATGAGCCTTGGCATTGCCCGGTGATGGGCCTAGAATGGCCCCAAGGCTCCAGGCTGGAACAGCGCGGCACATAGGAGATGAGGATGAAGGCATACCGCATCGCAGTCATTCCAGGTGATGGTATCGGGGTGGATACGATCGACGAGGCTCAGGCGACCCTGGACGTCGTGACGCGAGCCCATGGTGGTATCAGGCTCGAGTTTGATCGGTTTCCATGGGGCTGTACCTACTATCTGAACCATCACGAGATGATGCCCTCCGATGGACTGAGCATCCTGAGTGGCTATGAGAGCATACTCTTTGGTGCGGTGGGCTACCCGACGGTGCCCGATCATGTTTCTCTTTGGGGTCTGCTCCTGCCCCTTCGCCAGCACTTTGACCAGTACATCAATCTTCGGCCCGTAAAGCTGCTGGATGGGATTCCGGGTCCGCTGCGCGACAAGGGCCCAGCCGATATCGACTTTGTCTGCATACGGGAGAACACCGAGGGCGAATACGCCGGGGTGGGCGGACGTGCGCACCGGGGCATGGACAGCGAGGTGGCCATCCAGACAAGCGTGTTCACTCGCATGGGCGTTGAGCGCGTCCTTCGATACGGATTTGAGTTGGCGGCCCGGCGTCCGCGGCGGGAGTTGGTGAGTATCACCAAGTCCAACGCGCTTCAGTTCTCTATGGTTTTCTGGGACGAGGTGTTCGCCAGTCTGCAGAGCCAGTATCCACAGGTCTCCTGCAGACAATATCACGTCGATGCGCTCGCTGCACGCATGATTACGGCTCCCGAAACCCTGGATGTCGTGGTCGGGTCCAACCTGTTCGGCGATATCCTTACCGATCTGGGCGGCGCCTTGCAGGGCAGCCTGGGCATCCCCCCCAGCGGCAACATCAATCCAGAGCGCAAGTACCCCTCGCTCTTTGAGCCCGTGCACGGATCGGCACCCGATATCGCCGGGAAAGGCATCGCCAATCCCATCGCCGCGATCTGGGCAGGCGCGATGATGCTCGATCATTTGGGACATTCTGACGCGGCCGATATGCTGATGGCCGCGGTGAACGGCGTGACGGCAGCGGGGAGCACGTTGACGCCCGATCTGGGAGGGAGCGCAACAACACACCAGGTGGGCGAGGCGATTCGTCATCAGATTGTCGGGATGACCCGCTGATCGGAGCAGAATCGGCGCCATGTCGAGTCCGGTGGACGTGGCCAGGGAGGGTGTGTTGGACGAGACGAGGCAGTCGGCGAGCCCGCTGCGCAGGGGGAGAGACCTGCTGTTACCTGTCAAGCGGCTGGTTGAGAGGGGCCGAGGAGTACGTCCTCCGCTTACCGACGACGAGCACAACGAACGTGTGCTGTACGGAGAGATGTTCTTTCAGGCGATTGCGGGGGCCGGGGCGCTCTCCTTCACCTCGGTCTTTCTGGTGCGGCTTGGTGCGCCAAACTATCTTGTGGGTCTGCTCTCTTCCCTTCCAGCGCTACTCATCATCCTCACCGTGCTCCCCAACGGCGCGTTTGTGCAGCGCCAGAAGGACCTGGTCAAGGTCGCGAATCTCTCGCGGCTGACGTTCCGGCTAGTCGTGGCAACCTTTGGCTTTCTCGTATATCTGCCGGCCGGCCTGGCTCCTTTTGTGCTGGTCGCCGCGCAGAGCCTGATTGCCGTGCCCAGCTCGGTTCTGGAGATCGCCCACTCAACAATCGTGGGGCAGGCTACATCGCCTCGGCGACGGCCCGCGATGTTGAGCACGCGCATGGCTGTCCATGGTGTTGTCGCCGTCGCAGTGGGCTTGCTGGTTGGCCAGTGGCTGGACCGCGTCCCCTTTCCGCTGAACTATCAGGTTCTCTTTGTGAGTGCGCTGGTCGCCGGGGTGGGCAGCATCCTGATCCTGAGGCGCATCCGCCTGTCGCGTCTGCGGCCGAATGCCGTGGTCATGCGTTCGAGAGCGGGGATTCGGGAGATGTTCTCCCTGATCAACAGGACGCCGCTCTTTCGGCGCTATACTATCGCTTCATTCATCTATCGGCTGGGTCTGCAGCTGCCAATGGCGCTCTTTGCCATCTATCGTGTCCGTACACTGGGTTCTTCGGACGCCTGGATCGCCATACTCCTCACTGTGGAGCGGATCATCAGCGTGGTGGTGTATATGCTGCTGAGCCGGGTGCTCACCAGGCCTGGCATACGAAGCAGACTATGGATCTCCTGCGTCGCCACGGCGCTCTTCCCCGTCACCATGGCGCTCGCGCGGACCCCGGAGCAGTTGCTGATCTCTGCCGTAGCGAGCGGGCTCTTCTCTCCCGGGATGGACATCTTCCTCAGCAATACGCTCTTCCAGGTGTCCACCGAAGAGGATCGGCCCACGTTCGTAGCCGCCAACTCCTTTCTGGCGAATCTCACCTCGTTTGTAGCCCCCATGATTGGGACACTTCTGGCAGACGGAATCTCCATACACGCTGCGTTGATCGTGGGCGGGGTGGTTCGTGCGCTGGGCGGTGTCGCCTTCTGGCGCCTGAAGGTTGGCGTGGATGAGCCGTCGGCCGAGGCCGTTGACTGAAGCGATGTTCTGATAGAGAGCGAGGGCCAGGGCACAAAGTGCCCTGGCCCTCGCCAAATAACCGCTCGTAGCAGACTAGTTGAGCCAGGACGTAATCCGCTGACTCACCTGCGCGACAGTCCAGCCCAGCTTTTCCGCCAGAACCTGAGCCGGGGCGGATAGCCCGTAATCATCCTGAGTGATGAACAGGGCATCGGATCCCACAACCCGGTCCCAGCCGTAACGCACACCGGCTTCGATAGCGACCTTGCGGGCGCCCGAAGGGATCAGGCTCTCCTTGTAGTCGGCGTCCTGCCGCAGGAATACCTCCTGCGAAGGCATGGAGACAACGCGCACGGCCGAGCCCTGCTCTTCCAGCGCTCTGGCGGCGCCCAAGGCCAACTGCAGCTCTGAGCCGGTCGCCACCAGCACCACCTCGGGCTCGCGCCCGGGCGTCGAGTAGATCGCGTAACCTCCGCGATTGAAGGCCTCAAAGGCGAAGGGCTCCTGCCGCTCGATGGCTGGTACACCCTGGCGCGTAAGGATCAGGGCTGTAGGGCCATCCCGGTGTCGCAGCGCCCAGGCCCAGGCCCCGGCGACCTCCGGACCGTCTGCTGGCCGCATCACCGTCATCCCCGGAATGAGCCTGAGTGAGGCCACCTGCTCGATGGGCTCATGAGTCGGGCCGTCCTCTCCCACAAAGATGCTATCGTGCGTGAGGACGTAGATCACCTGAATGCCCATGATGTTGGCCAGACGAATCGAAGGCCTCATGTAGTCCGCAAAGACCAGGAACGTGGCGCCAAAGGGGATGTAGCCTCCATAGAGAGCCAGGCCGTTCAGGATGCCTGCCATGGCGTGCTCCCGCACGCCGAAATGAAAGTTCTTGCCGCCGAAATGGTGTCGACCGATATCCCCGCCACCCTTGATCAGAGTCGAGGTGGACGGGGCCAAATCCGCCGAACCTCCGACGAACATCGGTAGCAGCTCGGCGAGCTTCTGGATGAGGTCGCCGCTCAGACGCCGGGTAGCGTTCGACTTTTCGGGCAGGGCTGCCAGCAGTTGCTGTTCCAGGTCGTCAGGAAGCTGGCGGGCGATGCAGCGGTCGTACTCTGCGGCCAGGGCGGGATTGGCCTCTCGCCAGGCGAGAAAGCGCGTCTTCCAGTCCTCATGGCCGCGCTGGAGAGATGCCACTCTGTCGGCAAACAGGGCTGCCACCGAGTCCGGGATCAGAAAGCGAGGCGATTGAGGCCAGCCTAGATTCTCCTTGGTGGCCGCCAGTTCGCTTGCCCCGAGCGGCGCGCCGTGTGCGTCTGCGCTGTCCTGTTTGTTCGGGCTTCCGTAGCCTATGTGCGTCTTGGCGACGATGAGCGTGGGGCGTTCGGTGTCCGCGCGGGCGGCGTCCAAAGCAGTTGCGGCCTGCTCCCCATCGTGACCATCGATCGTGATGACCTGCCAACCGTAGGCCTCAAAGCGCCGGCCGGGATCCTCAGTGAATGCCAGCTCTGTCGAGCCCTCAATGCTGATCTCATTGTCATCGTAAAAGTAGATGAGATTGCCCAGACCCAGGTGCCCGGCCAGCGATGCCGCCTCTGACGCGATGCCCTCCATGAGATCGCCATCGCTAACGATGCCATAGATCCAGTGCCCGAAAATGGGCTGCTCGGGGGTGTTATACCGGGCCTCGGTCATCTTGGCGGCGATGGCCATGCCTACGCCATTGGCGAAACCCTGGCCCAGAGGTCCTGTGCTCGTTTCGACTCCCGGTGTGACGCCGTACTCCGGGTGCCCGGGCGTCCTGCTGCCATATTGCCGGAAGGACTGAAGCTCCTCCACGCCGAGATCGTAGCCAAAGAGGTGGAGAAGACTGTACAGCAGCATCGAACCATGGCCCGCAGAGAGCACGAATCGATCACGGTTGGGCCACGCAGGATCTTGCGGGTCGAAGTTCAGGTATTGCAGCCAGAGCGTTAGGGCATAGTCGGCGGCCCCCATCGGCATGCCGGGGTGTCCAGAATCGGCCTGCTCAACGCCGTCCGCCGCCAGCATCCGAATCGTCTTGGCAGCGAGATCACGCAATGCTGGATCCAGAGTGGTTGTCATCTTACTTCTCCCATAGTGATTGCCGGTTGCTTCTGTACTATTACCGCGCCCTGAGCCGCGATCATTCCAGGGCGGATGGTGTTGCGCTGATGATCCGAGAGTCGTGCACGGGCGTGACGCCGTAGCCCGGTGGGATCACCAGGAACCGATCGTCGGTCCATTCGCCCGCCAGGAGGTCATGCACGAGGGAGAGGCTGCCCTCCAGTTGCTCGAATCTCCAGGATCGTCGATCGGCAAGCTGTCGGACATCGTCGCGATAGTCCGGCAGGGGCATGTCGGGGTTCTCGATATAGGCGGCCCGACTGTAGTGCTTTTGCCAGGCGCCCATCACCTCCATCAGGTAGTCTGCGTTGTCGCGTCCGTAGCGAGTCACATAGTCCTCGTACAGAGTGCGCATCTCGCCCTCTTCCACAGCGGCACCCAGCGCAGCAAGGCGGCCGCCGCTCGCGTTTCCGCGTTCGATATAGTCGGCCATGTACCAAAACGTCCCGGGCGTCTCACTGAACTCGGTGCTATACCGCTCAGCAGAGCCGAGGAAGAGGGTGATGCAATCGTGAGCTCTGGGGAGCACGATCTGCGTGTGCCGGGCGATGAGAGTCGCTGTAGAGTTGCTGCAGAGGCCATAGCCCAGCAGGATGGCATCGTACTGCCCCTCGGGCACCGCATCGATCCGATCTTGCAGAAAGGTGCGGAGGCTGTCGGGCTCGTCATGCAGGCCCTTGGCGATGAGCTCGATGTCAACAACGTGCTTGCCCAGCGCAGCCACATAGTAGGCCTGCCGGGCCAGGACCTCACAGGCGATCAGCTTGAGCCTCATCCTCGGTTGCGGGTCAGGCATCATCTGGGATCAGGCCTGCGCATAGGTCGCCGAAGCAGCGGCAAGGCCCTCATCCACGCGCTCGTTCTTGAGCAGATCGCCCAATGCGGAGAGCAAAAGCATGACGTTTGCGCGCTGGGACGCATAGCCCATCAGGCCGACGCGCCACGCCTTGCCCGCATACTTGCCCATTCCGCTGCCGATCTCGATGCCGTAGATGCTCAGGAGTCCGCTGCGAATGGCTTGATCGGAGATGCCCTCGGGAATCATGATGGTAGTGAGTGATGGCAGACGAATCGCCGGATCACGGACCGCCATGTCAAGGCCCATCGCTTCGGCGCCCGCGATCAGTGCCTGCTGGTTCTGACGATGGCGGGCGAACCGGGCAGCCAAGCCCTCCTCATGGACCATCAGGAGCGCTTCACGCAGCGCATAGGTCATGTTGACCATTCCCGTCTGGTGGTATGCGCGATCAGGGCCCCAATAGCGCCAGATCTGAGCAGCATCAAGATAAAAGCTCTGCACCGCGGACTTGCGCCCCTGCAGGGCGCTAACGGCGGCAGAGCTGAACGAAATCGGTGACAGGCTGGGCGGCGCGCCCAGGCATTTCTGCGTGCCGCTATAGGCCACATCTGCGCCGACTGCATCGACGCCCACCGAAACCCCGCCCAGTGATGTGACACAGTCCACGATAAACAGGGCGCCAGCATCATGAGCGATCTTGCCGATCTCGGATAGGGGCTGCAGGACGCCCGTCGACGTTTCGGCGTGGACAATGCCGATGGCCTTGGGATGGCAGGTCTTGAGCGCCTCGCGGACCTGCTCTGGCTGAACAGCCGTGCCCCATTCGGCATCCACGCGGGATACAACGGCACCCGCCCGCTCGGCGACATTCACCATCCGCTCCCCAAAGACGCCTGCGACGCAGACCAGAATCTCATCTCCCGGCTCGACGAGATTCACCACAGCGGCTTCCATGCCCGCCATGCCTGTGCCGGGGACGCACATCGTCCACTCATTGTCCGTCTCCATGACCTCGCGTAGCAGCATCTGGACGTCGTCCATCATGCGTACGTACTCGGGATCGAGGTATCCAAGGAGCGGGGTGGCACACGCGCGCAACACGCGAGGTGAGATCTGGCTGGGGCCGGGGCCTAACAGCAGCCGGGGCGAAGGACTAAGCGGGCCGAAATCCTGGGGCATGAGCGAACTCCTTTATCTTGAGCAGGTGCTCTTGGCACAACTAGCAGGACAAGCCCCCAGAGGAGCACAACCTTTCGAAGGATAGGCCAGAAGCGTACGCCCGGCAACTTGGGGGCCGAGCATCCGCGCGTACACGCGAGCGGCGAAACGGCGTTGGCTCTAGTTGCTGGCGCTTCCAGTCCCGCGAGCCTCTACGAGCGCCCGCACGGGCTCCGGGACCTGGTACCTGATGGAGTAACCGGTTGCCAGGCGTCGTCGGATCTCGGTGGACGATACGTCCATCATGAGGCCTTCCAGTACATCCGTCGCCGCAGAGATGCCCGGTATGCGTGCCTCAAGGTACGTCAGATCCGGGCGAAAGCCGGGCCGGCTCACCACCACGAGGCGCGCCTGCCGGATGATCTCTTCGGGACGACGCCATCGGGCGAGAGTATCGAGCGAATCGGCCCCCATGATGAAAAAGTAGCTGTGTTGCTCGCCCATTTCCTGACGCAGAAGGCGGAGCGTGTCTACGGTGAAGGAAGGTGCGGGCCGGTCCAAGTCCACGCGTGAGATGGCGAATGCGGCATTATCGGCGATGGCGGCGCGAATCATGGCGTAACGCTCCTCGTCGGAGAAGAGCGTGCCGTCATCCTGTTTGAGAGGCGAGATCCGAGCAGGCACAAACACCACACGATCGAGACAAAGCCGGGAACGTGCCTCTTCCGCGATGAGCAAGTGCCCGATGTGGATGGGATCAAAGGTGCCACCGAGTACGCCGACTCTGTGGGTGGCTTGCGCTCCTTCGACCGTGTGCCTGTTGTTCACTGCCACTCCAGTTCGACGGATCCGATCACTACCGTGCAGCCAGATTCCACGCCCATTTCGTCCATCTCTCGCGTTATGCCGCGCGCTGCGAGGATCCGGTCAAAGCGGTCCACGGCCTCGTCGTTGTTCCAGTCCGTCATGGCTGCCAGGCGTTCGATCTCCTCTCCCGCAAGCCTGTAGGTATCTGATGAGATCTGGGTAATCGTGTAGCTGCGGTCTTCCTGATCCTCCAGGGGACGGAAGACGAAGAGGTCGTCCGCAGGCTCCTCCTGCGGGAGTTCATCGAGGCGCGAGGCGATGGCGCGCAGGAGCGGTGTCACCCCCTCACCGGTGACGGCCGAGATATGATAGATGTCCTCGATGCCCAGTTCTTCGCGGATCAGATCCAGCAGGAGGCGGCTGTCTGGCAGATCCGCCTTGGTGAGGACGAGCAGCTGAGGCTTTTCTGCCAGCCTGGCGCTGTACTGCGATATCTCGTAGTTGATCTTGCGATAGTCCTCAGCCGGATCCAGGCTGGCGCCATCGAGCAGGTGGACAAGAAGGCGCGTGCGCTCCACGTGGCGCAGGAATTGCAGCCCCAGACCAGTGCCCATGTGCGCTCCCTCGATCAGACCCGGGATATCCGCCATGACAAAGGTGTGTTGATCGATCTCGACGACCCCGAGGCTCGGGTCCAGCGTAGTGAAGGGATAGTCCGCGATCTTGGGGCGAGCCGCACTGACACGGGCAAGCAGGGTGGATTTTCCCGCATTCGGTTTTCCCAGCAAGCCAACGTCAGCGATGAGCTTGAGCTCGAGAGTCAGCCTGCGCTCCTGCCCGGGGGCCCCCTTCTCCGCAAAGCGGGGTGTGTGTCTGGATGAGGTCTTGAAGGCTTCGTTGCCGCGCCCGCCGCGGCCACCCCGGGCGACCAGGACCTGTTGGCCGCTCACGGAGAGATCGGCCAGGACCTGACCGGTGCCGGCATCGGAGACGACAGTTCCGCGCGGCACGTCGATATACAGATCGTTTCCGGCCGCCCCCTTCATGCGCTGGCCCTGTCCGGGGGCGCCATGCGCCGCGGCAAAGTGCCGCTTTCGGTTGAAGGGCATCAGCGTGTTCAGGTGATCGCTGACACGCAGGTATACATTCCCGCCGCGCCCGCCATGCCCGCCGTCCGGGCCGCCGAAAGGCACGTACTTTTCACGGCGGAAGCTCAGGCAGCCATCGCCACCATCGCCGGCCTTGATCGATATCGTGGCCTGATCAAACAACATGGCTAACCTGCCAAGAGACCCTCATCACGAGTGGTCGAAAGCTGTTCTGGGCTATCCGCATCGGTGTTGGTGTGCCCAGTGAGTAGGCAACCAGCACAGGCGTCGCGGAAGGTGCCCGGCTGGAGCTATTCTGCGAGCCCCCAACAAGCGTGCCCACCAGGCCGCACAACATGCTGACGACCACGAGTAGACTGATGACCCAGAGAATGATTTGTTTGTTGCTGCTGGCACCATGTTTCATTTAGCTACCCCTCAGGAACAGCCCGGATGGGCTAGTCAGTACAAAAGGCCAAGCCCTGCTGCGCCAGAGTGGACGCTGGATTCACATCGAGCGCAGCCTCAAACCATCCAAGGGCGACATCGCAGTGCCCCGTAAAGGCATGGCAGAACCCGAGTCCGTAGGCGTATTCCTCGCGCATACCGTCCATCTCGATGGCCTTCTCGTAGATCGGAATGGCGGCCTCATAATTGCGCATCACATAGTACGTCATAGCCAGTTGTCCGTACGCCGATGCGTAATCGGGATCCAGGGCGATGGCTTGCTCGTACTGTGTGACAGCTGAGCGGTAAGCGCCCTGGCCATAGTAGCTCCAGCCCAGCTGTACTCGAAGGTAGGCTGCATTTGGATCCAGCTGGATGGCCCGCTCATAGCTGCGCGTGGCGCTGGCGAAATCACCGAGAGCCGCCTGATTACGGCCCAGGTCCAGGTATATGTACGCATGGTTTGGGTTCGCTTGCACCGCGGACTCATATCCCTGGATCGCCTCGCGATAGCGTCCCATCAACTCATAGACGTAGCCGAGGCTTCTCAGAACCACCGCGTCATCGGGCGCCAGCTCGACAGCCTGCTCAGCGGCCTGAAGGGCGTCCGCCGTACGCCCCTGGTCGCCATAGGCCTCTGCCAGGCACGCGTATCCCAAGGGATAGGCCGACGAGAGCTCTGTGGCAGCGAGGCACGCCCCGATTGCCTCTGTGACCTTGCCACGCCAGTCGAGGACGATCCCGAGAATCGCCTGGCTTTCCGCAGATTCGGAATCCACCTCTACGGCGCGGCGCGCCAGCGGTTCGGCCTCTGCCGGCTGGTGTCGCATGACAAGCGTGTGAGCCCAGCGGGCGTATGCGGTAGCCTGGGTGGGATCCAGCTCAGTCGCTCGGCGATAGGCTGCAATGGCCTGCTCGTAATGCCCGCGTTCGACCAGCCTATCGCCCTGGGCCAGGTGCTCCGCAGGACTGATCTCTGTTGGTGTGGGCGTCGGCAGCGGTCCGCGCACCGCCTCGACGATCGTCTCTTGCCGGGAGTAGAGATACCAGGCGAACGCGAAAGCGACGGCGACGGAAAGCAGCCACGGCCACAGCGTCGGCTTTTTTCTCCGCCCCACAGAATCTAGGTACATCTGACGTCAGGGCCCTTCTGGCACGTCGGCCGGACGTTTGCATGCCCTTCATTATATCATGTCGGGAGGGGGACGGCCAAACCCTCACACAGTGAGCCTCTTGCGCCCTCGTCCGGGCTGTGTTACGCTCACCGCACACGCGCACCACGTCTGTTTTGGGCACTCTTCTAGATACCCACAGCATAACGTCTACGAGCGAAGGGCCGTATCGCGCCGTACCCGACGTGCTCGAACGGGCACTCGACTTGGAGGAAACACGGGATATGAGGATCTCGGTTCATCAGGGGACAATCGAGCAGGAGCGGGCTGAGCTGGTGGTGGTGAACCTCTTTCAAGGGGTCACTCTGCCTGGAGGAGCCACAGGGGCCCTCGATGGCGCCATGGGGGGCGCCATACGTGAGCGGCTGCAGGCGGGCGATCCGTTAGGGGAATTCGGACAGATGACGGTGTTCTACCCGCGCGGCGCTGTGCCGGCAGAGCGGGTTCTGGTCGCCGGCCTCGGGGTGGCAGAGCTGTTTTCACTGGACCGGGCGCGCCAACTGGCCGCGCTGGTAGCTCGTCACGTCCGCTCGCTGGGCGTTTCCCGGTACACCTCCACTGTCCATGGCGCCGGGATCGGCGGACGGGATACGCAGGAGGCTGCCCAGGCGGCAGCCGAAGGGACGATCCTGGGGGCCTATCGCTTTGCAGGCTACGGAAAGCCCGCGGAGGATCAACGCCCGCAGCTCGAAGAGATCACCTTTGTTACGAACGACCCGGCAGCGTTGCCAAAGATCCAGAGTGGTGTTCAGGTGGGGCAGGCTATTGCCGATGCCGTCTGTTTTACCCGGGATCTTGTCAATGAGCCAGCGAACCGTATGACGCCGACGAATCTGGCCCAGGCGGCTGTTGACATGGCCGCGGGAAGTGGACTGATCTGCCGCGTGCTGGGGCCGCAGGAGATGCGGGAGCTCGGGATGGGGGCCCTGCTCGGCGTCGCTCAGGGATCGCGCGAGGAGCCTCGCTTTGTGGTACTGGAGCATGAAGGCGGTCGCCCCGGGGACAGGCCTTGCGTGATCGTGGGCAAGGGTATCACCTTCGATTCAGGCGGAATCTCCATCAAGCCAAGCGCGGGCATGGAACGCATGAAGGACGACATGGCAGGAGCCGCGGCGACGATGGGGGCGATGAGAGCGATCGCAGAGATCGCCCTGCCGGTCCACGTCATCGGGTTGGTGGCCGCTACCGAGAACTTGCCGAGTGGAACGGCGATCAAGCCGGGAGACGTGTTGCACACGCTCTCGGGGCTCTCTGTAGAGATCATCAGCACAGATGCGGAAGGACGCCTGGTCCTCGCTGATGCTCTGGGCTATGCTGAGCGCCTCGGTCCTGCTGCGGTCGTCGATCTCGCCACATTGACGGGCGGCTGCGTGGTGGCGCTCGGAGACGTAGCCGCCGGGCTGATGGGGAATGATCAGCCGCTCGTAGATGCTCTGCGGCTGGCGGGCGACGAGACGGGCGAATTGGTCTGGCAACTCCCTCTGTTTGAGCCCTACGCGGAACAGATCAAGAGCGATGTGGCCGACCTAAAGAACAGTGGGGGCCGCGGTGCGAGCGCGATCACTGCTGCCAAGTTCCTGGAGCGTTTTGCCCAGGGCTCTCGATGGGCCCACCTGGACATCGCGGGCATGGCCTATGCTGAGGAGACCAAGCACTATGTGCCCAAAGGGGCTACAGGCTTTGGCGTGAGATTGCTGGTATCCTGGCTCCGCAGCAGGGTGGAGTAGCGGCGGCCGCGATCAGGCGAGGGAAGCGGGTATGGAAACGGTGCTGGAGCCATATCGCCGGTGGATATATCTCGGCCTGCTTCTCCTAACGATCGCCGGGGTTTGGATCCTCTACAAGCGATCGCCGAGCCCGGAGCCGATAGAGATCGAGCAGGGCGCTCTGTATGAGGAACCAGGGGCCGCCACACCATCGCGCCCGCCAGAGCCTATGACCGTTCATGTAGTGGGCGCAGTTCGAGAGCCTGGGGTATATGTCCTGAACTGGGATGCGCGCGTAGTGGATGCGGTCAGGGCAGCCGGCGGGCTCACCGAACAGGCAGACGCAGAGATGATCAACCTGGCGGAGCGGCTGTCGGACGGTCAGCAGGTGCGCATTCCGGCACTGGGGGCCGACCCGATGCCAACCCTGACGCGATACCCCGGCACGGCCGGCGATCGCCTGGGAGCGGGCCTGAACCTGGATGGCTCGGGCTTACTGAACATCAACAGCGCCGGCGCAGCGGAACTGGCGACGCTGCCGGGCATTGGCCCGGTGCTGGCCGAACGCATCGTCGCTTATCGCAGCGAGAACGGACCCTTCAGGGCGGTTGACGATATCATTGACGTATCCGGCATAGGGAATGCCATCTACGCCGACATCCGGGAGCTGATTACCGTAGAATAGAGGGGAGCACCATGAAGGCAGAAGTCGTCCTAACCGTGGCCGAATCCAAACGCCTCATCGCCAAAGGTGTGGCGTCTCTGCGCAAGATCCAGGACAAGATGGAGAAGGGCATCATCGTGGTCCCCAGTGGGAGCACCAATGCTTACATTTATGAGGAACTGACGGGCCAGGCGATCGATAAGCGGGCCTATCTGGCGGGCAGGACCTGGCCGGCGAAGACGCCGCCACGCTGGGAGACAAAGCCTCTGCCGGATCTCGTGCTCGTGGATGGGAAGCCTGCTCCAGACCTTGATCGCTTCACGGCGCTCGAGCGCATGTCACCGGGCGATGTGTTTATCAAGGGGGCCAACGCGCTGAACTATGCCAATGGCGTCGCAGGTGTCAGTATCGGGAACCCGACAGGGGGGACCGTTGGCGGTGCCCTCGGCAGGATCATCGGACGCAAGTTGCACCTGCTGATTCCTGTGGGCCTCGAGAAGGAAGTGCCGTACGATATCGTAGAGGCGAGCCAGCTGCTGGCCTCCGACGAAGAGCAACTCGGCAACGTGCTGAGTCTCTTTCCCATCCACGGGGAGATATTCACCGAGATCGAGGCTCTGGGGATTCTCTACGGCGTTGATGTGATCCCGGTGGCGGCAGGCGGGATTGCCGGCGCTGAAGGCGGCCTAAGGCTGCTCCTTCTGGGCGAACGAGACGATGTCCAGGATGCCGTGGCTTTCATCGAGAGCATCCAGGGCGAGCCGGCCCTGATCTAGACGACCGATGGCCGTGACAGGTTCTGCGGATTCTCGGGGATGCTACAGGCTCGGGTTCTCTATCCGGGTCTATGGCATCCCCGACCTTCCTTCCTACGATGCCGAATCCCCAGGGCGCGCCGGACACTTGAGCGTCAACCTCGCCTATCTTCGCGACATCTGCCTGTATCTTCAGGCGAACCGGATATACCTCTATCGTCTGCATTCGAGCATCATTCCCGCGCGTCTGCGCGACGATCCAGAGGCTTTGGCCCTCGAACTGGACGCCTGGGGGCCGCAGCTTGTGCACCTGGCAGCGCTTATCGACCAGGCTCAGATCCGCTGCACCTTCCACCCCTACAGTCAGGTTACCTTGAACGCGCTGAACGAGGCGCAGGCAGAGCGTTCACTCCGGCATCTCCTGGCTCAAGCGCGGCTTCTGGACGCTCTCCGGCTCGGCACTGACGGAGTGATCGTGCTGCACGTAGGCGGCGTCTATGACAATCCGAGTGCGTCGGCCGAGCGATTTGCGAGGCGCTATGCCAACCTCCCAGAGGCTGTCCGGCGCCGTGTCGTTCTGGAGCAGGATGACTCTCGCTATGGCTATGCGGCCGTATTCGCGATACACCGGGCCTGCGGTGTCCCGCTCGTGTACGATAGCCTCCACCATCGCGTACACAATCCCGAACGGGTACCGGAGAGGGAAGCTCTGGCGGGTTGCCTGGGCACCTGGCAGGCAGGCGTCCGGCCCAAGGTGCACTATGCGAACGCTCGAAGTGAGATGCGCCTGCTCGAGGGGACTCGTCGCGTGAAGGTGCCCAGTTGGACGGAGCATGCCGACTTTGTCGTGCCATTTGAGTTCATCTCCTGGTTGGAGATGGCTGCCGGGCTGCCCGCCTTTGACATCATGTTGGAGGCCAAGGCTCGCGATCTGGCGCTCTTGCAGCTGCGTCGCGATCTGGCCCGTTTCGCTCCCGAGTTGGGGGCTTCTGTCTGCTAGGGGATGAGGAAAGGCTTTGCCATGAATCTGGACCACCGGCCACAGTACCACTTTCTACCAGTAGCGAACTGGATGAACGATCCCAACGGGCTGATCCAATGGAAGGGCATCTATCACCTCTTTTACCAGCATAACCCGGTTGGTGCGTGCTTCGGGGCGATGCACTGGGGGCATGCCAGCAGCCATGATCTGGTACACTGGCGTCATCTGCCAATCGCCCTCGCTCCTACGCCAGACGGTGCAGATTGCGATGGTGCCTGGAGCGGCTGTGCGGTGGACGCGAATGGCGTGCCAACCCTGATCTACACCGGCGTTCATCCCCAGGTCCAGTGCCTGGCCACCAGCGATGATGATCTGATCGTCTGGCAGAAAGACCCCGCCAATCCGGTAATCGCCGAACCGCCTACCGGGCTCGCCGTGACGGGGTTTCGTGATCCCTGCGTGTGGCGTGACGACGGGCTCTGGTACATGATCCTGGGTTCAGGCCAACAGGGAGTCGGTGGCCTGATTCTTCTCTACCGCTCCAGTGACCTGCACGACTGGGAATATCTGGGACCGCTGCTGGAGGGCCGGCTGGACGAGACGGGACACAACTGGGAATGTCCGAACCTGCTTCCGATTGGCGACCGGCATCTGCTGATCTTTTCCCCCGAGCCCCTCCGCCAGGCGCACTACTACATCGGTGAGTTGGACGGGCACCGCTTCCGGCCGAAGGCGCACGGGCTGCTGGATTACGGTGGGTTGTACTATGCACCGCAGGCCTTTACCGATCAGGGGGGCAGGAGGATCTGCTTTGGCTGGCTCCCAGAAGGACGCAGCTCCGAAGCGATGGCTCAGGCTGGTTGGGCGGGCGTGCAGTCGTTGCCCCGTCTGCTGAGCCTCTCCTCGAAAGGCGCTCTGGAGCAGCGGCCGATTCCCGAGCTCGAAGCTCTGAGAAGGTCGCATCAGACGCTGGAAGCCCATGCTCTGGCGAATTGCGAAGGCACGGTCGTGGCCGGCCGCATGCTGGAGATCGATGTGGAGATGAATGTGGGCTCAGCGACGTCCCTGGGCCTCCAGGTGCTGCGAGCCAGCGACGGGAGTGAGCACACGACGCTGTTGTTCAAGCCAGCCGAAGGCCGACTCTACCTCGACACCCGGTTTGCCAGCCAGGATCCTGGCGCCGAGGGGCGCCTGACCAGCGCACCTCTCGACGTGATGGATGGCCTCCTGCGGATGCGCGTGTACGTCGATCACTCCGTTGTCGAGGTCTTTGCGAATGAGAGGGTGTGCCTTACTGGGAGGTCCTATCCCACGCGAGCCGATGCTACCGGGGTGGCGCTGCTGAGCGACGGGGGCAGCGCTGTGCTGAGCCGGTTCGATTGCTGGACTCTGGCCACCATCTGGAGCCCTAACTAGCCGAAGCGGGCACTATCGAGACGAGGCGTGCTCACAGCCGGATGAGGGTTGGCCACCGACCAGGTGAAGCCGAGAGGGTGACACTCCCCATCCCATGCTGGAGCCTGACTGCGTCGATCCTTTGGGAGGTCGCCGGTTTTCCCGTTGACGGCGCGCGCTGTCACCCCGCATCTCGCACTCTGTCACCGGCATCCCCTCCGGCAGCGCGGCCCGCCGTGGATCACTCTAGCCCGCCGGCGCAGACGTTCCCTTGCCCAGGTATCTAGCCTGTGCGCGATGCCGCGTGAAGGTGTTGCGCCTCCTCCCGATCAGCTATCTCCCGCAAGGGCGCCGTCCAGGATCGTCAGGCCTTCAATGACCTTTCGGCACTCCACATCAGTCAGGGACTCTAGGGTGTGCTCGATCTTGGCGATCGCGATATCGCGGATCTCCTCCAGCGTAGCCCATCCTTCGGGGGAGAGTGAGACCATCAGCCGCCGTCTATCAGTGGGATCGCGCCGCAGGGCCACCCACCCACGTTGGGCAAGGGTGGAGACCGTGTTGGACATCGTCGGCAAGGTCACCACGAGTTCGGTGGCCAAGGTGGTGAGGTTGCTCTCGCCGTGCGCGAGAAACAGCAGGATCTGGAAATGACCGGGACTGAGGTTCTGCGCGACGCGGCGTAGATCGGAAGAGAGCGTGCCCATCAGTCGGGGTACGGTCTTCAGGATGAGGTCGGCGGCTCGGTTCTGTAGATCGGGCACGGCTGGCACCTCCATTACTTAGCACACCTAATTGTATGCCCGGCGGACCGGGTGTCAATCGCAACCCTATCGTTTGTGGCGTGTCTAACCTGTTGACGGCATCGCGCACTGATGAACAGCGAGGACAGGTGAGCACAGATGCGAATACTCATGGTGTATCCCGAGTTCCCGGATACGTTCTGGAGCTTTAGGCACGCTCTCAAGTTCGTGCATAAGAAAGCTTCTTTTCCGCCGCTCGGCCTCTTGACCGTCGCGGCTCTGCTGCCGGCCGCATGGGAAAAGCGGCTGGTAGACATGAACGTGGAGAATCTGGAGGATGCCGATCTCGCCTGGGCAGACTATGTGTTCGTCAGCGCGATGGTGGTGCAGCGCGCGGCTACGCGTACCGTGGTTGACCGTTGCCACCGGGCCGGCGTCCCTGTCGTGGCGGGAGGTCCGCTCTTTACGGGTGAGTGGCAAGATTTCGATCAGGTGAGTCATTTCGTCCTCGGTGAGGCCGAGGTGACCCTTCCCGATTTCCTCGATGATCTTGATCGGGGTACACCCAGGCGTGTTTACCAGAGCGAGCGTTATGCAGACATCACAACCTTGCCCATCCCGCTTTGGGAGCTCGCCGACCTGCGGCGATACTCCTCCATGTGTGTGCAGTACTCGCGCGGGTGTCCTTTTGACTGCGAGTTCTGCAACATCACCGCCATGCTGGGCAGGCGCCCACGGTGCAAGACCGCCCGGCAGATCACTGACGAGCTCGATAGCCTCTACGCGGCAGGCTGGCGCGGTGGCGTCTTTTTCGTCGATGACAACCTGATCGGAAATAGGCAGGACCTGAAGCAGCACATATTGCCTGCACTGATCGAGTGGCGCAAGGGCCGCGTGGGGTTTGCCTTCCAGACCGAGGTTTCTGTGAACCTGGTGGATGATCCGGAACTGATGGACCTGCTGGTTCGGGCCGGGTTTGATCGGGTGTTTGTCGGGATCGAGACCCCAGATGAGGAGGGGCTTGCCGAGTGCAACAAGACGCAGAATCAGGGGCGTGACCTGGAGGAGGCCGTGCGCACCCTCCAGGCCGCGGGGATTGAGGTGCAAGGCGGCTTCATCGTGGGTTTCGATAGCGACAAGCCATCCATCTTTCGGCGCCAGATCGAGTTCATCCAGCGTAGCGGCATCGTCACCGCGATGGTCGGCCTTTTGCAGGCGCCCTACGGGACACGGCTCTACGAGCGCTTGCGACGAGAGGGGCGCCTGACCGGCGGGATGTCTGGCGATAACACCGATGACTCGATGAACTTTGCCCCGCGGATGGATCCCGAAGAGCTTCACCGAGGATATCGCGAGATCCTGAGCACGATCTATAGCCCGGACCACTACTATGAGCGAGTGCGCACTTTCTTGGCCCGGTATCGCAAGGCAGCCGTCGTGCGCAACCGCCTCGAATGGCAGCACATCGCTGCCTTTGCACGATCGGTACTGCGGCTCGGGATCGTGCATTCCGGCCGGGGAGAGTACTGGCGGCTCCTGATCTGGACACTCGCGCACAGGCCGAAATTGCTTCCTGAGGCTGTGACGCTGGCCATCTACGGCTATCACTTCCGGGAGGTATGCCGGGTCTATCTCGCGACGGCCTCCTAGAGCCTCGTGTCAACGCAAGTGCCCGGGCGAGCCCAGAAGGGCTCGCCCGGGCACTTGTCGAAAAGCAGAGTTCAACTGACGCGGACAAAGCGGAAGACGACACAAGGGACGCTGGGCGGAGCGATGTCGATGATCGGCCGGAACACGGCGTTCTGAATCTCCCAGTAGTACCCGTTGCCTGTGGTTCCGAGGATTCCCCCCGCCAGGTAACTGCCGAGCAGCGATTCCAGGACGTGCTGCTTGAGATAAAGCTGGGATGTGATGGAAGCCTGCGCCGGATTCTCGTCCTTCTCATAGCAGACGTTGGCTTCGGCGCTACAACTGATCCAGTTCACAGCCTCATAGAGACGGACAAATCCCTTCCAGTTGGCTCCTCCCCGTTGGGCATAGCCCCAGTATTCCTGGACCTTTGCCAGAGAGGACGGCCGCGAGAGAAAGCCCATCTCGGCCCTGTATGTACCTCCGTCGGGGCCCTTGACCAATACGTCGCTGACCTCTTCTGAAGGGGCTCCATCGTACCGGACGTAGATCGCGCTCTTGCCATACTCGCCGTTGTCGATCTCGATCATGGTCAAGAGGGTCTCGGGAGCCGCCGTGGCGGTAGGAGGCGCAGGCGTCGGCGGGATGGCGGTGGGCGCTGCGGTGATGGCCCTCGTGTTGGTTGGGCGCGGCGTTGCGCTGGCCATCGGCGTGGCCGTCTCAGGCGGCAGTGTCGCCGTGACGGTGGCGGTAGGCGGAATCGGCGTCGCTGTAGGCGGTACCGCCGTTGCCGTGGCCGTGGGTGTGCTCGTCGGTGGCACGGGGGTGGCCGAGGGCGTCATGGTGCGCGTCGGACGGGCCACCAGCGTGGCGGATTCCAGGCTGGCCGTGTACGTAGGCTGGGCGGGGAAAACCGCTGCCAGTATCTGTGCCACCACGATCAGTGCGGCGATCGCGACGATGGCGATGACGAGCGTCTTTCTACTCACTTCTCACTCCTTCCACGTGCGCCTGGGCGCTTGATCGGTAACTCTGAAGCGGCGCGAGCCGCGCAGCTCAGTTCTCCTGCCCGGGAGAGGGAAACCCGCGCTGAGAATACTGGCGGTAAGCATATTCCGAGAGCGCCATCTCGTCCAAATCCACGCCGAGCCCGGGACGATCGGGCAGGGCGATATAGCCCGCTTCGGGCAGGAGCGTGTTCGTGGATATCAGCGCACTCGTGGCGGCAAAGTTCGTGAAATACTCGGTGATGATAAAGTTGGGCATAGTTGCGGCCGCCTGCACCGTGGCTGCCAGACCAATGCTCGTGCTGTTGTAGTTGTGCGGCGAAACCGCGATGTAGTAAGGCTCCGCCATTGCGGCGATCTCCTTGAGCTCCAGGATCCCGCCGCAACTGCAGACATCCGGGTTGATGATATCCGCCGCGCGCTGTTCGAACACCGGCACAAAGTCCGACTTGCAGTAGAGCGTCTCGCCAGTGACGATGGGCATGGGAGCGTGCCGCCTCACATCAGCCAGAGCGGAGACGTTATCCACAGGTACTGGCTCCTCGTACCAAAACACATCCATCGGGCCGATCTCGCGGGCCAGGCGGATGGCGTGCATGGGTGCCAGCCTGCGGTGACCCTCGATGAGCAGGTCGATCCCCGGGCCGACCGCTTCTCGCACAGCGCGCACATTAGCCACAAAGGCACGTTCCAGATCCCGACTCACGAATGAGCGCCAGGGCCCAGGGAAGGCGTCGAACTTGAGGGCCGTGAATCCCTGAGCGACAGCGGCGACGGCCATCTCGCCATAGGCCTCCGGCGTTCGCGCTCCTCCATACCACCCATTGGCGTAGACGCGGATCCTCTCGCGGCAGGCGCCTCCGAGCAGTCTGTAAACGGGCACGCCCAGGGCCTTGCCCGCAAGATCCCACATCGCCTGCTCCAAGCCGGCCTGCGCACAGGAGAGGTCCATCGATCCTCGCAACCCTGCAAAGTCGCGGAAGGTCATCGAGGTAAAGTGCTTGATGTCAAAGGGGCTCTGCCCGATCAGGTAACGACCGATCTCGTGCACGTGGCGCTCGATCGCCACATCACGATCCAGCTGTGTGTAGGCTTCGCCCCAGCCCACCAACCCGTCGTTCGTTGTGAGCTTGACAAATAGCCAGTTCTTGCCGCCGATCATTCCGGCCGTATGGCTCTCCGGTGAGACGAGAAACGTCTGAACGCGCTCGATCCGCATAGCGATCTCCTTGACTGCTCAGCCCCTTGATCAGCCCTCGTTATGCGTGAAACGCCTCGGATTGTCAACAGACCGGCTGGGCCTGTGGATAACTATCAACAGGCTGTGGAAAAGTGGCGCTGCCTGTGGAGCAACGGCTTGACCTGAGCGCGCCTCGGCTCTAGAGTCGGCGGAGAGGTGCCCTCCATAGAGCCCGGTGGAAAGGAAACGGCATGATGGCAGTGCCAGCAGGCTATCTGGAGCGCGTGTATGCAGGCGTCCTGGGCAAGATCATTGGCGTGTACGTAGGACGGCCGTTTGAGGGGTGGACCCACGAGCGCATCGTGAGCTCGCTGGGCGAGATCACCTATTACGTGCATGAGCAGCTCGGCAAGCCTCTGATCGTCCCCGATGACGATATCTCTGGCACTTTTACCTTTCTGCGAGCCATGGAAGATCACGGTTTGGGGATGCAGCTCTCACCCCGGCAGATCGGTGAGACCTGGCTGAACTACCTGATCGAGAATGAGACCGTGTTGTGGTGGGGCGGAATGGGAATGTCGACCGAGCACACCGCGTATCTGCGTCTCAAGTGCGGCATTCTCGCTCCTGAGAGTGGATCGATGGCACGGAACGGCCAGATAGTCGCCGAGCAGATCGGCGCGCAGATCTTTATCGATGGCTGGGGCTTGATCTGTCCAGGTGACCCGGAGAAGGCAGCAGAACTCGCACGCCGGGCGGCAAGTGTCAGCCATGATGGCGAAGCGGTCCATGCTGCGCAGGTTGTGGCGGCCATGGTAGCGGCCGCCTTCTCTGAGAGCCGCATACCGGCTTTTCTTGATGAGGCCTGCCGGTTGATCCCTGCGGATTCGCTGATCCGGCGTCTGATAGGCGACGTGCGGGATTGGCACGCGGCCTATCCAAGCTGGTACGAATCCTTCCAGCGCATTGAGCACACGTACGGGTACCATCGCTTTGGCGGTAACTGCCATGTGGTGCCCAACCATGCGGTCCTGATCATGGCGCTCTTGTACAGCGCGGGTGAATTCGGGCGTGGGATGACGGTGGTCAACACGGCCGGGTGGGATACCGACTGCAACTCGGGCAACGTGGGCTGCATTCTGGGCGTTGCCGGCGGGCTGAAGGCGCTTGATGGTGGCGTGGATTGGCGGGGGCCGGTTGCGGATCGGATGCTGCTACCAACCGCCGATGCCGGCCGTACGGTCACGGATGCGGCTAACGAGGCGCTGCGCGTGGCATCGATGGGGAGGCGTCTGGCCGGAGAGCCGGCGCTGCGGATGAAGGGGGGCGCTCGGTACCACTTTGAGCTGCCAGGCTCGGTGCAGGGCTTCCTGCCGGACGATGCCCCGGCTTGCCGCGGCCTTGCCGCGCTGGAGAACGTGGCCGGGCACAGCGTGATGGGCTCCAGGAGTCTGGCTATCCGGCTGCATGGCCTGGCCCGTGGACGTGTTGCCCGCGTGCATCGCGAGACCTTTCCTGCCGTGGGCAACTATGGGAGCTACGGGATGGTGGCCTGCCCGACGCTCTATCCCGGGCAGCGCGTCCGTGCCAGGCTTGAGGCCGACCAGAGGAACGCGCGCGCACTTGAGGTCCACCTGTACCTGGAGGTTGCGGGGCCGGAGGACACGATGGTCCGGCAGTATGGGCCCACGGTGAACCTTGCGCCTGGCCGATCCGCGGACCTGGCCCTGGATGTGACCGCGCCTGAGGGGGCTCCCGTCTGCTGGATTGGTCTCGAGTTCCGATCGGACGCCAGATTGGACGGGACCGTCTATCTGGATCAGCTCACCTGGGATGGTGAGCCGAACGTGCGTTTCGGTCGCCCCGCGCATGACGGGTCGCTGTGGTTACAGGCATGGGCCCGCGCGTGCAGTTCGCTCAGTGGCCATCCTGATGAGACGTACCGGATGATACAGAACGAGGGTCGCGGGCTCATGATGCAGGGCACTCGGGAGTGGCGCGATTATCGCGCGGAGGCGACGCTGACGGCTGACCTGGCTCGCTCAATGGGCGTCGCGGTGCGAGCTCAGGGGCTGAGACGCTACTATGCGCTGGAGCTTGCCGCCGGAGGGGCACGCCTGGTGCGCGAGAGCTATGGCACCACGGTTCTCGCAGAGTGCCCGTATGATTGGGATCTCTATGCGCCTTATATGCTGAGCCTGAGCGCCTCGGGAGATCGGCTGATTGGCGGCGTGAATGGCATAGTGCTGTTCGACGTCCGCGACGCGTTCGGTATCGAGGACGGCGCCATGGGCGTCGTCCTGGAGGAAGGGCACATCGCCGTCGATGACGTCCGCGTGTGCCCCATCTGAGAGAGCAGCGATGCCTGGTCCCAGTCAGCCGCTCTGGGCGTGGAGGGCCAGCTTGGAGAAGAGATCACCATATACGGCGTCCCGATCGATGTGCCGGATGATCCGAACGGGATGACGATCCTGGCACACGGGTCCCCATGTCGCGTCCGGACAAAGCACTGGGGACGGGCGTAGTTCGGATGCCATCCAGCCCGGATGGACTGCGTACGCTACCGTGCTGATATCCCAGATCACCTTGGATGCCGCGAACCGATCGCTCACATAATCCCGGAAGATGCTCACAAGATAGCCCCCGATGGCACCGCATCCACCCACATAGCGCTCCAATTCGGAGAGGGTCGTGCGAAGCTGTTCGGCCACCAGGGCACAGGGAATCTGGACCAGGGCGACGCCAGAGTCAAAGAGCACCCGTGCGGCGAGCATGTCCTGCCGCAGGTTGAACTCGACCGTATCTGGCCAGTAGGGCGGGTGTCCTCCCAGCCACACGACAACGATGCGATCGGCAATGTCGGGCGCCAGCAGCAGAGCGGAGGCCACATTGGTGATGGCTCCCAGCGCAAGAACGTATAGAGGCTCCTCACGGGCCTGCCGGGCCCTCTTGATCAGATCCCAGGCTGCCGCGCTCTCTGTCGGGCGGTACTGCGCCTCAAGATAAGCCGTCGCCCCGCGGTAGGCCAGGTTTTCGGGTACACGGCCCATAAGCGAGAGGATCCGCAGGATCTCTTGATAGCTCTTTTCCATGCCATCGCCTGGCCCTGAGGAGCGCTCGTTGTGGAATGGCGCAGCATAGACCGCCTGGATGTCCACCTCTGGCGAAAGGAGCGCATACACCAGCGCGAACTGGTCGTCGATCTCGTTGTAGGTGTCCGTATCCATGACGGCCTTCACAGGCCCAGCGGGTGGAGCGAGGAGCTCCAGCCTCTTTTGATCGGTATTGCTGTCCATGGAACCTCCCGGTTGGCCTGACTGATCCAGAATTGGCCCAGCCAGACGGCCTACGTGCGGCGGGCCAGTAGACCCTCATACACCTGAAGTAGATCATCGACGCGGGCATCCCAGGAGTAGCGCGTGCGCATCTCTCTGGAGGCGTTACGAGCCAGCTCAGCGGCCAGGTCCCGGTTCTGTAGCAGTTCGATCGTCGCCTCGGATAGCTGCCCTGGCTCGCCTGCCGGCACGATCAGCCCGGTCTCTCGGTGCCGCACGTACTCGCGGATCTCGCCGACAGATTCGGCAACCACCGGGATCCCGGCATACAGGAGGTCCGTGAGCTTGACAGGGCACTTGGTCCGGTTGATCAAGTTGTCGTCGAAGGGATAGAGGGCCACATCAGCTACGGCGAAATAGTCCGGCAGGTCGTTCTCGCGCACCCAGCCGGCATCGATCACCGCGGATCCGAGGCCCAGCCTCTCTACCGTTGCCCGAAAGAGATCGCCATCCTCATGACGCAGCGCCTGACCCACGATGAGCAGTCGGCATGCTGGCATCCTGGCGTGGACCCGGCCGAACTCCTCGGCTACGCGAACGACATCGAACTCAAAGAAGCGCGTGTAGAGTAGTACCACGGGCTCTGTTCCCAGATGCAGCCGCTCGCGAAGCGATGTGCGAGCACCCGCCGGCCAACGGCGCGGACCGTTGGGGATGTGGTGGACCGCATCGCGGGGCGCTCCGAGCGACCATGCCAGGGTCTGCAGTTCGCGGCTGGACACGGTGATCGCTGGCACCCGGCTTAGCGCCCACCGCTCCTGCCGGGCAATGATCGCCCGGCCTAACGGGGTGCGATCGCCCGCATCGCTCCATCCCCCTCGACCTTCCCAGTCATCCTGGTCCGTAACGAGTGTGGGGCTCCGGCCACCTCTGCCACTGCGCATTTGGAGCAGCATGCTGGCGAGGCCGGCGTGTCCGATCGGCTTGAACACGTGAACGATGTCGGGTGAGAGTGCCAGGGCCTCTCTGTAGAGCCGATGTACGACAGCCAGATCGCGCAGGACGGGCAGGCGGGGGGAGAGAGAGAGGTACTTGATGCGAACCCCGTCTTCGATCCACTCTCGTCCGGCTTCCCGGGGCGTGTGCCATGGTGGCATGAGCATCGTGACGGTCTGGCCACGGGATGCCAGCTGGCGGGCAATCTGGAAGGCTCTCGCTCGCATGGTCATGCGCGGCGAGAGCCCAAAGGGGCCGAGGATCGCGATGCGCATGGTCAGGGCCTCCCGCGGGCCATCTGCCTAGCCCTGAGAAGCGCGCGCAGGGGAGGACGCATCAACGGCTCAACAGGGCGCGGTCGATGCGCGCCGCAACAGTGTACGCGGGATCGAAGACGTTGCCGACGTCGTAGGCGATGCACTGCCCCAGCAATGTGCTGGCTGCCCGCGCGTCCAGGCCATAGTCATTCGCAAGCCAGCGAAGCAACTCGGTGGTGGCGTGTTGCAGAGCCTGCTCCATCGGCCGTGCGTTGCCAAGCGTGAACAGCGAGGTCGCGCTGATGCCTCGCGGACAACGGATATCCAGCCGCTTGAGAACCCGGACGCGCAGAGAGACCTCCATCGAGATCTCGATGCCCATTCCAACGATCTCTCCATCGCCCTGGACAGCGTGGCCATCGCCAACAAACAGGAGGGCGCCGGGCTCTGATACGGGGAGCATCAATGTGGTGCCCGCGACGATGCCCCTGTAGTCCATGTTGCCGCCATAGCTGCCCGAGGTGGCTGAGCTGATGGTCTGGCCGCCCGGGGGCGCGACGCCGATGCACCCCAGCATCGGGCTGAGCGGTAGTTCCAGTGCGGCGAGTGCGGGTATGGGGCTTGATAGCCGGGCCGTGTTGGCAGCCTGATCGATGGCCCACTCGGCGAGTCCACGCTCCGGCAAGTCGGTAACGGCGGTCGCGTCAACCACGTGGGCGGCCACAGCGTCGCTGCTGTAGCCGTACGCTCGGTTCGGTCTGATGGAGAGCAGATCCACCGCCAGGGCATCGCCCGGCTCGGCACCCTCGACGTAGAACGGCCCGGTCAGCGGGTTTGGAGCGCGCCCGCGGACAACCATATCGCCATCGCGACCGCGCGAGTCGAGCGTAGTCGTGCACAGCGTGTCACCCGAGTTCAGGCTCAGCACCGCCTGATAGGGCCCAAAGCTGTTCTCGAACGCAGTTGGCTCAAAGGTCACTCGCACAGAGTCCCTCCTGGCATCCGCCCAGCTAGAAGGTGGGCTGCTCCTCAGTGGGCGATGGCGTCAACGTGGGCTCCGCCGTCACGGGCGTCTCAGTCACGGTTGGCGTGGCCGTGGGGGCTGCCACCGTCTGAGTTGGCGTGAGCGTGGCGGTGACCGTTGGTGTAGCCGGCGTCACTCGCTGCCATCCGAACTGGATCACCGCTTGTCCCTGGCCTTCATAGTACTCGACGACGATGCGATGATCGCCCGCATCCAGATCGATTGTGCCATCGTATCGTTCAGCCGACGAGTCTTGCCAGGCGTCGATCACGAGCCGACCATTCACATAGACGCGCACGCCATCGTCGGCGTAGGCCCAAAAGTTGTGGCGGCCTGCCTCGAGTTGCAGTCTCCGAGACCATCGAATGGAGAACTGGTCGGCCGGGAGTCCGTAGCCGGGCGAGCCCTCTCCCCAGTTGGCGCTGATCTCGGCATCATCTCGTATGAACAGAGGGTCATCGGCCAGATCCGGATTGCTGTAGTACTCACCACGCCATCCTACAAAGGATGTGATCTCTTCCCTCCAGACTTGTACCGAAGCGTTACCGCCGAGCTCCAGGTACTCGACGCGCACCGGGTGATTACCCCGAGGCAGCCACACATAACCGACGAACGTCTGCTCCACGTTCGGGAGCCACGCATCTATGATCAGCCGATCGCCCACCCAGACGCGAACGCCATCATCGGCGCGCGCTTTGAAGCGGTAGCCTCCCTCGTTGAAGGGCAGTGTTTGGGTCCAGCGCACGGAAAAGTTGTCCGTGGGAATCTGAGGGCTCGGAGATCCAGCGCCCCAGTTAAACGTGATCTCAACATCATCTCGCACAAGCACGGGTTCGCCGGTGAGCGACGCGTTGCCATAGTACTCGCCCTTCCAGTTGGCGAAGGATCCCTTCTTCTCCCAGTACACGCGGACCTGGGCCCCTTCCCGGTTGTCATAGTACTCGACCTCGATCAGGTGGGAACCGGCGGTGAGATACACCTCGCCAGACGCGATCGTCGGTGCCTGATCTACCCAGTTATCCACAATGCGCTGGCCATCCACCCACACGCGAACGCCATCGTCGGAGTAGGCCACCATGTTGTAGCGCCCGGCCTCAAAGCTCCAGTAGCCCCGCCACCTCGCAGAAAAGCGGTCAGCGGGGACGGCTGGATCGGGCGAACCCACGCCCCACTGGTAGTCGAGGTCCTGTTCGAGGCGGGTCAGAACGGGCTCGCCGGTGAGTGTGACGTTGGCATAGTACTCGGCAAGCCAGGCGGACTCTGGCACCTCAGGGGCGGCCGTCTCGGCGGGAGTAGGGCTGGCCATGGGAGTGGCGGTGGCGGCCGCGCCCGGGTCTATGATGACGATCGCGCTCGCCACGAGCCGCCCCAGCGAATCCAGTGTGCCCTCGGCGTATATCGTCTGTCCGCGGCCGATCTCTCGGAGAGAGGCGCGTTGCCCGTCCTCCCAGGATACCTCCAGGTTCTCCGGCACGATGATCTGCTCTACGGATCCCTCCACGGGCCTGATCACTATGATCAGCGCCCCCGGGGTGTAGTCCTGCACGACACCCAGAGCGGCATCCGGCGGCACCGGTGTGGTGGACTGCTCAAGCGTCGGCGTGAGCGAAGGAGTTGGCGTAAGCGTCGCAGGAGGACGAGTCGGAGTAGGCGCGGCGACGCGATCGCGTGCCACAGCGAACCAGACGACTGCCGCCAGCGCGCCGAGCACCACCAGGGCAGTGGCGGCTGCAATCGTGACGGTCTTCCACAGAGGGCTTCTTTCAGGCATAGTCCACCTTTTCGGCCGCGAGCCAGATGCCTGGAACGCTCACGGGATGTAGCGCAGCGGCACGGGTGTGATGGTGACGACAAAGAGACACAATAGGGCCACCGCAAGGGCGGCCTCCCGGCGGCTCAGCGGTGTGATGCTCTCGAGTGGCTCCTGCAGGCCGCGACCGAGCAGGAGAGTAAGGGCTGCCCAGATGATCCATCCTGGCCAGACGAAGCCGAGAACGATCAGTGTGCCGACGACGACCCAATTAAGGTAGCCGGCCTTTTGCCCCAGCCAGGCGCGGGCAACATGCCCGCCATCGAGCTGACCCGCGGGGATCAGGTTTAGGCCGGTCACCAGCAGTCCCGCCCAGCCCGCGAACGCGAGCGGATGCATAAAGAGATCGTGCGAGTTGCTTGGGAGCCACTGGCCGTGGATCAGATACTTTAGAAGGGCATACAGGAGGGAGTTGCCTTCGATGACATAGCTTCCGCCCTGCGGAAGAGGCTGTACCTGGGACAACATCAGCCCAACGATGAGAATGGGCAAGCACACGATCAACCCTGCGATCGGCCCCGCGGCTCCGGTGTAGAGCATCGCTCGACGAGACGCCGGGATGCCCTTCATCCTGATGATCGCGCCCATGGTGCCAAAGGGCGTCAGCGGGAAGGGGATGAGATAGGGCAGGCTCACGGCGAGGCCAAAACGGCGAGCAACAATATAGTGTCCCATCTCATGAGAGACGAGTATCGTCACCAGCGCGAGCGTGAACTGAAGTCCCTCTCCAAGGCCGCCAAGAAAGGCCTGCCACGTGAAGGCTGACACGGTGTAGTTCAGCGAGTAGGTGACGAGCATCGAGAGCACAGTGAGGAGCCCCAGCACGAGTGCCAGCGCTGGCCTGTCCGGCGTTGCGCTGGGGAGCCAGTTCAGGATCACAAGAACGTCGCGCCCCTCTTCGCGGCGCATCATTAGCGTGTAACCCGCGCGGGCCACCGTGGGCGCGAGCCTCTCATACGCCTGCCTCGCCGGAACGAGCAGGCGCCCCAGCAATCGCAATGCCTTGCCCGGCATCAGGCCGCTTGTGACGTCCTCGATGGAAAAGACATCTTCCATCAGAGGCCTCACCCACGAGATGTCTTCCTGTACGTGCGGCGGGGACCCGGAATCTACCATGGTTAGTGGCAACCTCGCCTGCATCATAGCACAGGAGAGGAGGGTCGACAACGACTGTCCGGCTGGATGGACCTGCGCACCAGCAGCGTCGGGAACAAGTACCGGGACCTGTGCTATACTCTGGCCCACGTATACGAAAAAGGCTGGTGAGGTGCCATGAGCAAGGCGTGCCGATTGCGAGTGCTTCCGATCTTTAACCTGCTCGTTCTACTTCTGCTGGGCGGTTGTGCCCTTGGCTCTCCACGGCTCGAGGTTGCGCTCACGGATGCTCGGTCGGGTGAGCCCGTGGCTCAAGCGCAGGTGGTGATAGGCGAGCTCACGGCAGCCACCGACGAGCACGGCGCTGCACGGGTAGACCTAGAGCCAGGGGAATACCGTGTCATCATCCGTGCCGAAGGCTATCCGGTAGAGGAGCAAGCGTTCGCCCTGAGCAGTCAGGATCGCCTGTACGCGCTGGATCTGGCCCTGGAGCCGCGAACGCTGGTAGGGCAGGTGCTTGCCGAGGACGACATGACGCCGCTGAGCGGTCTGGATGTGGTGCTAGGCGGAGAACGAGCGTCCACCGATTCGGAAGGCCGGTTCTCGATCATCGCGCGCCAGATCACGGATCTGCAGGTAAGCAGTTCGTCGATCGTCACCACGACCGTTGCGGCCGATCAACTGGCGGCTGCAGTGGGGGAAGACGGGCTCTTTGATGGCCCCATCGATGTGATGGCGCTGCCACGGGTGTTAGTCGGTTCGATTCTGGAGCCGGATGGCACACCGGTTGTGGGTGCGGAGGTCACAGCAGGAGACATTCGCGTCGTGAGTGACGATCGCGGCTCCTATACACTCAGGCTTGCGCCGCTGGGGGCTGCGATCGCAGTGGTGAGTCCGGCTCATCGTCCAACCGATGCTATGCCATACACCGGCCAGAGCGAGTACTCTGTCACTCTGGAGCCCTATGTGGCGGACTTGTCCGTTGCCGAGGAAGGATCGGGCGCGCCGCTCGCCGGGGTATCCATCTCCGACGGGCAGGCGACGGTCATCACGACCGATGAGCAAGGGGTGGCCCGGCTGCGGGTGGCTCCCGGAAGCCAGATTGCCGTTGCGGCTTCGGGCTATCTGACCGCGACCCTGGTCTATGAGGGGCAGCGGGAGTTGATCTCGCTCACGCTGGTACCCACCATGCTCCAGGGCGTGTTGAGCGAGGCAGGGAGTGGGGCCCCTGTGGCGGACGCGCTCGTGCAGGTTTTTCGTGAGGGAGAAGGTTCGCCGGAACTGCTGCGCACCGATGGTGAAGGACGCTACATTATCCCGGATGCCACGGGCGTCACGCGGCTCTTTGTCAAGGCGCCCGGCTACGATCGACTGGAGCTAACCGTCGATCGTCTGGGCCGCTTGGATGCGACGCTGAATCCCTTTACCTCGTATGGTATCTACATACCCTTCGGGCTTTTGTCGCTGCCTGATCGCATCTATGAACTGCTGGATTTTGTGCAGGCTTCACCTGTTCTGAACACGGTGGTCATCGACGTGAAGGGGGACTGGGCGCAGATCGCCTGGCCAAGCGATCTCCCGATAGCGCAGGAGATCGGTGCCTGGGTACCAGGACCGATGGATATTGAGCAAGTTCTGAGTGCGGCACACGAACGGGATATCTACACGATCGCGCGCGTGGTCACCTTTAAGGATCGCGTACTGGCTCAAGGCCGACCCGAATGGGCCGTGCACACTCAGAGTGGCGCGCTGTACCTGGACGGGGAAAACCTGCCTTGGGGGGACCCTTTCCGAAGAGAGGTGTGGGACTACAACATCGGTATCGCGCTGGAGGCGATCGCGAAAGGCTTTGACGAAGTCCAGTTCGACTATCTGCGCTTTCCCTCTGAGGGGCGTGTCTCTGATCGCGTCTACAGCGTGGAATCGACCTTTGAGTCGCGCGTGGCGGCCATGGAGGGTTTTTGTGCCGCGGCCTATGCGGCCATCGAACCGACGCCAGCCTTTGTATCTGCGGACATCTTTGGCCTGACGGTGTGGGTGGACGCAAGCCGTGACATGGGCATAGGACAGAGGCTGGACGACATCGCCGCGCACATGGACTATATCTCTCCGATGCTTTACCCGCAGACCTTTAACCCCGCGACGCTTCAGAGTCTTGGGATCAGCGACGTAGAGCTGTACCCCTACGAGACCCTCTACTACAGCATTCAGAAGACCCTCTCTCGAACAAATACCAGGGTCAGGCCCTGGCTGCAGCACTACTCAGGCCGGTACACTTACGGGTTGGATGAACTGCTGCGCCAGCGTAAAGGTGCTGAGGATGGTGGATCAACGGGCTGGCTCTTCTGGAACGCCAAGGGAAGCTATCTGGATGAGCTCTTTATCGACGACCCGTACAGCCAGATGCCCGTGATCCCTATGCCACCGGTGGATGAGGAAGAGGAGTAGGATGAGCCAGGATGTGCACAAAGGCGCTACGGCGCTTTCTGTGGGCGAGATCCTGAAGAGACTGGCCACCGTCCGGATCGGTCGCGCCCTGGAGCATTACCAGGTGATCGACTCCACCAACCGCCGAGCCTTCGAGTGGGCGCAAGAGGGGGCACCCGATGGCTCAGTCGTCATCGCCGAGGAGCAAACCTCAGGGCGTGGGCGGCTGGGCAGGCGCTGGGAGGCACCGGCTGGCGCCGCTCTTTTGTGCTCCATCGTGCTGAGGCCCACTCTCACGCCGGCGCAGGCGCAACGAGTCACGATGATGACCTCGCTCGCTGCCGTGGAAGCCATCCACCGCGTTGCGAACGTCCAAGTGGAGATCAAGTGGCCAAACGATCTGGTCATCGCCGGGCGCAAGGTGGGCGGGATACTCACGGAACTTGCCATGGCCGGGCGCAACCTGGGCGCCGTCATCGTCGGTGTGGGGATCAATGTCACCCTGGATCCCGCTCAGCTGTCGGAAGTGCGCGTGCCGGCCACGAGTCTGTGGGCCGAGGTCGGAACGGGCGTATGCCGCCAGGCGTTGCTCTGCGAGTTCCTGCAGGGCGTTGACGATCGTTACCAGGCTATGCAGGCCGGCTGGTCTCCCCTTGAGGAGTGGCGCAGCCATCTGGCCACGCTGGGCACGGCGGTGGACGTGGGGACCACAGAGGATGTGATTCGCGGCATTGCGACCGATGTGGACGGCGATGGCGCCCTGATCGTGCGTGAGGCAACCGGGGTTGTGCATCGAATCCTGGCGGGCGATGTGACGCTCCGCGGGCACCGTGTCTAGTAGATTCGCTCCCCGTGGACTTTCATGACGGTATCATGAATTGGGCGGTATCCGCGCTCCGCAAGCTTCGCCGTGGGCAGCGAAGCTTCGTCGGGCTTGTCCGAGAGGCCAAACACGAGGGCGCCGCGCGCGGCGAGCAGCCGACACACCTCCAGGACCTCGGCGGTGATCGCGATTTCGCTCGCGAGGACCTCTTCCGGCGTGGAGGTATCGGGCAACAGATCCATGAGGGCGATGGTCTCCAGAAACTCGTCGTTGCGGAAGGACTTGAATGGCGTCGGGTCCTGAGAGAGCAGCCCAGCCCTGACCTCGCGGTGAGCCCTTAGCAGGCCGGACGACATGCGATCGGCGCGGTCTTCGCAGCGATCACAGAACACCATCAGGCTTGAGATCTCGCGGGTCTCCAGGGCGGTCCAGAAAGACGGCTCTGGAAAGACGTCGCCGACCACCATTACGCAGAGATACGCCACGTAATCCTGGTTGTCCTCGGTGATCCAGTGGCACTCGGGCCGAATCAGGCGCGCGTACAAGCGCCGGAATCCCTCCACGTCGAAAGTCGCGCCCAATGCGCCGGAGGCGGTGCGCTCTGCGGCCCTCACCCGGGCGAGATCGATTATCGGGTCGTTGCGACCGCGCGCGCCGATCAGGGTCTTGTCAAGATCGACGAGCACGGCCGTGCTCTCGTCACAGCGAAAAGCGCTGCACTCCAGCCATCGCAGCATCTCCGAAAGAGCAGACCATCGATTGGCGGACATCTGGTCACCATCGATACGAGCACTCGGAGGCAGAGTTCGGTCCTCAGTCCCGATAAAGGCCCGGGATGGACGCTCGAGGGCCATATTGCGGGCTACGCCGCCGTCGTTGCGAGCGCTGTCTCCGATGAGGAGCACACGCTCGAGAGGCTGAGGTTCTCCACGAGCGCGTTGTGCATGCTCCAGTATGAGCCACACGGTCCGAGCGTATTCCACGCTGGTCTTGCGTGGGATCAGGTACGAGGCAAGCCCCGCTTGCGACCACAGATCCCTGAGACCGGGCAGGCCGGGATCCTGTGGGGCCAGGTTCCGGTATATCACACGCTGGCCGAGGACATCTGACAGCCGGGCTCGCTCCCAACCCGTCACAGCAGACCCTCGGCGACCATCAGCTCGGCGTTGAGCACCGAGCATCCAGCTGCGCCTCGGATGGTGTTGTGCGAAAGCACCGTCATCTTGTAGTCCAGAACCTCACAGGGTCGAAGCCGGCCGATGGTGACGGCCATCCCACGGCCTGCTCCTCGATCGAGAATCGGCTGTGGGCGATCCGCTTCGGCACGGTAGACCGTCGCGTGTTCGACCGCAGAAGGGCAGCCCAGAGAAAAGGGACGGTTGCGAAATTCGGCGAACGCTCGGATGAGATCCTCCACGGAAGTCTTGCGTTCCAGTTCCAGCGATACGCTCTCCATGTGACCGTCACGGACCGCCACCCGGTTGCATGATGCGCTGACTGCAAAGCTCGCGGGCACAAGAGTCCCCGACGTGGGCTCGAAGGCTCCCAGAATCTTGAGGGGCTCGGTGGCCATCTTCTCTTCCTCGCCACGGATGAGCGGCACCACGTTGTCGAGTATATCCAGGGAGGGGACGCCGGGATAGCCGGCGCCTGAGATGGCCTGCATGGTCGTAACGATTACGCGCCGGAGGCCAAAGGCATCATACAGAGGCTTGAGAGCCACTGTGAGGCCCATCGATGAGCAGTTGGGGTTGGTCACGATAAAGCCGGCATCCCATCCCCGGCTCTCCCGCTGATGCGCCAGCAAGCCCAGGTGAGCGCCATTGAGCTCCGGGATCAGCAAAGGCACGTCGGCGTCCATGCGGTGTGCGCTGGCGTTGCTGAACACGCCATATCCTGCGGAGGCCAGCCTCAGCTCGATCTCCTGGGCCGGTCCGGCAGGCAAGGCCGAGAACACGATCTGGCAGTTCAGGCCGGGCTCGCAGGGCTGGACAATGAGGTCGCGCACGGCCGCGGGCATGTCCGCCGAAAGACGCCAGGCGCAGGCTTCAGAGTACCGTTTGCCTACGTTTCTCTCAGAGGCGGCCAGCGCCGTGATCCGAAACCAGGGATTGTTGGAGAGCAGATGGATGAACTGCTGACCGACGTTGCCGGTGGCGCCCAGTATTCCTACCTCAATCGGCTCCATCTCTGGCTTCCTTTCTCACGGGCTTTGACGACCGCCCATTGGCAAGGCTGAACTGCTGGTGGATTGCCCGCACTCCTGCGTTGACGTCCTCATGGGCAAGCACGAGCGATAGGTTGTACTCTGACGATCCCTGGGCGATCGAGATGATGTTGATCTCCTGTTCGGCTAGGGCGCCGAACACCTGCGAAGCAATGCCGGGCTGTCCGCGCATGCCGGCGCCCACGATGGCGACGATGGCTACCTCATCCTGGCACACGACGGCGTCGATTTCGCCTCGCAGGAGCTCCAGGGCCAGTTCCTCTTCGACTTGACGAACCACGGCCGGGGCGTCCAGAGTGTGCACCAGGAAGCAGATGTTCTGCTCCGATGATGACTGGGTGATCATCAGGACACTTGTGCCACTGTGCGCGACGGCGGTGAATACACGTCCAGCGATTCCGGGCACGCCCTGCATGCCATGGCCCTGAACTGTGATGATGCTCAGATCACGGATGGCGGTGATGCCCTTGATGAGCACACCGTTTGCGGCGTTCTGCGATATCAGAGTGCCCGGATGATCCGGGTTCAGCGAGTTCTTGACCCGCAGAGGGATGGCAGGCTCCACCAGAGGCTGGATCGCGAGAGGGTGGAGTACCTTGGCCCCAAAGAAGGAGAGCTCGGCAACCTCACTGTAGGTCACCTGCGCCAGCGTACGCGCTTCCGGGACGATACGGGGATCGGCGGTCATGACACCGTCCACATCGGTCCAAATCCAGACTTCGCTGGCGGGCAGCGCGCGGCCCAGAATGGTCGCGGTCAGGTCGCTGCTGCCTCGGCCCAGGGTGGTTGTAGCGCCGTCAATGGTGGCCCCAATGAAACCGGTGACCACGGGGATGGTCCCCTTCTCCAGGAGCGGTGGCAGCGTATCACGCACCCTCTTGGAGGTCTCCTCCAGAATGGGAGCGGCGCTGCCAAAGTTGTTGTTGGTTACGATGATCCGAGTGGCTTCGACCATCTGCGAGTTATAGCCCTGGCTACGAAGCGCTGCCGCGACGATGCGGGCCGAAAGCCGTTCACCGAGCCCAGACACGGCATCCAACCCGCGGGCGGTCAGTTCGCCGAGGGTGTTGATGCTGGCGCACAGGTGCTCAAAATCCTGGAGTAGAGCCGCAACCTCAGCGCGGAGGCCGCGGGCATGCTCGACGTCGTGCACGCAATCGGAAATGGCCTGTTCGTGGCGTTGCTGAAGCTCGTCTCGAATCAAGAGGAAGGTGCGGCGGTCGCCGCTGGCCGCACTGCGCGCCGCATGCCGCAGGCTGTCGGTGACGCCGCTCATGGCGGACACCACGACCACGGGGGTCTCCCCAGTCTCCTGAGCCGTGCGCGCCGCGAGCCGGGCCACGTTGGCAATCCGTTCCCCGGTGCCGACCGACGTTCCACCAAACTTCATCACTATCATCGTAGGCTCTCCCGTGCACGATGCGCGGCATGAGGATGACGATCGCCAATCGTGGCGCGGGGCCAACACTGAGCCGTGGCGCCATTGCCTGGGGCATGGAGCATAGGGTGCCTGTGCGCCGGGCGGCCACAGGCGGAGTTGCGGACGATTATACAAGACCACTCTGCGGGGTACAAACGCTTCTGTCGCTCATCACTGGCGGCCGTACGATGCCTCGGCCCTTCGCCCAAGAACCGCGAGGGGAAGGCCCGATCCAGCGACGCCTGCGTCGCCGCAGCAATCACCTGCTAAGCGGTCATCTCCAGTTCCTCCATGGCCTGATCTACCGGGACGGTCTCCGCCGGGCCCGCGACACTTCCCTCAATGGTCTCAAAGCCCATGTGCAGGCTCTGGACCGCGGAGATCACGCTCTGTATGTCGCGACGGCGGGCCATCAAGACCATTGTTGGGCCCGTGTCCGTCGAGAAGTACACCGGAACGCCCGAAGCGCGCAGTTCATTGCACAGGCGGAAAAGGTGGATGTTCTCGGGTTCCCACGCAAAGAGCTTGTTCTCCAGGCTGGCGGTCATGGTCACCGCATGCAGGCGGATGCTATCGAGTTCGGCCCAGCGCGCAAGAGTACGCCAGTCGCCCTGCAGAACGGCATCTACACAGGCGACGACTTCCTTGGCCCGGCTTTGGCACCACGGTGAGAACAGCGGGCTGGCGGGGGCCTCACGGTGCGCGGCCTCGGTAACCAAGCCGATGCGCGAGTCCATCGGTATCGTCACCAGTCCCATCTCGGTCAGTTCGCCACGCCGATCCAGGCGTAGAGCGTAGCTATCGGCATGGGAGATCCCGGGATAGGAAAGCCACAAAGACACGCCTCCAACGGCACTCCGGCATCCGGATCCGGCCAACAGGCGAGCCGTGCAGCTTAGCAGGCGTTCGTGTGTCGCCAGCGTGGGGCCCAGAGTGGCGGAGAGGGCGGCCAGGGCGAGGGCAGCCGAGGCAGAGGCGCTGGTGCCCAATCCCTTGCCAACCCGCGTCGCACGAGCAAAGTTGCGGGAGTCCACGCGTGCGCGCGTAGTGATGCGGGCCGTTGTGCGCACGGCATCCAGCATCTGGACAACGCGCTCACGGGCATGCGTATCAGCGGGCACACGATTGATGGTAACCTGATCGGCCGCGAGAGACGGGTCAAACTGCACCATCGTCAACGTTTGAGCGGCGTCGTTATTGACCGAGATGCTGGGTAGATACGCGGTTCGGAGACGCCAGTCCGCCAGGCCATGGTACTTGAGGATGCCCTGGATGGGATAGGCGCGCGCGGCCGCGCGCCCCTGGGGGGCGCCTCCGGCGGACAGGTCCGGATACGGCGGGACCTGGAATCCGCGTTGGGCCAGGCAGGCCTCGATCCAGGCGTGATCAGCTGCAAGACGTGCGACCTCTTCCGGTGCTAGTGTCACGGTTGGCTACTCCCTCGGCAGTCGGCATGGCGTACGCACTCATGATAGAACGGATGGGCAAATGACAGCAATCATGCCATTTGACCGGCGCCGGGCGCCATGCTACAACGAGCGTCATTATGTGCGTGGAGGGGACACAGTGGCAAACGTGCTCGTGATAGACTCTCGTGACACGGTAGGTGTTGCCCTGATGGATCTTCCGGCAGGCACCGCGGTCGAGCTCAACGGCGGGCGCCCGACGAGCCTGGTTACCACTGAGCTGATCCCTTTCGGGCACAAGATAGCTCTTGTGGCCATTGGACCTGGGGAGACGATCGTCAAGTATGGGGCCAGCATCGGAGTGGCCGTGGACGATATTCAGCCGGGGATGAGCGTGCATGTACACAATCTCAAGAGCGTGAGAGGAGCGGCGCGGTGAGCATGGATTCCTTTCAGGGATATATGCGGGCGGATGGCTCCGTAGGAGCACGCAACCTCGTGGCCGTGATCCCCAGTTGTGGGTGTTCACAGCATGCGGCAGCACTCATCGCAGCCCAGGTCCGCGGAGCAGCGCTGCTCAACTACACGGGCGGTTGTGGAGAGATAGCAGGAGACATGGCTCGCGCAACGGAACTCCTTGCGCAGTATGCCCGCCATCCGAACGTAGTCGGCGCGGTGATCGTGAGCCTGGGGTGTGAGACTCTGGATGCACACCGTCTCGCGGAGCTCGCGGCCGGTGGAGGGCCTGTCGAGCTACTGACGATCCAGGAGCTTGGGGGTACGGCACGCACAGTCTCTCGGGGAGTCGACCTCGTGCAGAAGATGGCTGCGAGAGCAGCCTCACTGGAGCGCGAGGATTGTCCGGTCGCCTCGCTCACGATTGGGCTAGAGTGCGGGGGGTCAGATGCCACCTCCGGCATGGCGGCGAACCCTGCGATGGGCGCCTTTAGCGATCTGATGGTGGCACAGGGCGCTCGCGTCATTCTGGCGGAGACCAGCGAGCTCTTGGGCGCCGAGCATATCATGGTGGACAGGGCGGCCACTCCTGACGTGGCACGCGCTCTCCTCTCCACCGTGGAAGACTGTGAGCGGTGGCTGAAGGCTACCGGCGAGGACTTTATGGGAAAGCAGCCGAGCCCGGGGAACGTGCGAGGGGGCATCACCACCGTGGAGGAGAAGGCCCTCGGCGACGTGCTCAAAGGAGGGCACTCGCCCTTTGTCCAAGTGCTCGGCTACGGGCAGCGCCCGTCTGTCCCCGGACTATCATTCATGGACACGCCCGGGAACGATCCGGCGTCGGTGACTGGCCTGGTGGCGGCCGGCTGCCAGATCGTCACGTTCACGACTGGACGCGGTAATCCGATGGGAAATGCCGTCGCGCCAGTCGTCAAGATCACCGGCAACGCCCGCACGTGGGCACACATGGGCGCCGATATGGATCTCGATGCGAGCACGATCATCGCAGGAAGCGAGTCCGTGGAGCAGGTGGGTGCACGGCTCTACGAACTGGTGTTGCGCGTGGCCTCAGGTACTCGCACTGTTGCGGAGACCCTGGGGCACGAGGAGTTCTCGATGCTTCGCCTCGGCCCGGTGTACTAGTCCGGCTCTGAAGCACTGTCCGCCGCGGCACTTCGCAGGGCGGGAAACAGGATCACCTCGCGAATCGACGCCTGATCGGTGAACAGCATCACCATTCGGTCGATGCCGAATCCGAGGCCGCCGGTTGGGGGCATGCCGTGCTCCATGGCGATGATATAGTCCTCATCCATGGGGTGCGCTTCGGCATCTCCGTCGGCAGCCGCCTGGACTTGCGCGGCGAAGCGCTCTCGCTGATCCAGAGGATCGTTGAGCTCTGTGAACGCGTTTCCGCACTCGAGCGTGCCGATGTAGAACTCAAAGCGCTCCACCAGGTGGGGGGCTCCGGGCTTTATCTTTGCGAGCGGTGATACCTCAGCCGGAAAGTCAGTGATGAAAGTAGGCTGCACTAGCCTCGGCTCGACGACGCTCTCGAAGAGCTTCTCGACAGCCTTTCCCCATCCGGATTGCGAGACGAGCGTGATTCCGCGGGCGGCGGCGGCGCGCACAAGGGCGTCCTGCGTGCGCTCTATTTCGATATCGATTCCAGAAGCCTCCAGGATGGCATCACGCATGCTTACTCTGCGCCACGGCGGAGTGAGGACGATCTCCTGCCCCTGGTAGGTGATCGTCTCGCTCCCGAGGACGCGCACGGCGACGTCGTGGTACAGCGCCTCGATGAGGCACATCATGTCGTTGTAGTCCGCGTATGCTTCGTACATCTCGATGGCGGTGAACTCGGGGTTGTGCTGCGTATCTACGCCCTCGTTCCGAAAGTTGTGACCGATCTCGTAGACTTTCTCTAGCCCGCCCACGATCAGCCGTTTGAGGTATAGCTCATCGGCAATCCGCAAGTAGAAGGTCTGCCCGAGAGCGTTGTGATAAGTGGTAAAAGGCCGAGCGGCCGCGCCACCATACATGGGCTGGAGGACGGGCGTCTCCACCTCAATGTAGCCTTGCTCATCGAGGAAGCGGCGTACGGCGGAAACGATCCGGCTGCGGGTGACAAAGATCGTGCGGACGTCCTCATTGGCCAAGAGATCGAGATACCTCTGCCGGTACCGCGTCTCCACATCGCGCAGGCCGTGCCACTTTTCCGGGAGGGGGCGCAGCGTCTTGGCGACGGGCCTCCAGGACGAAACGTTCACGGTGATCTCGCCGGTACGCGTCTGGAATAGCGTGCCCCTGGCGCTCACAAAGTCCCCCAGATCAATGGTTCTGCGGAACAGGTCGTATAGCTCTTCACCCAAGACGTCCCGGCGGAGGTAGACCTGGATGCGGCCACTGCCATCCGCAAGGTGAGCAAAGGTGGAGCCACCCATGATGCGAATAGCTACCAGCCGGCCAGCAACGCCCACCTCTGTTTCGCCCGCCTCGCCAGAGTACGCCGCGAGCGCCTCCGCGGAGGTGTGCGTGCGCTCTACGCGAGGCGGATAGGGGTCGATGCCCTGCTCGCGCTGGCGCTCCAGCTTCTCTAGGCGTTGTTCGCGGCGGTCGCTAGAATCCGTCATGGCGTCATCCTGTGAGTCTGGTGAACGAGGTTGGGGCGACTGCTATTCGATGCTCAGAATCTCTATGGTTCGCTTGCCGCCGGGAGTGCTGGCCTCAACCACATCCCCGGCACGATGCCCCAGCAGGGCTCTTCCCAGAGGCGATTCGTTTGAGATTCGGCCGAGCGCGGGCCGGGCTTCTGCGGGGCTCACGATCTGGTAGCGTTCCGTGGCCTGTCCGGGTTCGCGAATGGCGACGATCGATCCGAGGCCGGCGTGGCCATCCGCCGATGCCTCCAGGATTGCGGACTGGGCGAGCAGCGATTCCAGTTCCCGGATTCGGCCTTCTACCAGGCTCTGCTGGCGCCGCGTCTCGGCATAGCCGAAATTCTCGCTCAGATCGCCCTCCTCGATGCCGCGGCGCAGCTCCTCGGCGATCTCCTTGCGGCGCACGCTGGTAAGCTCCAGGAGCTCTCTTTCGAGATCTTGCTTCCCTTCTGGCGTGAGATAGTGGATGGGTCCGCTCATTTAACCGTTCCTCTTGCAGCTGGACTGTATCTGGCGATTATAGACCGGTGCGAGAACCGCGCCAACTAGCGCGGTGTCGATGCCGTCACGCCGAAGGGGCTGGTGGATGCGCGTTGACACGCCGTACGCGGGCATGTATGCTCGCAGGCACGTGACATGGGCGTGAGGTGAGCATCATGGGCGAGTTGCAGCAGTTATCCGATCGCATCATCGAAAACGTAGAGCGCGTCATCATCGGCAAGCATCGCCAAGTGCGGCTGGCCGTGGTCGCTGTTCTGTGTCAGGGACATGTTTTGATTGAAGACGTGCCTGGAGTGGGCAAGACGGTGCTGGCCAAGGCTTTGGCCCGGTCAATCGGAGCCAGCTTTAGCCGCATCCAGTTCACTCCGGATCTGCTCCCGACGGACATCACCGGCGTATCGATCTTTAGCCAGGAGACGCGCGCTTTCGAGTTCCGGCCGGGGCCTATCATGGCGCAGATCGTGCTGGCAGACGAGATCAACCGCGCGACACCCAAGACGCAGGCGGCGCTCCTGGAATGCATGGAAGAGCGCCAGGTAACGGTCGATGAGCGCACCCACCGATTGCCCGAGCCTTTTATTGTGCTTGCGACGCAGAACCCTATCGAATACGAGGGGACCTTTCCGTTGCCAGAGGCCCAGCTGGATCGTTTTCTGCTTCGCTTGAGCCTGGGGCACCTTTCGGCCAAGGATGAAGTCGCCATTCTGGACGCACAGCAATACGTCCATCCCTTGGACAGCCTCGGGCAAGTGGTCGATGCTGCGGAGCTCGTGTCCGTACAGCAGTTGGTGAAGGATGTCTACGTTGATCCACTCATCAAGGAGTATATCGTCGCTCTGGTCCAGTCAACCCGGGTCTACCCGGATGTGTTTCTCGGCGCGAGCCCGCGCGGCTCGCTGGGGCTCTACCGGACGAGCCAGGCGCTCGCGGCCACGGAAGGACGGGACTTTGTGACGCCTGACGATGTAAAGGCCCTGGCTGAAGGAGTCCTGGCCCATCGCATCATCATCAGCCCGTCGGCACGTATTCGCAACATCGATACTCGCTACGTGGTACAGCAGGTTCTTGAGAGTGTTCCGGTCCCCGGGACAAGGGTGCGGCAAGGGCGCGCCTAGCCTCGGTCGAGTGGCGATATGAGGAGATAAGAGAATCGTATGGATGTGCGGTCCGCAACAATCGCAGATATCGAGCCGTGCAAGCGTCTCGATGGCAGATACAGTACCGGGTATATCTGGCACATGGATGAAGAGATCCGACCGGACGCGGTGAACGTGGCGCTTCGGCGCGTGCGCCTCCCTCGCACGTTGGAATCGCGCGACCCGCGGTGCGCCGACGATCTCTTTGAGGTCTGGAAGAATAGCCGCTGCTTTCTGGTGGCAGAAGAGCTGGGGGTTGTTCTCGGATATCTGACGATGGTGATCTCACGGGGCAACTGGCAGGGCTGGATCGAGCATCTGGTCGTGCACCGGCAGTACCGTCGGCGCGGCGTCGCAATGATGCTGTTGGACGGCGGTGAGCGGTGGGCGCTCGAGAGCGCTCTCCGCGGCGTGACGGCTGTGGTGCAGAGCAAGAACGATCCGGCCATCCACTTGTTTCCCCGTCGTGGATATGCTTTCCGGGGCTACATGGATGGGTACTTTGACAGCGGGGATTTGGGGCTGCTGTACTCGCTGGGGCTCTAGCGCCAGCCTATTTCGAGACGGGGCCCTCTGCCTTGGCCGGTCGGCTGTAAGGGGAGGTGTGACTGTGCCGGGCTGGCAGTCATTTGACAGTCGCCCCTTCGGCAAGGTATAATCGCCCGACGTCAGCACAAGCCATCGTAATCTTCCCCTTTGGGGATAGAGGAGTTCTGATAGTGTCCAAGACTTGGCAGCCCAAGAAGCGTCGTCGTATGCGTGTGCACGGGTTCCGCCAGAGGATGTCCACACGGGGCGGCCGTGCTGTATTGCGTGCTCGCCGTGCGAGGGGGCGCAAGTCCCTGGCCGTCGAGAATAAGGGCGTATAGCCGCTGAGATATGGGGGATCTGGAGCACGGGGCATCGCGCCAGCGCAGACTGGAACGTCTCGCTGACTCGGCTGACTTCCGGCGAGTAAGGGAGCAGGGGCGCTGTTGGTCCGATCCCAGAGTGGTGCTGTGTGCTCACCCCAATGGTCTTGCTCGGGTGCGTGTTGGTTACGCTGTGAGCAAGCGCATTGGCAAGGCGGTCCGGCGTAACAGAATCAAGCGGCTTATGCGCGAATCCGTGCGCGCCTATAGTGATCTCGTTTCGCCCGGATGGGATATCGTGATCATCGCTCGCCAGCGGGTGAGTGTGTCCGATTACTGGGAGGTCCAAGGTTCAATCGGGCACCTCCTTGGACAGGCGGGCGTGTTTCGCTCCACCGATGTGGCCATGACCGGCCAGACGGGGTGATGGGGTGACCGTTTGTGCGCGCTTCTTGCTCGGCCTCATAGCGTTATACAAGCGGTATGTATCTCCGATTCTGCCTCCAAGCTGCCGCTACTACCCCAGTTGCTCAACGTACATGCAGGAAGCTGTTTCCAGATACGGCGCGTTCCGCGGGGGATGGATGGGCATCCGACGTGTCCTGCGATGTAATCCTTTCCACCCCGGCGGGTATGATCCTGTTCCCTGATTACGTGTCTTCTACTTGCCTCAGGAGGTATGCGCATTGAACAGGTTATGGTCAGGAGGGCGACTAGCTCTTCTGCTTTTTGTGTTGGCGTTAACGGTGGCCGGATGTGTTCCTTCCGGGGCCGCCACTGATACCGGGTGGACGACGCTGACGATCGCTGGCACAGAGCTCTATGCAGTCCGATCCACTGGCGAGGCGGTTGCGCTGAACCTGCAGGGTGACGGTGCGCTGATCTGGCGATACCCGCTGGAAACGGCAGCGACTGGCCCGGGTTGTGGGATCATGCAAAAGTCGACCACTGGTGGCGAGGCCAGTCTGGCACTCGGTGCGGTGTTCAGTCCCCCTGCGGTCAGCGATGGGCTGGTGCTCTTTGGTTCGTCTGAAGAGAAGCTGATCGCTCTGGATGCAGAGAGCGGCAAGCCGGCCTGGTCCTACCCGGTGGACTCGGCCGTCATCGGTGGCGTCGCTGTGGCGGAGGGGATCGCGTACTTTGGGACCGTGAGCGGGCAAGTCTACGCAGTGGACTTGGAGGCTCAGAAGCCAGCGTGGGAAACCACCTACACGACCGGGGACCGGGTATGGAGCACGCCGCTCGTGGACGGGAGCCGGTTGTACGTGGCCTCGATGGATCATCGGATTCACGCTCTGGACCGGTCCAGTGGAGAGAGCCTGTGGAGCGCCGATCTTGGTGGTGCGATCCAGGGTGATATCGCTCTCTACCACGGTGTACTGTATGCGGGCGGCGTAGACCGCCGGCTCTATGCTATAGAGGCCGAGTCCGGCAGGGTTCTATGGAAGACCGATCGGTTGGACTCGTGGATCTGGGGTGCGCCCCTGCAAACCGGTGACATGGTCTGCTTTGCGACGCTGGACGGCAAGGTGCACGGCCACTCGGTTGAAAGCGGCAAGCCCGTGTGGGCACCGGTTACGCTTCAGGGGGGCATCAGTGCGGGGCCCGCGAGAGTGGGGGACTCGGCAGTGGTGGGTACTGACGAAGGCATGGTCTACTTGATCGACCTTGAGGCCGGTAGCGCCGAGGTGCTGTATGGTTCTCTGCCCGAACAGCAGAGGGGTGGTTACCTCTCGACGATCACCGTGCATGATGATATCGTGTACTTGGGCAGTTCGTACGGGTTTGTTGTGGCTCTTGATCCGGCGGCACGGGCTCCCGAAGCCTGGGTCTATCCGTCGCCGGAAGCGGAATAGCTCAGGAAGTGGAGTTGCCAGTGCAGGGAGCAAATACGCCTCAGGTCGATCCCGTAAGGGTGCGCAAGTCGCTCCTTACTTGGGCCATCGTCGCCCTTGTCGTCATCGTTGCCTCGCAGATTGGCTTGGGAACAATCTGGCGAGAGGGCATAATCCGCCCGCTGCTCAACGGGTTGCTGGTTCTGTACGCCTATCTCGGGCGCAGTTTCGTGGTGGCCATCACTGCGTTGACGCTGCTGCTCAGGCTCATCACGATGCCGCTGCAGATCAAGTCGATTCGTTCGACGCGTGCCAGCGCGGCGCTCGCGCCGCAGGTCAGTGAGCTACAGAAAAAGTACGCAAACGACAAGGAGCGCCTGGTAGCGGAGCAGCAAAAGCTCTACAAAGAAGCGGGAGTGAGCCCGCTCAGCGGCTGCCTGCCCACATTGGTTCAACTGCCGATCTGGATTGGCCTGTACCAAGGGATCACCAGCGTGTTGGCCGATACGCCGGTCGAGTTGATGAGCCTGGGCAAGAACGTGTATCACGCGTTTTCCGGTGTGGTCGACATTATTCCGCTGCAAGGCATGTTCCTGGGTATGGATCTTGCCAAGCCGGATCCGACTTCCCTGGTGCTGCCGATTCTTGTTGGCGGGACGATGTACGTTCAGAACAAGATGCTGACGCAACCAAGCGGGGATCCGCAACAGGCATCGATGAACCAGAGCATGCAGCTCATGATGCCTCTGATGTTTGGTTATTTCGCCACCCAGTTTCCTGCAGGTCTGGCGATCTATTTCGTGATCTCGAACGTGGTAGGCACGCTCATCCAGTGGCTGGTGGAGCGGATGCTGGGGCCCGCCCAGGTGCCGGCAGTCGCTACAGCCGACAACAAGAGGAAAGAAAAGGCGGCAAATGGATCGCGAAGCAAGGCCGGGAAGGCATAACGCAGAGTTCTCAGGCAAGACTGTAGAGGAGGCCCTGGAAAGCGCCGTGGAGGCGCTGGGCATACCTGTGAGCGAGCTACAGTACCAGGTGATGCGCGATAGCACGCGCAGTTTCCTGGGTTTTATGCGTACGGGAGAGGTCACGATCCGCGTAAGCTGGGAGGATGGCCCGCCCGCGAGCGTCGAGGTGGAGCCGGAAGACCGGGAAGAGGAAGAGCTGTCCGTAGAGGACGAACTGCCGCAAGATCAGGCAGGCCCCGAGGCGTCCGATGTGCGTCCCTCCAGCCGCGGCGATGAGGATGAGGACGAAGGCGAGGACGAGGAGACGGTCGCGTCTGACGGGAACCCGCCGGAGCTGGAAGCGGAGGCGCTGGACGTGCTGACCACGCTTCTGGACAAGATGGGTGCCCTTGCTGCCGTAGAGGTGGTGGATCGCGGCGGCCGCTTGGATGAGGATAGCGGAGAGGTAAGCCCACTGATCCTCAACGTTGTGGGCGATGACTTGGGCTCTCTCATCGGCCGGCGCGGTGAAACCCTGCGAAGCCTGCAGTTCATGGCGCGGCTGATCGTCAGCCGGCGCCTCGGCGTGTGGCCGAACCTGGTGGTGGACATCGAGAACTACAAGTCCCGCCGCGAGGAGTCTCTACGGGCTCTGGCGCTGCGGATTGCGGATCAGGTGCGAGCGTCTCACGAGCCGATGACGCTTGAACCGATGCCTGCCCACGAGCGTCGTATCGTGCATCTCACGCTGCGGGATGACCCCGACGTGTACACCGAGAGCACCGGCAAGGAAGAACGGCGCAAAGTCCAGATCATTCCACGTTAGGGACTGGAGATGTCATTGTCCAGCCCGGTTCCCGAGTATGTCGTTGTGGGGCACGTGACGAGGGATCTGCTTCCGGACGGCGGGTATACTCTAGGGGGTACCGCGACCTTTGCGGCTCTGGCGGCGACCCGCCTGGGGCTTGCCGTGGGGATGCTCACCAGTGGAGGCCCTGAGGTAGAGCAACTGGCGGGCGAAGGCTTGAGCGTGCAGTGCTGCCCGGCCGGCGAGACGACTGTGTTCGAGAACATCTATCTCGGTCACAGGCGTCTCCAATATATCCGAGGGCTGGCCTGTACCATTCATCCGGCAGATGTGCCGGATCTGTGGCGGTTGGCGCCCATCGTACATCTAGGGCCCATAGCGCAGGAAGTAGACACCGCTCTGGTTGCAGCCTTTCCGGGCGCTCTTCTTGGGATCACGCCGCAGGGATGGCTGCGCAGTTGGGATCAGCAGGGGCTGGTCTCCCCGGCGGTCTGGACTGAGAGCACCCGTGTTCTGGAGGCTGCGGATCTTGTGGTTCTCAGTCTCGACGACCTGGGCGGGGACCGCGATCTCCTTCAGACCTATATTGACCGATCTCGGCTCCTTGTCTTGACGATGGGCGATCAAGGCGCCATCGTTCATCGCAAGGGCTCGGCGCAGCGCGTGCCGGCGTATGCCGTCCAAGAGGTAGACCCGACTGGAGCCGGCGATGTCTTTGCGGCGGGATACCTGATACGCTATGCTGAGACAGGGGATCCGATCGAGGCGGCACGCTATGCCAACTGCGTGGCTTCCTTTGTTGTGGAGGGACCCGGGGCGACATGCTTGCCGACGCGCGAGCAGGTGGAGGACCGGCTGGCTCACGGGCGACTTGTGGACTAGATGCTCGCAGTAACGAGATAGGGGCGATGGGGCATGGGCCGGATCTACTCGCTAGCCAACCAAAAGGGCGGGGTCGGCAAGACGACGACGGCCGTGAACCTTGGGGCCTACCTCGCCCATATGGGGCAACGTGTGCTCCTTGTGGATCTGGATCCGCAGGCCAATGCCACCAGCAGCCTGGGCGTAGATAAGAACGCGCTCTCGCGTTCCGTGTATGATGTCCTCATCGGCTCGGAGACTCCTGCTTCGCTGACGCTCGTAACGACTTGTCTAGGGCTGGATCTCCTTCCGGCGTCCCCTGCGCTGGCCGGAGCCGAGGTCGAGTTGCTCAATGTGATCGCTCGCGAGACGCGCCTGCGGCACGCGCTGCAACAGGTGAGCGGGCGCTATGACTATATTCTGATCGATACGCCTCCAAGCTTGGGCATGTTGACGGTCAATGCCCTGACGGCTTCGGATGGTGTCTTTATCCCAATACAGTGCGAATACCTGCCTCTCGAAGGGCTGGCTCAGCTCCTGCACACGATCGAGCTGATACGCCAGCGACTCAACCCCGACCTGATGGTGCGAGGGCTGATCCTGACCATGTACGACCGGCGCACCAACCTGGCGCGACAGGTGGTTCAGGAGATACACGATCACTTTCCGACCACCGTCTTTCAGTCGGTGATTCCGCGA
>Ga0123333_10000420_pt1 | contig 47763 bp, 31 predicted proteins | sample BioC12SIPDNA_3_FD_89957 | JGI IMG/M metagenome (GOLD analysis project Ga0123333, IMG submission 89957) | Anaerobic biogas reactor microbial communites from Washington, USA - Biogas_R2_B C12 SIP DNA | ecosystem: Engineered > Bioreactor > Anaerobic > Unclassified | place: Washington, USA...
CCGCCCGGGCATCCAGTCGGGCAAGATGCAAGCCCACGTCCGCTGGGACGGCAAGGCTTCGGCCACCATCTTCGACGCCGCCGATCCGACGGTGCCGCTGGACTACATGAGTTTCGGCGTCTATAGGCTCGAAGAAGGGCCGTTTGAGCTCTCCAGCGCCGATCGCGAATTCGTGTTCATGCCGGTCGAAGGCGAATATGACTTCCGCATCGCCGACCACCACTACACCGGCAGCCGCGCGGGCGGGCCCTTCGCCACGCTGCCGGAAAAATCCAACGCCTCCGCCGTGTACGTCGGGCGCGATCAGACCGCTAAGCTCAGCGGCAACGGCGTGATGATCTGGTTCGCCGCTCCGGCCAACGGCGTGAAGCCCGCCGCGTTCGTCGCTCCGGGCCAGATCGAACAGGTCAGCCGCGGCAAGGGCGTCTGGCATCGCGAGGTCATCACGCTGGCCGGCACGAGCGACCTGAGCACCAATCTGATCGCGGGCGAGACCTACAGCCCGCCGGGCCTCTGGTCGGGCACGCCGCTGCACACCCACGACAAGGACGAACCACACAAGGGCGAAGCCGACCTGGAGGAAATCTACTTCCACGTGGCCCGCAACGTCGACGGCCAGTGGGGCTCGTACGCCGTGCAATTGCTCTTCGACAGCGAGGGCATGAACCAGGCCTACCTGCTGCACAACTACGACGCGATCGCGATTCCCGGCGGGGCCCATCCGGTGGTGGCCGGTCCGACCTCCGACGTGCTCTACTTCTGGGCCCTGGCGTCGAGCAAGCCGACGGACCTGAAGATGAAGGACGTGCCGGAGTTCGGTTACCTGCACGGCGTCGCCGCGATCCTCGACGCCCTCGAACAGGAACGAGGCCGCACACCGGTCAAAGCCGAACGCCTCGCCAGGATGGCCGACGAGCAAAAGCTGGATGACAGCGGCCGCGAGATGCTGCGCCAGCACCTGATGGAACGCGGATTCAGGATCGAGTATTGAACCGGACCGGCATCACGCCGCACCACGACGGAACCGACATGGCCGAATATGGCAAGGGTGAAACGAATCGCATCGGGCTCAAGATCGTCTACTTCGGCACCGGCGAGTTCGGTCTGCCCACGCTCCAGACGCTCATCCTCAACCGCGCGCCCGTCCGGCTGGTGGTGACCGCGCCGGACCGCCCAGCCGGGCGAGGCCTCAAGATCCGGCACTCGCCGATCAAGGATCTGGCCGTCGACGCCGATATTCCCACCCTTCAGCCGGGCGATGTCAACGACCCCTACACCGTCCGCCATATCGCCGAGTACGGGGCCGACGTCGGCCTGATCATCGCCTACGGCCAGAAGATCGGCGGCGACCTGATTCGCGTCTTTTCCAAAGGCATCATCAACCTGCACGCGTCGCTGCTGCCCGCCTATCGCGGCGCCGCCCCGATCAACTGGGCGATCATCCGCGGCGAACGTTGCACCGGCGTGACGGCCATGCAGATCAACGAGCAGATTGACGCGGGCCAGATCCTCGGCCAGACCGAACTGGCCATCGGCCCGGTCGAGCGGGCCGACGAACTGCACGACCGCCTCGCCCAGACCGGACCCAAACTCATCCTCAAGGTGTTTCGCCAGATCGAAAACGCCACCGCGACGCCCAAACCGCAGGACGCCTCAAAGGTCAGCAAGGCGCCGAAGCTCAAGAAGCATTCCGGCCGGATCGACTGGCAGGCACCAGCCGACGAGATCGCCCATCGGATTCGCGGCCTGTGGCCATGGCCGACCGCCAAGGCCATGTATTGTCCGCAACAGGGCAAGCCCATCGAGGTCGCCTTTGCCCGCGCCGAAGCGGTAGGGGGAGGACAAGCCGGAGAATCCCCGGGAACCATCCTGCCCGACCTGACCGTCCAGTGCGGCTCGGGCCGGCTGGCGGTGATGGAGATCCGCCCGGCGGGCGGCAAGCTGATGAACTGGGACGCGTTCGTTAACGGCCGCCACGTGCAGCCGGGCGACCGCTTCGAAAGCGTCGAAACATCCGAAAGCGTGGACGTGCCATGAAACGCCGAGACAAGGGGGTTGGGCCTAACGACGGCGGCGACCGGCCGCGCAAACAGACGCCGGGCCAGATCCGCAAAGCGATCATGGCCGAGCCGGGCATTCCCGCCCGATTCCTGGCCCTCGAGGCGATCCAGGACACCACGCTGCATGCCCTGCCCACCGACCGGATCGGCGTGCTGGCCGAGAGCTACAAAGTCGCCGGCCGCGAACGCCGGCTGGCTCACGAAATCCTGGCCGGGTCGATCAAACGCCGGGCCTCGCTCGATCTGCTGATCGAGCGGATCGGCAAGTGCCGCTGCAAGTCGATCGAACCGCGGCTGCTCAATATCCTGCGGCAGGGGGCCTATCAACTGGTCTTCCTCGAACACGTGCCGGTCTTCGCCGCGGTCGATCTGAGCGGCAAGCTGGCCCGTCTCTACGGTGGCGAGCGCCAGGTGGCGTTCGTCAACGCCGTGCTGCGCAACATTCAGCGGGCGACGGTCGACCGGGACGCCGTCCTTGCTCCCGGCGACGAGGAGTTCATCCTGCCCAAGACGATCGCCCGCGGCGTGCGATTCAACCGGCGGATTCTGCCGCCGGTCGCCGAGGCGGCTGAGCATCTGGCCGCCGCCTATTCGCTTCCGCGGTTTCTGGTCAAACGCTGGCTGACGCGGTTCGATTTCGATCGCACGCGGCAGATCGCCGCCGCCGCCAACGCCCGCCCGATCACGGTGGCCCGGCCCAACTTCCTTAAACTCGGTTCGCCCCATCAGCCGACCGAAGCCGGACAGAAACTGGCCCGCCGTCTCGCCGACGAGGGCTGCCAGGTGCACCTGACCGGCGACCGCGGGGCGGTCGAGATCGTCGAAGGCCCGCCGCTCGCCGAACTTCCAGCCTTCGCCGAAGGGCTCTTCCAGATCCAGGACACCACCGCCCAGGAGATCGCCTGGCGGCTCGAGCCGAAACCGGACGAGACCATTCTCGACCTCTGCGCCGGCCTGGGCACCAAGACCACGCAACTGGCGGAACTGACCGGCGACCGGGCCGCCATCGTGGCCACCGACCGCACCGGCGGCAAGCTCGACAAGCTCAAGCTCAACGCCTCACGGTTGGGCATCAACTCGATCGGCGTCGAGCCGATTGAGCGGATCCTCTCGGTCGAGTACGACGGCCGGTTCGACGCCGTGCTGGTGGACGTGCCGTGCTCCAACACCGGCGTGCTCTCATGCCGGCCCGAAGTCCGCTGGCGCCTCAAGGAAACCGACATCGCCGTTCTGGCCCAGGTGGCCGGCGAACTGCTGGCCACCGCTTTGCGCCTCGTCAAACCCAGCGGGCGGATCGGCTACAGCACCTGTTCGATCGAACTCGAAGAGAACGCCCGCGCCGTGCAGCGGTTTCTCAATGCGGCCAAGGGCTGGCGACTGGCGGCCGACGACGAGCGTCTGCCCCAAGCCGACCCGCAGTCCGGCCGGGCGATCCACGATGGCGGCTACTGGGCGATCCTCCGACGCGACGCGTAGCTCGGCGGATCGTCAACCTTTGCCTTTCCCAACGGCCCTGACGGCCATAGAATAAGCGGTACAGACGGATCTGGCGAATCTGGCGGATAGATGGAGACGGCCGATGAAACGCATTGCGATGGCGGCGGCGATGGCGGTTCTGGTTGGCGTTTGCGGAGCGGCGTTCGGACAGGAAGCCCAACCGGCCGCGCCTCCGCAGGAAAAAACCGTGCTCGACGTGATCGAGCCGACCCAGGGACGTCCCGTGATCGTCCTGCCGGAACAGAACTTCCACTTCATGTTCTGGATGGAGGACGTCGAACTCCAGAAGCTCGAGGCTTCGCTGGTCCACTCGCTCTCGCCCTCCGAGCGGGTGCCGCTGACCGCGCCGGTCCCGCCGTTCCGCATCCAGAACGCCTATTGGGCGATGATCCTCAAGCCGCCGGCCCTGGCCAAACCCGGCGTCTACGACCTGTACATCGACATGGGCCAGTACTATCAGCGGATCCCGCGGGCGGTCAAGATCGTCGCGCAGTTCAAAGATCGTTTTCGTTTCGTGCACCTGTCGAATATGAACGTCGGCGAGCCGACGGCCCCGGATTTCGACTCCCGGCTCGTCGATGAAATCAACCTGCTGAACCCCGAGTTCATCGTCGCCACCGGCGACTACCTCGATCAGCCCGGCCGCAACTCGCCCGACGACTGGCGGCGGATCATGGATTTCTTCGCCCGCTTCGACGCCCCGGCCTACCTGCTGTGCGGCGATATGGAAGACCCAGCCGTCTTCCAGAAGGCCGTCGACTCCAGCCCCATCGGCAGCTTCGACTACGGCGGCTGCCACTTCGTCCTGACCCTCGACACCCAGACCCATCCGATCGATCAGCACCAGACCAACGTCGAAGCCGTCCTGGAAAACCTCAAAGAGGCGAGGAACGCGAAGATGTCGGTTCTGGTCGGCCGCAGCGACGGCTTGCGAATCCTCGACGGCTTGCGGACCATCGGGCGCGATCCGGTCGAGGTCTTCGCCCAGTACAAGGTCCGCATGATGATCTGCGGCGGCAGCACCGACTGGGACTTCCTCGAGAACGCTGATAAACTGGAGACCATCAAAGCTGCCGGCGTCCAATACGTCCGCACCGGCCAATCCAGCACGTCCATGAAAAATGGCGGCAGCGGGGTCAGCCGCTACCGCGTCTTTGAGGTCAACGGCCAGGAGATCGACTGCGCCTATCGGCCGCTCTCGCCCGATCGCGAGGCCCAACATTCCATTCCCGCCGGGCGGCTTCGCGTCTTTGACCACGGCCGCAACGACGGCAGCGCCGCCACCGAACACGTCTCGGTCGTCAACACGCTCAACCAGTCGTTCGGCGACTGCCGCGTGGTCATGCGGATCAAGGGCGATGACCCGCAGGCGGTGAAGGTGGCCAACTGCCGCTTGGAGGAAGTGCTCCGCGGGCCGGGGCATCTGGTGGTGCTGGCCACGGTCGACGTGCCCGAACGGGCCTCGGTCCAGGTCGCCGCCACGACCGACCCTCAGGTCGAGCAGTCGCTGGCCAAACTGCCGGTCGAGTTCGCCTTCGGCGGCGATCGAACGCTCAAGTTCCGCCAGGGCCGCAGTCCCGATGGGATGGTCTACTACGAGCAGCCGGGCCCGATCCCGCTGACCGTCAAGAACCTCAGCGACCAGCAAACCACCGTCAGTTTACAGGTCCGCCTTGGCGGAGAGGCCCTGGTGCTCTCGCAGACCGGCAGCACCCAGCCGGGCGACGCATCGGCCCAGGCTGCGGCGCTGACCACCACCGAGACCCTCTCGCTGGCCCCGAACGCGACGGCCTCCGTCTCCATCCACCCGGTCCTGCGGAACCTGACGCCGGGCCAGGCCTACCTGGCCGTCTATTGCCTCAACGATCCGCTTCAGCGGGTCTCGATCGAAAGGGTCAACGTGACCCTGGCGCCGCAGTAGCGAGGTCGCCATGACTCCGGACGCCGACAACAGCGGATCGAAGATCAAAGCGGGCAAGCTTCCGCCCGAAATGCTCGAAGACATGCTAAGCCGATTCAAACCGGACCCAGCCCACGTGGTGGTCGGACCGGGCGTCGGACTGGACGCCGCCGTGATCCGCACGCCGTTGCCGCTGATGGCGGTCACCAGCGATCCGATCACCCTCGCCGCCGACCTGATCGCCTACTACTGCGTGCACGTGAACGCCAATGACCTGGCCGCGATGGGGGCCGATCCGCAGTTCATGGTCGCCGTCTGCCTGCTGCCGGTCGGCCAGGCCGATCGGGTTCAGTCCATCGCAAGCGATCTGGCCCGCTACGCCGGCCAACTCAACATCAACGTGATCGGCGGACACACGGAACTCACCGCCGCCGTCAACAGCCCCGTCATGGTCGCCACCATGCTCGGCCGCGTCGTCACCGATCAGCCCATCGGCGCGGCTGGAGCCCAAGCCGGTGACGTCGTGATCATGACCGGCCAAGCCGCCCTCGAAGCCACCGCCATCGCCGCCCGCGAAAAGCCCCATTGCCTGCGGGCCGCGGGCCTCGCCGACTCGCTGATCGAAACCGCCCAGAACCTGCTCTTCGACCCGGGCATCAGCGTCCTGCCCCAAGCGAGGATCGCCATCCGCAGCGGCTGTTCCGCCATGCACGACGCGACCGAAGGCGGCATGGTCTCCGCCGTCTGGGAAATGGCCCGGGCCGCCGAGGTCCGCATCCGGCTGCACCGGGACCAGATTCCCGTCAGCGACCTGACCCGCCGGGTCTGCGCCGTCTGGGACATCGATCCGCTGGCCGCGATCTCGTCAGGCTCGCTGTTGATCGCCATACCGGCGGCAAAGGCCGATCCGCTGATCGAAGACCTCCGCCGCAGCGGCATTGCCGCCGCCGTCATCGGCCATGTGATCGAAGGAAACGCGGGAGTTGAGGATGCCCGGACCGCCCAGCCGATCCACCCCGTCCAGGACCAGATCGCCAGGATCTATGGGCCGTAGCGAGCCGCATCGGCCTCAATCGTAGGTGCGACCGCTGGTTCCCTTGCCCCGGTTGCGCCTGGCCCGCGCCATGAGTTTCACTCCCCACGCCGTCGGATGCTTGCCGTTGACGCATCCAAGGCACAGCGTCTCGCCCTTGCAGCCGATGCACGAGGCGACGTCGTTTACCGACAGGTACCGCAGGCTGTCGATGCCCAGGGCCTTGGCCATCTTTTCCAGTGACTTGGGGCTCAGGTCGCCGTTGTACCGGCCGTCGACGAAGTTTGTGGCGAACAGCTCGGTCACCGTCGACATGTCGATCCCGTAGAAGCACGGGGCGACGATTGGCGGACACGCCACCCGCACGTGCACCTCCCGCGCGCCGGCCCCTTCGCGGACCTTGCGGACCAGCGCCTTGAGCGTGGTCGAGCGGACGATCGAATCCTCGACCAGAAACACCCGCTTGCCCGACAGCACCGACGCCAATGCGGTGTACTTGCTCTCGGCGCTCTGGCCGCGGGTGGAGTTCGGCTGGATGAAGGTCCGCCCGACGTAGCGGTTGCGGATCAGCCCCTCGACGCACGGCACTTTCATGTGGTAGGCGAACGAGTCCGCCGCCGCCTTGGCCGTGTCCGGCACCGGCACCACCACGCAGTCCTCGTCCATCGTCTGGTCCTCCAACTCGGCCAGACGCTTGCCCGCCGCCGCCCGCGACGCGTACACGCCCGCTCCGTCGATCTCGCTGGCCACGTGCGAAAAGTACACCCACTCGAAGAAGCAGCGGGCCTGCCGGCCGCGCTTGGCGAACCGCGCAAATCGCAGCTTGCCGTTTTCGATCAGCGCCATCTGGCCGGGCTCGAACGAATGGATATCGGTGAAGCCCGCGTTGGCCAATGCCACCGATTCGCTGGCCGCTCCGAACAACCGGCCGCGAACCGCCCAGCTCATCGGGCGGATGCCCAGCGGATCGCGGGCCACGAACATCCGTCCCATCGCGTCGAGAAACGCAATGTTATATGCCCCGTCAAAGTCCCTCGCCAGCAACGCCATCGCTCGTGCCAGATCTGGCGGTTTGTCCGCCCGCAGACCGTACGACAGGGCGTGCATGATGATCTCGGTGTCGGTGTTCAGCGAAAAGTGATAGTGCCGCTTGGCCAGCAGGCGGTCGCGAAGGTCGGCGTAGTTCGACAGCGTTCCGTTGAACGCGAAGCTGAACCACTTCCAGAGCCGCCCGTGGTGGCGCTCGAACGGCTGGGCGTAACGGGCGTCGTCGGCCCCGCAGGTGGCGTAGCGGGTATGGCCGATCGCAGCCCGGCCCGCGTACTCGCGCAGAATCGCCTGGTGCTTCTCCGGCCGCGACATCCGAAACGCCTCGGCCACCGTCCCGATGTCCTTGAACGTGTCAATGATCTGCGGACGCTGCGGGTTATAGCTGCTCAACCCCGCCGCCAACTGGCCCCGGTTCTGCAGGTCCAGCAAAATCGGCGGCACCATCGCCGCCACGTTCTCGTCCCGAACCTCCCATTCGCCGTTGCCCGAACCTTCCGGTGCCTCGTCCAGGAGGTACAAAGCCGCCAGCCCACATTCGTGATGAATATCTTCGCTCATTCATTAGTTCCGCTAATCAAGGAGGAATCACTCCGGCAACCGCACTTTGCCTGTGGACATGTAATCATAGTCATTGCGAGGAGCCAATGCGATCGGAAAATGACCGTGCCTGCTCGCAGATGGACTTGGGCTGGATGACGCTATGGGTACGCCAACTCTTTGGCGTCTTCTGCTACCGGCTGGCGGACCGGCGGACCGTCTGCTTCTTGGCGTTGCTCGCCGGTTTGTGCTGGGCCAGGACCTTGCGGGCCTTCTCGATGTCCGCCACCTTGAACACCCCCAGCGTCCTTCCGCCGCGGGTTCCGGTCGTGCAATAGGCGTAGTTGATGTTGATGTGCTTGGTCCCAAGCCGCGTGCAGATGTCCGCCATCGCGCCCGGCTGATTGGGCATCTCCACGCACAAGACCTCCGTCTCGTCGACCGGAATGTTGATCGCCCGCAGCACGTCGGCCGTCTTCTTGCCGTCCTCGACCACCAGCCGCAGCACCCCGTGCTCCTGCGAATCCACCAGGGTCAGGGCCCGGATGTTGATCTTCCGATCGGCCAGGGCGGTGCACACCTGGGCCAGGATGCCCGGCTTGTTGACCAGGAACACGGAAAACTGCTTCTCGACGCTCATGTTCACGGGTATGTCTCCTTCGCGAACCGATGGCGTTGCTCGTTCCAACCGACGCTACGTATCACTACGCCGCAAACCGGACAAGGTTCGCCGACGGGCTATCCGACGGCTTTGGCCACCAGGTCGCCGACCTCGGTGGTCGAATGGCCCATCCGGCCGGCGTTCTGCGACTCCATCTTCGGCGTGACCGTCATGATCGCCGCCTCGACCTTGTTGCCCGCCTCGACCAGCTTGGGCATGTTCCGGTTGGTGCCCGTCTCGCGCAGCAGCATGCCCAGCGCCCCGATCGCCGCGATCGGGTTGATCACGTTCTTGCCGGTGTACTTCGGGGCCGAGCCGCCCATCGGCTCGTACATCGAGACGCCGCGCGGGTTGATGTTCCCGCCCGCCGCCACGCCCAACCCGCCCTGGATCATCGCCGCCAGGTCCGTGATGATGTCGCCGAAAATGTTGTCCGTCACGATCACGTCGTAAAACTCGGGATTCTTGACGAACCACATGCAGCAGGCGTCCACGTGGTTGTAGTCCCGCTTGATGTCCGGATAGTCCTTCTCGCCGATCTCGTGGAACGCCCGGAACCACGTGTCGCCCGCGAACGTCAGCACGTTGGTCTTGTGCACCAGCGTGAGCTGCTTGCGGCGGTTGCGCCGGCGGCAAATCTCGAAGGCGTAGCGGATCGCCCGCTCAGCCCCGAACCGCGTCGTGCAGTTGATCTGCGTCGATACTTCCTGGCCCGTGCCCTTGTACTGCACGCCGCCCATGCCCGTGTAGATACCCTCGGTGTTCTCGCGGACCACGATAAAGTCGATGTCGTCCGGGCCCTTGTCCTTGATCGGCGTCCAGACGCCCGGATACAGCTTGACCGGCCGAAGGTTGATGTACTGGTCCAGCTCGAACCGCAGCCGAAGCAGCACGCCCTTCTCCAGAATGCCCGGAGCGATCTTCGGATGGCCCACCGCGCCCAGATAGATCGCGTCGTAGGCCCTGAGCTTCTCGATCTCGTCCTCGTGGATCACCGGGATCGACGGCTTGGTCGGATCGCCGCCCGCCGCCAGATACCGGTCGCCGCTGACGTCGAACGTGTCGCTCTCGTAGGTGAAACCGACCGACTTGGCCACCGCCGCCAGAACCTTCATCCCTTCCTGCACCACCTCCGGCCCCGTCCCGTCGCCCGGAAGCACCGCGATCTTCACGTGAGTGTCGTTCTTGCTCATGTCATCCTTCTTTCTCAAACGGAGTTACATCGACGGCTGTGTCGAGGCCGCCGTGGTCGGCTGTGTCGGCAGCGGCCCTTCCGTCCGCCCCAACCGCTGGCGGCAGACGCCAAGCTGCTTTTCCAACTCCACAAGCCGCGTTTCCAGATCGGCCGCGCGGGCCGTCGCCTGCATGTACTTCTCAAGGCACTGCCGGTACGCCTCGACCTGGCCGGCCTTCTGGGCCTGGGCCTGACCGAGCGACTGCGTCGCCTTCTTCAGCGACGTCTCCAGCCGGGCGTTCTCCCGCTCCAGCTCCTGCAGCCGCGACTGGCCGCACCCGGCCAACGCCGCCACCAAGCCGATTGCCATCACTCGCCACGCCAGTCTCACCGATTCCGGTCTCCCAAACGGCCCTCGTGCCGCAAACCCACATTAAACGTGATTCCCCGCCCGCCCGTCAAGGCCTTTTGCCCTGATGTCCAAATGGCCGTCTTGTGCCGTTGGCGGGCTGGCGGCTGTCGGCTATAATCATGCCCGGGAGTGGAAAAGGTGGACCCGAATCTGCTGAAACTGATCGCGCTGCACGCGGTGACGGTGATTGTCGGCCTGATCGTGATCCTGTTGTTGGGAGTGGCGGCGATGACGATGGTCAGGGTGTGGGAATGGCCGCGATTGCTCCGCAACGAGCGCCGTCGCCGCTGGCGCCAGAAGTTCCGACCGGATGGCCGGCCGTATCCGCCCTCAGCCGCCGGGCTCTGCGACGAGTGCCAGCAGGCGTTCGAGAAGGTCTACTACATGCCCACCGGCCGGCGGCTCTGCCCCGACTGCTACAACCGTGTCGAGCCCATCGAACCCGCTGAACCCGTGCCGGAGGGCCATTCGTGACGGCGGCCCGCCTCGTCCATTTTCCAGCCTTCGTCGATCCCGTCACCTTCGCCCAAAACGTCTACGCCCTGGTCGGCTGCTGGATATGGGTCTTCTTCCTGGTCCTTCTCGCCATTCTGGCTTGGACGGCGGCCAAGATGCTGGCCTGGCGGGCGGAAAAAGAGCATTACGCGATCCGCGCCCGGCGGGACAGGATCGGTCCCGACGGCCAACCCTATCCGCCAACCGGACGCGGCATCTGCGCCGCGTGCAGCCGCACGTTCGAAAAGGTCTTCGTCCTGCCCTCGGGTCAGAAACTCTGCCGCGACTGCTACCACCGCCGCATCAGCCGCGACGGCCAATAGCGTTTCCTTGCGCCCGGTGGTATACTCAGCGCAGCCGTCGGCAAGCGAGGAATCACCATGCCCGAAAAGCCCACAATCGACACGCCCCTCTACCGCAAAGGCGACGATCGCCAACTGAGCATGCACAACCTGCTCGAATACTTCTCGCAGCAGGGCAAGCTGCGGGTCTCCGACCTGCACCTGAAGGCCGGATGCCCGCCGGTCTACCGGGTCGACGGGCGGCTTCAGCGGATGAAGGGCGAGCCGATGGACAAACAGACCGTCGACGCCCTGGCCCGCGTCCTGCTCTCGGACGCCGAACAGGAACGCCTCGCCGAAGGCGGCTCCGTCGATACCTCCTACATCACCGAGTCGATGCAGTTCCGGATCAACGTCTTTCGCGACAACGACGGCCTCTGCGCCGCCGTCCGGGCTCTCGAAGCCTCCGCCCCGCCCGTCGAGGAAATCGGATTTCCCAACGGCGTGTGGCGCGACATCGTCAATCGCCAGTGGGGACTGGTCCTGATCACCGGGATCACCGGGGCCGGTAAGTCGACCACCATTGCTTCGCTGATCGACCGGATTACCCAAACCCACCCGCGGCGCATCATCACCCTCGAAGACCCGATCGAATACCGCCTCCACAGCCACAAGGCGATCATCTCCCAACGCGAGGTCGGCCGCGACGTCCCCGGCTTTGCCCGCGGTCTGCGCGACTGCCTCCGCGAAGACCCGGACGTCATCTTCGTCGGAGAAATGCGCGACCGCGAGTCCACCACCTGGACCCTCTCCGCCGCTGAGACCGGACACCTGGTCTTCTCCACCCTCCATACCCGCGACGTTCGCGGCACCATCACCCGCATCCTCGACATGTTCCCCCCCGACCAACAGGAAGAGGTGGCCAGCCAACTGTCGCTTGGTCTTGCTTATATTATATCGCAAAAGCTTATCCCAAAGGCCGACGGCGAGGGACGCGTCGTCGCCATGGAGATCCTTAACAATACCTATGCCATGGCCAACCTCATCCGCCTCCGCAAAGCCGAGATGATCTACTCCCTCCTCCAGACCCGCACCAAGGACATCCCCGAAGAGCGGATGGTCACCCTCGAACGCTCGCTGGCCCGCCTCTGCCGCGAAGGCCTGATCGCCCCCCTCGAGGCTGAGCAGTGGGCCAATCACCCCTCAGCCTTCCTCGACGAAATGCAGCAGGTGGGACTGCGCGTTTCCTGATCGCCCGCTACGGCTTCCGACTCGCCCCGACAAAGGGGTTGACACAGAAGCCCGAAACAGTTAGGATGCAAATTAGATACAAGATCGATTCACAGGATCGCCAATGGTCACCACTTCACGTCATCAAGCCAGATTGAAGGTCCGCGACTACCTGGAAAAGCAATTGGTCTCGCTCCGGGCCGGCGAGCCGTTGCCGCCGATACGAACTCTGATGCGGGAGAGCGGGGCCAGCCTGGCCCGCCTCAACGGAATTCTCGATGATCTGGAGGCCCAGGGCCTGATCGAACGGCGTCCGCGGCAGGGGATTTTCAAAGCCGCCGACCTTCGCAGCGGTTCGACCCTCGAACCCTTCGTCGGCCGCTCCGGCGGGTCCGCAACGCTGACCATCGGCGTCATCCTCGACAGTTGGCCGCACGGCGTCAACAACGCCTATCTGGCTGACCTGTTCCGCTATCTCAAGAGACATCTTCGCCGATCCCCCCGGCCGTGCCGATTGGTCTACGAGTTTGTGGAGGCGTTCGGAGAGGAGGGGGGTGAAACGCCGAGACTTCTGACCTCGCCGGGGATCGACGGGGTGATCTTCATGCCGTTCACGCGAGGAGGCTTGGAGTTCCTCAACGGGTGGCGACCGGCCAGCCGACCGGTGGTCTGCTTCGGTCGCGAGCTCCGAAACGATCAGGTCCCGCAAGTCTATGTCGATCACCGCCTCGGCGGGGCCAAGGCGGCTGAGTATCTGCTTCAACTGGGTCACCGGCGGATATGCACCGTCTCATCCGCGATGTTCGAGGGCAGCCCGGACGATCTGCGGCTTCGCGGTTATCGCCAGGTGCTCGAACGATCGGGCGTGCCGATCGACCCGAATCTGACCGTCGAGGCGGAAAACCGCTACGACCAGGTCAATCAGCGGTTGGCCCGCGTCTTCGACCGCGCATCGTCGCCGACCGCGGTGTTCGTGACCGGCGGTGTGCTGATGCCGGCCGTCCTGCACGCACTCGCGTCCCTCGGCAAGACGGTCCCCGCCGACCTCTCGCTGCTCTCGTACGACGACACCGAGGAGAGCCGGACCTACCACCCGCCGATTACCGTGGTCCGTCAGCCGTTGGATCAGGCGATGGGCGTGTTGCTGAATGAAATGCTCAACTGGATCGAGGGCGGACACGACGGCCGAAGGCGGGTAATGCTGCCGCCGGAACTCGTGGTGCGCGAGTCATGCGCGCCCGTGCGGGAAACTGACAATGCTCCGAATTAACGGTTGCCGAAGACTCCGCGGATTCACGCTGATCGAACTGCTGGTCGTCGTCGCGATCATCGCGGTCCTGGTGGCCATGCTGCTTCCGGCCCTACAGGAGGCCCGCCGCCAGGCCCAGGCCACCCAGTGCGCAGCTAACTGGCGCCAGGTGGGAATGTACCTGTCCATGTACGAGAGTGACGAAGGCGGCTATCCCCAGTGCCGCTACCCGGAATACCGCTCGGTCTATTACGGCGGATACAAGGGCTTCGGACTCCTTAAGCCATACGTGGCAGATCCCAGTTGGGTCGACGTGCTCTCGAACGTCAAAGACAGTTGCCTCAAGCGGGGACCGTTCTCCGACCCGACCGGCAAGCCGGACTTCGGCTTCGGTGACCTGATCAACGTCCTGTACGTCCTGCCGTTCACCTCGCCCGGTGCTCAACCGTCCTGGCGGGGCGGCGTGCCGCCGTTCCCGTGGCCGACCCTCGGCTATCGCGACCGACCCAGCACCACCGCATCGAGCGTCTGCGACCTGCGAACCAGTGCAAATCCTTTCTCAGCCGTTCCCCTGATCCCTTACGCCCACAGCGGTGCCGGGGTCAATATCCTTTTCGTCGACGGCCACGTCCGCTGGAAACCGACCGACCTGTTCAAACACGTCGGCTTCTCGGTGCCCGATCCGTGGGTCAAGTACCAGTTGGCGTTGAATGACTGATGCTTGACCCGTACGCGGCCTTGCAGCACGAATTCACAGTAGAGGAAGTATGATGAAACTGGTGACGATTGCGGTACAGGTACTGACGATAGGCCTCATCTGCGGTGCGGCGGAGGCCCTGACGATCGAGGTGCGGACGCCCGAATGGAGCGACCGGAAACTCGCGATGTACCCGCCGCGGGGCATGGCCAAGACGGTTTTCGCGGGCGATGTGGTGGTCCGTGACGCCGCCGAGCCGGTCGAGCTGTGGCTGGTCGTCACGGACGAGAAGAACCGGGAACGCAAGCTTGAGCAGGGAAAGGGCCTCGGCGTGCGGCGCTGGAACGATGGGCTCTATACGCTGCAACTCTACGGCCACGTGCTCAAGGAGTACGGAACCTACCGCGTCTCAGCCTTCGCCAAAGACGCGACGGGAACGACCGCCGAGGCATCGGACTTCGGCACCATCACCTATGCCGAAAAGAAGTACGAACAACCCGAGGACGATCCGATGCGGGCGTGGCCCATGTGGCCGCCGTATCCGCAGTACAACCTCCACCGCCAGGTCTCTCGCAACCAGGCCCAGCCGTTCGTGATCGCCCCGCTCAACCTGACCGACAAGATCACCGACGACTGGTCGATCGAGTTTGATCTCCCGCAAGGAGTGGCGATCATGGACGCGGTCGGCCGCGAAAGCGACTTCTCCCGGCCGACGGTTTCCGCCCCCGAGCCGGTCGATCACGACGGTGTCCACCGTTTCCGGCAGTCGGTCCGCCTGCCCAAGGTCCGGCCCAGTGGACCCAAGACCCGCGAAGCCGACTACGCCCAGCGCGGCGGCATGTGGGCGGTCTGCACCCTGGCGACCGACGAGAGCGCCTCGCTCGGCAAGCACGCCGCCTACTGGCGCGAGACCGTCCCGCCCGCGACCGAACCGGGCCCGTGGCGGGAAATGACCATCGAGGTGCTTCCGCGGGCGGTAGGGAACCCGGACAAGGGGCTGGAGGTCGAAATCTGCAGTTCGTGGCTCCACGTGGTCAGCCCACCCGAACAGGAGGCGATCCTGCGGACCTGGAAGGATATCGGCGTGACGGTGGTCGAATGCGGTCCGCCTTACCAGCGATACCGCACGCGGGGCTTCAAGACGCTCTTCAAGATCGAGCATCCTCTCCTGGTCTGCTGGGACAAGGATCCCAACCACGCCCGAATCAACCGCGACGGCAAAGCCGATGCCAAATGGTGCTGCCCGTCGTACTTCCTCACCGATCCCGCCCGCGAGGTGCTCAAAACGCGGCTGACCGAACTCCTAACCCCGCCTCCCGACGCCTTGCACTACATCGCTGAGAACGCCTCGCCGTGCTACTGCCCGCGCTGCGTCGAAGGCTTCCGCGCACAACACAAAATCGCTCCGGACGCCAAACTCGACGCCGAAACCCTCGACGGCCACTACCACCAAGACTGGCTGACCTTCAACTGCAAACACCTGGCCCAGGTCGCCGCCGCCACCAAGACGGCTATGGCCCGGATCGACCCGAAGATGACCCTCTGGGCCTTCTCCTATCCGCAGATCGACTACGCCCGCAAACGCGGGACCGACTGGCGGTTCCTCGCCGATCCGGTGGACGTGGCCATGATCCCCTGGGGCGTGGGCGAAAAGACCCGCGAGATCATCGGCGGCCGCGCCACGATCCTGGCCCGAGTGATCTTTGCCCCCACACCAGCCGAATACCACCAGTACTTCGACAACACGCTGGCCCGCCACGAGTGCGCCGTTCAGGAACTTCGCCGCTACGTCGAAGCCTCCGGCGGCAACGGCCTGCGCCTGTTTACCTGGCTGAGCATGGAGGGCGGATGGTATCACGCGGTGGCCACGGCCTCCCGCCAAGGCGCCAAGCCTGCGGCCAAGCCCGCCGGATGAGACGTCGGTCATCCCCGCTGCAAACGAAGGAACGATATTTCCCTGGAACATCGCACACTCCCAATTCCGCCGCCGCTTTTGACGTTGCCTGCGCCCCGTCGCCGCACTATCATGGCCGGCGGTCTGATCTGGCGGTTATTCCATGCGTTTCTACCAACACCCGGTATTCGACATCACGCTGCCCGAATGGTGGCGCTATCAGGGCCAGATGCCGCCCGGCGTCGCCTTCTTCGCGCTGCCCGCCCTCGGCGCGCTGCTGGTCCCTCAGCGGTGGATGCGGCCATATCTTCTTGTGACCAGCCTGCTGATACTCTGGCTGACCTTCGGGCATGGCTTTACCCTCGGCATTCTCGCCGCCTGCGTCCTGGCCTGGCTCCTGTGCCTGCTCGCCCGCGCCGCCGTGCGACGAGGCGCCGGTCCGGCGCGCCTGGCCCTGGCGGGGGGGTGGCTCATCGCCAACGGCATCTACTTCGGCCTCTTCGCCACACCGGTCAATCGCGTGCTCGCCGACGCCGGCCACCTCGATATCCTCCTGCTCTGTGGCCCGGCGTTCTTCCTCATCCGGTTCCTCGGCCTCTTTTCCGACATCTGCCGCGGCAAACCCGTTGGTTCGCTGCGGCCCGACCGTTTCGCCCTCTTCTTCCTCTACGCGCCCACCTTCCGACTCGGCCCGGTCACCTACTACGCCTCCATGAACGAACAGATCGACCACTGCAAATCGCGGATCAACAGCCGAAATCTCCGCTTGGGCGGACTGCTGATCGCCCTGGGAATCGGCCAACTGGTCCTCGTGGATGAAGTCATCAACGAGTGGCTGGTCAACCCGTACCACGAGCGGACCTTCTTCTTCACCCTCGGATTCTTCAACGACGCCGCCAACCTGACCTTCGGCCAGGCCCTCCTCGGAACCTATCTGATCGCTTTCCGCTTCCTGCTGGGCTTCTCGGGCTACACCCACCTGGCCATGGGCATCAGCCGCCTCATGGGCATCGATGTGCCGCGCAACTTCGAACGGCCGTACCTCGCCAGCAACATCCGAACGCTCTGGCATCGCTGGCACATCAGCCTCAGCCAGTGGCTCCGCGACTACATCTACATCCCCCTCGGCGGACGAAACCGCCGACTCCTCGCCACCCTCGCCGTCTTCGTCTACTGCATGATGTGGCACCAGCCGACCCTCAACATGCTCATCTTCGCTCTGATCCACACGGGAGCGGTGACAGGCGTGCACGTGTGGCGCGGATGGCTGGAACGCGAAGAGCCCCGTCCGAGTGTGGCCCGGCTGCGGGCGGCACTGGCCAGCCCCGCAGGCTATCTGCTGGGCGTGGCCGCCACCTTCCATTTCTGGTGCCTGACCCTCCTGGTCATGTTCGATCCCAACCACCTGGGCTTGGGCGTCATGCGACGTCTTTTTGTTGATCCCTTCGCAGCGATCCTGCCATAGCTCGGAGAACCATCGAGCGCATCTGCGGATTGTCAAACAGGTATCCCCTGCCTACAATGGACGGGAACTGTGGCTCAAGCGGCAAGGAGAAGACCCATGGCCCGGCGCATCATCGACGTCCACAACCATCCCAATTGGCACGGACACACCATCGACCGTCTCGTCGAGAACATGGATCAATACGGCATCGAAAAGACCTGGCTCCTCTCGTGGGAAATCCCCGACGACGAGTACAACGTCGAGCCCGGATACCACGAGGTCATGGACCCGCGCGGACGAGGCGCCGAGTTCTGGATGATCGTCGAAGGCCTCCAGAAGTACCCAAACCGCTTCATCGGAGGCTGGGCTCCCGACCCCCGCAGCCGATCCGCCCGAGCCCGCCTCCAGGCCGCCGTCAACCTCTACGGCATCAAGGTCTACGGCGAACTCAAGCTGCGAATGCGCTACGACAACCCCGACGCCATCGCCATGTACCGCTTCTGCGGCGGCCTCAAGCTCCCGGTCCTCTTCCACCTGGAACTGCCGCGGTGCGCCATGGACCGCCTCTGCGAAGACCATCGCCAGTGGCCCGCCTGGTACGGCGGTGACATCACCGTGGTCGGCAACATGTGCCGCCAGTGTCCCGAAACGATCTTCATCGGCCACGGACCCGGCTTCTGGCGCGAAATCTCAGCCGACGCCGAAGCCGACCAGAGCAGCTATCCGTCCGGCCCCGTCCAAGCCCACGGCCGCATGACCGAACTGCTCCGCCGCCATCCGAACCTCTACGCCGATCTCTCCGCCGGCAGCGGCGCCAACTCTCTGGAACGCGACCTCGACCACGGCCGGCAATTCGTCCTCGAATTCCAGGACCGAATCCTCTTTGGCCGCGATTACTTCGACCGCCGCCAACTCGACGTCCTTGAAAAACTCGACCTGCCCGACCCGGTGATGGACAAGGTCCTCTGCCAGAACGCCTTGCGGCTCATCGGTTAACGTCCTCAACGCGACGACCGCGCCGCGGCGATTTCCGATCGTCCCTTGCCCTTGGATCGAAACCCGTTACAATGGCGTTCAGGAACATGGCTTGCCAAAGGGTTTCTTGTCCAAAACGGGAGGATCGACATGTCGCGAATGGGGAGACTTCTGGCATTGACGGTGCTGATGACCTTCCTGGTATTCCTGGTAGGAGCCGATCAGGTGAATTCGCAAGAGAACCAACAGCAAGGGCAACAGGCCCAAACGCCCAAACGGGCCGACGTCTACCAGGTCCGCGACTTCTCGCACCTGCTGGGCGCCGAAGGCCTTAACGACAACCTGCTGCAGAACCACTTCAAGCTCTACGAGGGCTACGTCAAGCACACCAACAAGTACCTGCAACTGTTCAGGCAGCTTGACCCGTCCTCCACCGAGTTCGCCGACGTCAAACGCCGCTTCGGCTTCGAATTCGACGGCATGCGCCTGCACGAGCTGTACTTCGAAAACATGGCCAAAGACGCCAAGACGCCGGCCGAAAACTCCCCGCTCCTTAAGGCCATCGCCCAGGAATACGGCGGCTTCGACCAGTGGAAGACCCGTTTTCTGGCAGTGGGGGCCATGCGCGGCATCGGCTGGGCCATCCTCTACGTCGATCCGCGGACCGGCCAACTCGTCAACGATTGGGTCAACGAGCACCACCACAACCACATGGCCGCCTGCGCGCCGCTGCTGGTGATGGACGTCTGGGAGCACGCCTACCTGACCCAGTTCGGCCTGGACCGCAAGCAGTACATGGACGTGTTCTTCAACCATATCGACTGGGACGTCGTCGCCCAGCGCTACCAGGACGTCCAGCGGCAGTGGAAGGAAAAAGAGCCTCAACCGTGAGAAGTGAGGCGTTTCACCCCGGCACAATCTGAATCTTGTAGCTCTCCGGCCGTCCGAACGTCTCGATGGCCTCACCGAACTCATCGAGCGCAAACGTGTGGCTGATCAACGGCCCCAACTCAAGCCGCCCGGCGTTCAACAGATCCACCGCCGCCTGCGTCGTGTTCGGATTGATGAACGAGCCCCGAATTGTCCACTCGTTGACGTAGACCTCGAACGGACTGACCGAGATCCGCTGGTCCGGCGGCGCCACCCCGAAAAACACGATCGTTGCCCCGCGCTTTGCCGCCGTCATTGCCTGCCTCGCCGTTACCGCCAGGCCCGCCGCCTCGATCACCACGTCCGCGCCCTGCGGATCGACTTTGCGGATCTCCTGCGCGGGATCCTGCGACGACGGATCGACCGCCCGGTCGGCTCCGAGTTTCAGCAAGAGCTCCCTTCGCCGCTCGATCGGCTCCGAAACCACCACCGCCGCCGCACCCGCCAGCCGCGCCAACTGGGCTAGAATCGCCCCGATCGCCCCGCCCCCGAGGATCATCACCGTCTGCCCCGGCCGAATTCCCGCCTGCTCTATGCCACGCAACGTGCACGCCAGCGGCTCCACCATCGCCGCGTGAGACAGCGCCACCTGCTCGCCCACGCGGTACACCTGCGACCGCGGCGCCGCGCAGTACTCCGCGAACCCGCCGTCGCGCTTCACCCCGATCGGGTCCAGCTTCTCGCACAAATGCACCTTGCCCGCCCGGCAGTACCCACAGCGGCCGCACACGATGTTCGGGTCCACGCACACCCGATCGCCGGTCCGCAGATCGTCCACACCCGGTCCCACCGCCGCTACCGTCCCCGCCAGTTCATGCCCGGGAATCAGCGGAAAATCGGCTGGATACTCCCCATGCAAAATGTGCAGATCGGTCCCGCAAATCCCACACGCCGCCACCTCGATCAGCACCTCGCCTTCGCCCGCCTCCGGCCGAGGCGCGTCATCCACCGAAAACTCGCCCGCCGACCCAAAAACCACCGCCTTCATGGTATTTCCCTTATAACCCACCAGTGCCAGTCATCCCGATCCTGATGCCGATCGCACCGACGCCTGACACAGCATAAAGACGGATTTAACGCGATGCAACACCGCTGTCGCAGGTTTGTCCAGCACCCGTGACGGCGTATTATTACAAGTAATGACAAGAGAAGGGGGATCGGACTGGAGTTGAGGTAGCCGCCGGGTTAAAATGAGACGTAGCCGGGGGTTCGGCAATCCGCCCTGGGTGGCCCTCGGTCAAGATACGCCCGGATTTGTGGCGCTGGGCAGATCGTCGGTTGAGGACGGTACGACCCTTCTGCCGGTCCTACAAACGCAAGGGGCAAACTCGGGGGTTGGACATGGCCGCGGAAGTCGCGAACAAACCGTCAGGTGCCGGTCGGACCGGACCAACCCTCGGCGGCATGCCGGCTCTGATATGGCTCCTGCCTCTGGTAGTCTTCGTCCTGCTGCTGATCCGCAGCCTCTCGAACTACCGCAGCAGCCAGAATTCAGCCGCCGAACTGACCCGCGACTATACGAGCATGCTGGCTGAGCAGACCGCGCGGCACTGGCAGGCCGTCCTGGAACAACAGGCGGGCGATCTGGCTCTCTTGGCCGATCTGCTCCAGAACCCCTCTGACGATGCGCGCCGTCTGGTGGCCGAAGAGGCCAAGGCTATCGTGGCCCGCGACCCGCCTACGTTTGAGATGATCGGATTCACGCCCGCCGCCCAGCTGGCATCGCCTTCCCATGGCCTCCTGGCTAGCCGGGGAACGCTGCAGTTCGCGGAGACCGAAGACTGCCGCGATGTCCACGATCGCCTGAGCCAAACCGGCAAACCCTGGGCGTGCCGCTCAGCCGAAGCAGTCGGCGGACGCCCGGGAATCACCATTTGGTATCCGGTGTTCTTCCGCGACGGCGGCTCGCAGCGCTACGCCGGGGCGATCACCGGATCCTTCCTGGCCGACCTGCTGATCGGCCAGACCGTCAGGCCTCTCGGTCCGTCGGATCCCTGGTTGACCCTCCGGCTGGATGAACGGGACGTCTACAGCACTAAGGACAAAGGCGTCCGTGTGCCCCAGCCGCTGGCCGAGCTTAAAGCGACTACCACCGTGACCGCTCTGGACCGGCACTGGCAGGTCCAAGCCATGCCCCGGCCCGGCGGGAAGCTCGGCCGTCTGGCTCAGGACAACGCCCGGCGGCTGACCGCCAACGTCGTCCTGTCGCTCCTGATCGTCGGACTGATCGCCTTCTCCTTTGTGGCCATCGGAAAAGCCCGTCGAGGAGAGGTGGCCCTCAGAGAATCGGAACGGCGATACCGGAGTATCTTCGACAACGCCGCCGACGCGGTTCTGCTGCACGATTTCCAGGGCCGCATCCTCGACGCCAATCCGGTCGCTTGTCGGCGCCTCAACTACACGCTCCAGGAGCTTCTCGGCAAGACGATCCTGGAGGTCGACTCACCTGAATCCGCCCGGCAATTCCTGCGGGATATCGAGCGGTTGCGCCGCGAGGGAAGCATCCTCTTCGAAGGCGAACATCTGACCCGCAACGGCCGGCGGGTGCCGGTCGAAATCAATGCCCGGGTGATCGACTATCAGGGAACGCCGACCGTCCTGAGCATCATTCGGGACATCAGCGAACGCAGACACGCGGAACGCGCCCTGCGCGAAAGCGAAACGCGGTTCCGCGAGCTCTTCGGCAGCATCCGCAGCGGCGTGGCGGTCTTCGAAGCCGTGGACGAGGGTGAGGACTTCCTGATCCGCGATCTTAACCCCGCCGCTGAGCAGATCGAGGGCCGGTCCAAAGACCAGATCCTGGGCCGGCGGGTGACCGAGGCGTTTCCCGCCATTCGGCACATCGGCCTGTTGGAGGTCTTTCGACAGGTCTGGCGCACCGGAACTGCTGCGCACCACCCAGCCGCCTACTACGACGACGGACGGATACGCGGCTGGCGCGAAAACTACGTCTACAAGCTGCCCTCCGGCGAGGTCGTGGCGGTCTACGACGACGTGACTGAGCAGAAGCAGGCCGAGGAACGGCTGCGGCTGACGCAGTTCTCGGTGGACCGGGCCGAGATCTCCGTATTCTGGATCGATAAGGATGCTCAGTTCCTCTATGTCAACCAGGCCGCTTGCCGCTCCCTCGGCTATACGCGCGAGGAACTCGAGTCGATGGGCGTCTATGATATAGACCCCGAGTTTCCTCGTGAGACGTGGTCGGACCACTGGGAAAGCGTCAACCAAGCGGGTTCCCGCACGTTTGAGACCGTCCATCAGGCCCGGGACGGGCGGATCTTTCCCGTTGAGATCACCGCCAACTACCTGGAGTTCCGTGGCCGGTCGTGCCACTGTGTCTTCGCCCGCGACATCACCGAACGCAAACGCGTCGAAGAGGCTCTGCGCCAAAGCGAGGAACGCTTCCGCCGGGCCGTCACCGACGCCCCGTTGCCCGTCATCATCCACGCCGAGGACGGCGAAATCCTCCAGGTCAACCGGGCCTGGATCGAAATCTCCGGCTATTCGTCCGAGGACATCCCGACCGTCGCCGACTGGACGGCCAAGGCCTACGGCGGCCAGCGCGAAATGGTCCGGGCCGCCATCGATCATCTCTACCAGCTCGACCGGCGCGAGGCCCAAGACGAATTCGAAATCACGACCCGCAGCGGCGAGAAGCGAATCTGGGATTTCAGCTCCGCCCCGCTGGGCCGTCTGCCCGACGGCCGACGCACCGTCATCAGCATGGCCATGGACGTCACCGAACGCCGCCGCGCCGAAGATGAGTTGGCCAGCCGAAAGAAGTTCATCGAAACCGTCCTCGAAAATCTGCCCATCGGGGTCATGGTGATCTGCGCCGAAACCGGCCCCATCCTGTACCTCAACGCCGCGTTCGTGCAGATGCACGGCTGGCCTCGCGAAGCGCTCCCCGACCGGGAACAACTGCTCGAGTGCCTCTTCCCCGATCCGGAGGCCCGCAGACAGACGCGGGAAAGAATGGATCAAACGATCCTTGCCGTCCCGCGTAAACCGGTCGATTGGGGCGACACCTGCGTCACCACCAGCACCGGTGAGAAGAGAATTATCACCGTGACCGGCATTCCTCTGCCGGAACGAGACACGTGGGTCTTCGCCACGTTGGACGTGACCGAGGAAAGACGCGCCGAACAGGCCCTGCGGGAAAGCGAAGGCAAGCTCCGGAGCATCTTCCTCGCCGCTCCGACCGGCATCGGCGTCGTCCGCCGACGCGTCATTGTTCAAGTGAATGAACGGCTGTGCCAAATGCTCGGCTATGCCGGCGACGAACTCGTCGGAAACAACTCGCGCATGCTCTACCCGACCGACCAGGAGTTCGAACGCGTCGGGCAGGAAAAGTACCGCCAGATCAGCGAAACCGGTGTCGGGACCGTCGAGACCCAGTGGGTGCGAAAGGACGGTCGATTGATCGACGTCCTGCTCAGCTCCGCCAAAATGGACCCAGCCGACCCCGACACCCCCGTCAGCTTCACCGCCCTCGACATCACCGAGCGCAAGCGGGCCGAGGCCCAACTTCACCGCCACATCCAGGAACTCCTCCTGCTCAGCAGCATCACCCGCCAGGCCACCGTCGCCAGATCCATGAACGAAGTCGCCGACGTCGTCCTGCGCGAAATCGTGAACGCGACCGAAGCCGAGGTGGGAATCCTCTATCTGCGGGACAATGATATCCTCCAGCTTCAACGGGTCTACCCTCAGGACGCCCGGTACGCCCAGGTCGGCGCCGGCCTCCACAAGGTCGGCCAGTGCCTCTGTGGACAGGCCGCTGAGGGCAAGGCCGTCTACTCCACCGACATTCACGGCGACCCGCGGTGCGTGTTGACCGAATGCAAGCGGGCGGGCCTGCGGTCCTTCGCCGCGCTGCCCCTGGCCAAGGAGGGGCGGATCATCGGCGTCCTGGGCGTCGCCTCATTCCAGGAACATGATTTCTCCCAGCGTGCGGCGTTTCTCGAAACCGTGGCCAACCAGATCGCCATCATCATCCAGAACGTGCTGCTCCACGAGCGGCTCGCCAGTTACGCCCAGGAACTGGAACAGCGCGTCCCCGAGCGGACGGCCAAGCTCCAGGAGGCCAACCAGGAACTCGAAGCCTTCGCCTACTCCGTCAGCCACGACCTGCGGGCCCCCCTCCGCAGCATCGTCGGGTTCAGCAGTATCGTGATGAACGAAGCCGCGCAAAAACTCGACTCCCGCGACCGCGAAAACCTCCAGCGGGTGGTCGCCGCCAGCCGACATATGAACGAGTTGATCGAGGGCATGCTCCAACTCTCCCGAATGAGCAGGGCCGCCATGCACCGCCGCCAGGTCGATCTCAGCGAGATGGCCCGCGGTATCGCCAAGGAACTCCGCGAACGCAATCCCGATCGCAACGTCGAATTCAGCATTCAGCCGGACGTCACCGTCACCGGCGACGCCACCCTCCTCCAGGTCGTCATGGAAAACCTCCTCGAAAACGCCTGGAAGTTCACCTCCAAACGCGACGCCGCCCGCATCGAATTCGGTGCCGAATCCTCGAACGGCGAGCAGGTCTGCCACGTCCGCGACAACGGCGCCGGCTTCGACATGGAGTACGTCGGCAAGCTGTTCATCCCGTTCAGCCGCCTGCACACCGCCGGCGAATTCGAGGGCACCGGTATCGGCCTCGCCACCGTCCGCCGTGTCATCCAACGCCACGGCGGGCGAATCTGGGCCGAAGGCCGACCGGACCAGGGAGCCACCTTCTACTTCACCCTCTGACGCATTCTGTTCGCGATAACGTCCCGCTCCTCGCGGCTGAACACCACCGTCGTCGCCGTTCCCAAAACCGCCAGGCCCGCCGCGCCCGCCACCATCGCCGCATCCGGAAGCAACAGCAGCAGCGAAGCCGCCGTCAGCAGCACCAACCCGCGCGACACCGGCTGACCCTCCGCCCGCACCAGCACAAGACATACCGCCACCGCCGGCAGACACGATATCGCCGCCGACAGCACCGCCCCGCTCAGCGGATGCTCCGGCCGAACCAACCAGATCACCAGCGCCACGTTAGACCCCAATCCCACCAGCCAACTCCACAGCATCAACCGCGTCTTTTCCACCAAAGCGAAATGCACCGCCAGAAAGCCCAGCGCCGAGGTCAACTGGAAAAACACCACCACCTCCGCCAGTACCTCAGCCGCCGCGGCAAACTCCGACGGCAACACCAACACGATCAGATCGTCCGCCAGAACCAACACCAGCGACAGCGCCAGCAGCCCCGACAGGGCCAGCTTCGTGTAAAGGCCCAGCAACGCGTTCGCCTCCTCCCGCGACCGCGACTCCCACGCCGCAAATGCCGCCGTCGTCACGATCCCCGTCATCGCTGCCGCCAGAATAATCACCACCTGCCCAATCAATCGGGCCCCGGCAAATGCGTCGCTCGCCGCCGCGAACCCGAGCTTCGCCAGATACCACAGCGAGTAGATCTGCCACGCCTGCCAAACGATCCCCGATAGCGCCGCCCACGTCCCAAAACCCAACAGCTTGCCGCCCAGACCCTCCGCGTCCGCCGCCTCCCCCTCCGCCGAACCGTCCGGCAACCCGCGACGCAAAAACGCCCCCCAGATCACGCTCGGAACCACCATCGCCACCAGGTACGCCCACACCACGCTCGCCGCCGTCGGCGCCACCGCCCACGCCGCCACCAGCGACAACACCAGGAACAGCACGCCGTGAACCACCTCCATCGCCGCCAGCGCCGGGAACATCCGCAGCCCCTTGAGCACCGAGACCACCAGGAAGTACACCACGATCGCACCGATCGCGCCCGCCGTCGCCCGCCCCAGCGAAGCCGCCGCCACCGCGTCGAACTCCGGCGATCCGAACAACATCGCCCCCAACGGACCCGCCAGCACCGCCAGCACCGCCACCGACGGCCCCGCAATCAGCGCCAGCAGAACAACCGATCGCCGCAGAAAACCCCTCAGCCGACCCCGCTGCTCGTACTGCGGTGCGTACCGCGTAATCGCCTCATTGATCCCCAGCGACACCAGCGGAGCCAGGATGTTGATCACCTGCGTCGCCACCGCCAGCAGGGCGAACTGACCGGCGCTGCCCGCCAGCAGCCACGCCAGAACCAACCCGCGAACGAAACTGATCCCACGGTACAGGAACGTCGCCGGGACGTACGTCCGCAACGACCGTCCCACCCCGGCCGACGCGAACATCCCGCCGCTGCTGATCTGCTTGCCGTCCATCAACAACGATTATCGGCATCCGACCCCGCCCTGACAAGACGGCAAATCCGATTGGCCCAGCCGCCCGCCTCCTCTATAATAACCGTTCAACGTTCATGCGGCGGCAAAGGAGGCCGGCATGGTCCAAAGCGACCCGGTTGCGGAACAGATCGAACGCCTGCGCGAGCAGATCCACCATCACGACCACCTCTACTACACCCTCGGCTCGCCGGAAATCTCCGACCGCGACTACGACCGCCTCATGCAGCAGCTCAAGGAACTCGAAAAACAACGCCCCGACCTGATCACCCCCGACTCCCCGACCCAGCGGGTCGGCGAACAACCCGCCGATGGCTTTCCCAAGGTCCGCCACGACCTCCCGATGCTCTCCATCGACAACACCTACAGCGTCGGCGAACTCAGGGAATTCCACCGCCGCGTCCTCAAGGGCCTCGAAACCGAGCAGGTGGACTACGTGGTCGACCCCAAAATCGACGGCGTCGCCGTCACCCTACGCTACGAAAACGGCACGCTCGTCCTCGGCGCCACCCGCGGCGACGGCGAAGTCGGCGACGACGTGACCGCCAATATCAAAACCATCCGCACCGTCCCGCTGCGACTCCGCGGCAAGGGATGGCCCGAAATCCTCGAGGTGCGAGGCGAGGTCTACTGGCCGCGACGAAGCTTCGTCGAATTCAACCGCCGCCGCGAGCAGGAGGGTGAAACGCCGCTGGCCAACCCGCGAAACGCCACCGCCGGCACCCTCAAGCTCCTCGACTCGCGAATCGTGGCCAAACGCGGCCTGGCCTTCTGCGCCCACGGCTTCGGCCGCGTCGAACCGCTCCCAGCCCAGACCCATTACGACCTGGCCCTTGCCGCCTCGCGATGGGGCATCACGGTCAACCGCGACCTCAAGCGGATCGGCGACTTCGACCAGCTCGTCGCCGTCATCACCGCCTGGGAGGCCAAACGCGCCGATCTCGACTACCAGACCGACGGCATGGTCGTAAAAATCGACCGCTTCGACCTGCGAGAGCGGCTTGGAACGACCTCCCGCGCCCCGCGCTGGGTCATCGCCTACAAGTACGAAACCGAGCAGGGCGTCACCGTCGTTCGGGACGTCCGCTGGCAGGTCGGCAAACTCGGCACCCTCACCCCCGTCGCCCACCTCGACCCCGTCTGGATCGCCGGCACCACCGTCAGCCGCGCCAGCCTCCACAACGCCGATCAGATCCAGCGACTCGGCGTCCGTATCGGCGACACCGTCATCGTCGAAAAGGCCGGCGAAATCATCCCCCAGGTCGTCTCCGTGGTCCAGGATCAGCCCCGAGGCCACGCCGAAATCGTCCCGCCAACCCGATGCGTTGTCTGCGACGGACCCGTCGAAAAGGACGCCGGCGGCGTCTACCTCCGCTGCCTGAACCCTTCATGCCCTGCCCAGCTCAAGGAACGACTTCGCTACTTCGCCTCGCGAGACCTGATGGACATCGAAAACCTCGGCCCCGCCCTGATCGACCAACTGGTCGACAAAAACCTCGTCCGCGAATTCGCCGACCTCTACCAACTCACCGAACAGCAACTGATCGACCTCGAACGCATGGGCCAAAAGTCCGCCCAAAACCTCGTCAAAGCGATCACCGCCAGCAAAACCCGCGACCTGCCGCGGGTGATGGGGGCCCTCAACATCCAGCACGTCGGAATCACCACCGCCGAACTGCTGGCCAAACACTTCAGGACCATGGACGCCTTGATGGACGCCTCGCTGGAAAGCCTCGAAGCCGTGCCCGACGTCGGACCCGTCGTCGCCCAGAGCATCCACGACTTCTTCCGCACCGACCACGGCCGCCAGGCCGTCAACCACCTCCGCGACGCCGGCGTCAACATGCGACTGATCGCCGAACCGACCGCGCCGGCCGCCTCGCCCATCGCCGGAAAAACCCTCGTCGTCACCGGCACCCTCGAAAAGTTCTCCCGAAACGAAATCGAAGCCCTCATCAAAAAACTCGGAGGCAAAGCCGCCTCCAGCGTCAGCGCCAAAACCCATTACCTGATCGCCGGCCAAAACGCCGGCTCAAAGCTCGACAAGGCGAAAAAACTGGGAGTCGAAATCCTGACCGAGGAGGATTTCCTCAAGCTTATTGGCGGGCCGAATCCGCCGCCCCAAGCGTAAAGTAAAACGTCGCGCCGCGATCCGGTTCGCTCTGGGCCCAGATCCGGCCGCCGTGACGCTGGATGGCCTTCTGCACCATCGCCAGCCCGATGCCCAGTCCGTTCGACTGTCCCGGCGAATGGAGATGCTGGAACGCCTTGAACAGCTTCCCCGCGTAGGCCATGTCAAACCCCACGCCGTTGTCGCCAACAAAGTAAACGCGCTCATCCGCATTCTCAGCCGTCCCGAACGCGATCCGGGCCGTCTCCCGCACGCCGCTGAACTTCCACGCGTTCGTCAGCAGATGCTCCATCACCACCGCGATCAGGTCCGGATCCGCCATCGCGCAGATCCCGTTGTCGATCGAAAACTCCACCCGCCGCGGCGGGTCCGTCGCCTGAAGCTGCCCAGCGATCGTCCACGCCAGATCGCTCAGGTTCACCGGCCGGCGCGCCGTTTCCTTCTGTGAGAGGCGGGCCAGATCCAGCAGGGCGTCGATCAACTTCCCCATCCGCACGCTCACTTCGCCCGCACGCTCCAGGTAGCGCCGCCCTTGTTCGTCGAGTTGCTCGGCGTGCTCCTCGCCCGCGATCCCCAACAACCCGCTGATCGCCCGAAGCGGCTGGGTCAACTCGTGGGCCACCGAGTGCGAAAACGCCTCCAGCTCCGCCGTCCGCTCGCGAACCCGCGCCTCCAGATGCTCGTTGAGCCGCCGAATCTGCTCCTCCGACCTCTTGAACTCCGTGATGTCCACCGCCACCCCCAAAAGACAATCCGGATTGCCGCGGATCGACATCGGAATCTTGACCGTCCGATACCAGCGCACCGAACCGTCCGGCATCGTCAGCGTCTCTTCCGGAATATGCCTGACCTTCTTCTGCTCGATTACCTCCAGGTCATCCCGCCGGAACCGCTCAGCCTCCTGTGGCGTGGCCGCTGACGACGGGACAAAGTCCATATCCGTCTTGCCCACCATTGCCTCCGGAACCGTCCCGTGGACCCGCGACATCTCCTGATTAACCAGCAGGTATCGACCCTCGCGGTCCTTGATGAAAATGCAGTTCGGTACCGTGTCGATCACCCGCCGAAGCAGTGCCTCGCTCTCCTGAACCGCCTGCTCGGCCCGCACCCGCTCCGAAATGTCGTGAAATACCTCCACCGTGCCCGTCAGACGCCCCTCCTCGTCCATAATCGGCGAGGCGCTGAACACGAAGTGGCCCCCCAGGTGCGGCTCATGAATCTCCGTGCTGTAGGACTTCTGGTCCTCCAGGGTCTTCGCGTGCGGGCAGTGGGCCGGCGGATGGTCGGTACCGTGAAGCAGCCGGTAGCAGGTCTGACCGACGGCCTGCTCGGCTGGCACTCCCGTCCGCTCCGCCATGGCCCGGTTGATCTTGACGATCCGGTTCTGCGCGTCCACAATGACGATCGGGTCCGGCGCCGCGTCGAACGTCCGCTCCCATTCCTCGCGACTCCGACGCGCGACCCGCTCAGCCTCCTTGTGCGAGCTGATGTCCCGCGACGTCGAAACCACCAACTCCACCTCGCCGCTGCTTCCCCGCACCGGAGCCAGCACGTACTCAAAGTGCCGTTCGCCGTCGACGCTCGGAAAGGTCGCTTCGCCGACGATCCTCGTCCCGGTCGCGAAAACGGACCGGACCTCTACCTCCACCCGCTCCATGACCTCCGCCGACAGCTTCAGCTCCCGCCAGCTCTTGCCGATCATCTGATCCGGCCCCAATCCTACCGTCCTGGCCCCCGACTCGTTGACGTAGGCGAACCGCCCGCGCCGGTCGTAGACGTACAGGCTGTCCGCCGACGCCGACAAAATCGCGTCCAGCGTCGCCGCCTGCTGCCGGACCTTCGCCGCCAGACGCGCCAGACGCGCTTCGGTGTCCTTCCGCTCCGTGATGTCGCGGACCGCCACCACCCGCGCCGCACGCCCCTGATACGTCATGTGCCGGGGATAAAACTTGATCGGAAAGCTCGTCCCGTTCTTCCGGAGCCCGACGCTCTCGTACGGATCCTCATTACCCGACTCGACCCGCTGATGCACCTCATCGCGATGGCCCGCCGCCACCAGGCCCAGCAGCTCCGCCCCGATCAGCTCCGGCGCGTCATACCCGAACATCCGCGATGCCGCTTGATTCACGTCAATGATCCGGCCGTGGTCGTGCACCACGATCCCCTCGAATGCCGCCTCGCACAGATCCTTGAACCGCTGCTCCGGTCCGCTGTTGATGTCGGGAGACCGGTTGTCCACCGCCTGTAAATGGTTGTGATCGCTGCTGCTCATTACCGCTATCCCCGTTCGCAGCGATCCTGACAAAACGCCAAAGCCCGCTTAAGGCGCCCGCGACCGCCGCGCTGGACTATTGAAATCATATCCCTCACCCTCCCGGATTTCCGCGTAAGCGCCATCCTATAGTGTGAAGTGGAACGTGGCGCCTGCGCCCACCCGCCCTTCGGCCCGGATCGATCCGCCGTGCCGCCGGATGATCCGCTGCACCGTGGCCAGCCCAACCCCAGTGCCCTCGAACTCCGAGACGCTGTGAAGCCGCTCGAACGGTTTGAACAGCTTGTTCGAGAACGCCATGTCGAACCCCGCCCCGTTGTCCCGGACAAAAAAACTCCGACCGTTCGATGAGGCCTCCAGGCCGAACTCGATCCTCGCCTTCTCCGTCTTGGCGGTGAACTTCCACGCATTGCCCAGCAGGTTCTCCAGTACGATCCTCAGCAGGTGCGAATCCCCCTCCACCGTCAGGCCCGGCTCGATCACAAACTCAGCCTCCCGCTCCGGTTGGCCGGCCAGAAAGCCTTCCGCGATCGCCTGGGCCATCGCGCTCAAATCCACCTGCTCCTGCTCCATCGCCATCCGCGTCACCCTCGCCAGCTCCAGCAGGTCGTCGATCAACTGCGCCATGTACTGGCTGTTGCGACGCATCCGTTCCAGATAGCCTCTCCCCTCTTCGTCAAACGCACCCCCGTACTCGTCGAGCAGGATCTTGCTGAACCCGTCGATGATCCGCAGAGGAGCCCGCAGGTCGTGCGACACCGAGTACGAAAATGACTCCAGCTCCCGGTTCGCCTCGCGAAGCTCCGCCGTCCGGGCCGCCACCCGCCGCTCCAGCTCCTCGTTGAACTGCCGAACCTGCTCCTCCCGCTCCTTGATCTCGGTCAAATCCGTCATGATCAGCCCCATCCCGTCGCCGACCTTGAACGCCTTGACCGCCATCCGACGCTCGCCCGCCGCCGACGCCACCCGCACGTCCTCCGCATAAAACGGCTGACCCGTCCTCACCACGTTCGCGTACAGGCTGTAACGCCCGCTGGTTCTGAGTTCCGGAACCACCTCGGAAAAATGCCGCCCCACCAGATCCTCCCGCGAACGCCCCGACAGCCGCAACCCCGCCTCGTTGACCTCCACGATGTTCAACTCCGAGTCGAACAGGGCGAACACGTCCGTCGCCGAAGCCATGAAACCCGCCAGTCGTTCCTCGCTCTCCCGCAGCGTCGCCTCCACCCGCTCCCGCTGTCCGATATCCGCCCCCAATTGCGCCACCGTCCCGGCCAACTTCGCCGACATCGAATTGATGCCTTCCTGCAGCATGCCGATCTCGTCCCGCGAATTGACCCGGCAGATCGCCGCTCCTAATTCCCCGCCCTCCACCCGCTTAACGCACGCCAGAGTGTCCCCGATCCGCCGCGTCACCACCCGCCGCATCAGCAGAACCTCCACCGCCGACGTCGCCAGCACGCAAATCGCCGTCCCCGCCCAGAACAGCAGCGAAATCATCCGTTTCTTCGCCTGAGCCTGGGCCAGGCTTGACTTGATGTACAGGAACCCGATCAGCCGCCCGTCCTCCAGCCGCAGCGGAGTCAGACTGACCAGCACCTCCGCCTCGCCGTCCCCGCTCGGAACCACCTGCGGGGCGAACACGTTCGCGCTCAGCATGTCCGGCCACTCCACCGCCGCGACTTCCGAAATCCGCCGGCCGATATGCGCGGGATTCAGCGAGTAGTACACCTGCTGGTTCATCCCGATCACCATCGCCTCCATCAGCTCCCCGCCCACCAGATCCTCCATGACCTGCTCGCTGTTGACCGACTCGTAGCTCAGCACCCCCTGCATCATCAACTCGCCCGGAATCCGAATCCGCGACACCGTCCGCCGATCCACCTCGTCGCTGAACCGCTGAATGTACCAGTACCCCATCCCCAGCAGCGCGATCAGCTCAACGCTGACGATGATAAAACCGATCTTGAAAATCAGACTATCGCTCAGCCGTCGCATCGTCTCGCCCTATCGGCACAACGCCATGATCCGATCGTACGCCTCCTCCGCGCTCGTCTCGCCGGTCAGAATAAGGATCAACTCCGCCTCGATCTCCCGCTGCAATCCCCAGTTCTCCCGTCCCAGCAGATACCCAGCCGTCGACGAGTAATCCACCCGCGAGACGTACCGCCGCCCGACGTCCTCCACGAACCGCTCGAACACGTCCGAACTCCACGCCGGACTCGCCAGATGACCGCGCAGGCCCGTCGGATTCTTCGTGTAACGCACCCACTTCTCCGCGATCGCCGGACGACTCCAGAACATCACCAGATCGATCGCGTGCTCCCGGTTCGCAGTCGCCTTCATCACCGCCCACGTCGGCAGGTATCCGCCCAGATAGTGATCCGTCTCACCGAATGCCGGCAGCTCCACCGGCGCCATCTTCTTCATCTTCTCCGGATTCATACCCCGCCAATGGCTGTACATCCACGTCCCGTTCACGTAAAACAACGCCGCGTCGTTCAGCACCAGCCCCCGCGTCGCGAACCACTGGTTCTCCCCGTGCGACGCGATCAGCGGATCGTACCGACCCAACGCCTCGAACGCCGCCAACGTCCGACGCAAAGCCGCCAGCTTCTCCGGTGACGACTCCTCCCGTTTGCCCTCCTCAAAGCTCAGTAGCGACTTGACCAGACGCTGGAACAAAATCTCCATCGTAACCCAGTCCGACGATTCGTAAAACGCCGCCACTCCCTCCTTGTGGTTCCGGTTGTACTCGGCGACCGCCCGCACATATCCCAGCAAATCCTCGAACGTCATTCCTGCCGGCTTGATCGTCAGGCCCAGACGCCGCGCCACGTCCTGGTTGTACCACAAAGCATAGTAGTACCCCTCGATGTACGGCCCGGTCAGGATCCCGCCCGTCTGGTTGCGATACGCCGGATCGGCGATGATGAACGGCTTCTGCGTCTCGGCGAACCCCGGTATCTCCCTGAAATCCACCAGGTGCTTCGCTCCCCAATCCGGGTCGCTCAGTTCCTCCGCGACGTATTCATAGGTCCGCGGCTCAAGCCACAACACGTCCCACTCAACCCGTCCGCTGCGGATCATCGCCGCGACAAACCGCGCCGTCTCCAGGTGCCCGCGAGACCCCATGATCTCCTGCGGAAACTTCAGGTTCACCTCGATCCCCTGGTGCAGGAACCCGAACTCCGCTGCGACCTCGCGAACCAGCGACTCCCGCTTGTCCTCGCCCAGCCAGTGGCCCATCCAGTTCACCCGGCCCCTCGGCTCCGACGGAACTGTCGCCAGGCCCGCCGGCCAGCAGAACGGCTCGAACCCGCCCGAAGGCCCCCGTTCCCCGGGAGTGCTCCATATCCATAAGGCGGCCACGACGATCGCTCCGAGCGCCGTCCCTCCCGCGATCATCAGAACCCGCAGTGGTTTCCCTCGACGTCCCATGACTCACTCCACCCCAATACCGGAGCAAGCCCGATTACCCGATGTCACGCAATCCCTTCGCCCGCAAACGTCGCAGCGAATCGATATGCGGATGGCGATCCCCCTCTTTCTTATTCTTAGCGTTCATCGTCCGGCAATCAAACAATATCCACGAGAGCCAAAACAACTCGGCGGCCTTGGATTTGCAGCGGCTGGGACGAAAACGCCGGCTCCGCTGCACTTCCGCGAGAGCGGACATTTGCCTGCCGAAGCCCAGCCGGGTACAATAGCATCGAGACAGGGGGGCGTTGCGATGGCCGGACATGCGCTGCGGGGAACGTACCGTCTTCAGTTGGGCGGCGGATTTGGCCTCTCCGAGGCGGAGAACCTCGCCGACTACCTCTCCGAACTGGGCGTTAGCCATCTCTACACCTCCCCGCTGCTTCAAGCCGCTCCGGGCAGCGAGCACGGCTACGACGTGGTCGATCACCGAACCGTCAACCGCGAACTCGGCGGCCAAGCCGGTCACCAGCGTCTCGTCAAAGCTCTGGCACGCCGACGCCTCGGGCTCGTGGTCGACATCGTGCCGAACCACATGGGAATCGCCAGCCGCGAAAACCAACTCTGGTGGGACGTCCTGACCCGCGGCCGATCAAGCCCCTACGCACCTTACTTCGACATCCACTGGGACATCCAGTCGCCGGGACTGACCGGAAAAATCCTGCTTCCCATACTCGCCGATCACTATGGCCTGGAACTGGAAAAAGGCGATCTTTGTCTGGCCCGGGCCGGCGACCAAGTCGTCGTCCAATACCACGACCACCAGCTTCCCCTCTCACCGGAAACCCGGGCCGAACTGCACAGCGAGGGCGACGAACTGGACCGCCGGATCGCCGCCGTCAACCGTGACCTCGAACGCCTCGATGCCATCCTGCGCCGCCAGCACTATCGCCTGGCCTGGTGGCGGCTGGGATCGGAGCTCCTGAATTACCGCCGGTTTTTCGCCATCGACACCCTCGTCGCCCTTCACATGGACCGCCAGGACGTCTTCGACTGCGCCCACAAGCTGCCCCTGGAATGGCTCGCCTCCGCCCAGGCCGACGGCCTGCGGGTCGACCATCCCGACGGCCTCCGCGACCCGCAAAGCTATCTCCAACGCCTGCGAAACCGCGCCGGCGATGCCTGGATTGTCGTCGAGAAAATTCTCGCCCCCGACGAGAAATTGCCGGCCGATTGGCCGGTGGCCGGAACTACCGGCTATGACTTCCTCAACCAGGTCTCCGGCCTCTTCGTCGATCTCGCCGCACGCCAGCCGCTGACCGACCTCTACGTCCGCTTCACCGGTGTCAAAACGAACTACGCGGAACTCGCCCGGCAGAACAAACTGCTCCTGCTGACCACCGAGTTCGCCCCCGACGTCGCGCGGGTAGGGGGGCTGCTGGCGGAAGTCTGTGAGGGCCATCGACGCTTTCGCGACTACGGCCCACGAACCCTTCAAGCGGCGGTCGCCGAACTCGCAGCCGATTTCCCCGTCTACCGCAGCTACGCCGACCCACAAACCGGCCAGGTCAGCGATCAGGACCTCGCCAACATCCGCCAGGCCGTTGACCACGCCAAACGCCACCGCGCCGACCTCGACCCGCGGCTCTTCGAATCCCTCGCCGACCTGCTGACCCTCCGCCTGACCGGCCCGGCCGAAGCCGAATTCGTCTACCGCTTCCAGCAGCTCTCCGGGCCCGCCGCCGCCAAGGGCATCGAGGATACCGCCTTCTATCGCTACAACCGCCTCGTCTCCCTCAACGAGGTCGGCGGCGACCCCGACCGCTTCGGCACCCCGCTCGAGACCTTCCACGCCTGGTGCCGCCACATGCACCAACACTGGCCGCGCGGCATGCTGACCACCTCCACCCACGACACCAAACGCAGCGAGGACGTCCGGGCTCGCATCCACGTCCTCACCGAAATGGTCCCAGCCTGGGATGACGCCGTCTCCCGTTGGTCCGCGATGAACCGCCAACACCGCACCGGCGACTGGCCCGACCCTAACCTCGAGTACCTTCTCTACCAGAACCTGGTGGGGGCCTGGCCGATCACCGTCGACCGCATGACCGCCTTCGCCGCCAAGGCGATGCGCGAAGCCAAGGAACACACCGACTGGAAAACCCCAAACCAAGCTTACGAATCAGCCGTCCTGCGCTTCGTCACGGCAGCGATGGAGTCTCGCGATTTCCGCGAAGACCTCGCCGCCTTCGTCGTGCACATGACAGTGCCCGGCTGGATCAACGCCCTCGCCCAGACCCTGATCAAGTACACCGCCCCCGGCGTCCCGGACCTCTACCAGGGAACCGAACTCTGGGATCTGAGCCTCGTCGACCCCGACAACCGACGGCCGGTCGACTACGACTTGCGCCGAAAACTCCTGCGGGAACTGGCCAACCTGAGCATCGACGAAATCTGGACCCGCGCCGACGAAGGCCTCCCCAAACTCCTGGTCATCCAACGCGCGCTCGCCCTCCGCGCCCGACGACCCGAAGCCTTCGACAAAGGTCCATATCACCCGATCCAAGCCCACGGCGCCCGCCGCGAGCACGTCGTGGCCTTCACCCGCGGAGACGAAATCGCCGCCCTCGTGCCACGCCTGACCCTCCGCCTCGCGGGCCGATGGGACGACACATCAATCGAGCTTCCGACGGGCCGCTGGATCGACCAGTTCACGAACCACGAACACCGGGGCGGACGACGCCGAGTGGAAGACCTGCTGGCCCGCTTCCCCGTCGCCCTGCTCTCTCGCGAAGGGGGAAACTGACGATGGAATTCCGCCTCTGGGCGCCGAACGCCGAACATGTGCGGGTGGTCATCGACGGACACGAACACGCCATGACCGCCGAACAACACGGCTGGTGGCGTGCGGATGTCCCAGCCCAGGCGGGCTCCGCCTACCAATTCCGCCTCGACGACGGCGAACCGCTGCCCGACCCGCGCTCGCCGCACCAACCGGACGGCGTGACCGGCCCGTCGCAACTGATCGACCACGCCGCGTTCCCCTGGACCGACAGCCGCTGGCAAGCTCCGCCCCTCGCCGGTGGCGTCATCTACGAACTCCACGTCGGCGCCTTCACCCCCGCCGGCACCTTCGACGCAGCCGTCGAACGCCTCGACCACCTGACCGACCTCGGCGTCACCCACGTCGAACTGATGCCGCTCGCCCAGTTCTCCGGCCGCCGAAACTGGGGATACGACGGCGTCTACCCCTACGCCCCACACAACGCCTACGGCGGCCCGCTCGCCCTCAAACGCCTCGTCGACGCCTGCCACGCCCGCGGACTGGCCGTCCTCCTCGACGTCGTCTACAACCACCTCGGCCCCGAAGGCAACCGCCTCAGCCGCTTCGGTCCCTACTTCACCGACCGCCACAAAACCGTCTGGGGCGACACCGCCAACCTCGAAAACCCCGGCTCCGACCACGTCCGCCGCTTCTTCATCGACAACGCCCTGATGTGGATCCGCGACTACCATCTCGACGGCCTCCGCGTCGACGCCGTCCACGCCTTCGCCGACAACTCCGCCAGACCCTTCCTCGAACAGCTCGCCGACCAGGTCCACGCCCTCGCCGGTCCGCTCAACCGCCACGTCCTGATCATCGCCGAGAGCGACCTGAACGATCCCAGGGTCGTCCAATGCCCGGACACCGGAGGCTGCGGCTTCGACGCCCAATGGGCCGACGACCTCCACCACGCCCTCCACGCCCTCGTCACCGGAGAACGTACCGGCTACTACGCCGACTTCGGCCGCCTCGCCGACCTCGCCAAAGCCCTCCAAAACCCCTTCGTCTACGACGGCCGCTACTCAGCCCACCGCGGCCGAACCCACGGCCGGCCCCCCGGATCCCTCAGCGGCCACCGCTTCGTCGTCTGCCTGCAAAACCACGACCAGATCGGCAACCGCGACCAGGGCCGACGCATCAGCCATCTCGCCGACCTCGGCCGCGTCAAAGCCGCCGCCGCACTCATCCTCACCTCGCCCTACGTGCCGCTGATCTTCCAGGGCGAGGAGTGGGCCGCGACCACCCCCTTTGCCTACTTCTGCGACTTCCAGGACCCCGACCTTGCCAGAGACGTCCGCCACGGCCGAAAGGACGAATTCGCCTCCTTCGGCTGGTCGCCCGACGCCGTCCCGGACCCACAAGCCGACCAGACCTTCCAAAACTCCAAACTCCACTGGGACGAACCCGCCCGCGAACCGCACGCCTCCATGCTCCAATGGTACCGCCAACTGATCCGCCTCCGACGCGCCACGCCATCCCTGTCCGACGGTCGCCGAGACAACGTCCGCGCCCGCTTCGACGAGGACCAACGCTGGCTGATCATGCAGCGAGGCCCCATCGCCGTCGCCTGCAACTTCGACCAGACGACGCAGCAACTCAGCCTCGATGGCCACAGCCAACCGCTCCTGCAGTCCGACCCCGCCATCCGCATCGACGACGGCCTGGTGCGACTGCCGCCCGCATCCGTAGCCGTCCTGCGCCGCTCTTGACTTCTTCACGCATGTCGCCAAGACTATCCGCCATCGCCCCGTGCGACACGCAAAGGAAGAACATGAAAATCACCTCCGACTGGCACATCCACACCCGAAACTCCTGCGACGACGCCTGCCTCGCCGTCTCAACCCTCCTGGCCAGAACCGCCCAGCTCGGCATCACAGACTTCGGCATCACCGATCACCTCCACACCCCGTTCAACTGGCCCGACATCGAAGCCTCGCGCCGCGAATTCCTGGCCAACCCGCAATCCCCGCGCTTCCACTTCGGCATCGAAGTCTCCTGCGTCTCACAATGGGAAATCGACCAGGTCGCCGCCGGCCGCCACGACCAGCCGACCTACGGCATCCGCCAGGGCGGACCGCCCGAAGCGCCTCTCGCCATCGCCCTCACCCCCGACCGGATCGCCGCCGCCGGAATCGAGTACGTCATCGGCGGAACCCACTGGCCCATGTACGTCCCCTACGAACGAGACGCCGTCATCCGCGACTTCCACCGCCAGAACATGTTCCTCGCCACCCACCCCCTGGTCACCATCGTCGCCCATCCCTGGTGGTGGCACAACCACTGGCAGGACCCCGACGGCCTCTACCGCACCGAACCCTGGCTCGACGACTTCGGCAAAATCCCGCAATCCATCCACGACGAGTTCATCGCCGCCGTCCTCCAGCACGGCAAGGTCGTCGAAATCAACGTCGAAGGCATGCTCCTCAACCGCACCTACGAGGACCGCTTCAAATGCCGATACCTCGACTACCTCGCCCAGCTCAACGACCGTCAAGTGCCCCTGAGCCTCGGTTCCGATTGCCACGACGCCGCCTACGCCATCGACTTCCACTCCGTCTCCGCCATGCTCGACTCAATCGGCGTCGCCGACCAGGACCTCTGGACGCTCCCGCCCCGTCCCTGATCCCCGATGCTCCATGCCCAGCCTCCGGTTCCCCCGGAAAAACCGCGACTTTTCTCCCGTCCCACGGTATCATCTGTCATGACAGTTGGCCCAAAACGTCCCCGCCCAAACCGTGGCGGTACCATTGATTTCGAGGATCTCAAATGGCTGCGACAGGCAATCTATCCAAAACCGATCGGGCAATGCTCGCCGAACTCAAAACCTTCCTGCCCCCGCAGGTCTACGACGTCCACGCCCACCTCTGCCACGCCCTGGCCCCCGACACCCATCAGCACCTCGCTGACCGCCTCAGCGGCGAACTCACAGCCAAACTCTGGCACGCCGAAGTCTCCCGCCAACTCGGCAACGCCCAACTGGTAGGGGGGCTCCTCTCCGTCCTGCCTGGTCCCGACGGCGACGTCGAAGCGGCCAACGACTTCCTCCTCCAGCAACTCACGCGATTCCCCGACTGCCGCGCCCTCGTCCTCATCTCGCGACACTCCGACCGCGCCCGCGTCGCCGAACTCCTCGAAACGCCCGGCGTCGCCGGCTTCAAACCCTGCCTCAACCCGCTCGACGCCGACGCTCGGCCCGCCCGCACCATCGCCGACCTTCTGCCCGACTGGGCCTGGAAAATCGCCGACGAGCAGGCCCTCGTCATCCTCCTGCACCTCTTCAAACGATTTGCCCCCATCACGCCCGCCGCCCGACAGGCCATCCGAAACCGCTGCCTCAAGCACACCGGCGCACGCCTCATCCTGCCCCACGGCGCCATCGGCTTCCACGACCCCTACGCCCTCGACGACCTCGCCGACTTCCGCAGCCTGCCCAACCTCTACGTCGAAACCTCCACCGTCTGTGACGCCGCCGTCCTCGTCTCCCTCCTCAACGCCTTCGGACCGAGACGTATCCTCTGGGCCAGCGGCTTTCCCGCCGCCGCCATCCGCGGAACCTCCGTCGCCGTCGGAAACGCCGCCATCTGCCTCGACGCCAAAGCCCTCGGAGCCGATCCGGCCGAACCCGACCAGCAGCCGCCACTCCTCGGCCTTGAAGCCCTCCGCGCCCTACGCAAAGCCGCCGACCTCTTCGGACTCACCCAAGCCGACCTGACCGATATCTTCTCCGACAACGCACTGCGCCTCCTCGGCCTCAAGACCGAACCAGCCGGCCAGACCCAATCCCTCTACCGATACGCCAAAACCCGCATCCCCTCCGGCACCCAGCTCCTCTCCAAGCGTCCCGAAATGTTCGCGCCCAACCAGTGGCCCGCCTACTTCCGCGAGGCCCGCGGTTGTGAAACCTGGGACCTCGACGGCCGACATTACTACGATCTGACCACCAGCGGCATCGGCGCCTGCCTTCTCGGATTCCGCGATCCCGACGTCACCCGCGCCGTCCAACGACGCATCAGCCTCGGTTCCATGTGTACCCTCAATCCGCCCGAAGAGGTCGAACTCGCCGACCGCCTCTGCCAGATCCACCCGTGGGCCGAGCAAGCCCGATTCGCCCGCAGCGGCGGCGAAACCGCCGTCGTCGCCGTCCGGATCGCCCGCGCCACCACCAGACGCTCCCTCGTCGCCATCTGTGGCTACCACGGCTGGCACGACTGGTATCTCGCCGCCAACCTCGGCGAAAGCGACAGCCTCGACGGTCACCTCCTGCCCGGCCTCGACCCCCTCGGCGTCCCGCGCGAACTCCGCAACACCACCCTCACCTTCCGCTTCAACAACCGCGACGAATTCCAGAAGGTCATCGACCGGCACGGCGACCAACTCGCCGCCGTCGTCATGGAGCCCATGCGATACCACATGCCCGAACCCGGGTTCATGGAGTTCGTCAAAACCAGAACCAACGCCGCCGGCGCGCTCCTGATCTTCGATGAGATCACCATCGGCTGGCGATTCACCTTCGGCGGCTCGCACCTGAAGCTCGGCGTCAACCCCGACATCGCCATCTTCGCCAAGGCCCTCGGCAACGGCCATCCCATCGGTGCCATCATCGGAACCCGCGCCGCCATGGAAGGCGCCAACGCCTCCTTCATCAGCAGCACCTACTGGACCGAAAGCGTCGGACCCGTCGCCGCCCTCGCCACCATCCAGAAACTCCAGCAACTCGACGCGCCCACCCACGTCGCCCGAATCGGCGAGATGATCGCCGACCTCTGGCGACAGCACGCCAAGACTCATAGCCTGCCCGTCACCGTCGCCGACGGATTCCCCTGTCTCGCCCACTTCCAGTTCGACCACCCGCTCGCACAGGAACTCCGAACCCTCTACACCCAGCTCATGCTCGAAAAAGGATTCCTCGCCAACCTCGGCGTCTACCCCACCATGGCCCACAACGACGAAATCGTCGCCCGCTTCGGCTGCGCCATAGACGAAGTCTTCGGCGAAATCGCAGCCGCCCTCGACGCCGGCGACGTCAAAGAACGCCTCAATGGCCCAACCGCCCACTCCGGCTTCCGCCGACTCAACTGAGGCCCAGCATCGCTCATCGGCCTGGAACTTGGCACGACATCCGGCGACTGCGGATTGTTTGCCTGACACCCGCAATTCCTAACCCGATCGCACCGACTTTCCACCAACAGATAGGTTGTCCTCTTCCTCTCTGGCTCATAAGTACGGCCATTAAAAAGCGGGTAATACAATATAAGTATTCGCCGACGCCTACAATTGCCAACAGATCAGAGGTTTTTCCCTTTGCAAAAGTATACAATGACATTAAAATATATAGCAAAGTGGATAACTCCCAATCAAGGAACGGACTGTGACTACTGAACTTCCCAAAGTCGGCAAGACGGTTGGCATCCGCCACATGGTCCTCAGGCAGTTGCGTTCCGGTGACTATGCCCGCGGCGGCCGCCTCCCCTCGGAGCGGGCGCTGGCCGACAGGCTCGGCGTCAGCTACATGACCGTTCGCAAAGCAATCACCCAACTCGTCGACGAGGGGTATCTTGTGCGGCGGGTTGGGCAGGGAACGTTCGTCCGCCGCGATCTCTCCGAAGAACGCATGCAGAAGCAGGCGGCTCTCCTGGCGCCCGCGTGGCTCGACACCGCCCTGATCGGATTCGCCATGCACATGTTCGAACTCGCCGAGGCCCGTGGCTGGCAGCCGCGGCTTTACCACTACCGTTCCTGGAACGAGCGGCTGGTCCATGAAGTCATCGACCACTGCGATGCCCTCATGGTCGTGCCTTCCGGGCAGCGCCTCAACGACGAGGTCGCCAGTGTCTTTCGAGCCGGCCGCAAACCCGTCGTCTTCATCGGCGAGTCCATGCTCCCCCTCGGATTCGACTCCGTGGTCGGACGCCCGGACCGCGAGGTGGACGCCGCGGTTGACCATCTTGTGCAACTCGGCCACCGGCGGATCGCCCTGGCTTGGCAGACCGACTCCGCGGGCGACTACGTTCCCGCAGCCACCGGATTGGCCATCGATCGGTGGAAGAAACGTGTCCAACCGCTGATCGCCCCCGATCCGATCGATGATCTGGCCATGTTCGCGGACGTCCCGCGATTCCAGTGGCCGCAACAGGCCATCTATGACCGAATCGTTAGCCGGTACCGGCAGGGCGAGACCTTTTCCGCCATCATCTGCCCGCTCTGCTGGTTCTGGGCCGCTCAAGCCGCGGTCTGCGATCTGGGATTGGCCGTCCCCGATGACGTCTCCATCGTGGCCATCGGCGACTGGCACGAAGGACGATTCTTCCGACCCAAGCCCACCGTGGTCTTCGTCTCCGAGCAGGAGCATATCCGCGCCGCATGGGAACTCATCGACGCGCGAACGAGCGAGCCCAACCGACCAGCCGTACAGGCCGTCGTTGAGCCAGGGCTGATCCCAGGCCGCACCACCGCCCCAGCCCCCGAAACCAGGGCATAGGAGTAAACCGATGTCACCTCCCAACTTCCATCCGGCGACGCGGCGAACCCCCAACGCGTCCTTCACCCTGATCGAACTCCTCGTCGTCGTCGCCATCATCGCCGTCCTGGTGGCCCTGCTGCTCCCGGCCCTCTCAGCCGCCCGCGACCAGGGCCGGACCCTTCAATGCCAAACTCTCCTTCGCAACATCGGTGCCGCCATGGTCGCCTACGCCAACGATCACCGCGACGAACTCATGCCGTGGGTCCAGGGCTCAGCCGTGGACGGCCGCGGCTGGAACCCCGGCGTCTGGTCCGGCGTGCTCGTCGGCGGATGGAACCGCGTCATCGACGGGACAACCACGATTGGCTTTTCCGGACCCAACTACATCGGCCTCACGCCCTATCAAACCAATCCCTATCGCTGCCCAAAGGACATGCCCATCCTCGTCGGCGATGACGTCGACCTGACCAGCAGCTTCGTCTACAACGACCAGGCGCCCTGGACCTACTCGCGCCAGCCCACCCGCAACATCACACGCTTCGACCGGCCGTCGGCCTTCGTCCTCATACCCGAGTGGTGGGGGGCCGACTGGAGCGCCGGCCTTGGATACACCATATTGCGCTACTGGGACGCCGACGGATGGAACTGGTACACCGGAAAAACCCTCGGGTCGCACCACGGACGCGGGGCCAATGTACTCTTCGGCGATTTCCACGTCGGCCTCCTCGACAGTGACCGCTCCAACGATCCCGCCGTCGCCGACTGGGGCTGGTAATCAGTTCGCAACGCATCTTCTCAACCGATCGGAGAATTGCCGATGCTCAACGTACTGCTGGCGTTCGTGGCCGCCGCGGTGGCTGTCTCGCCCGCCCAGACCTGGACCTTCCCACAGGGATTCGATCCGCAAAACCCAAACGTATGGCGCGCCTGTCGCAGCCTCGACGCCAATCCGCACAACCGCGTCCCGCTGGACTGGGATCAGCAGCGCAACGCCTTCTCGCAAGACGGCGACCTGCCCAGAATCGCCCTCGACGCAACGATGATCGGCCGAAACCGCATTCCCAACCAGCAGACCGCCGAACTGGCGGTCCTCGAGTGGACCGCCCCGACCACCGGCGTCTACCGCGTCACCGCCACGCCCGCAAGGGTCCATCCCGCCGGCGGCGATGGCTGCAAGATCACGACGATCAAAGAAACAACCTGGGGAACCAGCGACACGCTCTACGAGCATCTCCTGATGCCAGGGACCGAACCGACGCCGCTGGATACGCAAGTGACGCTCGAAAGCGGCGACCATCTGCTCTTCACGCACTTCGCCGGCGACGACGCCGGCTTCGACGAAGTCCGGTTCGAACCAACCATCGAACTGATCCGCCGCATCGACGATGCGCCGGCTCCGATCGACCTGCCGCTCACAACCGGCAAGATCACCGTCGATCCATCCAAACCCTTCGATCCCATCACGCTGCACGCCAACGGCCAATCGCTCGTCCTGCTCAAGAACATCGGACCGATGATCGAGCACCAGGGGCAAACCCTTACTCCGGAAAGCTACACGCCCAAACTGTTCCGCCTCAGCCACGACCCACAAAAGAACCGCCTCTTCCTCGTCTACCGCATCGCCGAGATCAAGGCCCCGACCTACTACTGGATCACCATCCAGACCGATGGCCCCTTCGTATACCTCGACTTTGAGATGCGCGAGCCCCTCGCCTCAGCCATGACCGCCGGTCAACTGGCCGACCCGGATGCCTTCAAACCGTTCACCATGATGCGCCGCCTCCGCGAATCCTGGGAAGTCAATACCGTCCAAGCCGCCTTCCGCCACCGCGAAGGCAAATTCTGGGTCTACGGCCAGTTCGACCTCGAACGCTCCAACGCCTGCGACGGCGGCGTCGGATGCATCCAAAAAGACCACTGGCCCACGCACCTCGCACCCGACGCCCACTACCCGCCTTACGCAGCGAACCTCCGCCGACCGCTCCGCGAACGCCTGACCATCGGCGTCGCCGACGACCTCTGGACCGCAACCGGATCCCTCGCCAATCCTCCCAGCCAGTACGGCGCCGAACTCGGCGACTCCATGTTCCTCGACCTCTGGGGCGGCGGCACCACCCAAAAACTCGAATTCCTCAAGATGATGCGCGAGCGCACGGGCGGCCTCGTCCGCTTCTACACCATCGTCCAAACCTGGCAGGCCGGCGGATTCGACGGCATGGGGCCCGATGCCTTCTGGCCGGAGCGACTTATGCCCGCCGATCAATACGGCTCATTTGATGAGCTCAAGGCCCTCGTGGATTTCGGCCTCACCTGCGGGCGGATCGGCCTGCGCACCAACTACAACTTCATCGTTCCAGACCACTCGCCCAGCTTCAAGCACGCCCTCATCAAAGGATCGCTGGTCGAAGCGGCACCGGGCGGCGACGTGATGAGCGACGAAAACCGCCAGTACCAAGCCTCAAACCGCCACGACTGGCTGCGACTCGCCCGATTCCAGGAAACCGACATCCACACCGCCTTCAACACCAACGCCCAGTTCGTCGATCAACTCGCCTCCGGCGGCGGAGCCGGTTTCCGCCAGGACCTGACCCCCTGGGAGATCGGCGCCGGGACCGCCCGCGCCGACGCCCGCCTCCTCCGCCAATTCGCCGACGCCGTCAAAGAAATCCACCACGGCCCCCTCAGCAGCGAAACCCTCAACAGTGAGTACCTCCTCGGCCGATGGTGCGACACCGGCGACTACGGCATCTTCAACGGCGACGACCGCCTCGTCAGCCCGGAGTACAAACTCCACCGGCTGCACCACCTCAGCACCTTCCACGGCATGGGCCTCAGCTATCGCTTCTTCAGCTACCCGCAGCAGCACCAGCACAGCGGCGATTGGCTCGGCTACGGCAACGGCCGCTACTGGGGCCAGGAGCCCTGGGACTTCTACGAGGGCGCCGACGCCTACCGCGCCATGACCGTCCTCTACGGCAACGGAGCCTACTACGATGCCGGCCTCGACTTCCCTCCAGCCCAACGTTCCGCCCGCGAACACGCCCTCACCGAGGCCCTCACCGTTGGTATCCTCCAGCCGCACTATGCCCTTCAGCCGGTCGAGCGCGTCCTCTACCGATGGAAAGACCAGTGGCTCACCCTCAACGACCTCATGGACGATCCGGATATCGCCTTCAAACCCGACGTCGACGACTGCCCCGCCTTCAAGACCATCCGCGTCCAGTACGCCAACGGCCTGACCGTTGTCGTCAACCGCAACGCTGCGCCGCTCGACCTGCGGATCAGCGACGCACTGACCCTCTCGCTCCCTCACGACGGCTGGGCCGCCTACACCGCCGACACCGACCTCCTCGTCTACTCCGCCGTCGGCCCGCTTGCCCAAAAACGCATCGACTTCGCCCAGGACAAAAACCGCCGTATCCGCTTCATCAACCCCCGCAGCCAATCCATCGACGGCATCGCCGAACCGACACTATGGATCGACAACAAGAAACTGGAATGACACCGGCAAACACCCCGCCCCCGCGCGCCGATCAGCCCCGAAGGGGCGTAAGCCTATAGCCAGGGGCGCAAGCCCCTGGTACAAAAGGCCCCCATGCGAATCAGCCCCGAAGGGGCGTAAGGATGTAGCCACGGGCGTAAGCCCCTGGTCCCGAAGGGGCGTAAGCCTATAGCCAGGGGCGCAAGCCCCTGGTCCCAAAGGGGCGGCAGAAAGACCGTCGCCCCGCTGAGGCTCACCGGCCAAACGCCGCCTGTTCCAGGGGCTGGTGCCCCTGCCTGCACACCTTCGCCCCGCTGGGGCGACCTCGCCCCAAATCCAAATCCGCCGCCCTCGCGATCTTGCACTTTGGTATTTGCTGTTTTCATTTTTCATTGTCCCCGCCGCGTCTCAG
>Ga0123333_10000424_pt1 | contig 47561 bp, 43 predicted proteins | sample BioC12SIPDNA_3_FD_89957 | JGI IMG/M metagenome (GOLD analysis project Ga0123333, IMG submission 89957) | Anaerobic biogas reactor microbial communites from Washington, USA - Biogas_R2_B C12 SIP DNA | ecosystem: Engineered > Bioreactor > Anaerobic > Unclassified | place: Washington, USA...
GAGGGCGTCAGGACGCTCTACGCTTCCGGTTTTGTGACCAACGCCAAGCGGGTTGGCGGTGAAGGCGGCCTGGTGCTTTCGCTGCTGTTCTTCGACGCCGACGACAGGCCGCTGGGCGAGAGCGTGATCGAGAAGACCAAGGAGACGCCGGACGTCTGGCGGAAGGTTCGGGCGGAGATTGCGCTGCCCGAGGGAACACATCACGTCCGGGTCTCATTCAAGCTCGACCATGTCAACGGAGCAGGGGGCCTGGACGATGTGGTTCTCGACACCGAGGACTTCGGCCGGGTGTCGGTGGCGTTCCACAACTACGACCACGTTCTGACCGCCGGCAATCCGGTCAGGTTCAGTCTGACCAGCACCCGGTCGACGACGGTCTGCGTCCGCGACTACGACGACCGGATTGTGCGGGAGATCGCGGTGGAGCCGGGCCGGCCCGCTGCGGTGGTCATGGAGAACGTCGATCCGGGCATCTACTGGCTGACGGATACGGAAGGGGCGTACATCGACGTGTTCGCCTCCGTCGTTCCCGTGCCCAAGCCGGCGGACTCGGAGCAGAGTCGTTTCGGGGTTCACTACGGCTACATCGACCGCGATCCCTCGTTCGTCAAGAGCCTGCTGGACATCTTCGAGAAGATCGGGGCGGTCTGGGTGCGGACCAACACGAACTTTGATACGGAGCGCGAGAGCTGGCCGCAGCGGGAGGCGTTCATTGACGGTATGCGAGCCCGCGGCCTGCAGAGCCTGACGTTCTTTGAAGACTACAATTTTCCGGAAGCGGCCAAGCCCCGCTGGAGCAGTCCGCTGACCCTGGAACTGGTTGCCTGGTACGCGTCGCACTATCGCGGCCGGGTCAGGTACCTTGAGGTCTGGAACGAGGCGAACGGCAACACCGTCGAGGAGTATTTTGCCTTTCATAAAGCCTTTCACCAAACGGTCAAGGCGGCGAACCCGGAGGCCCAGGTCGTTCAGACGGGCATCGCCTCGACCTCGTTCCTTGGCGAATGGGGAATGAAGTACATGGGCGCCGAGTTCCAGGACCGGCTTCTTGAGCTGGGCTGCGACCGGTACACCGACGTGTACAATCTGCACTTTTACCCGTGGCAGTGGCAGCCGGAGGAGATCATCGGGCAGTTTATGGCGGTGTATCGCCGGCACGGCGTGAGCAAACCGGTCTGGGTGACAGAGAACGGGATCGCGATGAACCTGACGAACCTGCCGCAGCAGCGGGCCGGCGCGGAATACCTGGTCCGGTCCGCCGTCACGTGCCTTTCGCTTGGGATCGACAAGTACTTCTGGTTCATCGCGTTGGACCATCCGGTGTGGGACTTCGGCTTGGTCGCCGGCGACGCGCGTCGGCCGAAAGCCGGGCTGGTCGCCTACGCCACAGCGGCCCGGATGCTCGACGGCACGGACTTCGTCAGCCGTCCGTCCGGCGGGACCGCACCGCTCCAGGCGTTCCGATTCCGCGGAGAGAATCGTGAGGTGTTCGTCCTCTGGAGCGATCGGCCCGGCGGCGTCGAGGCGGATTTGGGCACACTTGGACTCCCGGTGGGTGAAATCACAGCGGTCGATCTGATGGGCCGATCGCGAAGCGTGGATCGCAACGCCAAATTGACGGTGACGGCCCGGCCGCAGTTCCTCGTGATCAAGACGGTCGGCCGGTAGTTCGATCAGAACTCGACCGGCAGTTCGATCTTCTGGTGCGTCGTCTTGCCCTGACGGGCCAGTTCGTACGACTGGGCGTAGTGCCTGGCCACGACCGGCCAACTGACCACGTTTTCGAGGTAGACCCGCAGGTTCTGCGAGAGGGTGGTGCGAAGCTGCTTGTCCGAGGCGAGGCGGATCAGGTTCTGGCGGAGGGTCGGCTTGTTGGTAAACAGCAGCCCGCCCTGGCTCTCGATGGTCTGGGAGGTCAGCCCTTCCATCGGAGCGGTGGTGATGAAGGGCTTGTTCAGGGCGATGATCCGGGCCAGCGTGCCCGACTGCGTCTCATCCGTCGAGGGCAGCACGATGATGTCGCAGACCGCCATGACCTTGTAGTAGATCTCGCCGCGTGGGACGAATTCGAAGTAGTGGGCCATGCCGCGTTTTTCCAGAAGCTGGATGTGCTCCTTGTACTTCTGGTAATCGGGCAGGTGGTTGGGGTCGCGCCAGGTGCCGGCGGCGAGGAGGTCCCACTTTTCGCCGGTCCGGGCCTTGATCTCCTTGACGATCTGCTCCCACATGCTGGTCAGGATGTCCCAGCGTTTGTTCGACTGGATCCAGCCGACGAGGCCGACCAGATGGTCGGAGAGGTGGGTCTTGTCGAGGCCCAGTTCACGCTTGAGGCGCGGGATTTCCTCTTCGGGCCAGTAGCGGTCGGCCCGCGCGCCGTGCGGGACGATCATGATGTTTTTGGGCGCCCGCCATCCTCGCGACATGAAGTTCCAGTCGAGGCGCCATTTCTGGTAGGAGCACTTGAACAGGACGACGTCGGCCCGCTCGCACATGTCGTAGAGGAACTCGGCTTCGCGGTCGGTGAGGCGGCCGTGGACGGTGTGTGGCTCGACCACGGTGGGCACGTCGTTGATCGAATCCAGGAGATCGAGGAAGCCTTCGTTGTTGTCGCTGATTCCGCGATCATCGTGATATTCGTAGAGGCCGTACTCGTGTTCGATGTGAACCACGTAGGGCTGGAGTTCGCGGACCTTCTCGGCGACCGGTTTCCACCAGGTTCGCTGGCTCATGTCGATCAGCGGGATGACGCCCTCGCCCTGCCCGTCGGTATGGCTGATGACGATCACCGGTCGGTCCGGGACCTGCCTCTGGATGAATTCGCGGGCCTCTTCGCAGAACGTCCCGATGCCGCATTGTCGCGGCGGATAGCTTGAGATCATCACGATCGGGGCAACGGCCATTGCTCGCCCTCCGATTCCGTATCCTGTCTCTCTTGTTTATTTTCGGCCGATCGGCGGACACGGTTGCAACATAATCGCTCCCGGCGCCTGCGTCGGTCATCGCCCACCGAGGTTTCGCTTTGTGGCAGCGCCTCTGCGGCCTTCGCAACTTCTTCTAAGCTAATTATATGGCTAATCTTCGAAAAAAAGGGGAATTGTCGTCAAATCGCGAATCACTGGCCATCAGGACGGATTCTGAGAAATCGCGTTCATTGCGGCTTTCTCTTCATGGGTGTCACTGATCTGCTTTGAGACCATGTGCATTGAGGCGAGTGAGATCAGCCATGCCAACGTGGACTCGGCCCCCTGGTTCTGGTTCACTCCGGTGGGCACCAAACCGTCTCGGCAGCCTCCGGTTCGGAAATCGTAGACGGGCAGGTTCAGGTCGTTACGGCCCATGAACCACTCGAAGCACTTTCGGGCCTCCCGGAGCCACTGGAGGTCGGCTGTGACGTTGTAGGCCTCGATGCAGGCCCGGGCCAGGCACATGGCGTCGACCGGCTGCTGATCGAAGCGGGCGCGGTGGCCGCTGCGCTGGAACCAGCCGTTGTTGCCGATGATCGAAAGCTGGCCTTCGTCATTGGTCTGCACGTCGAGGAGCCACCGGAGGGACCGCAGGCCGGTCGTCAGCATTTCGTTGTCGGGCAGCCAGGGGCCGGCCAGGAGCAGGGCGTGAGGCAGTACGGCGTTGCAGTAGGTTACCTCGTCCTGGCACCAGAACCACTCGTCGGAGGCGTGTCGCTTGTACCAGCCCATCAAGGAACGGGCGAGTTTTTCGCGCACGGAGCGGATTTCGGTGTCCACGTTGAATCGGCGGAGGTAGCTGTGGATGCCCAGCAGGGCGAATCCGAGGGACCGGGGGTGGGTGAAGCTGGTCACCTGGGGCAGCGCGTCGTGGAACAGCATATTGGCCAGGGCCAGCAGCGAATGGTCGGGAGCGTCGGCCACAAGGTTGCCCAGTCCCCAGAGGGCTCGGCTATGGCTGTCCTCGGACCCGGCTCCCTGCTCGACCCACTTCAAGTCGTAGGTCAGGAAGTTGTGGAAGCGGCCGGTTTCGGGGCAGAAGGCGTGGTGGAGGAATCCCAGGTAGACGTGCATCAGGGGGATGATGGCGCTGTCCTCATAGAGCGACCAGTGCATGGCGGTGAAGACCATCGCGCGGGCGACGTCGTCGGTGCAATAGCCGTGCTGGCGTTCGGGCGTGGCGTACTTGGCGTGCTGGATGATGCCGACGTGGTCGGTGAGGGTGTGGAGGTGCTGGAGGTTGATTTCCGGCAGTTCGGAGAGCCGCCGGTCGTACTCTCGCGGCGTGACCACCGGTCGCGGGCGTTCCGGCCGCTGGGAGCAGACCTCGTTGGCGAGGTTGATGTAGTCGGCACCCACCTGTGACCAGATCATCCGGCGGGCGTACATGTAGGCGCGTTTTCTCATGGCGTGGCGTTCGACCTCATTGTCGAACAGCCAGAGGATTTCGCGGCTGAGGTCCTCGGTGCTGCCGAATTCGACGAGTTTACCCCGGCCGTCGGCCAGGAGTTCCTCGGCGTACCAGTAGGGGGTCGAGACGACCGCCTTGCCCGCTCCGATGGCGTAGGCCAGGGTGCCCGAGGTGATCTGCTCTCTGGCCATGTAGGGGGTCACGTAGACGTCGGCGGCGCCGATGTAGCGGCACAGTTCGTCGAGTTCGACGAACTTGTTGACGAAGACCACGTTGTTCTCGACGCCGAGTTCGGCGGCCAGGGACTTGAGCGAGTTGCGGTACTGCTCGCCGTATCGCCGCTTGACGTGCGGATGTGTCGCTCCGAGCACGACGTAGGCGAGGCGCGGGTATTTTTCGACGATCGCCGGCATGGCGCGGATCATGTTTTCGATGCCCTTGTTGGGGCTCAGGAGGCCGAAGGTCAGGATGGCCCGCCGCCCGGCCAGGTCGAGTTCATCCTTGTAGAAATTGGGGTCCACGAACGGGACGTCCGGAATGCCGTGCGGGATGAAGACGATTTTCTGTTCCGGCACGCCGTAGATGTCCATGAGCATCTGTTTGCCCTTGAGGCTCATCACGATGAGCCGCTCGCAGAAGCGGATGAGCCGCTGCATCGCCCGCTCGTATTCGGGAGCGGGTTTTTCCAGGACGGTGTGCAGCGTGGCCATCACGGGTTTGCGCAGGCGTTCCAGAAAGGTGTTGATGTAGGTTCCGCCCTCGCCTCCGCCGAAGATTCCGAACTCGTGCTGGATGACCACGACATCCACGGGCGAGATGTTGAGGTATTCCGCGGCCATGCGGTAGTCGCGGGCCATGTCGGCGCGGATTTCGAGGCGGACCTCGGGCGGATAGTCGTAGCCTTCGGGCACGTCATCCATGGCGACGGCAAAGACGCTCCCGCGGCCGTTGAGTTGCGTTTTGATGGAATTGCACAGATCGGCGGTGAAGGTGCCGATTCCGCATCGGCGCGGCACGTACGTGCCCAACAGGGCGATATTGATCGGTCTGGCATGACTGGCGGCAGAAGAATCCGGCATCGTTGTAGTTCACAGCCTCCACTGAAGTTACGTAGTGCGTGCCACCTCCTCGTTCACCCCGGAGGTGCTGTGTGAGGAATTATACCAGAGGGTGCAACGTTTGGCCAGTGACACTTTTGCTAGTTCTTAATAAGTATTGTTTGAGCCGCTGAGAGCCGGCGGTGAAGGGCGTCGAGACCCGGACGCTGCGGTTTTCTGTTGAATTCGCGCGATCGGGCCTTAAAGTAGCGTCCATCACCCGATTCCGCGGTGTGTGGTCGGGATCATGCAGAACCAGACAGGAGCAGACAATGGCCAAGCCGATTTCGCTTCAGCTTTACAGTGTTCGGGAGGAAGCCGCCAAGGATTTCCCCGGTGTTCTTAAGAGAGTGGCCGCGATGGGCTACGTAGGCGTCGAATACGCGGGCCTGCACGGTCTGTCGGCCAAGGAAGTGGCCAAGATCGTGGGCGATCTGGGTCTCAAGAGTTCCAGCGCCCACGTGGGTCTGCCGACGAGACAGACCATCGATCAGATGGCTGCGGACGCGGGTGCGTTGGGATACACCCACCTGATCGGTGGTTTCGGACCGGACGACATGAAGACGGAGGACTCGGTTCGGGCCTGTGCGGCCAAGCTGGCTGAGGGTGCCGATCTGGCCAAGTCGGTCGGCCTGAAGTTTGGCATGCACAACCACTGGTGGGAGTTTGATCGGCAGTTTGGCGGCCAGACGCCGTACGAGATCATCCTGTCCGAGGCGCCCAACCTTTTCAGCGAACTCGACATTTACTGGTGCTGCCACGGCGGGGCGGACAGTATCGGCGTGACCCGGCAGTGGGCGTCGCGCATTCCGCTGCTGCACATCAAGGACGGGGACCTGACCAATCCGCCGGTGCACAAGGCGGTCGGGGAGGGGAAGGTTCCGGTGCGTGCGACGGTCGAGGCGGCCGATCCGAAGGTGCTGGAGTGGCTGATCGTCGAGTTGGACAATTGCGCGACCGACATGATGGAAGCGGTGGCCAAGAGCGTCCGGTTCCTGGGCGAGTCGGGCATCGGGAGGGCGAGGAAGTAGCGAGGTCGGCGACCTGGCCGCGGGCCGGTCCGCGGTCGCGAGTCCGACCGCCCGAATCGCCCATGGCGACGCCACGCCATGCGTGTTTCGGCTGTTGCGGCGCGCGCCGGTCGTGGTGCGAATGGCGCGGCCAAGGCTTGACAATCCCGGACCGAACGTATATCAAATTGTAACGGCGCGGAACCTCTCCGCGTCGCAGGCGTATAACGCGTATACGACGAAGAGCGAATAGCGATTGCCGGTTGACGCAGACGGCAGGGAGCGGCGTACCATTGCACGGGGCCGGATTGGCGGCGCCGGGATTTCAGGTTTGGCGGAGTTCCAGCCGTCTTCAGTGGAGAGCTGCAGAATGATTGAAGTCAAGAATTTGACGAAGTACTACGGTCCGACGCTGGCGATCGACAACATCAGTTTTTCGATCGAGCAGGGCCAGATCGTCGGCTTCCTCGGTCCCAACGGGGCGGGCAAAACCACGACCATCCGCGTGCTGACCTGTTTCATGCCCGCGACCAGCGGTTCGGCGACCATCGCGGGGCACGACGTGTTCAGCGAGTCCCTGGAGGTCCGCCAGCGGATCGGCTATCTGCCCGAATCGGTGCCGTTCTATCCTGAGATGCGGGTCCGCGAGTATCTGCAGTTTCGCGGCCAGCTTCGCGACATGGAGAAGGGCAAGCTCAAGCAGCGGATCGGTTACGTGAGCGAGCGGTGCTGGCTCAGCGACGTGTTCAACCGCCCGATCGGTCAGTTGTCCAAGGGCTTTCGCCAGCGTCTGGGCCTGGCCGACGCCCTCCTCCACGATCCGGACGTGCTGATCCTCGACGAGCCGACGGTGGGCCTGGACCCGACTCAGATCCGGGCCACGCGGCAGTTGATCAAGGACCTCGGCGAGCGGCACACGATCCTGCTTTCGAGCCACATTCTGCCCGAGGTCGAGGCGGTCTGCAAGCAGACGATCATCATCTCCGGCGGGCGGATCGTCGCCAAGGGGAGCATTGAAGACCTTCGCCGGCAGATTCGCGAGCACTCGCGGCTGATCGTGGAGCTCAAGGGTCCCAAGGACTCCATCGAGTCGTCGATCCGCGGGATCGAGAGCGTCAAGTCGATCGACGTCACGCCGACCGACGGCTATCTGCGTCTGGCCATCGAGGTCGCGGAGCGCAGCGACCCGCGGGAACGGATTTACGAGCTGGCGTCTCGCAACAAGTGGTCGCTTCGGGAGATGCGGCTTGAGGTGGCCACGCTCGAGGACTTCTTCGTGCGTGCGGTGGCCCAGCAGGGGGCCCGTGCCGCGGCGGTCGCTGAGGCTTGAACCCGCGCGGGCGTTTCCTTTTGATGACGGTTGATTCGTGAGGTTTCCGGCTATGAACAGCAAAGTCTGGGTGTTGGCGAAAAGGGAGCTTTCGGCGTTCTTCTTTTCGGCCATTGCGTACGTGGTGCTCGGGGTGTTCCTCGCCGTTTCGGGCGTATTTTTCGCGGGGGAGATTTTCGGTCCCGGCAAGGAGGCGCAACTCCGGGACCTGTTTGACCGGCAGGCGTTCATTCTGGTGTTCATCATGCCGATGTTGACGATGCGTCTGCTCGCGGAGGAGTTCAAGTCCGGGTCGATCGAGGCGCTGATGACGGCTCCGGTCCGGGACTGGGAGGTCATCCTGGGCAAGTTTTTCGGGACGTGGCTGTTCTTTCTGGCCATGCTCGCGCCCACGCTGATCTACGTGCTGATCGTTCTGTTCTACGGTCCGGCGGACGTCTACCCGATTCTCAGCGGGTATCTGGGTCTGGTTCTGTTGGGCGGGTTGTTTGTCGCGGTGGGCGTGCTGACCAGCGCGATGACCCGCAACCAGGTGGTCGCTGCGGTGCTGGCGTTTCTGATCCTCAGCGCGTTCACGTTCCTGCTGCTGGGCATCACCTACAAGGTGACCGGGACCTGGCAGCGGGTGCTGATGTCGATCAACATTTATGAGCGGTTCGGCGAGTTTTCGCGCGGGCTGATCGACCTGAAGCATGTGGTGTTCTTCCTCAGCGCGTCCGCGGGCGTGCTGTTCGTAGCGGTCAAGATTCTGGAGTCCCGACGATGGCGGTAAACAGCCAAACGCAAACCAAACGGCGCCTGGTTTTCGGCGGCAACGTGGTCCTGGCGGTGTTGATCGTCTGGGTCCTGGTGGTGCTGGTCAACTTCGTGGCCGACCGCGCGGCCCCGCCGGCGGTGGACGTGACCAAGAGCGGCAAGTTCAGCCTGTCTTCGCGGACGACCAAGCTCATCGAGAACCTGGAGGAGCCGGTGGTCCTGACCGCTTTGTACCGCGTCGAGGAGATGGACGAGCAGGGCGAGGAGCAGAAGCGTCAGGTGGTCGACCTGCTTCGCCGCTACGCGGGCGTCTCGGGGCGGGTCAGCTACGAGGTGATCGATCCGCTGAAGGACACCGCGGCCAAGACGCGGCTGCTGCAGCGTCTGATCGAGAAGTACGGCGACGAGGCCGGCGGGCACAAGGGGATCGTGGAGCGGTTCAAGGAGGTCGGTCCGCAGATCGTCACCCTGCTGGACCAGGAGGTCAAGACGATCAACGAGGCGGCCCAGGCCAACCCGAAGATCAACAACAACCCCAACATCGTGGGGATCTACGTGCGGTTCACCCGCCTGCTCAACGATTCGCGGACGCTCGTCGAGCAGATCCATGAACTGATCTCGGGCGGGGACATTCCGCGTTACTCGGACGCCACGAAGCTCATCCAGGACCTTTACGACGGGTCCAAGGGCACGCTGGACGCCGCGGGCAAGTACCTCGCCGAGGACGGAGCCGCGATCGAGGGGCTCGATGAGAAGACGGCTGAGTTCTTCCGCGGCGCGTCCGAACGCTACCAGCCGCTGGTTGGGTCTCTGACCGAGCAACTCGATGAATTCACCGACCTGCCGAAGCTGGAACTCGAGGAACTCTACGACCAGGTCAGCGCCCGCAACGCCAAGACCATCGTGGTCGAAGGGCCGAGCAAGGCCAGGGTGCTGCCGTTCAACGACGTCTGGCAGATCTCCCGCGCCCCTCAGGGCCAGGACCCGACCGCTCCGGTCAACTATGACTTTAACGGCGAGGCCGCGGTCAGTTCGGCCATCCTCGCCCTGACCGCCAAGGAGCGCTCGGCCGTCGTCTTCGTCCACGCCGGACCACCCAGCCCGATCAAGCCCGGGTTCGGCGGCATGCGGATGATCGAGCCGCCGTTCGGCGCGGTCAAGGACAAGCTTGAAGAGGCCAACTTTGTGGTCGAGGAGTGGGACATGCTGGCCTCGGAGGCGCCGCCGGAGATACCCGACGCGACCCGGCGGGTCTACGTCGTCCTGCCGCCGCAGCCCCAGCAGCGCCAGGCGCCGGGCATGCCGCCGCAGGGCGGCTACGAACCGCAGCACGTCGAGCGGCTCTCACAGATTCTCGATGAGGGCGGTCGGGCGATCTTCCTGGTCCGGTTCTCGCCGGCCATGATGACCGGCCAGCCGTACCCCTTCGCCTCGATGCTGCAGGACAAGTTCGGGGTCAAGGTGGACCCCGACAAGCTGGTCATCCGGGTCTGGAACATCCGCGACCAGGTGATTCCGCGTCAGGAGATCGAACTGAACCGTTACGAGTCGCACCAGATCACCGAGCCGGTCGAGTCGCTGCCGAGCCAGTTCCAGATGGCCGTCCCGATCACGGTGGCTGAGAAGCTGCCGGAGCACGTGACCGTCGATCCGCTTATCCGGGTGGACGCCGGCACGGACAACGTCTGGGCTGAAGAGAATATTTTCATGCTCATGCAGCAGGGCTTCACCGAGAAGGACGAGCAGGACACCAAGCCGCCGTTCGACCTGGCCGTCGAGGCTGAGAACAGCGAGACCGGGGCCAAGGTGGTCGTCTTCGGCAGCGCCGAGTTCGCCATCAACGACGTGGCCAACCAGACGCAGATCGTGTGGATGGGCAACCGTTTCGTCCAGGTTCTGACCAATCCGGCCAACCTGGAGTTGGTGGCCAACAGCGCGTTCTGGCTCAACGACAATGAGAACCTGATCGCGGTCGGGCCGCGGCGGTCTGACGTGCAGCGGATCGGACCGATCTCGGAGTCCGGCATGATCGCCTGGAAGGTCTTCTTCTGGGTTGCGTGGCCGTTGGCCGCTCTGGTGGCGGGCGGGGCGGTGTGGCTGGTCCGGCGCAAGTAGGTTCGCCGGCCGGCGGGCGGCCGGCGGCGGTTGTTTGGGAGGAGTGCACGGCACTATGAGTTTCAAGACTACACTGACGTTGCTGGTGGTCCTGATCGTTCTGGTCGGAGCGAGCTGGTATCTGGGCGTGTTCGCCCCGCCGCAGGATGACAAGACACCGGTCTCCGAGGCCCCGACGGTCGACGCCCGCGAGCAGATGCTGATCGCGCCTAAGCTCGAGGACGTGAGCCGGATGACCCTGGAGGTCAAGGGCCGCGGCAAGGTCGTGTTCCAGAAGCAGGACCAGAAGTGGACGATCGTCGAGCCGGTCGAGGTCGCCGCGGTGTCGTGGGACGTCAGCGACCTGGTGACGGCGTTCCAGGACGCCAAGAAGCTGCGGAGTTTTACTCCGGGGGCTGAAGGGGAGTTGAGCCTCGAACAGACCGGGCTGGCCGAGCCGTCGATGGTGGTGACCCTCGAAGGCGACCGGACGCTGACCCTCCAGATCGGCAAGAACGTCGTGGCGTCCGAGAACACCTACGTCAGGACGGGCGACTCGGAGCCGATTGCCGTGGTCGACGTCGATTTGCGCGAGAAGATCAAGAAGGACCTGAAGGAATACCGCGACAAGCGGCTCTGGGAGCCCAACAAGGACAAGGTCGCCGAACTGGTCTACACCGATCAGGCCGGTACGGAGTACAAGTTCGTCAAGACGGATGGCAAGTGGGTGATGACCTCGCCCATGCGGGCCCCGGTCGAAAAGGACACGATCACCAAGGCCATCGACACGGTGACCTGGCTCAAGGCTGAGGAGTTTGCCGAGGACCAGCCGGAGCAGCTTCAGATGTACGGCCTGGCCGAGCCGAAGTGGCGGGTCGTCGTGACCACGGTCGAGGAGGTCAAGCCCGAACCGAAGGAAGGCGAAACCCAGCCGGCCGACACGCAGCCGACGACCAAGCGCACCGATTACGTCGTGCTCGTTGGCAATCCCGCGGGTCTGGACTCCAAGCAGACCTACGCCAAGCTCGCCGATCGCCCGTGGGTCGTGACGGTCAAGCAGGAGGACCTCGGAAAGATCATTCCCGACCTGCAAGCCTGGCGCGACAAGAAGCTCATCGACGCCGCCGTCGCCGAGATCAACCACGTCGAGATCGCCCAGCCGGAAGGCGATGTGGTGCTCGACAAGAAGCAGGGAACCTGGACGCTGGTTCAGGGCGATCAGACGCTTGCGGTCGATAGTTCGGCGGTGGACGGCCTGCTGAACAAGCTGACCGAACTCAAGGCCGCCAGTTTCGTCGATCAGCCGACGGGCGAACAGGCTCTGGACAACCCGCAGCGCCGGATCAGGATCGTGGCTGAGGGCAAACTCGAACCGGTCGAGATCGCGGTGGGCGAAACCACGCCCAGCGGCCTCTACCGCTACGCCCAGCGGGTCGGTCTCGACTACCTCTTTGCCGTCCCGGAAGAGACGCTCCAAGCCGTTTTCAAGCCGGCGATCGCCTATCGCGATCGCAAGGTGCTCAACTTTGACGTGGACAGCGCCGTCGCCTTCGAAGTCCGCCGCGAGGATCGCACGTACCGTTTGGAGTGGCGGGAGGCGGGCGGCTGGCGGGTGGCTCAGCCGGTGGACGCCGAGGCCGAGCAGAAGGCGGTCAAGGACCTGATCATGGCCCTGGCCACTCTCCAAGCCGACAGCTACGTCGATACCGATCATCTGAACCGATACGGCCTCGACGAGCCGGATATCACCGTTGTCGTCACCACCGAGCTTGAGGACCAGGCGCCCACCACGGCGCCGGCCACCGCACCGACCACGCAGACCCAGCCGGCCGGGCGGCAGTACACGCTGCTGGTCTCGCGTCGCGACGGGAAGGTTTACGCCACCGTCGCCGATCAGACGCCGGCCCTGGTCGCCCAGGTCGGCCAGCAGCTCTACGATGATTTGTCGGCTGAGCTGGTGCGGCGGTCGATCTTTACCGGGCTCTCAAAGTCCGATGCCGGCAAGCTCACCATCCAGCGGGCTGAGAGCACCCTCGAATTCGTCAAGGACGGCGATCAGTGGCGATACCCAGCCGATCCGGTGGTCCAGATCGACGGAACCAAGGTGGAAAAGGTCATCGCCGCCATGGCCGAACTGAAGGCCAAGCGCTACGTCTCGTTCGATCCGCAGGACGCCGACAAGTATGGTCTGGAGACGCCGCACATCACGCTGACGGTTGAAGAGGCCGACGGCGAAACACACGGGCTGGACGTCGCCCGTCAGGCCAAGACCGGCCGCTACGCCCAGGCCGCCACCGGCGAGAATCGCTGGGTCTTCACCATCGAGACCGCCGACGTGGACAAGCTCGACGAAGAGCTCAAGGACTTCGTCAAATAACAACGACTTCAAGCGACTTGCGAACGCGATCGGGGCGCGGCCGACCAACCGTGCCCCGATCTCTTTTTAGCGGACGGTAGGCCTGTCTGGCGGCTCGTCGGATCGGCGATGCGGCTAATCGCCGACGCCGTCAACCGCCGATAAGACGGGTAAGCGGTATCCGAACCCAGGAGAGCCCCGTGATCCCGAAACTCGCCTTCGCCGGCGGACTGCGATTGAGCTGGTACTGCCTCAAGGCGCTCTGCGAAGAGGGCATCGTACCCGAGGTCGCCTTCGGCTACGATCCGTCGCTGAGCCACCGCAGCGGCTACCGCGATCTGGGCGATCTCTGCGAACGGTACGGCATCGCGCTTCACCGCATCCGCGACATCAACACCGACCTGGTGGCTGACGAAATCCGCACGTGGCGGATCGACCTGCTGTGCGTCTGGAACTGGTCGCAACTGGTCAAGGAGCCGATCCTTTCGCTGCCGAGCCAGGGGTGCCTGGGCATGCATCCGACCCGCCTTCCCCTGGGCCGCGGCCGCGCGCCTATACCCTGGTCGATCATCCACGGCCTGCGGGAAAGCGCCATCAGCATCTTCTTCCTGACGCCCGGCGTGGACGACGGCGATCTGGTTCACCAGGAGCCGTTTTCCATCGGCGAGGACGAAGACGCCGCCAGCCTCTACGGCCGGCTCGAAGCACTGCACGTCCAGGCCGTTCGTACGTTCTGTACGCTGCTGCGCCGCGGACCGCTTCCGCGAACGCCGCAGGACCACAGCCGGGCGACTTACTGGCCCAAGCGCCGGCCGCAGGACGGCGTGATCGACTGGAGCAAATCGACCGCCGATCAACTCCGCTGGGTTCGCGCCCTGACCGATCCGTATCCCGGCGCGTTCAGCTTCGTTGACGGCCGCAAGTTTTTTATCTGGCAGGCGGCGGCGCGATCGGAGTCCGGCAAACCCGGCGCGATCGTCGGCGAGGCCGACTCCGGGAATGCCGTCGTCGCCACAAGCGATGGAGCCATTGAGGTGCTGGTTGCCCAGGCCGAAGGCGAGGAACGCCGGTCGAGTCGCGAGCTGCTGGCCGACGGCCGGTGGCGGATTGGATCGACCTTCACCGGAGCGGTCGCATGAAGGTTCTCTACCTGGCCAACAACTACCTCGGCTGGCGGATCGGACAGGTCCTCAAGGAGCAGGGCGACGAGGTTGTCGGCTTGGTCGCCCATCCGCCGGATCGGGCCATGTTCCGCGACGAGATCGTCAGCACGTTCGACCTTCCCGCTGAGCGCGTCATCTCGGCCCCTACGATCAACGACCCGGCGACGCACGATCGGATTCGCCAGTGGCAGCCGGACGTCCTGCTCTCGGTCCTGTTCGACTATATCCTGAAAGCCGATACGCTGGCTCTGGCGCCGCGCGGGGTGGTGAACCTGCACAATTCGTACCTGCCGTACAACCGCGGCAATTTCGCCAATGTCTGGTCGATCATCACCCGCACGCCTGCCGGAGCGACGCTGCACTTGATGGACGAGGGCATCGATACCGGTCCGATCATCGACCGGATCCAAGAGCCCGTCGATCTCAAGGACACCGGCGAGACGCTGTATCGCAGGATCGAAATCGCCGCTGAGGCCCTGTTCCGCCGCGCCTGGCCGAAGTTCCGTGCCGGCGAGTTCGCTCCCATCGAGCAAAAGCACCTGACGCCGACGCCCACATGGAAGAAACGCGACGTCGAGAAGATCGACCCGATCGACCTGGACAGGACCTACACCGCCCGGGAGTTGATCGACATCCTTCGCGCCCGGACCTTCCCGCCCCATTCCGGAGCGTACATCGAGGAGGGCGGCCGCAAGGTGTACCTTCGCCTTCAACTGCTCGACGAAGACGAACTCTGAGCGGTCTTGCGCGGCTCAGATCGCCTTCACGTGCAGTTTCCGCGAGCGCGGGCCGTCGAACTCGGCGAAGAAGATTCCCTGCCAGGTGCCCAACACCAGCTCGCCGCCTTCGACTGGCACGAGCAGCGACTGGCCCATCATGCTCGATTTGATATGGGCGTCGCTGTTGCCCTCGCCGTGGCGGAAGTTGGCAGATTGCGGCACCAGTTTCTCCAGGTGGTTCAGGATGTCCGCGGGCACCGAGGGATCGGCGTTTTCGTTGATCGTCACGCCGGCTGTGGTGTGCGGCACGAACACCAGCACGCCTTTGGCGTCCTTGGCCTTGCGCGCCACCTGGGCCACCCGGTCGGTCACGTCCTGCAATTCGCAGCGTTTGGTCGTTTTGATCTGCAGCGTTTCCATCGCGTCCTCCTGAATCGTATCGGTCGCCCTGCGCTTCCGGTCTCCTGTATCTATCCGCGTTTGTCCTTGCCGTCAAGGCGTCGACGGCTAGAATACGATCGAAGCGAGTGCGATTGGAGGCTGCAATGAAGACCCGTTCCACCACGATCCTCACCGTCCGCCGCGCCGGCCAGGTCGCCATGGGCGGCGACGGCCAGGTCACTCTTGGCGAGATGGCGGTCAAGCATGATTCGGTCAAGGTCCGCCGCGTCGGCGAGGGCCGGGTGCTGTGCGGGTTTGCGGGCTCAGCCGCCGATTCGATGGCTTTACTGGAACGCTTCGAGGACCGGCTCAAGGAGTCGAAGCTCAACGTTCGCCGGGCCGCGATCGAACTGGCCAAGGAGTGGCGGACGGACCGCGTGCTGCGGCGTCTTGAGGCCATGCTGGCGGTCGCCGACGCCGAGGTCTCGCTGATCGTTTCGGGTGGAGGCGACGTGATCGAGCCGACCGACGGGATCATCGGCATCGGTTCCGGCGGCGCGTACGCGTCCGCCGCGGCCCGCGCTCTGCTGCGGCACACCGAGCTCGACGCCCGGAGCATCGTCCAGTCGGCCCTCGAGATCGCCGGCGACCTGTGCATCTACTCCAACCGCACCATCACGATCGAGACGCTGGCGTAGCCGGCGACGGCGAAGGCGGCTGACAAGCCGTCACGCTCGCGAGTATAATTCGCAGGGACACCACTGCATGCGGAAGGGCAACCGATGGCCGAGAAGATAGACCAGATCCTCAGCAGCTACGTAGCCGACCAGAGCCTGACGCCAAGCCGGACGGTGGCCGAACTCGACAGGCACATCATCGGCCAGGCCGAGGCCAAGCGGGCGGTCGCCGTCGCCCTGCGCAACCGCTGGCGGCGTCTGAAGCTGCCCGACGAGGTCGCCCGGGACGTGGGGCCCAAGAACATCCTGATGATCGGGCCGACCGGGGTCGGCAAGACTGAGATCGCCCGGCGGCTGGCCGGACTGGTCAAAGCCCCGTTTATCAAGGTCGAAGCCACCAAGTACACCGAGGTCGGATACCACGGCCGCGACGTGGATGTGATGATCCGCGACCTGCTCGAGATGGCGATTCGCATGGTCCGGGACGAGTTCGCCGACCAGATCGCCGAGCCGGTCGACCGCCAGACCGAGGAGCGGCTGCTCGACTGCCTGCTGCCGCGTCCCCGAACCGGCGAGTCGGAGGAGGCGTCGCGCGAGCGGGCCGAGCGGACCCGCGGCAAGCTCCGCGATCAGCTCCGTGCCGGGGCCCTGGAGGACAGCCTCATCGACGTGTCCGTCGAGGAGAAGGCCGTTCCGCTGGGCATGTTCACCCCGATGGGCCTCGATCAACTCGACGCCGAGTTTCAGGGCATGTTCGACAAACTCCTGCCGACCCGCACGCGGGCCCAGAAGCTGCCTGTCCGCGACGCCCGCAAGATCATCCGCGCCCAGCAGCTTGAGGCCATGCTCGACCGCGAGAAGATCACCACGCTGGCCATCCAGCGGACGGAAAACACCGGCATCGTCTTTATCGATGAGATCGACAAGGTCTGCGGCCCCGAGTCCAAGCACGGCCCGGACGTTTCGCGCCAGGGCGTGCAGCGGGATCTGCTGCCGATCGTCGAAGGCACCACCGTCACCACGCGGCACGGCATGGTGCGGACCGACCACATCCTGTTCATCGGGGCCGGGGCGTTCACCCGTTCCAAGCCTTCGGACCTGATGCCCGAGCTTCAGGGGCGCTTTCCCATCCGCGTCGAGCTGGGCGATCTGAGCCGCGACGATTTCGTCCGCATCCTCACCGAACCGCAGAACGCCCTGATCCGCCAGCAGGCGGCCCTGTTGGCGGCGGAGAACGTCGAGGTCACGTTCCGGCCGGACGCCATCACCGCGATGGCTGAGATCGCCTTCAAGGTCAACCAGACCGTCCAGAACATCGGCGCCCGGCGGCTCTACACCATCGTCGAGAAGGTCATGGAGGACTTGAGCTTCAGCGCTCCTGAGCGCGCCGGCGAGAAGGTCGAGATCGACGAGGCCTATGTCCGCGAGCGCCTGGCCGATATCGCCCGCGATGAGGATCTTTCCAAGTTCATCCTGTAGAAACCATGGCGGAAAAGCGTCGCAAAAGGCGGATCTGCGTTCTGACCGGCACCCGGGCCGAGTACGGCCTGCTCACCTCGCTGCTGAAGGCCGTCGACGACCATCCGTGGCTGGCGCTCGATCTGGCGGTGACGGGAATGCACCTGCTCGAGGAGTTCGGACATACCCGCGACGACATTGCCGCCGACGGCTGGGAAATCGCGTTGTCGATCCCGATCTACAGCGGCAAGGACGCCCGCGAGGATCTCGGCCCGGCACTGGCACGGTTGATCGAGACCCTCAGCCGCTGGCTGGTTCGGCGCGAGACGGACGTTCTGGTGGTTCTCGGCGACCGGCTTGAGGTCTTGGGCGGGGCGTGCGCCGCCCTGGCCGCTGGGGTTCCGGTAGCCCACCTCCACGGCGGCGAACTGGCTCCGGGCGAGTTGGACGACCGCATTCGCTTTGCCGTCTCGAGCATGGCCAACCTGCACTTTGTGGCCACCGCCGCCGCCCAGAGGCGTCTGCTTCGCCTGGGTGAGAGTCGCGACGCCGTGTTTCGCGTCGGAGCGATCGGCCTCGATCATATCTACCGCTTGAAAAAGGAGTTCCGTCAAACCAATCCCGCCGAGGTCAAGGCCTTTTTCGGTCTCGATCCCGACCGGCCCATGCTTGCCATCGTTGGCCATCCCTGCGGGTTCGGCACCGATGGCGAGTATCGAAACATGCAGACCGTGCTCTCAGCCCTCAAGGGTGAGCAGGGCATTATTATCGGACCCAACACCGATCCCGGCCATAGCGGCATCACGCGGGCCATTCGGGAGTTCCTCAAGGGCCCCTCCGGCCGCCGCGACTGGAAGTTTTTCGCAAGCCTCGAAAGGACAAGGTATTTACAGGCGATCTGGGCCGCTGACGCCCTGGTCGGCAACTCCTCCAGCGGCATCCTGGAGGCCAACGCCCTCGGTACCGCGGTGGTCAACATCGGTCCCCGCCAGGAGGGTCGCGAGCGAAACGGCAACACCATCATCGACGTCGATTACGACGCCGGACGGATCGCGAAGGCCGTAGGGGAGGCCATCGCCACCTCGCGGGCCCGCCGCGTCCGCCCCAGCCGGGCGTTTGGCACGGGCGATACCGGCCGCCGGATCGCCGAGACGCTCGCCAAGGTTTCCTTCGACCGCCGGATGCGGGTCAAGCAGTTCCGCTGATTTCCATTGCCGGACAAACACTTCCACTTACTCAATGTCACTGATAAGTCCCACTTCTACCTAAAGTGGGCGGATGGTCTGCCGACAACTGTTATGGCGGTAGTGACGCATTCCGAGGTACTCAGGACACGGGAAACAAGGAAACAGATATGACAACCCTGGCAACGGATAGTCAGGCGTGCGTTGCGCAGGCCATTCAGAAGGTGACCCAGATCGCGACCCTTCCGGAGATCACCGCCAAGATCATCCAGGTGGTTGAGGATCCCAAATCGTCGGTCAAGGATCTCCACGAGATCATCAAGCACGACGTTGCCCTCTCAGCCAAGATTCTCAAGGTCGTCAACTCCGCCTTCTACGGTCTGCCCCGCCAAGTCGGCTCGGTGGACCGGGCCATCGTGCTGCTGGGGCTCAGCACCGTTAAAAACATTGCCATCGCGACCTCGATCACCAAGTTGTTCCGCGGCCAGCGGTTAGCGACCAAGTACAGTCCCAAGGACCTCTGGGCGCACAGCCTGGCCACGGGCGTGTTCTGCAAATTGATCGCTGAGGCCCGCGGCTTTGAGAATCCCGATGAGATTTTCGTGGCTGGGCTTATGCACGATATCGGGATCGTTGTCGAAATGCAGGTTTTTTCGAATCAGCTTTGCGAACTGATCGACTCGGCGAGCGAGAAGGGCACCGCCCTGTGTGAAGCCGAGATCGCCGCCCTCCAAGCCGACCACCAAGCGTTCGGAGCGGGGTTGTCGGTCAAGTGGAAGTTCCCGTCCATGTTCCAGCTTGCCACGGGCTATCACCACGAACCGATGAAAGCGTCCGCTCCGGGCCAGATCGTCGCCGCGATGGTTCATGTCGCCGAGGTGATGGCGTGCCACAAGGAAATCGGCTTCTGCCTCGAAGGAACCGATGTCCAGGAAGAGGCCCTTGAGTTGGTTGAGCTGCCCGATGAGCGGCTCGAGGAGTTGCTCGGCGCGTTCGATGAGAAGTATGCCGCGGTCGAATCCGTGATGAACTGACCGTCGCTGAGTTTGGGTTCTGGAGTCCGGGCATTCGGCCTCCTCTCCGATCGTCTTTCCACGACGGACTTGCCGTTAGCGCGTCCGCACGCTACAAATGCACACCGTCCATCATGACAGGAGCATTTGATGAGCGATTCGAGAGTCTTCCATCCGATCGGCGTCTGGTTTGAGGGACGGCCGGACTGGGCGGGCAGTCCCGCCGAGCCCGCCGCCGCTGCGGTTTACTACGACCGGTGCTTCGCCGACCTTGCCGCGCACGGGGTCAACGCCGCGGTGGTCACCAATACGCCCGTGCCGCTGCGGACGACCATTCTGGCCGCCGCCGATCGGCAGGGCCTGAGGATCGTTCTCGACCTGCCGGAGTTCCACCCCGCCATCCGAGGCGACGGGCCGATCGACGAGGCGGCGGTTCGAGCCGAAGCACGAAAGACGGTCCAGACACTGGGTGTCCATGATTCGCTCCTGGCTTACCAGATATATGATGAGCCGGAGAATCGCATGGTTCGCAACTGGCTGGCGGTCCGCGATATCTTCGCTGAGCTCGATCCGGTCCGGCCGCCGTTCTCATGCTTCTGCCGCGCGGAGTCGCTGGGCTTGGTGACCGCCCGAACGGATCTTCCCCAAGCCGTTTTCGATATCTATCCCCTGAGACCGGATACTTTGGAGAACGACCTGACCGAGTTCGACTCCACCCTCGCCGCGTTCAGAGACGCCGCTCGATGCAATCCGATGTGGGTTGTGCTTCAATCCTTCGCCAAGAAGGACTTCTGGCGCTACCCGACGTTCGAGGAACTGCTGGCCATGGCCGACCGGTCGCTGACCGCTGGAGCGGAGGGCTTGTTCTTCTTCCTCTACCAGTCGCTGCCGAACCATCCGGAACAGCTCGAAGGCCTGCTCGACAATGAGGGCCGGGAGACGCCGCTCTACCGTGGCGTCGGTGAGGCCGCGTCCGAATTGCAGCGTCGTTTGAATGGAGCATAGGCGAAATTGCCCTGCGCTCTTGCCGCCCGATGAGTCGTGCGTATACTTTAGGTACGCCGCTGGTGGGCGGGCGAGGTCCGCCGCTTTGGACGGCGCAAGTTCCTGCAGATTGGATGCGACGTGCCGGCAGAAACGCTCCTGAAGGTTCAGAACCTCAAGAAGTACTTTCCGCTCAAGGGCGGCGTCCTGGGCCGCACGCGCGGCTACGTCCACGCGGTGGAGGACGTCAGCTTCTCGATCGCGCCGCGTGAGACGTTCGGGCTGGTCGGGGAGAGCGGCAGCGGCAAGACGACGGTGGGGCGGACTCTCCTGCGGCTGATCGAGCCGACCGCCGGCGTGGTCGAATTCGAGGGGGTGAACCTGGCCTCGCTGTCGCCGGCTGAGCTTCGCGGGTACCGCAAGCGGATGCAGATCATCTTCCAGGACCCGGCCAGTTCGATGAACAGCCGGTTGACCGTCGAGCGGATCGTCGGCGAGGGCTTGATCCTGCACAAGATGGTCCGCGACCGCAGCGAGCTCCGCGAGAGGGTCGGAACGCTTCTGGAGCAGGTGGGCCTTTCACGCTCTTACATGGGCCGCTATCCGCACGAATTCTCCGGCGGTCAGCGCCAGCGGATCAGCATCGCCCGGGCCCTGTCGGTCGGGCCGTCGTTCGTGGTGGCTGACGAGCCGGTCAGCGCCCTGGACGTTTCGATCCAGTCGCAGATCCTTAATCTGCTGGCGGACCTGCAGAGCCAATATGGCCTGAGCTACCTGTTTGTGGCCCACAACCTGGCGGTGGTCGAGAATTTCTGCGACCGCGTGGCCGTGATGTACCTTGGCCGGATCGTCGAGCAGGCTTGGTCCGAGGAGCTCTACCGCCGGCCGCTGCACCCCTATACGCAGATTCTGATCGCGGCCATTCCCGAACCGGACCCCAACGCCCGCAAGGAGCAGGTCCCGGTCAAGGGGGAGCCGCCCAGTCCGGTCAAACCGCCGCCCGGTTGTCCGTTCCATCCCCGCTGTCCGCTGACGGTGGACAAGTGCCGCCAGGAAAACCCGCCGCTGGTTCCGCTCTCGGACAATCCGGAGCACCTGGTGGCCTGCTGGGTCAACTGGCGGTAGGATGGCCCGTGTAAATGTGTGTAGATTATTAATCGTAAATGCTATGAGTTTGGTCTTAACAAAATGAAAATAGAGCTTGACTTTATTTGGAATGAACCTTATGCTGTGTTTAGCTAATGATAGGAGATGGCAATGGCGACAATACGAACCATCCGAAGACGTTCGAGCAAGACGATCCTGGGTCTCCCGGTATGGGAGATTGCCTCGGGTCCAGATCCGGAGAACGGGCAGTCTCACGGCCACGCCAGGGCGGTGGTGGCGATCGGCGACCGGGCTACGGGGGTGGTGGCGGTCGGGAGGTTCTTTGCGACGGGGCTGATCGCCATTGGTCCCGTCAGTGTCGGGGTCTTCGCGATGGCGGGTTTGGCGGTGGGAGGCTTCGCCGTGGGCGGTCTGGCGGCGGGTCTGGTCGCGGCGGGGGGAGTGGCTTTCGGCGGCGTGGCCTTGGGCGGCATTGCCGCGGGTGGGGCGGCGGTAGGGGGGATGGCGGTGGGACACTATGCGATGGGCGGAGTGGCGATGGGCAGCCACGTGATCAGTCCGGCTGAGCGATCGGTAGAGGCGGCTGAGTTTTTTCAGCACTGGTTGATCCGGCTGGGCGAGATATTCAGCCGATATTGATGGAGGAAGAGTCGATGGCGGACACGCAGCGGAAACGGTGGATCGACCTCGTGAGCGATGAGGATCTGGCGTTCATCAAGCGGTTTGTGCTGGCTTCGGGATCGCTGAAGGAGATGGCGGGCGTCTACGGGATTACATACCCGACGATCCGGCTTCGTCTCGACCGGTTGATCGAGAAGATCAAGGTGATCGACGCCTACGAGCAGGCGAGCGGCTTTGAGCGGTTGTTGCGAAGCGTTTTCGCCGAAGGGCGGCTCGATCAGGATACGTTCAGGACATTACTGCAGGCATATCGAGAGCAAGCGGAGGACGGCGATGAGAAGTAGAATCGCAATGTCAGCGGCGATAGTGATGATCTGTGCGGGAACGGCGGCCGCGGCGGAGGCTGGTGCGGACGTCTGGTGGAGTGAACGGACGGGGGGATGGATCGGCGCGGGGCTGGGCGGGCTGATTGGACTGCTTGGCGGGCTGATCGGCGTCCTGTCCGGTTTCCACAAGGCCAAGACGTTTGTGTTGACCGTGATGAAGCTGATGCTGATGGCGGGAATCGTGAGTCTGGCGCTTGGTGTGGCGGCCATCTTCGCGTCGCAGCCCTACGCGGTCTATTACCCACTGCTGCTGATCGGAGTGATCTGCACGGCTGTGATCGGGTTTACCTATCCGATGGCCAAGCGAGGCTACCAGATGGCAGAGATGCAGAAGATCAAATCCATGGATGCGATGAACCGCTGAGGCCGAAACGGTCAGATCAGACCGGTCGCCATCGCGATCCCGGAGGCGATCAGCATCGCTGCGACCAGGTACTGGACGAAGGAGAGCGTGAGCTTGCCGATCAGACGCGATCCGGCGAAGGCTCCGACGAAGGCCGCCGCGCATGCCGCCGCCACGAGATAGCCGGTCGCAGCGGTAAGGTGCTGCGACCCGAGCGAGAAGAACGCCAGCCCGTAGACGAAGAGGCGGGCGACGTCGACGATGACCGAGGCGATCACGGTGGTGCCGATGTAGGCCTCCTTGCCGAGGCCCGCGTTGATCAGGAAGGCCGACCGCAGGGCTCCCTGGTGGCCCGAGAGGCCGCCGAAGAACCCTGAGAGCAGCCCGCCGGGAATGAGGTATCTGCGGCCGAAGGTGAGTTTGCGCAGCGCGGGCAGCAGGTCGAACATGGCGAAGATGATGATCAGGGCGGCCACGATGATCTTGAGGACGGTGATCCGGTGCTCACGGCCGGCCAGTTCGTAGGTCGCGAGGGCGGGAATGTCGGCAAAGAGGTTCAAGAGCCAGGCCCCGGCGAACGCCGCCGCCGCGGCAGGCAGGGCGAATCGCAGGACGGCGTCCCAGTCCGCATGGCGACCCACGAGGACGACCTTAAAGACATTGTTGGCCAGGTGCACCACGGCTGTGGCGGCCACCGCCACCGGCACGGGAAAGAACAAGGCGAACGCCGGCATCAGCAGGGTTCCCAGTCCAAAGCCCGAGAACAGGGTCAGGCCCGAGACAACCAGCGCGACCGTGCAGACAACCAGGTAGTCCATCGGTAACCCTAATGCTGTCAGTTTGGCTCAGTAACGGCAGCGGGCCGCTTCGTCGGCGAAGGCTTGGACGTTTTCCGGGTCGCCGAAGAAGAAATGGTCCGACGGGCTGCAGATGTAGCCGCCCGGTTTATCGCAGGTGGCTTGGAAGCACTCGCGGACCAGTCGGCGGGCGGCCTCCGGCGTGCCGCGTTCAAAGCCTGCGTTCTGATCGAAGCCGCCGACGAAGAACAACCGGTCGCCGACGCGGCGCGAGGCCTCGGCCAGGTCGCAGTCGCCGCCCATCGAGGGCGGGGTCATCGTTTCGAGGCCGTCGGCTCCGTTCTCGACGACCAGATCGAGCATTTTCATCAGGCCGCCGCAGAGGTGATAGACGACCCTGGTGCCGGCCTGGTGGATTGCCTCGTGCAGGGCCTGGTCGTAGGGCAGGCAGAACTCGCGGTGCAGTTTTGGGCTGATGACGGTGTTGGATCCGGCGCCGCCGCCGGTCTCCACCAGGTCGACGTTTTCCCAGCCGGGCAGTAGGAAGGTCGCGAGCTGTTTTTCGAGCATCGCCCGCAGGACGCGGTGCACCCATTGTGGATCGTCGACGGCTTCGAGGATTGCCTCTTCGGTGTTCATCCACGTGCAGAGGCTCTGCCACGGGCTGGGCTGGCCGAAGCAGAAGGGTCCGCAGCGGATGATTCCGCGGTCGCCGATCCGCCGGCGGCATTCGATGACGCCGGACCAGTCGGCGGCGATGGGCACGGGCTGGTAGCGGATGAACAGCTCCGCGTCGGCTTTGGACTTGAAGGGGTGTTCGGTGGTCCAGGTGGTGATGTCGTTGCCGGCCCGGCGCCAGGCCAGGACGCCCTGGGGCGTGGTGATGGTGTGGGCCCACTGGCGGTTGCCGTCGGCGTCGGGTCCGAGGTCGTGGACCTCCTCGCGCCAATTGGCCAGGTCCTTCTCGGCGAAGGTGTAGGCTGGGCCCATGTAGATCACCATGTCCATGCCGAATCGCTGGTAGGCGGCGAACTGATCGACGCCGCCGAGGTAGCGGTTCAGATAATAGGGCATCCAGCTATGGACCTGGACGGGCAGGCGATCGGGCTTGCGGTTCTCGATCGCGGCCAGCAGGCGTTGGCGGCCGGTCATCTGGCGTCTCCTGCGATGGGCTTCCCGACTCTTGCCGCGGCGTTTTGCCTCACGCCGTCATTTCAGCACGTCGGCGACGGCGTCGCAGAGGCGATCGACGTTGCCCGGCGTGATGCCGGCCACGTTGATCCGGCCCGAGCCGACGATGTAGATCGCGTACTTGTCGCGCAGGGTCTGGACCTGCTCCTTGCTGAGGCCCGAGAACGAGAACATGCCCTTCTGGTCGATGATGAACGAGAAGTCGCGTTGCACGCCCTTGCTCTTGAGCGTTTCGACGAAGAGCCGGCGCATCTCGTGGATACGGCCGCAGGTGGCCTTGAGCTCCTGCTCCCACTCGGCCCGGAGGCCGGCGTCGGAGAGGATGGCGGCCACGATTGAGGCCCCGTGGCTGGGCGGGTTCGACCAGTTCTGACGAACGACGATCTTGACGTGGCTAATCGCTTTCTCGGCGTCGGCCGCCGACTTGCAGACTACCAGCAGCGCGCCAACCCGCTCGTTGTAGAGGCCGAAGTTCTTGGAGAATGAGGCGACGATCAGCATTTCCTGTCCGGTTTCGGCCATGGCGCGGACGCCGACCGCGTCCTTCTCCAAGCCGTCACCGAAGCCCTGATAGGCGAAGTCCAGGAAGGGCAGCAGGCCGCGTTCGGCGGTCACCTTCGCGATTGTTTTCCACTGCTGGGGGGTTGGGTCGGCACCGCTGGGGTTATGGCAGCAGGCGTGCAGCAGGACGATATGGCCTCGCGGGATCGCCTTGAGGGCTTCGATCATCTTCTCGAAGTCGACGGCCTTGGTCTTGGGGTCGTAGTAAGGGTAGGCGCCGATTTCGAAACCGGCCGCCCCGAAGATGCCCAGGTGGTTGGTCCAGGTGGGGTCCGAGACCCAGACCTTGGCGTCGGGCGCGACCTTTTTGGCGAAGTCGGCGCCGATTCGCAGGCCGCCGGTCCCGCCGAGGCTCTGGCAGACCGCGACCCGTTTGGCCCGGAGGATCTCACTGCCGGCCCCGAAGACCATTTCGGCGACGGCGGCGTTATAGCCCGGATGTCCGGTGATCGGCAGGTATTTTTTCGATTCGCCCTTGTCCGCCATGACCTTCTCGGCTCTGGCCACGGCTGAGAATACCGGCGTTTTGCCCGTCGCGTCCTGATAGACGCCGACTCCCAGGTTGATCTTGTCGGGGTTCGGATCCTTGTTGAAGGCTTCGGTCAGACCGAGGATCGGATCCGGCGGCGCCATTTCGAGCTTTTCGAACATACGCGAGGCCCTTTCTGTTTGTCGCTTTTGCACAAGACCGTGCTTCGGACGCACCATCCGGCCTGAGGGCGGCGGATGGCCCATGACAGGATACCGAAATCCGGGGCGAATACAAGCCCTTCCCGCAGGCGGGTCGGGTGGACGGGTTTACTCCGTTTCCGGGGCTTTGCCGGGCGGCAGGCCGTCCGGGGCGACGCCGATTCGCTCGGCCCGGATCCACTCGGCCACGTCCTTGGCGAAGTAGGTGATGATGATCCGCGCGCCCGCCCGTTTCATGCCGATGAGGGCCTCCATGACCGTGCCCGGCTCGTTGAGCCAGCCGTTCTGGGCGGCGGCTTTGAGCATGGCGTATTCGCCCGAGACGCTATAGCAGGCGATGGGCAGGTCGAATCGCTGGCTGGCCCGGTAGACGATGTCGAGGTAGGCGAGGGCCGGTTTGATCATGACGATGTCGGCCCCTTCCTCGACGTCGAGGGCGATTTCGCGCATGGCCTCGTCGGCGTTGCGGCAGCTCTGCTGGTAGCTCTTGCGGTCACCGAAGGCGGGCGGCGACTCCGCTGCCTCGCGAAAGGGCCCGTAGAACGACGAGGCGAACTTGGCGGCGTAGCTCATGATCGGCACGTATTCGAAGTCGTGTTTGTCCAGGGCGTTACGGATCGCGGCGACCCGTCCGTCCATCATGTCGGACGGAGCGACCAGGTCGGCGCCGGCGTCGGCGTGCGAGACCGCGATTTCGGCCAGCCGCTTGAGGGTCCGGTCGTTGTCCACTTCCATCTGGCCGCGGACCTCGCGGAGCAGTCCGCAATGGCCGTGATCGGTGTACTCGCAGAGGCACACGTCGGTGATGACCAGCAGCCGCTGGCACTTGTCCTTGATCGCCCGCACCGCCCGCTGGACGATGCCGTTTTTGTCCGAGGCTGAGGCGCCGGTCGAGTCCTTTTCCTCGGGAATTCCGAAGAGCAGGATGCCCGGAATGCCCAGCGCCTCGAGTTCCTGGCACTGCTCGACGAGCAGGTCGATCGAGAACTGCATCTGGCCCGGCATGGGCGCGATGGGGCGTGAGAGGTTCTCGCCCGGCCGGACGAACAGCGGCATCACCAGGTTCTCCAGGCGGACGCAGGTTTCCTGGACCATCCAGCGGAGGGCCTCGGTGCGTCGGAGCCGGCGAAGGCGATGCGTTGGAAATCCCATCGTTTGACCTCCCTTGTGCGGTCGTCAACTCATCCGGTTGCTCGACGCCATTATAGCCACCAATGCCCGTCCGCGCCAACGGTGGGATGGAATTGCCTCACACAAAACGTCTGTCCGACATCCGTTTGAGCGAAAAGCCTTTGGCCGTGCCGCGCGCCGCCGTAGAATGATGCGGTGAAGGCTGGGTATCGAGTAGGGGTATGGCGATGCGTCGGATTCTGATTGTGGTGGTGCTCATCTTTCTGGCGATAGGCGTGTGGCTGTACTGGCAGGCGAGCCTGCCGTCGCCGTTCGTGGTCTCAGGTTTTGTCGAGGCCGACCAGATTCGCGTCGGGTCGCGGGTCGGTGGACGGGTGGCCGAGGTGCTTGTGGAGGAGGGTGACCGCATGGCGGCGAGGTCGCCGCTGTTCCGGCTTGATCCGTTTGATCTGCTCGAACAGCTCAAGGCGGCGGAGGCGAACCTGGCGGCGCGTCGGGCGGAGCATCAGAAACTCAGCGACGGGTTCCGACCGGAGGAGATCGAGCAGGCCCGGGCTCGTCGGGACCGGGCGGCGGCGGTGCTCAAGAAGCTGGAGGCCGGGCCCCGGCCCCGGGAGATCCAGATCGCCCGCGAGCGGCTCAACGCGGCCAGAGCGGACCTGGAGTACGCCGAGAGCGAGTACCAGCGGTTGGCGGGTTTGCGGGAACAGGACGCGGTGGCCAAGAGCGAATTCGACCAGGCGGTGCGTCAGCGGGACGCCGCGCGGGCCCAGGTGGCGGCGGCCGAGCAGGAATTGGCTCTCCTGGAGGAGGGGTTTCGCGAGGAGGAGATCGCGGAGGCCCGAGCCCAACTCGCCGAAGCCGAACAGGCCCTCAAGCTGCTGACCGAAGGCTATCGGCGGGAGGAGATCGCCCAGGGCGCCGCCCAGGCCGAAGCGGCGCAGGCCGAGGTTGCCGCCATTCGCGAGCGGCTTGGGGAATTGACGGTGGTCGCCCCGTGTGACTGCGTGATCGAAGCGATCGACCTTCGTCCGGGCGACCTGGTCTCGCCCAACGCCCCGTCGGTCTCGCTGCTGGACACTTCGCGGATGTGGGTTCGGACGTACGTGCCGGAGGTTCGGCTGGGGCAGGTCGGCCTCGGGCAGGCGGTCGGCGTGAGGGTGGACAGCTTTCCGGAAGAGACGTTTGCTGGACGGGTGACGTTTGTGGCGCGCGAGGGCGAGTTCACGCCGCGCAACATTCAGACGCCCGAGGAGCGAAGCAAGCAGGTGTTCCGGGTGAAGGTGACGCTCGACGACGGTTATGACCGGCTGCGGGTGGGCATGGCGGCGGACGTGTGGTTCGAGGGCCCGCCCGATGAGTGAGTGCGTCATCTGTGCCGAGAATCTGAGCCGCCGGTTCGGTCCGGTGGTGGCGGTGCGGGAGGTCAGCTTTGCGATTCCGCAGGGGAGCATTTTCGGCCTGCTGGGTCCGAACGGGTCGGGCAAATCGACGCTGATCCGGATGCTCTGCGGCGTGTTGCGGCCGACCGAGGGGACCGGTTCGGTCCTCGGCTTTGATATTCGTCGGAATCCCGAGCAGATCAAACAGCGGATCGGTTACATGTCGCAGCGATTCAGCCTGTACGCGGACCTGAGCGTGATGGAGAATCTCGACTTCTACGGCCGGATCTACGGCCTTGGCCCCGCGCGCCTCCGCGAGCGGCGGGAAGCGGTGATCGAACTGGTGGGGATCGGCGAGTACGTTGACCGCCTGGCCGGCACGCTGTCGGGCGGGTGGAAGCAGCGGCTGGCCCTGGCCTGCGCCCTGATTCACGAACCGAAGGCCCTCTTTCTCGACGAACCGACCGCCGGCATCGATCCGGTGGCCCGGCGCGACCTGTGGGACCTGCTGTTCGACCTGTCGAACCGCGGCGTGACCATGCTGGTCAGCACGCACTACATGGACGAAGCCGAGCGCTGCACGCACGTCGGGTATCTCTACCTGTCGCGTCTGATCGCGTTCGGCCGGCCGGACGACCTCAAGTCGCTCCCGCAGGTCAATCCGCCCGGCACCCGGCGCTACGAGATCGAGACCGACCAGCCGACCGCCGTGCTGGCTCGCGCCCGCGGCGAGGATGGCGTTCGCGACGCGACGTTCTTCGGCCATGCCGTTCACGTCCTGCTGGACGAGTCCGTGGACCCTGAGGCGTTCATGGGGCGGGTGGCGCCAAACGAGCCGCAGGCGTCGATCCGCCCGATCGCTGCGAATCTGGAAGACGTGTTCGTCCTGCTCAGCCGCTTTCAGCAGTTGGAGAAGACCGCGTGAAGGGCTTTTGGGCGATTCTGATCAAGGAGTTCTCGCACATTCGTCGGGACCGCGGGACGCTGGTCTTCGCGTTCCTGGTGCCCGCGTTTCAGCTCACGATCTTCGGCTACGCGATCGACGTGACGATCGAGAACATTCCGGTGGTGGTGCTGAATCTGGACCAGCGCCAGGACAGCCGCGAGTTTCTCGACGCCCTTGTGGCCACCGGCACCTTCGAGGTGATCGAGCGGGTGGAGGACATGGACTCGTTTCGCCGGGCCCTGAGCGCCGGTTGGGCCAGGGTGGGGGTGCTGATCCCGCCGGACTACTCGGACAAGCTGCTCCGCCGCGAGCAGGCCCAGGTCCAGGTGCTGATCGACGGCAGCGACTCGCAGGTGGCCACGACGGCTTTGAACGCGGTGGGCCTGCTGGGCACGCAGCTATCGATCGCGCGGGCCAAGGGGTTGGCCGAGTCGGTGGAACTGGGTCCGGCCCGGACCGAAACCGGGCAGGTGGCCTTGCCCATCGACGTCCGGCCGCGGCTGCTGTTTAATCCAAACCTGGAAAGCTCGCACTTTTTTGTGCCCGGGTTGATCGCGATCATCCTGCAGGTGGTGCTGCTGTTCCTGACGAGTTTTTCGATCGTTCGCGAACGCGAGCACGGGACGCTGGAGCAACTGTTCGTCACGCCGGTGGGCCGGGCCGGACTGCTGTTCGGCAAGCTGATCCCGTACGCGTTTCTGGCGGTGGGGGAGTTGATGATCGTGCTGTTTCTGATGGTCGCGCTGTTCGGCGTGCCGATTCACGGCAGTCTGACGCTGCTGCTGGGTCTTTCGATTTTGTTCATCGTGACGTCGCTGGGGCTTGGACTGCTGGTCTCGACCATCGCCAAGACGCAGCTCCAGTCGATGCAGATGGCGTTTGTCGTCATGCTGCCGTCGGTGCTGCTTTCGGGGTTCGTGTTCCCGCGGGCCGAGATGCCACTGCCGATCTACCTGATCAGCTTTATTCTGCCCGTGACGTACTACATTGAAATCCTGCGAGGGATCGTCCTTCGCGAGGCGGACCTGATCGACCTGGTGCCGCACATCATCGGCCTGACCGTCTGCTGCGCGGTGATCCTGGGCATCAGCCTGACCCGCTTCAGCAAGCGGCTGGATTAGGCCCGATCGCTTTTGCGCGGAACCCGTTGACACCGCCAGCCGGTTCGGGTAGAAGATTGGCCCAATCGGTCGAAATGAAACCAAATCGCGAGGTGCGGCAATGAAATCCAAACTGGGCGTCGGCATGGTCGGGTGCGGGAACATCTGTCCCAACTACGTCCGCCACTGCCGGCAGTACGACGTGATCGAACTGGTCGCCTGTGCCGATCTGGACGTCGAGCGGGCCAAGGCGCGGGCGAAGGAGTTCGAGATTCCGAGGGCGTGCAGCGTCGAAGAACTGCTGGCCGACCCGAACGTGGACATCGTGCTGAACCTGACCGTCCCAGCCGCGCACGCCCCGGTGAATCTGGCGGCGATCAAGGCCGGCAAGCACACCTACTGCGAAAAGCCCTTCGCGGTGACGCGGGAACAGGGGCGCGAGGTGCTCGACGCGGCCAAGGCCAAGGGGCTGCTGGTCGGCTGCGCCCCGGACACGTTTCTGGGCGGCGGCATCCAGACCTGCCGTAAGCTGATCGACGAAGGGGCGATCGGCCAGCCGGTGGCGGCGACCGCCTTTATGATGTGTCGCGGCCACGAGTCGTGGCATCCGAGTCCCGAGTTCTACTACAAGGCCGGCGGCGGCCCGATGTTCGACATGGGGCCGTACTACCTGACCGCCCTGGTCAACCTGCTGGGCCCAATCCGCCGCGTCGCCGGCGCCACGCGGATTTCATTCGCCGAACGTCTGATCACCAGCAAGCCGCTGGCCGGGACGAAGATCAAGGTTGAAACGCCCACCCACATCACCGGTGTGGCTGACTTCGTCGAAGGCCCGATCGGCACCGTCGTGATGAGCTTCGACGTCTGCGCCCACAACCTGCCGAACATCGAGGTCTACGGCTCGGAGGGCACGCTGCGGGTGCCCGATCCGAACTGCTTCGGCGGACCGGTCCTGCGGAACGGCCCGGACGGCAAGTGGGAGGAAGTTCCGCTCACGCACTCGGACCAGATCGGCCGGGGGACCGGCGTGGCCGACATGGCCTATGCGATCCTTTACGGCCGCAAGCACCGGGCCTGCGGCGAACTGGGCTACCACGTGCTCGACGTGATGCACGCGTTCGACGAGTCGTCGCGCCGCTCGCAGTACGTGGAGGTGACGGCCAGATGCGAAAAGCCCGCAGCCCTGCCGGCCGGACTGGAGCCCGGCAAGCTTGACAAGTAGGCCGGCGGGCTCTACTGTCTTTCTATCGCGAAACAGAAACTCAAGAGCATGAGGTGAAATCATGAAGAAGGCGTTGATTGTTTACGGCGGATGGGACGGGCACGAGCCGCAGCAGACGGCTGAGCACATGGCCGGCGTCCTGCGCAAGGAGGGCTTTGAAGTCGAAGTTTCGGACACCCTCGACTCGTTCGCCGACGTGAAGAAGATGAACTCGTTGAGCCTGGTCAGCCCGGTCTGGACCTGCGGCCAGATGACGCCGGAACAGACCAGCGGTCTGCTCGATGCGGTCAAGGCGGGCGTCGGCATCGCCGGCTGGCACGGCGGCATGGGCGATGCGTTCCGCGGCAACTGCGGGTATGAGTTTATGGTCGGCGGCCAGTTCGTCGATCATCCGGACGGCATCAAGGAATACACCGTCAACATCACCGACCACGACGACCCGATCACCAAGGGCATCAAGGATTTCAAGGTCACCTCGGAGCAGTACTACATGCACGTGGACCCGTCCAACGAGGTCCTGGCCACCACGACCTTCCAGACCACTGCGGCCCCGTGGGTGAACGGCTGCGTCATGCCGGTGATCTGGAAGCGGATGTGGGGGAAGGGCCGGGTGTTCTACTTCTCGGTCGGCCACGTGCTCAAGGATTTCGAGATTCCCGAGGTCACCGAGATCCAGAAGCGCGGCAGCCTCTGGGCCGCCCGATAGTCCGACGGCGAAGACATGACCGCGTTTTGAGCCGCTGCGTGTCATCCGAAGAGGCGGGATGACACGCAGCGTGTCTGTATGCGAACCTCATTTCCCCTTGCCGTACTTCTCCTGCCAGGCTTCGGCGTAGCTCACGCCGCACTTGGGACAGCGGTCGTCGAAATCCGCCCCGGCCATCGGGTCCATCTCAAAGATGAACACCTCGTCGCACTTGAGGCACAGGACAGCCTGCGTCAGTTCCTTGTTATCGCATTTGGGACAGACGAGCTTCATCGAGCTCATCATCGGAGCCATCTTTTCGGTCTCGTGCATCTGCTGCAACTCGTCCAGGTTCTTCATCACGACCGCTCCGCAGGCCGTGCACTTGAAAGGGATCATTCTATCCACGGCACTCGACCGGCTGCGGGACTTTGAACCAAACGGCAGGTTGAGGTCTTCAAGGAATTCGCCGAGGTCAAACCCGCTCTTGCGGCCGGTCTGGCCGAACTGGATCTCCGGCATAGGCTTGCCGAGCCGTTCGTACGTGGCTTGCAGCCGTTGACGAAACTCGTCGGGCTTCATCCATTCCACGTGACTATCCGCAAACAGCACGTTGGTGCCTTCGGACAGGTACGCCGGATTCTCGTGGGCCAGGATTTCGTGGGTCACGTCGGGCACCTCCGACAGCTTCCTCGGCCCGGTGTAGACGTAGCTGGGACCATCGAAGGCCTCGGGCTTCAAAGGCGAGCTGAATACCTCCTTTGTGACGTAGCGATTAGCGACCAGTGCCTCCAGATCAGGCGGAAGCTGATCTTCGAAGTCGTTGGCGTACATCATCATGGCGATACCTATCTGCCTGAGATTGCTCATCGAGACCGACCGTCTGGCCGTTTCCCGGGCTCGCGAAAGGGCGGGCAGTGCCACCGCGGTGCCTACGCCGGCGACGGCAACCAGGCTCAGCGGGCTCGATCCGCCGCCGAATGCCCCGATCGTCCGCGAACGCAGCCCTTGGGCGTCGAGCCACGAGTAGTCCAGGCTGGGCGCCATGTGCTTGAGGATGTCCTGGGCCGGCGGCAGCATCATTGGCAGCGTGATCTGGGCCTGCTGCTGGGCTCCCATGGCCATCATCGGCCAGAACTGCTGGAGCATGGTCAGCGCCTGGCTCCACTGCCTCTGCGTGTTGATGAACCGCAGCGCAATCAACCCTTCGGGCAGGTCGACCATCACCTGCTTGTACGCCTCGGTGGTCCGGACCGACTCGGGGTTCTCCGCCGTCAGCCTGCGAATGGCCAGCGTGCACAGCGACGGATTGGTCGCCACCACAAGCTGGTTGTCCACGATCGTCCAGGTGGGCGAGAGCTGCAGCAGGGCGAGTTGCGGGATGACGATCACGTTCATGACCCGCTCACCCGCCGGCTGGGTCGTGGCCTGGGCGTAGCCCTGGGCCTGCTGCATGATCAGGCCGGTCAGCTTTTGGATGGCCTGCTGGAAGACCTCGGTATCCTTGAGGCCCGCGATGACCACGGCGCCGCCGGCCGGCGCCTCAACCATCTGCATGGGCGGAACGTCGAAGTAGACGAAGGGGCCCGAAATCGACTCGACGAGTCCTTGGCGGATGCGGAATCCCAACTGCTCCTGCGCCCCTGCGATCTGGGCCATGAGCTGATGGAGGGCCTGCTCATCAGCCGCCATGACGGTTTTCATGATCGTATCGTAGAGCTTGCCCAGGTCCAGGTCATCGATCGACGCGCTGGTGGCGTCCGGCGGAACCACGTCGAGCCTGGCCGGATCGATCTGCCTGAAGGCCGCGAGCAGACCGGTCCGCGGCTCCGGCGTCTCGAGCAACAGGCTCGTGACCAGCCGCTGGCCGTCGAATCCGCTGAGGATGTTCATGGTACCCGTCCGAACCAGCCCGAGAGTTCCGAGCATTTGCCGGGCCTTTGGGACAAACTCGACAGCGGCGTTGGGGTCCTCGGCTGCGACGGCCTGAGCGACCGTGGCTCCGATCCGCTGAAAGTCCGCGAAGATCGCGAACACCTTCTCGTCGCCCGGTTCCTGGCGAATCGCGTCGGCGAACGGCGAGTCGGCAGACACTTCCTCCGCCAGCTTCTGGACCACCGCGCCTTGCGGATCGTTGATGGTCAGGACGAACCGGTCGCCCACCCAGCCCCAGTTGACGACGGCTTGGTCCGTCGTTCCGACCTCGTTGAGCGTGATCTGTCCGATCTGGCGTTGTCTCGTCAGTTGATCGCGGGCCATTTTGTCGGTCAACTTGCCGATCGGGACCTCCAGGTCCGCCCGACGTGGCCCGGCATCGATGACAAGGAACGGGTAGATTGCCTTCTTCGGGTCCACAATCGGTCCGGGATGTACGGCGACCCCGATAACGGCCGGCCGCATCAGCACCGTCTTCGCCAACTCCAGAAACTCCTCGATCTTCTGCCTATCCTCCTGCGGGACTTGCGGGTCTGTCTGGATCTTCGCCCATACCGCATCCTTGATCTGCCGGTAGAACGTCTGGACCGACGGCTCGCTCCAAAGCTGGCCGACGTGGCTCTGCTCGAAGGCCGGCTTGAGCCGGTCGCCGCCGCTGGTGGCTACGAACCCCAGAACCCCCTCGGGCAGCCGGCTTGCCAGTTCGGCCAGGCCCGTATCGGACGGTGGTTGGGCCGTCTGGGCCGTGACAGTTGCACTCAGAATAAGCACAACCAACGCAATCCGCGGACTTGGGGTGAAACCTGCCATGCCATGCTCCCTATAAAGGTGATATTGCTGCTCCGAGGCCCGGTCCTTCTCCCGCACCGGCCGCGATTTTACCCGCGGCCCGGCAGGGCGTCAACCGGCCCTTTTGACCTTGAAGATACCGTCGCGGCCGGCTACGATTATTCATAAGTCCAGTCGCTCGGGCAGATTCCGGAAGGTACGCAAAGCCATGGTCCTGCATATCCATGCCCTCGATGCCATCCGGCTGACGACCCATCCGTCGCTTCGGCGGCGGAACGTCCGGTTCTACCGTGACCTGTTGGGCCTGCCTCTGGTCTATGACGAGTGCCGGGCCGATTTACTACTTTTTCGCTTGCACCGCCGTGAACTGCGGCTAGAATTTGCTCCTTGTGTTGCGGTCAACCGCAACCGGTGGCGGGCCGCCTTTGAGGTGGACGACCTTCAGCGGCTCTTCCGGACCCTCGACGAAGGCGGCTATCGGCCGCGGTGGCATTCCGGCTGCTCACTGGCGACCCAGCGGATATTCGTCTCGGACCCGACCGGCTATCGCCTCGAGTTGCTGCGGCTCTGGCCCATGTTCTGACGGTTTTTCCGAAAACCCCGATATGACCCGTCCTGAAGGCTCAAAACCCGTGATTGGCTTGACCGGCCAGATCGGCGCCGGGAAGACGACGGTCGCTGCGATGTTCCGTGAGCTCGGCTGCGCGGTCATCAACGCCGACGATCTGGCGCGGGCGGTGCTTTCGGAGGGGGAGGGGGTTCGGTTTGTCCGCGAGGCGTTCGGCCCTCAGTACATCCGGCCGGACGGCACGGTCGACCGCCGGGCGGTGGCCGACCTGGTGTTCAACGATCCGCGGCAGAAGGACCGTCTGGAAGGCTACATTTACCCTATCCTGCACCGCCGCCGGGAGGCTCTGACGGCCCAATACCAAGCCGATCCGGCCGTGCGGGCCATTATCCTGGAAACGCCGCTTCTGCTCGAGAAGGGCTTGAAAAGTCTCTGCGATTACGTTATACTTGTGGAGGCTGATCTGGATGTGCGCTTGAAACGGGTAGGGGCAGCCCGGCGATGGGACCCGGAAGAACTGAGACGGCGGGAAAAATTCTTTTTTCCTGTACACTTGAAACGGGCCCTTGCCGATGATATAGTATATAATAATTCCTCAGCCGACGTATGTCGGCAACAGGTGGGAAAAGCCTTTTCCCGTATAGTCTCCTCTGAAGATTGCCGGCTCGCCTGATATTCGTGAGGCTCAACCCGAATAGAAGGGGGCGAGGAGACCGTTCACCAGACATTTCACTCACATTTCTAGGAGCGATAAGCGAGTACTGGAGGTTCTCTGAGTTATGGCAAAGAATGCGAACAATCGAAGAAGAAAGAACGGCAAGGCCGATGGGGCCCAGGAGCAGGACGCTCCCGTGGCGGTCGCCGAAAACCAAGAAGATATCGTGGTGATGGACGAGGAAACGGAAGAGCGCTACGAGCAGGCCAAGAAGGACGAACTGCACCTCTCGGACCTCCAGAAGATGACCGTGGCCGAGCTGCACAAGCTGGCCCGCGATGAGGGGTTGGAGGATTACACGGGGCTCAAGAAGCAGGAGCTGATCTTCAAGATCCTCAAGGAGCGCATCCAGAAGAACGGCCTGATGTACGGCGAGGGCGTCCTGGAGATCCTGCCGGACGGCTTCGGTTTTCTCCGCAGCCCGGACTACAACTACCTGGCCGGTCCCGACGACATCTACGTCTCGCCCAGCCAGATCCGCCGTTTCGGCCTTCGCACCGGCTGCACCGTGGCCGGGCAGATCCGTCCGCCCAAGGAATCGGAGCGCTATTTCGCCCTGCTGCGGGTCGAAGCGGTCAACTACGAGGATCCCGAAGTTCTGACCGAGAAGGTCAACTTCGAGGATCTTACACCGCTGCACCCGGATCGCCGCTACATTCTCGAGACCAAGGGCGAAGAGGTCAGCATGCGGGTGATGGACCTGGTCACTCCGCTGGGCACCGGGCAGCGCGGCCTGATCGTCGCGCCGCCGCGGACCGGCAAGACGGTGCTGCTCCAGAAGATCGCCAATGCGATCAGCACCAACCACCCGGACGTCTACCTGATCATCCTGCTGATCGACGAGCGGCCGGAAGAGGTCACGGAGATGGAGCGGGCGACCAAGGCCGAGGTCATCAGTTCGACCTTCGACGAGCCGGCCAGCCGGCACGTCCAGGTGGCCGAGATGGTCATCGAGAAGGCCAGGCGGCTTGTCGAATACGGCAAGGACGTGGTCATCCTGCTCGACTCGATCACCCGTTTGGCCCGGGCCTACAACACCGAAATCCCGCACTCCGGCAAGATTCTGACCGGCGGCGTCGACGCCAACGCCCTGCAGAAGCCCAAGAAGTTCTTCGGGGCCGCCCGGAACATCGAGGAGGGCGGGTCGCTGACCATCGTCGCGACGGCCCTGATCGACACCGGGTCCAAGATGGACGAAGTGATTTTTGAAGAGTTCAAGGGCACCGGCAACATGGAGCTGCACCTGGACCGGCGGCTGGTCGAGCGGCGAACCTGGCCGGCCATCAACATTCCGGCCAGCGGCACCCGCAAGGAAGAACTCCTGCTGGACCCCAAGGAACTGGAACTGGTCTACCGCCTGCGCCGCGTCCTGTCCGACATGAACCCGGTCGAGGCGATGGAACTGCTGGTCAGCCGGTTGGGCAAGATGAAGTCCAACGCCGAGTTCCTCATGTCCATGAAGCTCGACTAGGCGGGCTGAGCCGTCAGCGGCGGGTCCGACCGCTTCACCGCGGGCCGGGGAAATCCGCACGATCCGATCGTGCGGCCCGAGGCCCGATCGATATAGTCACGATCAAAGGCGGGTCCTTGGCGGCCCGCCTTTGGTCTGCGCAGCGGCCGCCGGGCGGGCGTGTCTTGCGGCTTGCGTTTCAAGCCGTTCCGTGGTCCAATGGATCGCGTGGGGAAATCGGAAGGACCCGTTCACGAAGGAGTCTCCGATGCGCGCGCTCAAGGTATGTCTGTGGATCGCCGGAATTGGCTGCCTGCTCGCGGTGATCGGCCTGTTTCTGCCCATGACCGCATTGAACGCGATGGCCTATGGCGTGCTGGTGCCATTTTCCGGCTTCGCTGCGATCTTCGTGGGTGTGTCCTGCCTGCTGGTGGGTCTGGCCACGAAGCTGCCTCCGCTCTGGTTCCTGGGCGATTTCCTGTCCTGTACGATCATCGGCCTGCTGATCGTCCTGTTCTGGCGGCGGGTTCGAGTCCCAGCCGTCCCGATCTGATCGGCGTTTGGCGAAAGTACGTGGATGACGGCTCGCGTCGCCCGCGGTATGCTACCGCTGCAACGGGGTTTCATGCGGCGATTGCGGAAAGGACGGCGGCTATGCAATGACGGAACAAGCAATTGGGAATACGCCACAGTACTGCTTTCAGGCTTGAAAGGGCAATTTGCCGTCCTATGGGGTGAAGCTGGCTTGACCTTCGACACGGAGAGAAGTATGAGACCATCTGACGACGATCTGGAGGCACGAGCGATGGCCCACGAGAAGAGTAACTGGCGTTTCCGGGCCTATCTCAAAGAGCAGGACGTCATGTCCGAGGAGGAACTCGATCAACTTGTTGTTGAAATCACTGATCGGGTCTGGAAGAAGATCGACTGTACCCAATGCGCCCGCTGCAGCGTCTATTCCGACCGCCCAGCCGACTGCCGCGGATATCCCTACCTTTACGAACCAGATTTCAGCTTCCGAATGATCGCGATGATCGAACGCACCTCCACCTGCCCGGTCGTTTTCCAGGTCATGGAGGAACTCAAGGGCGAGGTATACGACAGACGAGACGGACGCCAGCGGGAAGTGTGACAGGTGACGGCCTTTCTGTGCTTTCGGCCAATCTGCAGGGCGACTGCAGATCAGCCGATGTCAGCGTTTGTCGAACGAAAGAAGACCATGATCGGGTGGATGTTCACAGGGCGGTAGTGAGTTGGTGGAGCTGGCTACTCGACTTCCGCCAACTGATACTCCCGATTGCCCAGATCGAGCTTTTCGCACTCTTCGATCTGGATGTAGGGGTCTTTGCCGTGGATCTGCTGGAGCAGATGGCCCGAGCCGCTGCGCCGTAGCGGCGACGGCAGCGAGCCTTCGATGAAGTCCTCCGCCCGGATCAGGTCGCATGATGCGGTCTCAACGGCCACGATATCGTCGCCCGCCACGATCCCGACGTCCGGCACGATCGACGGCGTGGTGAATCCCCAGCAGTCGCAAAACGGCGTGATCGACAGCAGGGCGGTGATGTAGAACACCGCTGCCGGCTCGAAGTGCCTGAGCGTCTCGCGGACGGTCAGGGCCATTCCGTGCTGAAACCACCGATAGCCCTGCTGGTCGATGGCGATCGCGCCGGTCGGACACGCCAACTGGCAGTGCATGCAGTACTTGCAGGCGTGATCGGAGATCGACAGCTTGCCGTCCTCGTAGCTGATCGCGTCGTTGGGGCAGTTGTCCTTGCAGAGCAGACAGCCCTTGCATTTGGATTCGTCCCATTCGAACGCTGCGCTCATCAGGCGATGGATCCTGCTTCGCGTCGGGCTATCCACACAGCCCATCGCGATGTTCTTGATCGCGCCGCCGAACCCGCTCTGCCCGTGCCCCTTGCCGTGCGACAGAACGATCAGCGCGTCGGCGTCCACCACGTTGCCCGCCAGGTTCACCGTATCGAGGCTGCGGTAGTCAACCTTTGCCGGCCGGATGTACTTGTCCGCCGTTCCGGCCACCGATTCGATCGGCGCTCCGAGCACCTCCTCGGTATACCCGCGGCATTTGGCCCCGGCGACCGCCCCGGCCACGTCGGTGACAAACGGCGAACCGCCGGCCTCGCGCACCGCCCGGACCACCCGGCCGACCAGCAGCGGGTGGATCGTCGAATAGCCGTACCCGCCGCCCAGGTGCATCTTGATCGCGACCCGCTTGCCCTTGAAGCGTTTATCGAAATCCCACCGGCCCAGCATCCGGTCCAACAGGGCGGGCAGAGTCGCCTCGCCGCGAAGCTCCCGCGGCCGGGCCGATGCAAACGTAACTTTCGCTCTCATGGGAACATCCTTTCGGAAGATGGGGGGAACTGCGGACGGCTTGCGGACGGAGCGGGGGGTATTGCGTTAGATGGACGCAATCCGTACAATGCAAAAGAAGGGCCGGTTTCTTTGTGTCCCAAAGTCCTAACCACGTGCCTGTTCGGGTGAGGGGCACGAATTCTAAGAATTTGTGTCTCTCTACCTTCCCGTCAAGGAAACCGGCCCAAACTTTCCACCTGACCGGGAGTTGCCCGGTTTTTCTAAACTGCCTGAATAACCAAATCAGACAACCCGAAAAGAAGAGCACCAAGAACTGTGCGTGGATTGGTGAACCATCAGTGAGATTCTCTCCCTCCACTCACTCCATTCTTTCTCTCTCCAGTTTGGAATATAACAAACGCCGCCAATTCCGTCCAGTGCAAAATTCGGCCCCGGCTGGAAAAAAGCAGAGAATGATTCCGAATCTTCACCTACGGGATCAGCGTCCGTCTGTGCCGGTGCGCAGCCGGTTGATCCGCTGCTCCAAGCCCGGATAGTCCGGGGCCAGCCGGTAGGCCCGCTCATAGTGCTCCAGGGCCAGACTGCCGCGGCCGATCGTATCGTAAAGCCGCGCCAGTTCGACGTTCAGTTCCACATTGTCCGGGCTGACGCTCAGGCCCTGCTTGAGGGTGATGACCGCGTTGTCGTAGTCGCCCTGTTCGCGGTAGGTCCGGGCGAGCATGATCACCGTGCTCGGCGAAGGGCCGACCAGTTCGGCGGCGCGCCGGGCGGTCACGAGGACGCCTTCCACCTCGCCGCGCATCTTGAGGATCGCCACCTTCACCCGGAACGTCTCCGGATTGCCCGGATCGGCGTTGATGGCCTGATTCGCCCAGTTCAGAGCCGTCTCGAGGTCTTTGTAGGCCGCGAGAAACTCCCGCTGCTGGAACGACCGCCGAGCCAGGGCCAGGTGCGTCTTGGCCAAGGCCAGCAGCGCCGGCTTGAACTCGCGTCCGCCCTCTTCGAGGGACCATTTGAACATTCCGATGGCCCGGTCGTACTCGCCGACCTCATACTGCTCCAGGCCGGTGTTGTAGATACTGATCGGGTCAGTCGTCCCTTCACAGCCCGCCAGCAGCCCCAACAGGATGCAGGCCACCACTCCCTGGCGAATCCGGAAATCCTTCATAGCGTCGATCCTTCCAAAGCGTCCATCGGATGTTACCACGTCCATATGGGCAACGCAATGTAATTTATGAATGTTACTGTAATGCTTGACACCTCGATTGGTCATCAGTATACTAACGCACGTTAGGTATGGTTGCCGGTTGTCGGCGGTCGGCCTAAGTCGTTGACAGAACAGGGGATCGAACACGTGAATGGGCTGCAAGACGAGGTTGGAGGCGAGAACCGGAGGTCCGTTCGATGCATTTATCGGACCTGCGGAAAGACGAGTTACCAGATCACCCTATTCGGCGGGTGTACGCAGGCGGGTTTCCCATCGCCCGCCGACGACTACATCGAGGGCAAGCTCGACCTGAACGCGTACCTGGTCCGGCATCCGTCGGCCACGTTCTTCGTCCGGGTGGCAGGGGACTCCATGATCGAAGCGGGCATCCACGACGGGGACATCCTGGTGGTCGATCGGGCGGTTCGAAGCCGCTCGGGCCACGTGGTGGTGGCCGTGCTGGACGGCGAGTTTACCGTCAAGCGCCTGCGTCTGACGGCGGGGCGGGTGGTCCTTCAGCCGGCCAATCCGGTCTACCCGGCCATCGAGGTGGCCGAGGAGGCGGATTTCGAGATTTGGGGAGTGGTTACCGCGGTTATTCACAAGGTCTGAGGGGAGCGAGTCATGGCATCACTCGTCGCGCTGGTTGACTGCAACAACTTCTACGTTTCGTGCGAACGGGTCTTCGATCCGAAGCTTGACGGTTGTCCGGTGGTGGTGCTTTCCAATAACGACGGCTGCATCATCGCCCGCTCCAACGAGGCCAAGGCGCTGGGCGTCGAGATGGGGGCGCCGATGTTCAAGGTGCGTGAGTTCCTTGCCGCCCACGGCGTGGCCGTCCACTCGTCCAACTACGCCCTCTACGGTGATATGTCGGCCCGGGTGATGGAGACGCTGGCGAGCTTCACGCCGAACATCGAAGTCTATTCGATCGACGAGGCGTTCCTGGATCTCTCCGGTATTGAGCGGCATACTGAGCTTGACGACTATGGCCGGCGGATCCGTCAGACCGTCCATCGCTGGACCGGCATTCCCGTCTCGGTCGGCATCGCCGAGACCAAGACGCTGGCCAAGATCGCCAACCGCATCGCGAAACGCTCGGACAAAGCCGACGGCGTGCTGAACCTGGCCGCCTCGCCGTATCGCGACCAGGCCCTTTCGCGGGTCGCGGTCGAGGACGTCTGGGGCGTCGGGTCCGCCTACGCCCGGATGCTCAACGAGGCCGGCATCCGGAACGCCCGTCAGCTTCGCGACGCCGACGACGGTTGGATCCGCCGCCGGATGGGCATCGTGGGTTTGCGGACGGTCTGGGAACTGCGGGCCATCCCGTGCCTGCCGCTCGAACTGGCGCCGCCCGCCAAGAAGGGGATTACCGTCTCTCGCTCGTTCGGGCAGGCGGTCCAGACGCTGCATGAGATGCAGGAGGCGATCGCCGCGTTCACCTCGCGAGCGGCTGAGAAACTCCGCCGCGAGAAGCTTGCCGCCTCCGTCCTGACCGTCTTCCTCATGACCGATCGCTTCCGCGACAAGCACTACGTCCGCTCGACGACGATGCGGCTTGAGGTGGCCACCGACGACACGCGTGAACTGCTCCGCCACACTCTGCGCGGCGTAGTCGATTTGTTCCGTGACGGTCTGTCGTACAAGAAGGCCGGAGTCATGCTCACCGAACTGGCACCGGCCGATCAGGTCCAGCGGCACCTGTTCGTGGGTGGCGGCGACCAGCGATCAAACGACCTGATGCGCACCCTCGACGGGCTCAACGAACGTTTCGGAGCCGGCGCGGTCCGCTACGGCGCCGCCGGCCTCTGTCAGCGCTGGCGGCTGCGCTCGGGCCGACGGTCCGCTCGCTTCACCACCAACTGGGACTCTCTTCCCAGCGTCAAGGCGGTCTGAGAAGGGGACCGCCTACGCACTTGACATCATGACGAATGATGAGTAACATTAAAGAAAAGCTGGGAGGCCGCCATGAGCGATCCATTTCGGTTCAACTTTGAAAAAACGCTGCAGGCAATTGCGGTGCTGTTGCGGCAGTCGGAGAACCGCACCGACAACTACATGCGTCTTCTGAAGCTCCTTTACCTCGCTGACCGGAAGTCGTTGGCGCAGATGGGCCGTCCGATCACCGGCGACCGCGTGGTGGCCATGAAGCGGGGCCCTGTGCTGAGCCGAACACTTGACATGATCAACGACAAACACGCCAGATCAGCGGATTTGTTTAGGCACATTCAGAAAGTCAACTACGAAATCCAGTTGGTGCACGATCCAGGCAACGCTGCGCTGTCGCGGGCGGAAATCGACATCTTGCACGGTGTGAGCAGGGATTTCGCCTCGATGGATGAGTGGGAACTCGTCGAGAAGACCCACGAGTTGCCGGAGTGGCGAAAGAACGACCCGGGTGATTCCTCAAGACGCATTCCTCTGCCGGACATCCTGGAAGCCATTGGACAGAATGATCGGCTCAAGGAGATCCTGGAAGCAGCGGAGGAGGAGCGGTCTATCGCGCGATTGTTCGAACTCCCGGTGAAATCCGAGGCGGAGAAGACTTCGTGAGTTTCTCGGCCGGGGATACCTTCTGTGATCCTAGCCATCACATCGACACGCACCTTCACATGATCATTTCTGACCCGGCCGTTGACCCGGAAAACGTAGTGTTGGTCAACTTCACCACCAACGCCATCAGCGGCGACGCGTCGTGCCCCGTTCGCGGGCACGAGCACCCGTGGCTGAGGCATGATTCGTATGTCAGTTTCGCTCATGCCCGCGTCAGGCCCCTTGCTTGGCTTGAAGAGATGGAGCGGTGCGGTCATATTGTGCGAGACGCGCCACTGTCGACAGAACTGCTGGAAAGGATCAGACGCGCTTCCTCGGCGTCGACCGCCATGCCCACTGGGGCATACGATGTTCTGGACCAGCAGGGCCTGATCGATCCATGACGATGCGGAAGGCAGACAGCCGGTTCATTCGGTGTACTTGACCGAACAGCCGTAGGGCTTGCTCTCGGGGATCGTCACCGGCTGGCCTGCGGCCATTTCGGTCAACGCGCGATCGACGAAGTTGACCCGCTCGTCGGGCGGCTTGACTCCGGCCGGATCGTTGTCGATCGCTCCGGCGTAGACCAGGACGCCCTCGCGATCGATGATGAACACATGCGGCGTGGTCTTCGCCTGGTAGAGGCGGCCGACCATTCCGCGGCGGTCCTCCAGAATCGGGTAGGGCAGTTCGTACTGCTCGGCCCAACGCTGGTTGCCACCGCGGCCCATGTAGTGGGTGCTGTTGATCGCCAGCCACGCCACGCCGCGATCCGCGTACTTGGCGGCCAGTCGGGCCATCGTCCCTTCCTTGTAGTGCCGCTGGACGAACGGGCAGTCCGGGTTGATCCATTCGAGGACGACGATGTCGCCGGCATGGCCCGTCAGGCCGATCCGCCGACCGCTCCAGTCCTCGAGCACAAAGTCCGGGGCCGGTTCACCGATGGCCGCCGTCGCAGTCGCATGCTCGACGGCGGGAGCGGCTGCCTCCCGCGGCGGCTCGTCCGCCGGGGCGGGCGGCTGCCTCTCCTGTTCGCAGCCGATCGCCAGAACGGCGGCGAGCATCACTCCCATCGCCAGTGTGCGTCTGAGCATGGTTTTGTCTCCTACGGTGAACGTTTCAGATCGAAGTCCACCGGTATCTCCAGACCGTGCCGCAGGCCTTTCCGGTCGGTCCAGACCACCAGTGCGTCCAGTGTCTCCTTAAGGGTCTTGGCGTCGCCGATCAGACCGGCTTCGAACCGGATTCGCGTTGCCCGCTTGTTCGTCTCGATGGTGACACTGTCGCGATCGATCTTGAGGGCTGGGTGCACCGGCGGGTAGAACTCCACCTTCCGCAGCGGCCGGTTCCAGTTCAGCGACATCTGCACGTTCTGATTCGCCGGTTGCCTGTGGGTGCTGGTCACCATTGCCCTGGCCGGTGAGTTGGGGGCGTCGGCAAGGACCGGCAGATGCTTTTCCCACGCCGCAACGCGTTCGGCGTTCGCCGGCTGAGGTTCGCCGGAAACGGGCAGATCCAAGTGCACCTTCGCCGACCCGGGCACGCAGCGGTCCGCGCAGGCCAGCCATGTCACCTCGGCCGAGAAACGTCGCGTCGCGCCATCCACCAGCCGCTGTGGCGCGTGAACCGTCAGGACCAACGGCGCCTCATTTTCGTAGCCGTATGAAACGATGCCGCCGGCCTCGGTGAACGTCTTGGGCACCGGCCAGCGCGGAGTCTCGGCGCGGAAACCCTCCGGCAACGTCACGCGCACGCTGGTGGGGACACCTGCGTCGCCGGAGTCCTTCCAGTAGATGTGCCAGCCGGGCTTGATCTTCAGCAAGACCGCCAGACGAAACTCCGCACCGGCCGCCACGGCATCCACATCGCCCAGCAGTTGAGCGCTGACGAGGTCCGGTTGCGTGCTCTGGCCGTAGCCGACTATCGGCACGAGCAAAACGATCAGAAGCGAAAACGACGCCCGGAAAACGGTGTCCATGGCCAATCCTCCAGGATGCGTCTGTCGGCCAATTCTAGCTCGATGATGCCGCGCGATCAAGCGGAGGGCAAATCACCGGAATTTGCCGCTGCGTGGTTTTTGAAGATTCCCCTTGACTCCCCCAGCCAAACCGCTATCTTGATGACCATTGACAATTTGACGAATGCGAAGCTCGGACAGGGAAGCAGGGTGCAAATCCCTCGCGGACCCGCCGCTGTGAGCGTGGACGAAAGCCGCAAAGATACCACTGTCCCGAAACCTCGGGATGGGAAGGTGCGGCCGGTAGGATGAAACGCAAGCCAGAAGACCTCCCGGGCAGTCGATGCGATATCCGTGGCAAACTTCGCGGTCTGAGTTTGCGGGATTTCTTTTGCGCAACGCGCACAGAGCCCGACCTTCCGCGAGGTCGGGCTTTTTTTGTGGTCAGAACCAGGAGGTGAACCGGCGATCTGAAACATCAGGCATTCGGCAACAGGAATCAGGAAGGATGAGAGAGAGTAAATCGCGGATTGAACACACACCCAACTCTCGTGGAGGAAATGAAGATGGTAGACAAAGTGCAAAGCCTTGTGTGCATACTGGCGGTGGCGGCTCTCGGCGTTGGCGCCTCGGGCTACACCATGGAGGACCTGGACATCTCGGGATACGCGTACATCGGAACGGCTACCGCGTCGGATTCCCTGGCGGCCGTGATTGTCGATTACGACACGAACAGCATGGGCAACGAATACGCCTTTGGCGTCTATTTCATCGATGATGAAGAGAGCCCGGTGACGGGCCTGGACCTGCTGTACGCACTCATGGCGGACACCTCGGTGGTCCTGACCGAGTCCGGCGGTTTTGTCAGGCAGATCGGCTATGACGGCCACGACGGCACCTACATTTGGGATGAAGTCAACGAGGACTGGTGGAGCTACTGGACCCGCACGGACGCCACCGGCTGGACGGCGCCCGTGATCGGATGCGCCGACCGGATCGTTCACGACGGTGACTGGGACGGCTGGAGCCCGGCTTTCGGCTGGGACTCCTATCCGCCCAACCCTGTTCCGGAACCGGCCAGCGGCCTGATCCTGCTGGCCGCTCTCGCCCTGGTCCGGCGACGGTTCGCTTGAACCGGATAGCAGGCTGACCATTCGATTCTACTCGGTTTGGCACACGTCCGCTGCCTCCTCCGGAGCGGACGTGTTCCATTTTTACAGGGTTGATTCGGACGCCGGGCCCGCTAGAGTGAGACTCACGCGGCACTCGAAACCGAGAGGAGACCTTCATGAGCAGCGAATTCAACTCCGACA
>Ga0123333_10000428_pt1 | contig 47414 bp, 40 predicted proteins | sample BioC12SIPDNA_3_FD_89957 | JGI IMG/M metagenome (GOLD analysis project Ga0123333, IMG submission 89957) | Anaerobic biogas reactor microbial communites from Washington, USA - Biogas_R2_B C12 SIP DNA | ecosystem: Engineered > Bioreactor > Anaerobic > Unclassified | place: Washington, USA...
TCCATGGCCTCGTCCCGGCCCCAGCCGGGAAGGCGTCCTTTCGGACACACAACACTGTAGGATAGACCCGTTTTCATCGGATTTTCCAGCCTGCTAGCAATGCTGGCTTTTCAGTTTGAGTACCCCTATGCCGTCGCCGGGGCAATCCTGGAGGAACTTCTGCTCCACGATCGGATCCGGGTGGAGGATCCGAATAGGAAGATGGTCCACCTGGTGAGCGATTCGCCGCTGGGCGATCCCTTGCTCGACGAGTGTCTTCAGAGTATCGCCAAGACCGAACGTCCCGACTCGCTGGCCGATTGGGTCGAGCGTTTCACGTCGATCCGCCACCTGAAGGACCGCGTGGCCGAAGGGCTCTGCGATCGCGGCATTCTCCGCAAGGAAAAGGGAACCTTCCTGTTCGTCTTTCCCAGGGTCACCTATCCCGAGGTCGACCACGGCCCGGAAGGCAGGATTCTGCAGCGCCTGCGAACCGCCATCTTCGAGGAATCGGAGCCGGTCGACGCTCGGACGGCCGTCCTGCTCTCGCTTGCCTCCAGCACGGGCATGCTCCCCACGATCTTCGATCCCAAGGAGCTGAAGCCGCGGCAGGAGCACATTGACCGCATCGTTCAAGGAGACCAGGTCGGCCAGGCCGCCAAGGAGGCCATCGAAGCGATGCAGGCCGCCTTGGCCATGATGACGGTCAATACGACGCTGATCACTTGAACGCCTGGCAGCCTGCCTTACTCGTGGCGTAGGGCCTCGATCGGGTCCATGGCGGCGGCACGCATGGCCGGATAGGTTCCGAAGATGATCCCGATGACTACCGAAATACCGAAGGCAACGGGAATCGACCAGGGCACCACGATCGGCTCGACGCTCTGAATCACGGGCGGCAAGGCCTCCATGATCTCGGGGAAAGCCTTCTCCAATCCCTGGCGGATCACGCCGGTGACGCCGCGGCAGGTCAACCCCGCCAGCACCCCGGTCACTCCGCCCACGATCGACAGGGCGATCGTTTCGACCAGGAACTGGCGGATGATATCCGATCGCTTGGCGCCCAAGGCGCGGCGGATGCCGATCTCGCGAGTCCGCTCCGTGACGGTGGCGAGCATGATGTTCATAATGCCGATCCCGCCGACGATGAGCGAGATGGCGGCAATCATACCCATGAAGATGATGAACATCATGCGGGTCGTCTTCGCCTGTTCGAGCAGTTCGAGCGGGACCGTCACGCCGTAGTCTTCCAAGCGATGGTGCTCGGCCATCGTCAGTTCCACCAGGTCCGCCGTCTCCATGACATGGTCCACGTGGTCGACGCGCAGCGTCACCTGGCTCAGCTCGACGATTTCTCGCTCGAAGCTGCTCGACCGCCGGGTCACGATGAAGTCGCCGATGCGGCTCCACAGGGTGCTGATCGGAATGTAGACGTCGTTGCTGAAGTCCTGGGCGGCAAAGGACCCACCGATCCCCGCAGAGGGCGCCTTTTCCTTGGCCACGCCCACGACCACGTAGTAATGCTCGTCAACGTGAATCGATCGTCCGATGGGATTCTCGAAGGGGAACAGCCGTTCGGCCACATTGGCGGCCAGAACGCAATGATTGTGTTTGTGTTCCTGGTCGAGGTCGGTGATGAATCGCCCCCGGTCCATCTGCAGCCGCGTGACCTCGGCATACTCGGGCGTGCATCCGACGAGCCGGCCGTCGATCACCCGGTTGGCGTAGGAGAAACGCCGGCGGATCTCGCGAATCGGCAGGGCTCGTTCGATCGTGGGGATCGTCTGGGTGAGCCGATCGAAATCGTCGCGTGTGATACCGTAAGGCGTGGCGCCGCTCGACCCGGTGTCCATGACTTCGCTGGGCGGCTTGATCGTCCGTACGATGATGTTGTCGGCCCCCAACTCGGCAATCTGTTCCTGCGCCTTCTGACTGATGCCTTCGCCGATCGCCAGCAGCCAGATCACGCTGGCCACTCCGATGAAGATGCCTAGAACGGTCAGCAGCGACCGGAGGGGGTGGAGCAGGAGGCTCTTGACGCCGAGTTGCCAGGTTCGCAGCCAGAATGCCATGGGGAAAGTGTCAGTCGTTCGTGGGCCATCGTCCGCAAGTCGTCGTCAGTCGCGTGGGCTATCAGGGCCTGCCGCGGATCAGACAAGAGGATCGAACTGGTTGTTGTTTTTCGTCCGCCTGTTTCAGTCGTCGTCGTGTTCCGTGCTGCAATCGCCGCCGGTGGGCCGGTCCGATATGACCAGGCCGTCTCGGAGGCGAACGATACGCTTGGTCCGATCGCCCACGTCCGGTTCGTGAGTGACCATGATGATGGTCTTACCGTCGTTGTTCAGCTTCTCGAGAAGTTGGAGAATCTCCTCGGTCGTCGCCGAATCGAGGTTCCCCGTCGGTTCGTCGGCGAGGATGAAATAGGGATCGTTGACCAGGCTTCGGGCGATGGCAACTCGTTGCTGCTGTCCGCCCGAGAGCTGCGTGGGGCGATGCTTGAGGCGATCGGCCAACCCGACCATGGCGGCCAGGTCGATGCATCGCTTCCGGGCCTTGGAACTGTAAATGCCCTGATAGTAGAGCGGCACCTCGATGTTCTCGATGACCGTCAACTGCGGAATCAAATTGTAGGATTGAAACACGATCCCAATCCGCGACGCACGAATCTCGGAGAGTTGATCGTCGTTGAGTTTGCTGACGTCGTCGTCGCCGAGCATGATCGTGCCCGCCGTCGGACGGTCCAGACAAGCAAACAGGTTGAGCATGGTGCTCTTGCCGGAGCCTGAAGCTCCCATGATGGCGACCCAGTCACCCTCAGGGACATCCAGCGAAACCCCGCGCAGAGCCCGAACCGTCTCGCCGTCGAGGACATACTCCTTGGTCAGGTTTCGGGTGCTGGCCGCCAATCTCATTGCGGGCCTCCCGGTCGAGGTCCGCCACCGCCGGGTCCGCCTCCACCGGGTCCGCCTCCACCGGGTCCGCCTCCACCGGGTCCGCCTCCACCGGGTCCGCCTCCACCGGGTCCGCCTCCACCGGGTCCGCCCGCGCCCCCTTCGCCGCGACCGCCGGGCCGACCCCTGCCGAACGAGCGCATGACCGCCGAGAATTCGCTGAGATCGATGCCACCGTCGCCGTTCTTGTCGGCCGACGAGAATTGGCTCTTCATGGGAGGTGGTACTTCGTCTTCGCTCAGCTTGCCGTCGGAATTGGCGTCGAGCCGACCGAAAGCCTGAGCCGGATCGGGCGGACCGCCGGGGCCGCCACCCTGCTGGCCACGCCCTTCGCCGCCTCCCTCGCCACCCTGCTGGCCACGCCCTTCGCCGCCTCCCTCGCCGCCCTGCTGGCCGCGTCCCTCACCGCCGCCCTCGCCGCGACCTTGGCCACTCCGCTGGCCGCCGGATCCGTTCTCTCCATTGAGCATGGCTGTCTGTTCGCCGCTCGCCGTGCCGGGAGTGACGCCGGGAACGTTTTCGAGCTTCGGCCACGTGACCTTTTCCCGATGCTTCGCCGCACCCATGACGACCTTCTCGCCCTCGCTGAGGCCCTCGCGGATGACGACGGTCTTGTCGTTCGTCGAGCCGACCTTGACCTCCCGCTTCGACCAGCCCGTGGCCTTGTCATACAGCAGACAGTAGTTCTTGCCGCCATGCTCGACAATGGCCTGCACGGGAACCTGAAGCACGTTGGGAATGGTCTGCACACGAATCTTGACCTCGGCGGTCATGCCGGGGCGGAGTTGAACCTTCTCGCCGGACGCATCCGGTTTTTCGAGCATCGGGCCCCCTCCGCCTGTCTTCCCGTTCGTCTTCTGATCGGCATCGTTCTCAGCAGACTCGCCGGGGGAAGTGGCTGGATCGCTCGGCCCTTCGGAAGCGGCGTCAGGCACCGCGGGTTCGGCGGGGGATGCGCTGTCTCCCGCCTCGGACGGACTTTTCGGCTCAGCAGTATCCGCTGCAGCCGGTTGCTTCGGTTCTGCCTTCGGACTCGGCAATTCCGGCGGGGACTTGCCGTTCCTACGAGGCCCAGCCCCGTCCGTGGCCGGGCTCTCCTCCTCCTCCTCCTGGCCGGGCAGGTGGATTCGAATCGTGGTTTCGTATTCCTTCACATTGCCGGAGAAGAACGAGGTCGGGACAGGGTATTCATTGACTTTTGCCACTTCGCCCTTCAGTTCCAGATCGGGGAAAGCATCGAGGCGAATTCCTGCCGCCATTCCCGACTCGACCATCGAAACGCTGGCCTCGTTGATATTGGCTTTGACCTGCATTCGGTTGGGGTCGGGAAGCCGGAAGATGACCTGGCGTTCCCGGATGGATCCGCCTTCTTCGATGATGATCTCACTCCCGCCGCGCCGGTCTGTGACATTGGCGTAAACCACCTGGCCGTGATCGGGAGCCACGATCGTGCATTTCGCAATCTGCTCCTTGATATCCTCGAGTTTCTCCAGATCGAGCCCGTAACTGTGCTCTTCCGACTTCAGCTTGGCCTCGGTCGTCTTGATATCGGCGTCGAGTTGCTTGAGCGTCTTGACCTTCTTGTATTTCTCGAGCACGTCCAACTCGGTCTGCGCTTGTTCGAGCTTCTTCTCGGCGTCTTGCACGGAAAACGTGTCGGCTTCGACCGCCAGGTTGGTCACGTATCCTCGCGCAAACAGTTTTTGCGTGTAGTCGAGTTGCTGCCTGGCCTGCCGCAGCCCCTCTTCCGCCACAAAGATATTGCCTTCGATTCCCAGCTTCTCTTCCGCATACGTTCCCTTGAGATACTCTTCCTTGGCAATCACGGCCGTCTCGTAGTTGTTACGGGCCTGGATGACTGCCGCCTCGCTGGTGTTGCAGACGATCTGCTGCTGGACGAGGTCCTGTTCCAGTGAGGAGGAATCGAGCTTGCAGAGCACGTCGCCCGGCTTGACGTACGTTCCCTCGTCGATCAGCTCCAGAATCATCGTTCCCTGGCTGCCCCGGCTTTCCACCTCGCAGCGGATTTCAATGTTGCTGGCGCTCTCGACGTTTCCACGCTCGGTGATATCGTGAACGAAATCCCCCAAGGCCACCGTATGGAGCATGGGCCCCGTGTCTTTGGACGAGAAGGCAAGACTGGGGAACGTATACCACACGACTCCCCCGGCTCCGGCCAGCACGGCCAGTCCGATGAGCAGCCCACGAATGGAGAATCCGTTCCGGCGTTTCCTGGTCCGCACCGTGGGGCGGGAAGAGCAGCGAGACATGGGTCAAGCCTTTTCAAAAGTGCTGAGAGAGGACACGATCCCTCGCCTCTTGTCACGCAAAAGGGGGGAACCAAGGCGCATACAATCAGCGGAAGGGAAGCCTTTATTCTAGTTCAACCCTGCCCAACTGTCACGGTTTCGCAGTTACCGAGAAGGGGGGACCATTTCCGTCCCGAGAGGGAGTTAACGGTAGAAGCGGGGGAAGCACCAGAACGCCTGATCGTTGAACGAAATCCCCATATTGTTGGTCGGATCGATCCAGAGCTCGATCGTCTCTGCCTGCCTCGGCAGCGGCACCTGGACCAACTCGATCCCCGCCAGTCCGCTTCGGAAGACCTCTTTCCCATTGACGGCCACCCGGAACCGGACGGTCTTGCTGTCGACACAGTAACCGATCGCCGAAAACCGCTTGGCACCCGCCGGGACCCGATACACGACACGAGACGGCGGATGAGCGTAAAGAAACTCGCGGCAGCGGCCCCCGACCGGGTAGAGAGGCTTCAGCACCGTGTGGCCGGCGTTGCGAGGAGCGATGGACTGCGAAAGAGGAGCTCTGCCGGCCAGCTTCACCACCCGTGCGTCCTTCTCGTCAAAACTCGACACACTCTCGGCAGGCCGGGCGTGAACTCGTGGGTAGAGCCAGTAACTCTCGTCCCTCGCCCCGTCACCCATGTCGTCCACCTGGAGCTCGAGTTCGTCTCCGGGGGGCAGGTCCACCTTGATTTCCGCCACACCGGCCGGCTCGCTCTCGTGGATCGTCTGTCCGTCCACCAGAACCCGGAACCGAACGGAACGACTCTCGATGCAGTAACCGACGGCCGAGAAGCTCTTCATCGTCGAGGGGAGCTTCCAGATCAACCGAGACGGGGCGGGAGCGTAGAGGAATTCGGGACAAAGCTGGGAATCCGTGTCAATGATCGGCCAGGAGTCGGGATCGCACGCACCCACCCCCAGGCGTCGGGAGTAGCGCGTTTCGGCGACGGTGCATTGGGCCGGTTCAAGGTCCAGCAGGGAAAGGTACTCGCGGCGGCTGTCCCCGTTCTTCGTCCACAGTTCCTCGTCCGCAGCCCGAGCCGATGCCAGTCCCAGAGCGACGATCTGCCCGGGATTCCACAGGCCGTGGACGCCGATCGCGGGCCGCCCTCGAGTCTCAACGATCGATGTGCCGTTCGTTCCCGGCTGACCGAGAAGAGAGCTTTCGTAGGTATCGTTGAGATCGAGGCGACCGCCGTCGATCCGGCAGAAACGAACCGTCACGCCCGACAGCCATTGGTTTCGGGTTTCAAAGGTCAAGGTCCCGACGGCATAGCCTTCCTTGGCCACCGCCGAATCGGAGGCTCGATCGGGGCCGCCGACCCACGCCCCCTCGTGCAATTGTCCCTGGTCGTCGCGGTAGACCGGCTGCAGTCCCACAAGCCCCGGCCCGCCGGACCGGTATCGCAATCCTGCCAGGACCGCCTTGCCCGGAGCGAAGTCTTCAAACACCGCGCCGTCGGATCCTCCCACGGCGCCGGTCAGAAGATAAGGCCAGGGCGGCAACGTCGGCCCCACGATCTGCCTCGCCTCACCCTCCAACAACTGGAAGCGAATTCCATGCACGGCAAATTGCTCATGGAAATTGATCAGGCCGGGTTGATTCATCCGCGGGAGCCTGCCGAACGCCGAACAGGAAAGAGAGTCTTCGTTTCCCTCCCACTGAAAATAGGGGCCCCCGTTTACAGCCACCACAATCTGCTTTCGGGCGTTCTGGGTCGTTACGCGAATCCTGGCCGTGATTGGACGCCCCGTTTCCAGTCGCGGAACCGAGGCAATATGCGGCTGGCCGTTCACAGCGTTCAACACGTCCCTTCGGTCGATGAATGGGAGGAACACATTGCAGGCACGAGAGCCCACTGGAAGCACAAGAGTCAGCCCGTGCGGAGGGCCCGCGATGTAGGAGAACTGGATCTCCAGTTCGTAATCGCCCTGGATCGCCACGGGGAGCATCAACGCACTTGCGACGGCCGCCGACGAAACCACGGAGCCCTGGCGCCGCCACATGCCCCGCGTCACGTCCCGTGCGAGGTTGACCTCGCCCAGCAGGTCAATCCAGTTGTTCTTCTCCACCACCGGCCCGTCGGGGAGGAGCGGTTTAGCTGGCTGCTCGCCGTCATCAGTGGAAGAACCAGGAGCCGCTTCCGTCCCGGCCACCGCCGGCTGAGGAGGCGGATCTTGCGGCGGCGATCCCCCGCCGCCGTCCACTGGCATCTGGGGCTGAGACGCCGGCTGTCCCGAATCGGGTTGCATCGGATCGCGTCGTGGGCCGGCCGGATCGAACTCCGACACAACCGCATTGCGTGGCCCCCCATCCTGCGCCGGCGTTCCCTGCGTCGGTGGCATCGGAGGAACCGGCTCCGGCGTGCTCTCCGCAACCCCCTCCGTCATTGCGGGCGGGACGGCCTCTGCGACGAATTCCGGCACCACTTCGGTCGACTCGCCCGCCGTGACCGTCACGGCCTTCTCGAAGGGCTTGAATTCTGGACGTTCAATGCGAACAACGCGACCGCCCGGCTCCACCGGCAACTCGATCGTTGTCGACGATCCCGAGCCGTCGAGCGCGTCGTCCTGGAGTCGACCGTCGAGAAACAGCCGGCTCCCCTCTCGTTCTCCCGGCGGCCAGGCAAGCACCAGCAGCGCAGGACGGTCCCAACTGGCCACCATCGTGAGTCGCTCCCGGTTCTCGAGCGTGACCTCGGTGACAAAAGGCGGATAGCCTCGACGGTCGGCGATGACCTCATGCGCGCCCGGCTGGCACGCGAACTCCAACGGCCCGGAGGGCGGTAACGACCGTTCGACGTCATCGATCAACAACCGCACGTCCTCGCGGTCGGCGCTGCCAAGATCGATGACCAATGTTGCCTCGGGGTGGGAACGGCCGACCAGCAGAGCAATCGCGATCACGACGGCCAACACGGCCAACGACCCAACCACCGTTGCGACCGCCCCCCGAGTGAACCGTGGCTTCGATGGCTCATCGCGATGACTGCGGAGATGGGCGTCGGCCCGGCCTTCTGCCGGTTTGATCTCAATTCGGGGTGAAGAAAGGCTGGCAGCCGAGGGCGGCCGCGGCACGATCGTCACGGGCTCGCTCGGTGTCGGAACCGCTGGCGGCGGTTGCGGCAGCGTCCTGGCAGGCGGTGCCTCGGCCTGACGAAGCTGCGCGTCATAGGCTGCCTTCTTTTCCGCAGTCAGCAGGCACACCCGGGCCGCTGCCACCTCGTTCAGCAGACGCTGCGACGCCGCGGCATTCTGCCCTGCTTGAAACGATCGCAGATGGGCCATCCGCTGATTGGCCGCGTTCTCGATCACTTCCAGATCGCTCTCGTACCGGACTAGACCGAGCAGCCGGTAGTGGTCCGGAGGCTGCTCCGCCGGAGGAATTCCCAACCAACGATGATACGGATCGAATGCAGCCACCTGGGCTCAGTCCTCAGCAGGGCGATCAGGAATGTCGTCTGCGGTGAAGGGGCCGACAATCTCGGGTGGAACCTCGGGAACAACGAACGTGTGTTCCAGAGGAAACTGGTAGTCGGGCCATTTTTTGACGTCGCCCGTGTCATAGCGGAGCGCGGCCAGACCCGGTTGAGTCGACTCCTCCCGCACGGATACCTCAGTCGCTGCGGGGCCAGACGGCGTCGTTGCCTGTTCGGACGGCGCCAGCTCCACCTCCTGCCGACAACCGAAGGCGATCATCCCCACCAGAAAGAAGCAGCTTATCGCAAAATGCTTTCTCATAACCAAGTGCCCACCCGTGCGGAAATCATGCCAGGCGGCTGCTGGGAGATCCTTGCCTGAGGCTGCGAGGTAAACGATTCCATCGCAAGGGTTTAAGTTCCTGGCATGAGCCAACAGTAGCATTGGTCAACCAAGGTATCACTCGACTATTGTACGCCCTTGGAGTTCACCGTGAAACCGGCGTCCCATTCCCCAACCGAAGTCGCCACGTGGTCACCCACGTCGACTCGCTCATTTGGGGGAGTCTGCCGATGCCGTGCGGTCCGCCTGTGACGATCGCGCCGGCTGAGCCATGCCTCGGCTGGCCAAAGTAGGGCATCTAGGAAAATACGGAAAACTCTAATTGCTGCGCAAACCGATTCGATTTAGTGACGTTTACCGCCTCGTATCCAGGGGACGAAAGGCCATGTCAGACGTAGCAAGCAGGCGACTGCCAAACGACGAAAGACCTGCGCCGATCCGTGTGTTGGTGCTTCATCCGCAACGCGTCGAACGCGTTCGCTTGATTCGTCCTCTGCGTGCCCATTTCGGACGCAACATCGAGGTCTGCGAAGCGGCGCGAGCCGACGAAGCCCAGCAGCGCCTTGGCGAGAGCTTCTTCGACGTGGCCTTGGTGCCACAGCACCTGGAGGAGCAGGACGGATTGGACCTCGTTGCCCGGTTGACCGAAGTCTCCCCCGAAACCGCCATGCTGCTCGTCGCCGACGAGGACACGCCCGCTCTGGCCGCGGAGGTTGCCCGATCGGCGGCCTGCGACTACGTCGTTCGCGGCCACGTCGACGACCGCCGGCTCTCCCAAGCCATCTCCGGCGCCATCCGGCAGATCCACCTCCAACGCGACTATCGCGAGATGGTCCGCCGGATGAACGAATCCCACGACCAGATGGACCATCTCATCCGCGCGCTCTCCCACGACATGAACGCTAACTTCATGGTGATGGAAAACTCCTTTTCAGGGCTCCAGCGGGCGCTGAGAGCAGGGGAAGAAGTGACGCCGGATCTGGCGGAAATCGCGGTCCACGTGCGGGCCTGCATGGTCGAGTCGAGACGCTTTCTCAACGACCTGGTCGGCCTGGCACGCACCGGCCGGGTCGAGATGGAGCCTGAACTTGCGGATACCGACGGCGTGGTCGCCGAGGTCCTCTTCGAGCAACGAGAGATGCTCAAAGAACGAAACGTGACCGTGGATGTGGCAGAGGCCCTCCCGAAGCTGTGGTGCAATCGGCACCGCCTCAAGCAGGTGGTCACCAATCTGGTCCGAAACGCCGTCAAACACGGCACCGACCCAAATCAGCCTCGGATCACCATCCGCGGTGAAAACGAGGGCGACCGGTCCGGTATGGCCCTGCTCCGGATCGGCGACAATGGACCAGGCATCCCGCCCGAGTGGCACGAAGAGATCTTCATGCCCGGCCGGCGCCTGCCGGCAGCGCACTCGGAAGGCTCGGGCATGGGGCTGGCGATCGTCCGCAAGATCGTCCAGCACTATGGAGGGACCGTCCGCGTTCGATCCGATCTGCAGGAGGGCGCCGTATTCGAAATTGAACTCCCCTCGATCGACAATGTTGAGTCGAGCCCCGAGGCGCTCCCGGTGCTGGCCGACCTGGGGCCCTTGCCGGCAGACAGGCGGCTCGATCACGACCGCCCTCACGACGACCCGCGGCTCCATCCCCACCGCACGCCTACTCGCCGCACCGAACCCGGGCGGCGGTTTCTCGGAGCTGACGGCTGAGCCATTCTCAAGCCGCCATTGCGTCTCAACTCCCTTTCTGGCAACATGATAGGCTCAGACTGTGGGAAGGCCGCACGCCGCGGTCAAACCCTCAATCTGCCGATCGCGTAGAATGGAGTTGATGCGAGGTGTTCCCCGACCTGTGTAACCCGGGTGGTACGCCGCGCGTCTGACGAAAAAGAACAACGGACTTCCCCGCCCGTCGCACCCCACGCTCGATGGACTTCCCCGTAGTTCCGTCCGAGCGGCGACGCGAAGACCATAGAAGGAATCAAGAAATGGTTACTTTCGGAATGCTCATCTTCATCGCCCCTGCCATGTTGCTCGGCTTCGTGGCCCAGATGATGATCCGCTCGGCCTATTCCCGCGCCCAACAAGTGGCCGCTCCGTTGAGCGGGGCCGCAGCCGCCCGGCACATCCTCGACTCGGCCGGACTCAACAACGTCGACATCGAGATGATTCCGGGCCATCTGAGCGATCATTACGATCCGCGTCAGAAGATCCTGCGTCTGAGCCAGGAGGTCTATCAGAGCCGTTCGCTGGCGGCCGTGGGAATCGCCGCGCACGAAGCGGGCCATGCCATCCAGGACGCCCGCAACTACGCCCCGCTCGTCGTCCGCAACATGGCCGTGCCGGCCGCCGGCTTCGGCAGCAACATCGGGTTAACGTTGGCCTTCTTTGGACTGATCTTTTCCTTCCAGCCCTTGTTGCTGGCCGGGATCGTCCTGTTCAGTTTCGTGGTCTTCTTCCAGGTGGTGAACCTGCCGGTCGAGTTCAACGCCAGCTCGCGTGCCAAAGTGCAGTTGGCGACCCTCGGCATCGTCGGGCCGGGCGAAATGACCTATGTCAACAAGGTGCTGAACGCCGCCGCCCTGACCTACGTGGCAGCCACCTTGCAGGCCATCCTGACCCTGCTCTACTACATCCTGGCCTACAACCGCCGCTAAGCCGCATTGCTCATGGGTGGCACGCTCAGAGCGGAGCGATGGGCGTGGACGGTCAGGTCCCCACGCCCATCGCTCCGCTCTGAGCGTGCCACCCAATACATGGTGCCTCTTGAGGGTTACCCCTGAATCCTACTCCGGCACAAATACCACACAAACCGGCGATCCCACCGCTAGCTCACTCCCCGTGGGCTGGAGCAAGCCCGTCTCCTGGTCGACGCGGAACGCGACCACGTTGTCCGAGTTCTGATGGGCCGCCAACACGAATCGTCCCGACGGATCGGGGGTGAAGTTGCGCGGGGACTTACCTCCCGATGGCGTGTGGCCCACCGGCGTGAGCTTGCCCGTCTCGGCATCGATTCGAAATGCCGCGATGCTGTCGTGGCCGCGATTCGACCCGTAGAGGAACTTGCCCGACGGATGGACACGCACCTCGGCCGTCGTGTTCTGGCCGTCGAAGCCTGCAGGCAGCGTGCCGACGGTCTGGATTTCTGCGAGTGCCCCCGTCTCGGCGTCGTAGTCGAAGGCGGTGATCGTCGACGCCAGTTCGTTGATCACGTAGGCGAAACGCTGGTTGGGATGGAAGGTGAAGTGACGCGGTCCGGAGCCAGGAGCCAACGCCGCGAAGGCCGGCTGGTTGGGCACGAGCTTCCCGCCGTCGAGCCGGTAGATGAAGATCTTGTCGGCTCCCAGGTCGGCCGCATAGAAGAACCGGCCGGCCGGATCGGGATTGATCGAGTGGGCGTGGGGCCCCTTCTGACGCGGGCTGACGCTCGATCCCTCGTGCTGCACGAAGCTCGACATGGGCCCCAGATTGCCGTCTTCCTGCACCGGGTAACAGGCCACGCTGCCGCCCGAGTAGTTGGCCGCCATGACGAACTTGCCGCAAGGCGTGACCGACACATGGCAGGGGTGCGCCCCCTTGGTCGTCTGTTGACTGAGCAGCGTGAGGCGGTCCGAAACCGGGTCGCGCCGCAAGGCGCTCACCGCCCCGGCACTCTCGCCGCCGTAATCGGCCACCTCACTGACGGCGTAAACGACGGGCTTCGTCGGGTGGAGGGCCAGGAACGACGGGTTCTCCAACTCGCCGGCCAGTTCGAGCGAATGGAGTTTGCCCGACGCGGTGTCGAGCTGCGCCTGGTAGATCCCCCGGCTGTCGCCTTTGGTGTAAGTGCCGAGATAGAAGGCGATCGAATCATCGCCCACGGCATGGTTGACGGGAATCGAAAGTGCAAGGCACGCGATCACAAGCGCAAGGAGCGCGAAGGAGTAGTCGGCAAGAAACGTTGTCATGAAGGTGCTCGCTTTTTCAAGAGTGGCCCGACCCCGACAGGCCGGAGTCGATTGTCAGTCCTTCTTCGAGATGAGCCAGTAGGTGATGCCCAACGACAGCACGACGGCCGCCGTGGCCCAGATGTAGTCGGGCTGCAAATCCTTGTAGTCGAAGACGATGACCTTCCGCGCTACGGCCATCAGCGCCGTGGCCACCACGAGTTTCACATGGATCACGTCCTCGCGAAGATACAAGGTGATATTGATGAAGATCTCGATGGCGATCAGCACGGCGAGGAACGCTCCGAAGACGGCAAGGATGTCGCTGATGTCGAGCAGGAACACCGGATCATCGGCCAGCCGGTTGTACAGCATCCAGACGACGTCGAGCACGCCCCAGAGGATCACGAATACCATCAACACCGCCAGCACGCGCACGGCTTGCCGTATCGCGGCATGCGATATGCGGATTACCGGATCGTTGTCGAAATCCTCCATTCCGGTCTCTTCGTGCTTCTCATTCGGCTCCTGGGTAACCATGTTCTTTCTCGCAAGCTATTGCCTGAGGGTCGTCGAAACCGAGTCGTCGCGCGGAAGCGTCCTATGCTTCTGCCAGAACCTCATAATAAGGTGCCTGGGAAGAAACTGCCAGTCCATGCGGTCGGTCGGGGGACCGCTGGTTCGCCGGGCAAGCCAGCGCCGGTGCCGGCGGCCGCGACACGGTCGGAACGTCCCGGTCACGCACCCGGCGTCCGGCCGTCACGGCTCGCGGGGTGCCCGTCTTCCCGGTTTGCGATTTCGTCCGGCGATTCCGAAGGAGTCGGTTCGCGGCGGCCCTGCAACTCGTCGAAGACGGTGCGGTCCCACATGGACACGCCGACGACGTAGGCTGCCCGGCCGATCATGTGGGCGGCGATCGGAGCGGTAAGAAAGATGAAGACCACCGCGGCGATCGCCCGAGTGCTTACGCCCATCTGCGCAAAATGCACGGCCACGGCGGTGAGAATGCAGGCGAGGCCCAGCGTGCTGGCCTTGGTCGAGGTGCCCAATCGCATGTAGAGATCGGGCATGCGAAGTATGCCGACGCCGGCCAACAGCATGAGAAGACTGCCGATCAAGAGCAGCACGGCGACGAGGACTTCAGTCATCGCGACCGCTCCTTTCCACGTAACGCGCAAACGCCACCGTCCCCAGAAACGCCACGAGGGCCAGGACGAGAGCGGCGTCGAACAGCACCGGCTGATCCGCGGCAATGCACTGTACCGCCACCGCAGCCACAACCAGCACCGCCACCAGATCGAGCGCCACGACGCGATCGGGAACGCTCGGTCCGCGGATCAGCCGAAGAAACGCCAGCAGGAAGGCGGCCGTTAGCATCAACGCTGCCGCCAACAGGGCTGCCTGGAGGATCGTGGATTCGTACCCGTTCATCGAAGCACCTCCAGGACACGCCGTTCGTAGCCGTCTTTGATTTGCCGCCGTGCGACGTCCGCGTCTTCGATGTACATCATGTGGACGTAGAGAAAACGCCGGTCCGCCGAAACGTCGAGACTCAAGGTTCCGGGCGTCAGGGTCAGCAGATTGGCCAAAAGCGTGATCTCGGCGTCGGTTTCCGCATCCAACGGAACGGCGACGATTCCCGGTCGCATGTAATGATGGGGCGTCACGACGTCGTAGGCTACGCGGAGGTTCGACAGCAGTAGTTCCCAGAGGAAGAACGCGGCCAGGCCGACGGCCTGACGCAGCTTGACGAAGTAACGCTCCGAACCGCCCTCGCGCCGAACGAACGACAGCACGAGAGCCCCCAACGCGAAGCCGACGGCCAGGTTGAAGACCGTGAGCTGCCCTGCCAGCGAGGCCCAGAGCATCGCCAGGAATATGTTCCACAGGAACGCCCTCATTTCAGGTCTCCCAGCACGGCGCGCAAGTACTCGGTCGGGTCGTGAAGCTGTTCGGCCGCCCGAACCGACAGATCGAAGAACGGCCCGGCTCCCAGGCCGAGAATCACTGCCGCCGCCGCCAGGACAATGACGGGCGCCAGCAGCAGGCCGTAGCGGCCGGGCGAGATCGCGGAATCTCCGGCGCCGTTGCCGCCCGGGGCCGGCTTCCAAAACGCCCCGGTCCAGATCTTCGTCATCGAGAGCAGCGTGAGCAGGCTGACCGCCAATGCGACGGCAACGATCTCGTACTGCTGAAGCCGCAAACCGGCCTGAATGAGCGACAACTTGGCGAAGAAGCCCGACAGGGGCGGCAGCCCTGCCAGCGACAGGGCCGAGATCAGGAACAGGAAGGCCAGGCCCGGACGGTCGGAATAGAGGCCGCCCAGGTTCGGCAATTCGTAAGTTCCACGCAGCCGGGCGGCAATCCCACTCACCAGGAAAAGGTTCGTCTTCGCGACGATATTGTGGACGATATAGAAGATCGTGGCGGCAAGCGCCAGGACTGCGGCCGGGCCGTCGGAAGCCAGGCCGAACAACGCCAGGCCCATGACCATGTATCCGATCTGGCTGATGATGTGGAAAGACAGGAGTCGCCGGACCTCGTTCTGCGCGATCGCGCCCAGAACGCCGGTGACCATCGTCAGGGCGGAGATCGCCAGGAGGAGGTTGAAGGTCCAGGCATCTTCGGCAAACAACAGCGTGAACATGCGGACCAAGGCGTACACTCCTACCTTGGTCAGCAGGGCGGCGAAAAGGGCCGAAACGGCGACCGGCGGCGTGTGATACGAGGCGGGCAGCCAGAAGAACAGCGGGAAGATTGCGGCCTTGATGCCGAACGCCACCAGAAACAGCATCGCCGGCAGCAGGGCAATCCCTCGCGGCAGGCCTTGGATCTTGGCGTGCAAGTCGGCCAGATTCAGCGTGCCGGTTGCCCCGTAGACGATCGCCACCGCGGTCAGAAACAATGCGGAAGAAATCAGGTTGAGGGTCACATACTTGATGGCGCCTTCGAGTTGGGCCCGCTCGCCGCCGAGGCTCAGCAATACGAACGAGGCGATGAGCATGACCTCGAACCAGACGTACAGGTTGAACAGGTCGCCCGTCAGGAAGGCGCCGCACACGCCGGCCAGAAGAATGTGCAGGAGCGGATAATAGCCGAATTGCTCCCGCCGGGCGTCGATGCTGCCGCAGGAATAGACCGCGATCAGGAGCCCCATGAATCCCGCCACGAGCACCATGATCGCGGCAAACAGATCGGCCACCAAAGTGATTCCATAGGGAGCCGGCCAACTGCCGATCTGGACCGCTTGGATTCCATGGGAACGCACGTGGAGCAGGAGCGCAGCCCCCGCCACGAAGAGCGCCGATGTGCCGAGGAGGCCGAGCCGGCGCTGGACCGGGCCCCTCCGCCAGGCGAGCAACGAAACGGCCGCCGCCGACAAGGGGATCAGGATGGGGAGCAGGAGCAAGAAGTTCATGTGTCGGTCGTCTTCATCCTGTCCAGGTCGTCGCTGCCGACGGCCTGATAGGTCCGCTGCAGCAGCACCACCGCAAACGCCGTAACTCCGAAACTGATCACGATCGCGGTCAGAATCAGCGCTTGCGGCAACGGATCGGCAAACGGCGGCGCGGGCACCAGGTCTCCCTCGGCAATGATCGGAGCGCGGGTGCGGGTGAGTCCGCCGATCGTGAAGATCAGCAGATTGGCGCCGTGCGACAGCAGTGCCAGGCCAATCACCAGTTTCACCAGGCTTCGCCGCAGCATCAGATAGACCGCCGAGGCGTAAAGCCCGCCGATGACAAAGGCTAGCAGTGTTTCCATGTCATTGCTCGAGCAGGGACAAAATGATCGTGAGTACCGTACCCAGGACGACCAGGTACACGCCGACATCGAACACCAAGGGTGTGCCGACGTGGATCTCTCCCATGCCGGGCAGAACCAGCGAGACCCACTGCCCCGTCATGAAAGGCTGGCCGCCGAAAAAGGAGAGCAGGCCGCTTGCCAGGGCCAGCAACAGCCCTGCGCCGATCAGCATGCGAGGATCGGTCCGGAGCAGGTGCGCGGCGTCTCGGACGCCGGAGGCGAGGGCGTAGAGAATCACCGACGACGACGCCACCAGGCCGCCCACAAACCCGCCTCCGGGTTCGTGATGGCCTCGCAACACGAGAAAGACGGAGAACAGCAGCATGAGCGGAAGCAGGTAGCGAGCGGCCGTTCGGAGAATGACTGTCGTCATGCCGCGTCCTCCCGGTTCTTCGGCCTGAGCTTCAGCAGGGCATGGACGCCGACGGCGGCCACTGCCAGGACTGTGATTTCCCCCAGCGTATCCAGAGCCCGGAAGTCGACCAGGATCACGTTGACGATATTCCGCCCGTGGGCCTCGGCGAAGCTCCGCTCGGCGTAGTATCGCGAGACCGACTCGTACGCCGGGCCGTGAACCGCCGCCAACACCAGGGCCGTCACCGTGGCGCCCGTGACGAGAGCGAATGCCGCATCCCGGATGCGCACCCAGCGGCTGGAAAGGACGGCATAGCGAGGCAGCCGGTAGAGCACGAGCACCAGCAGGATCACGGTCAGGGTCTCGATCGCAAACTGCGTCATCGCCAGGTCCGGTGCACCGTACAGAATGAAGACCAGGGCCACGCCGTAGCCCACGACGCCCAACGCGGCCACGGCGGCCAACCGGGTGCTGGAACGCACGGCGGCCAGCGCCGCGAGCAGCAACAACCCGGCCAGGGCCGCCTCATGGAAGCGGATCTCCGGGCCCAACAGCCGCGCCGGCAACTCGACCGAGCCGATCAGCACGTATCCGCTCAAGCCGACGGTTGCGGCAAAAATCACCAGAAGATAGTGCCGCAGGTAACCGGTCTGCAGCAGGCGAGTCTGCGCCAAAGCGAAACGGTTTAGGCCGCCGAGTGCCAGATCGTACCACCACGCGGGACCATGCCTCAGCAGGACTTCCAGCCGCCGGTTCATCTGCAGTATCCGGCCCCGGTTCGCATAGACGAGCAAGCCCAGGAGGATCGATCCGCCGCTCAGGGCAAGTGCCGGTGTCAGCCCGTGCCAAAGGGCCAATTTCAGCGGCTGGTGGCCCGTTCGCTCGCCGAGAATGGCCGTTGCTGCGGGCGACACAATCCAGGCTGCCGCGTAGGAGGCGAACAGCCCCAGCGCCAGTCCGACGGCCGAGGCGAGCAACGGCCCTAGCCACAGGCTCAGCGGCGCCTCGTGAGGCTGTTTGGGCGTGGGAAGGGAGCTCCCGAAGAATACCCGGAATCCCGCCATGCAGGCCACGGCCACGAAAACCGCGCCCGCCAGTACCACGACCGGCAGAAGAAACCAGCGACCTCCCGACTCGAGCGAAGCCTCCAGAAGCATCTCTTTTCCGAGGAAACCGAAGAACGGCGCAATCCCCGCCATGGAGAGAGCCGCCAAGACCGCGGCCGCCGCCGTAACCGGCATGGCACGCCACAGTCCGCCCAGGCGGTCCACGTCGCGCGAGCCGGTCTCATGATCCACGGCGCCGGCCACCATGAACAGCGCGCCCTTATAGAGAGCGTGCGCAAGCAGAAAAACCATGGCCGCCTGAGCGGCAAGCACGCTTCCCATGCCCAACAGCATGACCAGAACCCCCAGGGCACTGACCGTGGAGTAGGCCAGAATGCGTTTCAGGTCGGTGCCGCAGAGGGCCAGGTAGGCGCCGCAGACCATCGTTGCCGTGCCGCCAAGCGTGACCAGATACCACCAGGCGTCGGTCCCGGCCATGGCCGGGCTGAGCCGCGCAAGCAGGTAAACGCCCGCCTTCACCATGGTTGCCGAATGAAGATAAGCACTCACGGGCGCCGGCGCCTCCATGGCCGACGGCAGCCAGAAGTGAAACGGAAACTGCGCCGACTTAGTGAAGGCGCCCAGCAAGATGAGAAGCAGAATCGGCAGATACAAGGCGTGGCTCCGGACGTCTCCGCCCCGGCTTGCCAATTCCGAGAGTTCCATCGTGCCTGCGGCCTCGCCCAGCATCAACAGCCCGGCCAACAGGGCCAACCCCCCGCCGCCGGTCACCAGAAGCGCCTGCCAGGCCGCCTTCCGCGATTCCTCACGCTCGTGGTCGAATCCGATGAGCAGATACGACGTCAGACTGGTCAGTTCCCAGAACACGAAAAGCGTGAGCATGTTGTCGGCCAGGACGACCCCCAGCATCGACGCCATGAAGAACAGCAGGAAGCCGTAGAATCGCCCCAAGTGCCTGTGGCCTGACAAATACCCCCCCGCATAGATGGCAACCAGGGCGCCGATGCCGCTGACGAGCAGCGCGAACAACAGGCCCAGCCCGTCGAGGTGAAGGGAGAATTCGACCCTCAACGCCGGCGCCCACGCATACGACGTCCGAAACGTCTCGCCTGCCCCAACCGGTTGGATATAGCTTCCGAAATACGCCGTCAGAGCGGCGGGCACCAGCGCCACGGTCCGTCCCGTGCCGTAACGCCCAAACCGAGGGAGAAACGGGACGACCACGGCCGCCAAAAATCCGGAAAGGACCGCGAACGTCATTCCCACGGTTCCACCTTGAACGATGACCAGGTTTGATCGAGCGACACATACCGAGTCCTCTGCCGAAACACGCAGATGATTCTATCTTCGACCGTCGCCGGTTCAAGGGCCGGGGAGAGGGGTTGCCGCACCGCTTCAGACGTCGTCGGTTTCCTCGAGGCTCCTGAGACCGTGCGGGAGCCGGTGCCGTCCGCCTTCCCATTTCCAGAAGGGGTCACCGAGCAAGGGATGCTTCGCCCGGATATCAGCTTCAACGGCTCGCCAGGAAAGCTCCTCCTGAACGCTCTCCGCCGTTGCCAGGCACTCTTTCTTCCGGCCTTCCTCTCCCAGACGCTCGTAAACGCTGGCCAGCGCCTTCCAGGCCGGAACGAACAACCTGTTCGTGTTCACGCAGTGCCTGAATTGCCGTCTGGCCTCTTCGGGAAACCCCTGGTCGAGCAACGCGCACCCCTGGTTGTAGTGCGTTTCGACGTCCGCCTGTTCTTCGTCGATTCGGAGACGGACGGCGTCTTCGTCCATCATGGTAATCATCGAACAGCCGACGCGGGCGGCGACCTTATCGGTCACGCCGCCTGCAATCATCCGCCACAGACCGGTGCGACCCGCCGAACCCATGATGAGCAGATCGCTGCCGCGCCTCCGGATCAACTCGACAATTTGTTCCGCCGGCTCGCCGGAAAGGAGCAGCTTGTCCCAGCGGACCCGGTGAAAATCGAATTGCTGCAGGAACCGATCGAACCGATCGGTTTCCCGGTCGATGCGTTCGTTCTCCGCGGTTTCGTCCGGGCCGGATAGCACCGTCCATCCGGGCGACGGCGGAATCACGGTCACGATGGTGAGACTCGCTTCCATTTGGCGGGCCAGATGGACGGCGTTGCGCAACGCCCGTTTCGATACCGCCGAAAAGTCGACCGGGCAGACGATCGACCGAGGCTGTGGGAGACCGGGCCTCACCAGCCAGACCGGCTTCGGGCATCGGCGCCGCACCTCGTCCGCCGTCGGCCCCAATCCCTGCCTCGCCTTTTCGGGACAGCTTGCGGCGCCGAGCATGACGACGTTCACGTCATGCTCCTTGGCACGGGCAACGATCTCCTGCGACGGCACGCCCTGGTCCACCAGCGCGTCGCGCACGGTTCCTCCTTGCGTCTCGATCGTCTTGCAGCACTGTTCGAGACGCGCCGACGCGCCCGCACAAGCCATGTCCAGGAGTCGCCCCCGGGGCTCGCTGCTCGCATCGAAAGGCGGCAGTACGTTCTGAAGGATGATTTCGGAACGGAACGTGCGCGAAATCGCCGCGGCCGACCGGAGAAGGTCGCCGGTGCCGCCGGAAAAGTCCACCGGCACGAGAAGTGCTTCCAACAGTCGCATGGTATCACCCGCTCTCTTGCTCTGGGTTAGGGTGCGATCGCGTCCCGGCGATCGGGGGCAATCCGAATCTCGGACGACACACTCCATGCGGTCGTCTTTTGACTAGAGATCGTAGTCTTCGGAACGCTCCGGTTGGTAACGGATGCGTTCGATCCGAATCCGCCGCCTTCCCGACGGTACGTCCACCTCGGCGACGTCGCCCACCCGGCACCCGAGAACGGCTGTCCCGATGGGTGCCAACACGGAGATGCGATTGAGCGAAACGTCGGCCCGTTCCGGGTAGACGATAGTGTAGACCTCCTTCTCGCCGGTGTCTTCGTCGCGCATCACGACCGTGGCGTTCATCGTCACTACGTCGTGCGGCACCTCGGTCGGATCGATCCCTTGTGCTTCTTCGATGACCGCCTCCAAGGCATTGAGGTGCTCTCGCCGCTCGGTGCCGTACGCGTGCATGGTTTCCAGCATGGTTCCCAATCGACGTCGATCGTTGTGGGTGACAAGAATAGTCTGGGTCATGTCGTATCTCCTTGATGAGTTGGTGGGGCGTTAACATCGAGTTCTGGCCGCCGCCCGTTTGCCATGAAACGTCTGAGTTGCCGGCCTCGGCGCAGCGGCGAGCCGTCCGAGGAGAGCCGGATCATCCGGGGGGCGCGAAGGTGCCTGACGCGGCTTGCGCAGAAGCCGCGCAAGTTCCGAGAAGAACGTTGAGACGCCGACGACTAGATCAGCAGTCGGCGCAGAAAGACGACGGACTCGGCCGCCGACCGGCCCATAGGCCAGGAAACTCCAACGATGGTGTTATGAAGTTGTCTGAAGCCCGCCGATAACCGGGCGGGAACTGGAGCGTGGCTGGACGAGGCAGTCCGGCGAGTGCAGCCCGGCTTGCTCAGATACCAAGAACCCGTGCTCTTCCTCGCGTGCGCAACGAAATCGCCCGAACCTCGATGCTGGGCCGAGGCGTCGCAACCGGCCGATCCGGTGGATGTCGCGTTGGCTTCGCCCGACAAGCTGCAAACACCCAACCGTTGCAGCGACGAGCCGGAATTCAACGCGGCTTTCGCGCCGCCCGGTCGACTTGCCGCGACGGAAGCAGCCAAAACGATCAGCGCAGCCGCAACCGTCGGCAGAACCGACCGCCGCCGCGGACAACGCGTTTTGATTCGCCTGGCTGATCGCATGACAGGAACCCCGTTCAGGGCGTTTGCAGAACATACTTTCCATCCCAAGGCGGGGCAAGCCCGCAACCCAACCTTCACAAACATGTGCGCACCATGCGTGCAAGTCCAGCACAGAGACTGTAAGACATTATACGAACACGGCCTCGACGGGGCAAGTTTATTCGCTCGTAATCCTGTGAACACCCACTCTGGCGGGCGATGGCTGAACGGCCCGATCGCAATGACGGCTTGGTGTTTGCACCCGTACCCTTAGGACACTCGCTCTTGGGCCTGAGTTCGCTGTTCGCGATCTATTCGCGACGGCCGGCCGCCGGCTGCTGATACGAGGCATAATAGGCTCGCCCCGCTTGCCGATCATAGGCGTATTGCACCTTGTTGCCGCCTTGCTCGCACGAATGATAGTAGCCTTCCTCAATAACGAACTCATGGGGCGGCGGCGCGTCGGGAATCCATTCGCGATACGTAATAACTGACTCAGGTGTAGTAATTCTCATTACCTCCACCAACCCGCCCTGGCGACTCTCGATCTCCGCCTCGGCCCAAGCCAGGAACCCCTGTTCCGAAATGGAGAACTCGAACACCGTATTGCCGGCGTAGATCCAGTAGCAGACGTCCGACGCACCGGCGGGCAAGACGAGCGGCGTGGCGTCCGGCTCGGCGTGCTCTCCGTATCGCGGAGCGAGCGCCCAGTAGACTACTCCTGTCGCCGCCAACAGGACCAGGCAGGTCGAAATCCAAACGGACGGATGCCCCTTCCTCACCGGAAGCGAAGGGTCGCTCTCGTGCCCTTCCTCGTAAAGCCGCAGTTCGGCGGCCCATTGGCGGTTCAAACGGCCGCCGATTCGACCCCACACCGCAAAACCCGCAAATACCCCTCCAATCGCCATCACCGGCCAGGAAGGATGCTGCCCCGATCTGGCGATGTCGAGGAGAAGGCAGATGAGGGCGATCAGCATGAAGCCGCCCGCAAACGAATAGAGCCGGGCCACCGTCTCCGCTCGGGCCGCCTTGCACTGGAAGGTCCCTGCATATTGAGTCAGACCAAGGCCCAGGATGCCCGGCAGAAGCAACAGCGCCCCCAGGCCCAACCCCTGACTCGCCCAAGAGTGCAGCATCGCCGCCACGCAGCCCCCGCACAGTACCGCGCACAGATACAACGCGGCAAGGCTGCAGACCGTGAGCGAAAGGCTGGGGCGGGGGGGAGCTACACTTCCGGCCACATATCCCTCAAGAGATGGGACTCCAAATCTCGTCAGTATGCGTCAGTAGGGCAAAAAAGATGCCCTTGCTGCAATGTACCCGACCAGAACCAAGAGGGTCAACGCAGCACCCGTCTGCACATGCGAACGCCAGCGGAGCATCCCAAACATGCCCACCACCAGGATGATCGTCGGCAGCGGGTCGCCCCAACGAACGGCCGGGAAGACGTAACTCGTCTGAGAAACCGGCCAGAAGAGCTTCAAACCCCAGTCAGCGAGCTGGGCATGCCCCGAAAACACGAGATCGGCCGCCAGATGGCTCCACGTGGCGAGAATCGCCGTCAACGTCCACAGCAGCACCCCGGTCTTCGCGGCCCCCGACCCGTTCGACACTTCCGGTTCCGGCGCCAGCCCCTCGACTCGGCGGCCAAGCATCACCGCCAGCCGGGCAGTCAAACGCAAGCGATACTCGGCCAACGCCACAACGATCGCCACGATCGTGGCGACAAACACACTGTGCCCCACGGCCCGGTGGATCTGGTCGAAAGCGGCCGCTCCGAAAAGGATCGACAATCCGTCCCAGTCGGGGAGCACAGCCGCCACTCCCGCCAACGCCACAATCTCCCACGATCGGCGGTGAAGCCCCACGGCCAGGGCGCCGGTCGCTCCCAACATGGCATGCTCAAAGGTCGTCATGGGGCACAATCCGTTCTCGGGGGAAAAAGGGGTTGCCCCTTTTTTCCGCCTTGGCTGCCCCGCCGGCCAGTCAGACCGCCACCGAAACCAGCGCCGACTCGCGCCCCGGCTCCGTCTCGCCCGGCCGATAGACGGGAATCTCGCGGGGGGCCTCAATCCCCAGTCTAACCCGCGAGCGACTTACCTCAAGGACCGTGATCCGAATGTTACCGTCAATGGTGATTTGCTGGTTCCGCTTCCGAGAAAGTACGAGCATGGTTCGGTCCTCCGTGACAAGATCAGATTTCAAATGCAGAGTGAGGCAGGCGGACGGAAAAAGATCTACCAGTTAGACGCACAAATGGGGCCAGACGCTAACAAGCAACAAGCTGGAGAATCGGGGTCGAACTGGTCGACGCCACCAGCGGCTGGTACTTGGCCATGAGTTCGCGAAGAACCTCGTCCATCGAGTACACTCCGCCATCCCCGGCCGTTTCATCACGCGACTCGTTTCGGCGACATTCCTCCAGGCGAGCGGCCAATTCCTGCTCAGTCATCGCTTCTCCTCCTTGCAGTTTCAGCAGCCCGCGGGGAGCTCAACAAGCGTTTGAACCTCGTTTACCCACTTCACGCCACGGGCCGACCTCAGTGACATGTACATTCTAACATTATCTATACGTATGTCAATCTGTAATGGTTCGGAAAAGTTTGCGATTTTCCAGATTATTTCTTATGGGAGTTGCGCAGCCGAAGGAAAGGCCGGCAAGGCGACATAAGTTGCTTGGCAACAATGAGTTGCGACACAGATTCCGGCGCGAATCTAAGGGCGCGTCCGGCAGAAGTGGCAAGAAGTGGCAAACCGTCGGGGCTATTTTGCCCGCCCGCTCGCCTGATTCCCGTGCAGCAACTGGATTTTGAGCAGAAGCGTCGCCGTCGGCCCATGGGTGATGCGGCTGTCCAGCACCTGCGAGACGGCCTCGCCCAACGAGAGCTTCACCAGCCGGATCAGTTCCGTACCCTCCGGCCGGCAGACTCCTTCCGACAGTCCTTCGGCCAAATAGAGCTGCGTGGGCGACACCACGATCGTCGTAAAAGGGTCAACACACCCCAGATCGGTCCAGCGCTCCGCCTTGAGCCCGAGCTCCTCCTCCAACTCCCGCTGGGCCGTCTCCAGAGCGGTTTCACCCGGATCGATGCCGCCGCTGACGCCCTCAACGGAATGACGCCCAATCCCGTAGTGAAATTCCTCGGTCAAGTGGACGAACCCGTCGTCATCCAGGGCGACCACGCAAACGCCGGGCTTCATCCTGACGACACAGTGCGTGCCTTCTTCCCCGTCAGGCCGAATGACCTCGTCGCGCTGCACGTCGATCCAGGGATCGCGATAGACTTCCTTCGAGTTGATGATCTTCCAGGGGCCGTGGGGCTTCATGGGTGAGTGAGGCGGAATGGGAAAGAGGCGAAGATTGGCGTCATGATACCGACCACTGCAACCCGTCTCGCCGGACGGAACGATAGAGCGTATCACGTTCGACAGGCGTACGGCCGGCCTCCCGGATCAGGGCCTCCAGTTGGCCGACCGTCAGAATCTCCGGCGCCGTGCTGCCCGCGTCGTGGTGGATCCGCTCGTGGCGAACCGTGCCGTCCAGATCGTCGGCCCCGAAGCCCAAGGCGATCTGGGCCGTGGGCACGCCGAGCGAGATCCAATAGGCCTTCACGTGAGGGAAGTTGTCGAGCATGAGCCGGCTGACAGCCATCGTGCGGAGGTCCTCCAGTCCGGTGGGACGCCGCAGATGGGACAACTCGGTGCCATCGGGATGGAAAGCCAGCGGAATGAACGTCTGAAAGCCGCCGGTCTCGTCCTGGAGTTCCCGCAGACGGATCAGGTGGTCGATACGATGCTCCGCAGTCTCCACGTGCCCGAAGAGCATGGTGGCGTTCGTCTTCAGACCCAAACGGTGCGCCGTACGGTGAACGTCGAGCCAGGTCTCGGCGTCGGCCTTGGCGGGACAGATCTGCCGGCGCACCTCGGGCGCGAAGATCTCGGCCCCACCGCCCGGCAGGCAACAGAGACCGGCGTCCATCAATTCGCACAGAATGTTCTCCACCGAACGCCCGGTCAGGTGGACGAATCGGCTGATCTCCACGGCCGTCCAGGCCTTGAGCAGGATGCGAGGAAAATCCTCATGCAATCGTACCAGCAGATCGCGATACCACTGGAAAGGCTTGTCCGGGTGAACGCCGCCGACAATGTGCAACTCGGTACAGCCGTTCTCCGCCGCCTCCCGGCCACGGGCGAGAATCTCGTCGTCCGTCATCAGAAAGGCCTTCTCGTCGTCCGCATTGCAGCTATAAGCGCACAACGGGCAGCGATACAGGCAGATGTTCGTCGGGTTGAGGTGGGCGTTCAGGTTGTAGCAGACCGCGTCGCCGTTCTTCTCCCGGCGAACCCGGTCCGCCAGGCGCCCGAGCCGATGAAGGTCGATCTCCGCACGGAACAGGAAGACGCCCTCCTCGGCAGTAAGGCGGCCGCCGCCGTGAATTTTCTCTTCAATTTGATTGAACATGGTCATAACAGCAAGTCGAGCGAACCGATGACCAGCAGGCCGACGCTGACCACGGCGTTGACATGGAAGAAAGCCTGGTTGACGCGTGTGAGGTCGTCGGGGCGGACAATCGCATGTTCGTAGAGCAGGAGCAAGGCTATGGCGGCCAGGCCGACGTAGTACACCCAGCCGAAGCCCGGATAGACCTCAGGCAGAACGCCCAGCAGGACGACCATGCCGGCGTGACACAAAGCGGCAATCCGCAACGCCCACACCACGCCGAATCGGGCGGGAACGCTGTGCAGCCGCATCTTCATGTCGAAATCAAAGTCCTGGCAGGCGTAAATGATATCGAAACCGGAGACCCACAGCATGACGGCAGATCCCAACACGACCGGCGGCCAGGCGACCTCTCCACGAATCGCCACCCAGGCCGCAATCGGGGCCAGCATCAGGGCGGCGCCGAGCCAGAAATGGGCCAGTGCGGTGAACCGCTTGGTCAGGCTATAGGCGAACAGGAACAGCAGAACCGGCACGGAGGCATACAGCGGCAGAGGATTGCCCGGCAGGAAGAGGAGCGTCGAAGCGATGAATCCCACGGCGCAGACCGCGGTGAAAGCCGCCACCGAACCCGTGCTGAGCGCGCCGGTCGGAAGATGCCGTTTCTCCGTTCGCGGGTTGAGGGCATCGAGCCGCCGATCGGCCAGGCGATTGAAGGCCATGGCGGCGCTGCGTGCGAAAACCATGCACAGAAGAATACCCAGCAGATCCTGCCAGCGAAAACCGATCGGCGGCCGCTGCCGGGCATTGGCCGCCCATGCCATCACCGCCGCAAAGAGCGCAAACGGCAGCGCAAAGAGCGTGTGGCTGAAGCGGATCATTTCAAGGATGCGAACGATCATTCCACCTACTTTTTCCCCACATACAGAGTGGCGATCCCGAACGTGAATGGATAGAAACGCACGTCACGAAGCCCGGCCCCGGCCATGCGCTCGGCCAACGCCTCACCCTGGGGAAACTCGCCGACGCTCTCCGGCAGGTAATTGTAGGCCGAGTGCCCGTTGCGCGCCACGGCCTGCCCGACTCGCGGCAACACGTGGCGGAAGTAACTCAGATACAGTTGCCGCACGGGCCAAACGGTGGGTGTCGAGAACTCCAGAACGGCAACCTGCCCGCCGGCCCGGCAGACACGAGCCATCTCCCGCAGGCCTCCCTCCGTGTCGCAGACGTTCCGCAGGCCGAAGGCGACCGTCACTACCTGAAACTGCTCGTCGGGAAAGGGCAGGTTGAGCGTGTCGGCCTCGAGGAATGAAACCTGGCCCTCCGCTGCGGCCCGGGCCGCTTTGTCCCTGGCGATGGCCAGCATGGGCCGGGCGAAATCGGTTCCCACCACACGCACCCTCTCCCCTCCGGCTCTCCAGTAGGCCAACGCCAGATCGCCCGTGCCCGTGCACACATCCAGCACCGGGCCTTCGCCCGGCGGGACCAGGCGAGTCGTCCGACGCCGCCAACGCCGATCGATTCCCATCGACAGGAGCCGGTTGAGAAGATCGTAGCGCGGAGCGATCTCCCCAAACATGCGTTGAATTCGTTCGGAGGACTTGTCGACAGGCATCGAAACGTAATCAGTAGGTGGCAGGTTGAAAGGGGGCAATGGCCGCTGGGCTTGCCCAGTGTCTTCGTTGTCCGATGACGTCACGGCAGAGGACGCGTGGCGTCGATGACCATGCGCCCCGGGGGCTGGTCGTGCACAAACTCGTCAGGCGGTGCGTCCCCGATGGTTACATCACGGCCGGGCAGGGCGTGGGCGGAAACGACGGCCCAGACGTCGTCCGAGTTGTCCACGTCGACGTCTTCGTCCACGACAACCAGGTAGCGGACAGGCGACATCTCCGAACATCCCCAGAACGCATTGGCGAATTGCCCAGCCTGCCCCGCGTAGGTCTTGTCGATCGAAGCGAATGCACACAACCGGTCTCCCCCGAACGTCGGAAAACTGAGGTGGACCAGTCCCGGCAGTTCCCGTCGCAGAAAGGGGAGGAAGACCTTCGCCAGCGCCCGGTGGATGCCGGCCTTCTCGTCCGGAAGCAACGACGGGAACAGGGGCGTGGGACGACGCGTGATCGCCTCGATGTGGACCACGGGACCGGGCCGGAGCGGACGCAGTTGTCCGGCCGGGTCGAGGCCTTGCCCCGGATCGACGCAAGGCTCGTTGGGATCGATCGTCCCCTCAAGGACGAGTTCGGCATCCGCGGGGATCGGCAAATCGACGCGGCGCCCTGCAATCATTTCGCACGCGCCGCCTCGCAGGCAGCCGGTCAGGGCGAGCACGTCGGCACGGCAAGGCAACGGGGCCATGGCCGTCAGCAAATCGATCGGGTCGCCGCCAAAGGCAAGGGCCAGGGGCATCGTTTCGCCCCGGCGACGGCAATGGGCCAACAACCGAGCCGGCTGACTGGAAGGCCGCCAACATGCCACCAGCCGGTTCGAGTCGAGAACTCGAAACTCCTGCCGTCCCACGTACAGGCGACTCCCGTCACACTCTCTGGCGATCAGGCGGCCCGCCGTGAGGACGGGACACATCTCACCAACAGCGAACGTCGGTACGGGCAGTCCGCTCAGATCGACGTCCGCGCCGAGATGGACGATCTGCTGGGAAGGGCCTGTCCGGAGGGTTTTGGGCTCATACTTCCGCAGGGGTCCTGACGTATCGCCCCCTAGCCGTTCGAGCCAGCCTCCCCCCCTCCCGTCGGTTAATATCCCGTCGATCCGTGCCGCCGCCTCCGCAAAACTCCCACTCCCCAAGGCTGAGAGAATGCTTTCCGAAGAGGAAAAGACCCCGTGGATCAGCGGGAAAGGCGAATTGGCGACATTGGTCAGCAGCACGGCACACGGGGCCGAAACCTCGGCCCTGGCACCGATCTCAAAACGCCTCGCAGCGGCTTCGTCCCGGCGGACGAGCCGTCCTTCGGCCTGAAGTCGTTCCAGAAAATCCGCAAAACGGTGGGTGGACATGGCGATATTGTAGAGTGCGGAGCCGCACGTGGGCAGCCCGGTCCTCTTCTGGTAGGCTGGCAAAACTCGCACGAAAGGCTCAGGATAGGGCTCGTGGAGCAAATGGTCTGTGGTGACGGAAACCGGCGAGGGAAAGAAACATGACTCAAAAGCTGAACGTCTACGCGCTCCCCACCCTGGTCGACGAGGAGGAACTCGCGGGCAAGACGGTCGTCGTAATCGACGTTCTGAGAGCCACCACCACGATCTGCTGCGCCCTCGAAGCCGGTGCCCGAGAGGTGATCCCCTGCCTGGAGATCGAGGAAGCGCGCCGCATGGCCGAGCAGTTCCCGCCGGACGAGGTGGTTCTCGGCGGTGAACGGGGCGGACTGCCGATCGATGGCTTCGACCTCGGCAATTCTCCCGACGAGTACCGGCCGGAATCGGTCTCCGGGAAGTCGCTGGTCTTCACCACAACCAACGGAACCCGGGCCATGCTCCGCTGCCGCCGGGCAGCCCGCGTTCTCCTGGCCTCATTCCTCAACGCCAGTGCCGTCCTTCGGGAACTGGCGGCCCTCGATGAGATTCATCTTGTCTGTGCCGGTACGGAAGGTCAATACAGCCGCGACGATATCCTTTTGGCTGGATTGCTGGTCGATCGCCTCGAACGCAGCGGCGCCGGCCGCTACGAAATGAACGTCCAGGCGATCACGGCCAGAGAGAACTGGACCAGCTCTTTTGCCGTTCCTTATGTCATTGGCGCCGAACCGATGGATCCCGAAGTCCTGGCCGCCGAACTCCGCCGCAGCGAGGCGGGACGCAGACTCACCGCCATCGGACAGGAAACCGACATTCTGACGGCCTCGCTCGTCGATCACCTCTCCCTCGTCCCCGTGCTCGATACGGACTCTATGAGAATCCGATCGGAGTGACGGTCTGTCACCGCCCGTTGGAATGGACCGATCTACCGCGTTCGCATGACGATGCTCGATTTCGCCGACGGGGCCCCCTTGCGACAAATCCAGTTCCGCAAGGGCGATGAACTGCCGGAACTCGAAGTAGCCTTCAATCGCATGGTGGAGGCCCTGGAGAAAAGGACGGAACAGAGTCAGTCCGCTCCCCTGGAGGCAGAAGCAGAGGTCTGTTGAGAAGCGTTGAGGCCCGCGCAGCCGGCGCACGAGAACGTCTCGGAAGGGAACTTCTGTCATGGCCAACCAAGCAACTCTCCATCCCGCAAGCACTCGCCGACGCAGAGGCTCCTCTCGCCGCGGTGTGGCCACGATTGAGTACGCCCTGATCCTCTCGACCATCGCCGTTTTCGGTATCTCGGCCATTCAGCATCTGGGCGCCGGCCTGAACCGGTCCTTCAACCGCCTGACCGCCGAGTTGGAAAACGGAGCCTCAAGCGTCTCGCCGGATACCTCTGGGCCTTCCGGCGGAAGCGTCTATCGCCCCACCGCGCTCGAAGAACTGGGCGGAGGAACCGAAGACGATTTGTCGGACGGTTCTTCATCCGGAGGCGGATCTTCAGGTGGCGACACCTCCGGCAACAGTTCCGGTGACACCTCAGGTGGTAGCTCAACGCCGGTGCTGGCGGAAAACGCTCGCAGAACACGCTCCTTCTTCGTTTCCGGGGCATAGACCGGCAGAGACGATACTGTGTACACTGATGGGTTTCGTACTCCTTCCTGCCGGTGGTGCTCGGGCGTCGGCTGGCTCAGTTCCACGCTGGGCGGAAGTTTCACCTGCATCTGCACTTACGTTCTCCGGAGAAGGTCACCGCCATGGATATGGACCAACTGGTTGCCCTGTGCAAGCGACGAGGATTCTTGTTTCAGTCGAGCGAGATCTATGGCGGTATCCAGGGCTTCTGGGATTACGGCCCCCTGGGCGTCGAGCTGAAGCGCAACGTCCGCGAGGCCTGGTGGCGAGACATGGTCGTCGGACACAACGAGCAGATCCAGCCGCCGGGCGCCCCCTCGACCTACGAAATGACGGGACTCGACTGCGCCATCATCATGCACCCCCAGGTCTGGAAGTGTTCGGGACACTACGATCTCTTTCACGACTACATGGTCGATTGCCGCGAATCGAAGCGCCGCTATCGGCACGACCAGGTGAACGGGCGTTGGGTCCAGTGCGAGGGCAAACGCGCCTTCATCGCCACCACGCTGGGCGGCGACGAGGCGATCGAGGAGACGGAACAAAAGGCCCTGAAGCTGTTCAACCTGCGAAAGAAAAACGCCGATCGCCTGACATGGGAGGGCCCCGTCGTGTCCCTGACCAAGGTGAACGAATTGGACGCCGTTCAGGGTCCGGACGCCAAGACCCTTGGCACGTTGACCGAACCTCGCGAATTCAACCTGATGTTCAAGACAATCGTGGGGGCCTTGGGGGGCGAAGAAGATACCGCCTTTCTCCGCCCAGAGACCGCCCAGGGCATCTTCGTCAACTTCAAGAACGTCTGCGACAGCACCCGGGTGCGGATTCCCTTCGGCATTGCCCAGATCGGCAAGAGTTTCCGCAACGAGATCACTCCACGGAACTTCACCTTCCGGTCTCGCGAATTTGAGCAGATGGAGATCGAGTTCTTCTGCAAGCCCGAAACGTCGCAACAATGGTACCAGTATTGGCGCGATCGCCGCTTCCAGTGGTACCAGGATCTCGGCCTGGCGGGTGAGCGGCTCCGATTGCGGGATCACGACCCGGACGAACTGAGCCACTACTCGACCGGCACGGCCGACATCGAATACGCCTTCCCCTTCCTCCCGCCGGGCGAGTTCGGCGAGTTAGAGGGGATCGCCCACCGCGGCGATTTCGACCTCCGCAGCCACATGGAAGGCAAGCTCGATCCCAACACGTGCCCCTTGGAGGTCGAAAAGGACGAGAACGGGCAGCCCCGGCACCGGGGCAGCGGCAAGGACCTGACCTATTTCGACGACATTACCAAGGAGCGGTTCATTCCCCACGTGATCGAGCCCTCCGCGGGCGCCGACCGGGCGACTCTGGCCTTTCTCTGCGAGGCCTACTGCGAAGACGAGCAGCCCGACGAAAACGGCAAGCCGCAGAAGCGGATCGTGATGAAACTCCATCCGCGACTGGCACCGATCAAAGTGGCCGTCTTCCCGCTGGTCAAGAAGGATGGAATGCCCGAAGTGGCTCAGGAGATCTACGGGCAGTTGAAGCCGCACTTCAACACGTTCTACGACGAAAAGGGAGCCGTCGGCCGCCGCTACCGCCGCCAGGACGAGGTCGGTACGCCCTACTGCATCACGGTCGACGGCCAGACCCTCGAGGACGGCACCGTCACCATCCGCGATCGCGACTCCCTCGAACAGATTCGCGTCAGGAAAGACGAGTGCGTCGCCGTGGTTCGCCGGCGGCTGGGGATCTAACCGGCAGATTCTCTCAGCGGGTCGCTAGGGAATCGGCGCGACGTCGAGTCGGAACGGCGAAATATCCGCGCCGTCGAACCGGTCGACTCCGACGAGCATCCGCCCCGTGCTGCGCTCCATCTTGCCGCTCAGCTTCGCTACGGGGCGCCGTCCGGTGTTCGTGTTCCCCATGAGCGTGGCTTCAAACGTCACCTCGTCGGGAACGGCCTTCAGAGCCGGAACGTTCGTCAATTCGAGGACGGAGATCGGCTCGAATCCCTCCTTCTCTACCATGGGGGCAACCGCCTCCAACACTCGGACCCGGCATTGATGCTGCAGGCTGTAGTTGCCCCACACGTGGGCGACGCCGAAGTAAACAACCGCGGCCGCAACAGCAACGACCGTCAGGCCCATCAGCAGCCCCGTCGTTTTGCCCAGCAGGGTCCGGAGTTTGTTGAACCACCCGATGTTGTGCCGCCTCTTGTAGTCGCGATCGGCGGCCCTTACCGCGTCGTCCCATTGCGACTGCCGCTGCTTGCTCCGTTTCGGGGCGGCAACCCGGCGGGGCGGCTGAGGCGAACGAGGAGCTTGCATCGATCGTGTCGGCGACGCGACGTTTTGGGTGGAAGCTGTGCCCGGGAAGGCGGCCGTCTTCCCCGACAAGTCGAGCGTCTCTGCCGAGCCGCCCTGGATTGCCGAGGCCGGCGCCGTCGACTTCGTGGTGGTTCCTGCCGGGCTACAGCGCTGCAACTCCTCAATGACCTGCCCCATCGAGCGTTGTCGCAAAGTCGGTGTCTTGGCGACCATTGCTCGGAACGTTTCCTCCAGAGGACGGGAGACGTCGGTTCGGACGGCCCTCAGCGACGGAATCGGCTGATCGCGGTGGGCCATGATCCTTTCCACCAGCGTGTCGCCGCCATACATCGATCGCCCGGTAAGCAGGAAGTAGAGCGTGGCGCCGAGGCTATAGATGTCCGCCGGTTTGTCCGCACTCTTCGTGTTGGCGGCCTGCTCCGGCGACATGTAGTCGACCGTGCCCATCACCTGCCCGCTCTGAGTTAAAGCGGCTGCCGTGGGGTCGTCGCCGGCAACGTCGTTGACGAAGCGGGCAAGGCCCATGTCGAGGATCTTGATCGTTCCCTTCTTGTCGAGCAGCAGATTCGACGGCTTGATGTCGCGATGGACGACGCCCTCGTCATGGGCGTACCTCAGTCCTTCGGCAGCCTGCAACGTGTAATTCAGGGCGGTGGCAACGTCGAGCGGCCCTCGTTGATGGACCACGGCCGCCAGATCCTGACCGTCGACGTACTCCATCACTAGATACAGGACCCCGCCAGCCTCGCCGGCGTCGAAGGCCGTCACGATGTTCGGGTGAATCAGCCTCGCGGCCGCTTCCACTTCGCGCTCGAAACGTTGCACGACGTTCGGCGTCTTGCTCAACTCGGCGGGCAGCATCTTGACAGCCACCGTGCGCTTCATCCGGCGATGCTGGGCGCGGTAGACCTCGCCCATGCCCCCCGCACCAATGCGGTCGACAACGACGTACTCGCCGAGAACAAGCCCCCTGGCCTTGCCGTGATAAACGGCCTCCGCCTGGAACCTGGTCAACTTACCCTTGCGAAACAGCAACTTGGCCAGGTCGCCGCCCGACTTGGGCTTCTCGCCGGCGGGCAACTCGTCCAGAAAACGCCGAATCTCCTCCCCAGACATGAGGCCGCTCGCCTCGAGAAACTGCACGAACTGTTCGACGACGAGCGGCATATTTGCCCCCCTTTCGGCTGCCGCTGCAATTCTAATCGCAGGGGGGACGGGAAGTCAATCTTGTCCCTCGCACAGCGAGGGAACTGCAAAGTGGCAGGCACTCTCCGAGTGCCGTCCGCAGAACTGCCGGAAGTCCCGATTTCCGGCGGACGACGCTCGGAGAGTGCCTGCTACCTTTCTTGCCACAATTGGATTTTGCAGTTCTCCGGCTCGATCAGCCGGTTTTGCCGGTTTCCTCTCAGAAGACCCGGCGACTCTCGATTTCTCCCCGGAACGGCCAGCCGTTCCTCTCTGCCTCGTCAGCAGGTGCTTGCCCGATAACACAAGTCCTCCTATGCTGTGGGCACGTCGATTCAAATCCGTTCCTCTTGGTTTAGGGGGTGCTGCAATGTGGCGATTCGGTTATGACGCAAATGCTTCCTTCATTCTCACGGTGGCTCTCGTGGCGATGCTGGGGGTCGTGCTCGTGTGGCAGAAGAATCGCCGGGGCAAGACGGTCGTCGTCTGGTTCTGGGCGGCCTTCTTCGGCGTACTCCTTGGATTCGCAGGGACCTTCGCCCTGGTGCGCATCAGCGATGGCAAGCTGCTCCTATCCACGTTGAATCCGGCCAGCGCGGAAGGCGAGGGCGGCGACTCCGCCGAAGCACCTGCCACGATGGACGGCGGCGCCGGCGGCGGTGGTGGCGGCGGTGGCGGCGGTGGCGGCGGTGGCGGTGGCGGCGGTGGCGAGATGGGCGGCGGTCGCGGCGGATTTGGAGCCCCTCGCCCGAAACGGGACCTTCCCACCTTGGTGCGAAAAATCGTGCTCCTCACCGGCGACGTCAAACTCAATCTGTCGGCCGAACAGGCGTCCGCGGTCATTGCCGCCCTCGAAGGGATCGAACAGGCCGAAACCATGAGCGACGACGAAGCCCAAGCCAAGCTCGACCTGCTTCTCGCCGCCCTCGACGAGACCCAGAAGCAGCAACTTGAGGCGATCGGCCTGCCACGCGGACCACGCCCCGGCGGTTCCGGCGGCGGTGAAAGACCGGCCGAGGATGCCAATCCGTTCAGCGAAGAAACGAATTCAAGTGCCTTGGAGACCCTGCGCAATCGATTCCAAGCCGGCAAGGAACCGGCTCCACAGCCGGCGGCCAACCAATAGATTCCCGATGGAAATTCGAGGTTGCGAATCTCTCGACGAGATGATCTCTGGAAGTGAAGTACTCACACTCTCTCGCTTCTCTTCTTTGGTTCATCCGGTGTAAGCGTAGGTTCCATCCTCGCCGCGCAGTACCGGTGCCTCTTCTCTTGTTGCCGACGCGTCTAAACGGTTGTTTGCCAAGTGGTCATGGCGATCGTGCAACAGAGAAGAGGTGCCGGTGCTCTTGATGCACTTCGCACCCTACGCGAATTCCGGATGAACCGTAATTGAGTCCACTCCAGGCCTGTCTGGGGTGATATTCGGAGGTGATCCTGACGTCGTTTCGGCGCTCGTTGGAAACAGACGATGGAACAGGTCGTTCCCTGATCATCCCCATGGCCTCAGAACTTGCACCTCGGGAAAAAGAAGTCGTCCGTCTCTCCAGCCTGGGCTGTACCGTGCATGAATCGGCGAAGATTCTCAAACTCGCGCCGAGCACGGTCGACAACCACAAGGCCCGATTCCTGCAAGAAGGTGATCGGCAATGCATGGCGTCTTCGTTTTGCGCCGTCGCCTGCCGATGGATCGCGGATGAGGCTCCCTCCCAACGCGTCGTGTCGGGGCGGGGGGGATTATTGTGCCCCGGGAGCGCTCCTCTTGCCTCGTCGATCTGGTACGCTGATCGTGTGCCGCTCCTGCCCGTCCTCGCCGGCCTGCCGCCCGCTGCCGGGATCGGTACCCCTCGGACTCCATGGCGAGGATGATCGTCAACGCCGAAAGCAATGGAGAGTTGCCAAGCCATGACGACCCCAAACTCTCAGCTTCCAACTCACCCTCCCCTGCTCGGACGCGGGCTCTGCCTTCTTGTTCTTGCGCTGGGGCTGGCAACTGGCCGTCCGTTCCGTCTGAATGCGGCAGAACCTGGCATGACGCCGCGCACAGCAGGCGTCAACCAGGCAACGATCACGGCAGAATGGGTGAAAGCTCGCAAGCAGGAAGCGGAGCAGGCCGCCGATCTGGACGCAGAGTTGAAGCAGAAGGTGCTTCAGGTCTACGATCAGGCCCAACTTCTTCTGGATGGGGCCGCAAAATCGGCAGCACATGCGGCGGCCCTCCAGAACCAGATCGACACGGCTCCTGCTGAGAAGACACGAGTCGAACGGGAACTGAACGAGCTGCTCCAGTCGAAACCGGCCAGTCCTCCTTCGGGCGAGTCGCTCGATAAACTGAAAACGACTCGGATCGAGAAAGAAGCCGCCCTGGCGGCGGCCAAGGAGGAGTCGGCCGCCGTGGAAGCGGAGATAGCTCGGCGAGTCGCCGGCGGCCAGGGGCTGCCCAAGCTGGCCGCTGATGCTCGAGCCCGTTTGGCCAGAGTCGAGGAGCAACTGCGGACGCCGTTCGCGGCCGAAACACCCGAGGTGCTCTCGCGGGCCCAGACGGCGTCGTTGCTGGCGGAAGGGGAGTCGTTGGAACAGGCGATTGCGGCCTACGAAACGGAGCTTCGGGCGCAGGCGGCAACCGGCGACTTGCTGCCGCTGCAGCAAAGGCTTGCCGCCGGGCGCGTCTCTCGTCTCGAAGAAGAGGTGAAGGCCTGGCGGGAGGCGGAAAGCCGGGCAGTTGAGCTGGAAACCAAGGAGAAGGCCGACGAGGCGCGGCGAGCAGCGATTGCGGCAGACCCCGAACTCCAGGAACTGGCCGGCAAGAACAAGACGCTGGCTGAACTTGCTGAAACCGTGGCGTCCAAGACGCGAGAAGAGGTTCTGGCCCAGGAAGAGATCCGGGCGGAACTCGACAACGTCCAGACGCAGTATCAGAGAGCCAAACGCCATGTCGACCTCGTCGGGTTGACAAACTCCATCGGGCAACTGCTTCGAACCCAGAAAACCAGATTGCCCGACCTCGCAGAGCATTACCGGGAAGTTGAGGAGCGGCAGGCGGAGGTTCGCCGCGCCCAGATGGCGTTGTTTGAACTGGAAGACAGCCGCACCGATGCGAGGAGCCTCGACAGACAGGTCGCCGAAGCGATGAAAGCGGTGGAGACGGTGCCGACGGGAATTCTGCCCGAAGAACTCGAGGCGACCTTTCGGGAGTCGCTCATCAAGCAGAACGAGTATCGCGACTCGGCAATAGCAAACTACTACGACTACCTGCGAACGCTCGGCGACTCGGAGGTCTTGCAGCGGCAACTGCTTCAAGAAAGCGAGGCCTTTGCCAACTACATCGATGAACGCGTGCTTTGGATTCAGAGCGCCGGGGTTGTCGGGCTGGGCGAACTGCGATTGGCGGGTGGTATCTTGCGCATCGGGGCGTGTTCCGAAGGCTGGCGGGGATGGTCGAACGTGGCATCGGCTTGGCTGGACGACGCAAAACGCAACGCGCCGGCCTACCCGATCGTGGCCGTGCTGCTGGTGGGTTGGCTGGTCTCGCGGGGCCGGATACGAAGGTCGCTGGTCGAACTGGGGGAGGACGCCGCCACCAGCGCCCAGGTCAGAATCTGGCCTACCCTTCAGGCGCTGCTGGCGACCGCCGCCGTGGCGACCGCCAGTCCGGCACTACTGTTCTTTCTGGGTGTTCGACTGACGTCCTCCCCAAATACGGCCGGGTTTGTCCGCGCCGTCGGAGACGGGATGGTTGACGCCGCCCTTTGGTGGCTGCCGCTCGCCCTGTTGACGCAGTTGTGCCGCCCCAAGGGGCTGGCGGAACTGCATTTCGGCTGGCCGGCCGGCGGCCTCCGTGCACTGCGGCGGCATCTTCGCTGGTACGTTCTCGCTGCCACACCCCTGGTCTTTCTCGTGACCTTCATCGAAGCCCAAGGAATCGAACGCTGGCAAGAATCGCTGGGCAGGATTGCCTTTCTCGCGTTGATGCTGACTTCCGCGATCTTTACCCACCTGGTACTGCGGGAATCAGGCGACACGGTTCGCTACTTTCGGGCTTCGAAGAGCACCGAACGGCTGTTCCGCAGCCGGCACATCCTGTACTGGTCGGCGATGACCGTTTCCGTCGCGTTGGCCCTGGCGACCGCACTCGGATACTACTACACCGCCTATCACCTGGCCGATCGGGTGCGAGAAACCGTGCTTCTGGTGACCACGCTGGCCGTCGCCAGTGCCTTGATCTCGCGCTGGGTGCTGGTCGTGCGGCGCCGGCTGGCCATCGAGAGGGCGCGCCAGCGCCGCGCGGCCGACTCGAGCGAGTCGGCGACGGACGAGATGCCGGCCGTCGCCAGCGTGCCGACGACCCCGATCGAGCAGGAAATCGACCTTGCCAAGGTCACCGAGCAGACCCGCCGCTTCGTCAACAGCCTGTTGTGCGTCGTCGGGATCCTGCTGGTTTGGTGGATCTGGATCGAAGTCCTGCCGGCCCTGGCGTTTCTCGACCGGGTTCCCGTGTGGCAAGTGACCACAACCGTCGTCGAGAGGATCGCCGGCGAAGGCGACGCGACGATTCTGCGGGAAATCGAACGTCCCGGCTTCATCAGCCTCGCCGACGTAGGCCTGACGGTGCTGATTCTGTTCGTCACCGTGATCGCCTCAAAGAACCTGCCCGGCCTGCTCGAGATCGTCTTGCCTCAACGCCTGCCGCTCGACGCCGGAGCACGCTACGCCATCACCACGCTCACGCGCTACGGAGTGATCGCGATCGGATTCGTCGTCGGCTTCAAGAGCCTCGGATTCAGTTGGTCCCAGGTCCAGTGGCTTGTCGCCGCCTTGACCGTGGGGCTGGGCTTCGGGTTGCAGGAGATTTTTGCGAATTTCATTTCCGGGCTGATCCTCTTGTTTGAACGTCCGATCCGCGTAGGGGACGTCGTCACCATCGACAATGTCACCGGCGTCGTCAGCCGCATCCAGACCCGCGCCACGACCGTCACGAATTGGGACCGCCAGGATTTCATCGTTCCCAACAAAGAGTTTATCACCGGCCGGCTGCTCAACTGGACTCGTTCCGATCGCGTCAACCGGATCGTGATCAACGTGGGGATCGCCTACGGTTCCGATACGGAAGAGGCCCGCCGGTTGATCGAGCAGGTGCTGCACGAACACCCGGAAGTTCTCGATGATCCGAAGCCGATGGTCACCTTCGAGGGGTTTGGCGAAAGCTCGCTCGATCTGGTCGTCCGCTGCTATCTGGCAAAGCTCGACAATCGGTTGCAGACGATTCACGACCTCCACACGGCCATCGATCGGGCCTTCCGCGAAGCTCGCATCGAAATCGCCTTCCCCCAGCGCGACATTCACGTCCGCTCGGGCGAAAACCTGCTCACCAAAGAACACCTCGGCGACCGCAATGGATCGCCGTGAGTCCCTCCGTCGCGCATGGCTGGGCATCACGGTTCGGACGCGAGCCGGTCAAAGAGTTCGTGTACTTGGTTCACAATCCGCTCTTCCAAAGTGGGCTCCCAGGGACTGCTGGCTTCGTAGCCCCCCTCCAACAGGACTCGCTTGCTGGGAATGTAGCCGGAGTAGCCGTTCGAATAACCGGCCACCCAGACGGCAGGCCCGTCCGCCTTGGTAAGCTCGCTCTTGAGCCGCAACGAATAGTCGACCACCACTTCATATCCCAGGAAGATCATGCACAGATCGTTGCCGAAGCGAACGACCTGCACCGGATAGGACAGATCGGGCTTGCCCGCTTCGGTGTAGGCCAGATCCACCGTTTCGAACACCGAGCGGAGCGGACCGTGCAGAGGCCGCTGGTGCCTGGGCGTCTTCTGACCCACCTCAAGAGCCGCCTCGACGGCCGTGGCCAGCGATTGGCCGTGACGCTGGGCGTACTTGAGCTCGCTCCGCGGATAGGGATTCTGATCGGCGCCGCAGCCCATCATGAACATGGCGGTCGCCTCCGGGTGATCCTGCTGAAAGTACTGCTGCGCATGCCCTGCGTAGTCTCCCTGCCATTTCCGGAAGCCCATCGTCGTGTTGTGGCACGCATAGCCAAACACGACGGCGCGCAACTTGCCCTCGGCATCATCCACCTGCAGAACGGGAACCGTATGATCCACCGGCCCGTTCGGGTTCGGATGGTTCCGGTAGCCGGCATCCGTGGGCGTGCGCCGATTCATGGCGAACCCGCACTTGGCGTGACAGTAGGAAAGCGAGGCCGGCTCCAATTTGCCCAACGCCTGGCCGACGAGTTCCACCAGCGCCGCCGCCAACCAGTCGAAGTAATCTCGAGCGTCGTCGCGGCCGTAGTCCGGTCCGCAGTGGGTGTGCGATGCGTTCATGACCAGGGCCTTCGGCGGAAGCTTGTAGCGCTCTTCCACCTGGGCCGCCACAGCCTCTCGGAGCTTGCCGCGGACGCCGATCAAGTCCATGGTCACGATCACCAGGCGGTGCCCCTGGGCGTCTTCGATCGCCAGCGCCTTGGCAAACAGGTCCTGCTCGGTCCCCTCCGACGGTTCTTTGCGAGCCGCATAGCCGGCCATCTGCATCGGTCGCTGGGGCGTGATGACCACCGAAGCCACGCCGGCTTTCCACTCGGGCGCCGCGGCCGTTGGTTCCTCAGCCGCAGAGGCAATGGAAACGAAAATCAGTCCGGCAAGAATGGAGAGAAGGTGCTTCTTCATGACAGAGCTCCCGCGGTGACGATTCGTATGGGCCGGCGCAACGCCGGATGATGGTTCTGCTTTGACGTACGGAAAGCGACACCCGGTCATGAGCCGATCTTCTCCCGTTCCAACTCCGAAGCAATGTTGCCGCACCATCGAATGCCTCGTGTGGCGACCAGATGGGGAAGGTCTTGTCCAGGTCAGGCGTTATCATGCCGTCCTCTGATGCAACATCGGCGGCCAAGAACTGGATCAACCGAAGCTTGTCAACTCGTGGCAAGGCGTGCAGAGTCGGTAACAGTTCACTCAGCGTCATCCTGAGATTTCCCGATTATGTGGCTCTTGTCGCCAAACTCCATTTTACCTCAACGGACAATCGAAGGAACCCGCATGGAGGCTGGAGTCACACCCCAAGCTTCGCTCCCCGCTCCTCCACTGTCTTCCGCACCAATCCGGCATCCAAGTCCCGCGGATCACAGCCCCGCTTTATCGCCTCTGCCGCCGCAATGCCGGCCGCCTGGCCCAGCATGGAGCAGGTCGTGCTGACCCGGGCGCTGGAAAGGGCCAGTTGATCGGCCGAGAAGCACCGTCCCGCCGCCTGCAAGTTCTTCGCGTCTCGAACGAGCAGCGATCGGAACGGAATCTGATAAGGCGGAACCTGCATCTCTTCGTGGCTGAGAATGTACGTCCGCTTGTCGTCGTCCGGCTTGTGCCCGTCGAGATAGAACGTCCCCCTCGCAACGGCGTCGTCGAACTCCCGGGCGGCACGCAGGTCGTCGACCACGAGCGTATAGTCGCCCACGATCCGGCAGCCCTCCCGAATGCCGATGATCGGCGAACAATGATCCAGCCGCCACGGCTTCTTCTCCACCCGCTGGTGATAATCGAGCACCTCCATCATCCGCCGCCGCCCCCGGATCTCCGCGGCCGTCAGGCTCTCCGTGTCGGTCGAATCAAACATCGGGATCTTCACCTTGATCGCGTTGCCCCGCGGCCCGTCCGGCCAAACGCTCGTCATCGGCAGCTCGTCCTTCGTCCGAATCGGCTCGAAACGACCTTCCTGCAATTGCGGAAAGGCGTCCTTCGGCTCGACGTGCCGCACGAAGTACATCATCGACATGGGCAACTGCAACCCGTCCTCGGGCCGGCCCTTCACCGTGGCGAAGCCGCAGGCCCGGGCCAGGTCGGCCTCGCCCGAACAATCGATGAACTGCTTCGCTCGAATCGCCTCCGGACCCGATTTGCCGCACACGATACACTCGCGAATCCGCCCGTCCTTCTCGATCGCGTCGACGAACCGCGTATGCAGCAGCAGCTTGACGCCCCGCTGCAGCAGCATCTCCTGGAGCACGATCGCCAGGATCTCATAGTGAAACACGGGCTTCTTCTCTTCGATCGCCTTGAACCGCCGCAGCTCGGCCAGAATCGTATCAAACACCTCCCCCTGCCCGGTCAATTGCCCGCAGAAATTGGCCACCCCGCCGCTCGTCATATCGCCGCCGGTAACGGCGAACCGCTCGACGAGCAGGACCTTGGCCCCCGACCGGGCCGCCGCGCAGGCCGCCGACACCCCCGCAATCCCCCCGCCAATCACCGCCACGTCGGCCTCATACCGAACCGGCACACTCCGCGACCAGGCCACCTCACCCGCCGCTTTCGGTTCTGCAGCAGCCCCGCCGCGGGCTCCAAGCAACCAGGAAGAACAGGCCGTAGCAAGTTGCAGGAAATGGCGTCGTTTCATGGAAGATGTCTCGCTCGAGAGATGGTTGACCCCATTTGCTCTACTTCTTCACGGCCTGCACGCAATCAGCCACCACGTAACCCTCCGTATCGGCATTCGAGATTTCGACGACGGCCTCCTCTCCCGCCGTGAGATCGAACGTTCCCAGCGGAAGGAACAGATCCTGGATCGGCGGCTTCTTGGTCTGGTCGACGTGGACGACGGTGGCCCGATCGCCGATGCGAACGGTCACCGGCACCCGCGAAGCCCGGTTAGTGTAGGCGACGTAACCCAGCCGGATCTCGTAGCGGCCCGACTCGGCAACCTTGACGCGGAACCGCAGCGTCTTCAACCCCTTCCCCTCGTTACCGTCGTGGAGATAGTCCTCACCCACGAAATGGTCCGACCAGGTCGAGTGCACCCAGCCGCCAAACTGCCGGGCCGTCGTATCGTCGAAGACGAGGCCCTCCAGCTTCTTCGGATCGAGCCCCGGCATCGACCGATCGTCGTCGCCCCAAGGCAGCCAGGGACCCTCGTCGGGAAGACGCATGTTGGCATGGGCCCGCTGGGCAATCTCCACCAGGCGCTGCGGCTCGTCGTAGACGCGGATTTCGCAGACGGCGGACGGCTCGTCTTCCGACAGGCGGATCGCATCGGCCGTGACCGCCTGGTCCAGCCCCAGAACATGCCGCCGGTGGCGATTGTCGTCGATTTCGACGATCTTCTGCCACTGGCCCTTGCAGCGGGCCTCGACGGCAAACGATCGCGGAACCGTATCCGTCGTTTGAAAACTGACATGGACCATGTTGAACGTGACCGGCTTGGCCCACGCCAGTTCCACCCAGTGGGGACCGGCGACACTCGGGTCGGGCCCCCAGGCGTTCGTGGTTTCCTTCATTCGTTCGCCCACCGCCCGGGCCAGTCCGTTCATGACGTTCTCCGGCAGCATCTTCTCGCCGCTCGTGTGCGTGCGCCAACTCGAAGCGGTGGCGGTCGCCTTGCGGGCCAGGTCGTGGGCGTCGTCGGCCTGAAGCTCGAAGATCGTGGCCCCTTCCTTGAGCAACTGCTGCTGCAAGGCGGCCATGTGGTTCTGACAGACGCCGCGGGGCGTTGTCTGCTCATGGACGCAGAACGCGGCCCCCGTGCCGGCCGCATGGCCCATCACGGCACAGGTCAGCATCACGCGGGTGTCGGACATGCCCAGATGGCTGGCCGAGATGTTGCGCCCGGCCATCAGCAGGTTGTCGACGTTCTTCGAGTAGAGGCAGCGGAACGGAATCGAGAAGGGCACGCCCATGTAGTGGCTTTCCGTGCGGTCGCGGTGCTGGGCCGTGGCGCCTTGGTGGAAGAAACCGCCCGAGTAGTGGTCGTCGACGCTCCAGGCGCCAAAGGCCACGCGATCGGGAAACAAGGTCTGCTCGCCGATGTCGTTCTGGGTGAGCACATAGTCGCCGATCAGGCGGCGGTTTTCGCGTTTGCCCGCGATGTGTCCGACCCAGGCGAGTTCGTAGTTCGCAGCCCGCTCCTTGTCGCGGTCGCAGCGGTTCTTGGTGTGGTCCCACAGGCCGTAGATCAGCCGCAACAGATCGTCGCGGATCTCTTCAGCGTCGGCGTACGTATCGCGAAGCCCGCCCAATTCGATCATCCACTGGTAGTCGATCTCGATCGAGGTGGTCAGCTTCGGGTGGCGTTCCGGATTGAAGCTGTCGCAGGTGGGGTACGGATAGATCCACGACGGAGCCTCGAACGGCCGCGGCTCGCCCATATCGCGGGCGAAGTACTTGAGCCCGTTGCCCATGGTATGTTTGCTCGGCTCGTCCGGCGCCCAGGGCTCGTTGTACATCGACTTGGGCTCTTTGCCCTGGCGATACTCGGCCCCGGCCGCCACGCCGACCACGCTGTCGCCCGTGCAGTCGAGAAACACCTTGGCCGGGAAACGCATTCGTTTTCCCGAGCGAACGTCGACCGCATCGACGGCCGCAATGCGTTTCTCCTTGCCGGGCTGCATCTCGACGCCGGTGGCGTGGGTATTCAGGTGCAGATCGAGGTTCGGTTCGAGCCGCACCAATCTCAGCAGGCGATTGGAGTAGAGTTTGCCTTCGGAGACGCGCTGGTTGCCGGCCGTGCGGTACTCGTCGACAATGCCCGTTTCCCGCGGATCGAGTGGATACTTGGACCGGTAGATGCCGGCCCAGGCGCCGACGGGCGGAACGAGAATCTCGCTGCTGGCGTTGCCGCCGAGAATCGGCCGGTTCTGAATCAACACGGTGCTGCATCCGTTGCGGGCCGCGGCCACGGCCGCCGTGCAGCCGGCCAACCCGCCGCCGACCACGACAACGTCGACCTCGGGCATCACTTCCACGGCTCGGCTCACGCCGCCGTGCGTCTCTCGCAGGGCCGCGATGGCCGCCGTGTCTTGGGGAGGAATCCAACCGAGATCATCGGTCAGCACGACCACGTCGCAGCGGCCGTAGTAACCGGTCAGGTCGTGCACTTTGAGTTCCACCTTGCCGCTCAGATCGTAGACACCGCCGTCCTCCCACGACCAGCCTTTCTTGCCGTTGGCTCCGAAGGCTTCAGCGGCGGCCTGGCGGTTCACCAGAACCTGAAACTTGCCCGGATGATGCTCGGGCACCCAGTCCTTGGCCCGCACCCAGAGCCGATACTTGCCGGGCCGGGGGAGCGTGGCGGTGGTGCTCGCGTCGGCCACAGGTTTGCCCAGGCCGACGGCCAGCAGGTACGGCGAGCCCATCTGATCGATAAACTGGGCGTCGTTGAGCCAGCCGCCCGATTCCTCGAACTGCTCGGCCTCGAGCCACACGATCTCCGCCGGAAGCGGAGCGGCCGCCAAGGCGATCAGAACAAAGCATGACAGAAAGCTGATTGGTGGTCGCATGGATACGGTCCGTAATGCAGGTAGGTGCCGGGCGCCGCCCGGCTTCCGAAATCTCGAATTATTCTCCACCTCGCGCACGCCGCACGACTCCTGAAGTTTGAGTCTTTCTCCCATTCAAGGTCCCGTGCGGCGCCCGGGACCTACTGGAACCGCCCCCGCACCGCACCGATCGCTTGTCAGGGCCGGCCGAAACGATTAGATTCGCGTCATTCCGAACGTGCGGACCGGGTTTGAATAGATATTCTACACAGGGTTCTCTCGCGAAAACCAGGGGATTGGCATGAACATCTTCATTGGCGAATTGATCGGCACGATGATGCTGGTCCTGCTTGGCGACGGGGTGGTTGCCAACGTGCTCCTGGCGAAAACGAAGGGGAACAACTCCGGCTGGATCGTGATCACGGCCGGTTGGGGCTTCGCGGTGGCCATTGGCGTCTACGTGGCCGGTTGGGCCAGCGGCGCCCACATCAACCCGGCGGTGACGGTCGGTCTGCTGGCGGCCGGCGACGTGACTGCCGGCCAGGTGCCGGTTTACCTGGCCGGTCAATTCCTCGGTGCCTTCCTCGGCGCCCTGCTCGTCTACCTGGCCTACCTGCCCCATTGGGAGCCCACGACCGACGTCACGGGCAAGCTCAGCGCGTTCTGCACCGTGCCCGCCATTCGCCACACGGCCGGCAACCTGATTTGCGAGATCATCGGCACGGCCGCCTTGCTGATCGGTGCGCTCGGCATCAACAACACCAACAACGGCCTGGCCGGCGGTGTGGGGCCTTATGCCCTCGGCATTCTCGTCTTCGGCATCGGCCTGTCGCTGGGCGGCCCGACCGGCTATGCGATCAATCCGGCCCGCGATCTGGCACCGCGAATCGCCCACGCATTGCTGCCCATCCCCGGCAAGGGCGGCTCCGACTGGTCCTACGCCTGGATTCCGGTCGTCGGACCGATCATCGGCGGCGTAATCGGGGCGCTGGTCTACAGCACCCTCTTCGGCAGCTTGACGCCGGTGTGACGGACACATAGTCAGTTGTCAGGGTTCAGGGTTCAGGGTTCAGGGGAGGAAAGGGCGGCGAGCTGCGCTCGCTTGGGAGGGGAAGTGGTTACTAGTGTCTTGGTTCAGGGCTTGCGCGCATGTTTGTGAAGGTTGGGTTGCGGGCTTGCCCCGTTTTTTGGGGTGCATACGGTACAGCCTCGCCTGCGGGGGCGGGTTGAACAATACGCTGGCCGGCGCCTGCGGTGGTGGGGTGAACGGTAGTGTAGCCGGCGCCTGCGGCTGGGCGTTAAACGAGGTGATTGCATTGGTTGTGTTCTTTGGGCTATCCGACGGGGAGGCGGTTGCCGAGGCCGTCGTTGGGGCGGTGGCGGCCGGCGAGGAGTTCGGTGGCGAGGCGGAGGGCCATCTCGAGGGCGTCGGGGCCGTCGTCGTGGTCGGCGACGGGGAATTCCTGGAGTTGGTGGAATAGCAGTTTGGTCGAGGGGCAGTCGGCTTTGAGGCGGATACGATGGGCGGCCAGGAGGGGGCCGAGGCGGCGGATGCGGACGCGTTTGTTGGCGTCGTTGTGGATCAGCCAGGGGTGAACGCCCAGGATGCCCTGGGCGCGGAAGGCGGACTCGAATTCGGGGGCGA